>Ga0307517_10001149_pt1 | contig 44659 bp, 28 predicted proteins | sample 23_EM_MG_FD_194515 | JGI IMG/M metagenome (GOLD analysis project Ga0307517, IMG submission 194515) | Populus trichocarpa ectomycorrhiza microbial communities from riparian zone in the Pacific Northwest, United States - 23_EM | ecosystem: Host-associated > Plants > Roots > Unclassified | place...
CCCCATTTTACCCAACACTAGAGAGACAATGTAAATTTAAGGTCAAGTTACATGATTATTGAACGAATTTGCATAAAAATTAACTCCAAAAGACATATTTAGATTTTTAATAAATCAATTTGATTTAATCAATTACCAAATTAAAATTTCATTATGTTTAAGAATTAATTTTGGTCCAATTGAAGGATATAATTAAGTGCAAGGACTTAATTATACTTTAAATTGATCAAATTAATTTTATTAGGAGCTTAAATGGTGAAAAATTAAGTTTAGGAGCCCGATTTGAGCTTAATTAAGAAAATTAAAATTTTAGAAGACCAAATTTAATTTTTTACCAAGTCAATTGATTGAAATTATAGGTAAAATTACAAGAAAATCAAAACTTTAGAGTCAATTAAGAGCTAAATTGAAGAAATTTGCAGCCAAGAACCATTTTACCATAATTTCTTACTCCAAAAAACTCAAAAATATGTTTTTTTACCATAATTTCATTTAATATTAGGCTGCAGAGTTACATTATAAAATACAAACCCAGTATTAAAACACCTGATTTTTCTCCAAAATTTGAAAATTCCAAAAGATTAAAAAACAAATTCCTTCATTTCAAAAACACAAAAAAATTTGTTTTGTTTTCACCTATATGACCAAATTCTAGAGGTTTTTCATGCATATTTTCTAGAAAAATATATATTATAACTAGTTTATGATTGTTCATTAAGATTTGACCAAAATACCAAAAATCCTTCGACAATTATTATTTTTAATTAATATACAATGTTAGGAATTAGTTGTAGATTTTATTATCTAGGGTTATAAAATTACACTATAAAGTACCTCAAGTGTTAAAAATACAAAATAAAAAATAAATATTATGCTAAAATTAGAGTCTTCAAACGGTTAAGATTTAACTTGATAAGATAGAGACTTCCTCACGAAAGGAGATCTACCTCAAACCGTTGACAAGACCAACAAATAGAACACGATTTAGAATAAAAATCAATCAATAATGCAGCTTACCTTGGATATGATACACTGAGGGTGATGCATATTCCTCTTGCAAAACTAATCCCTTTACCTAGGCTCTCGCAAACCATAGGTTTCCTAGTGACCATGATAACTAGATGGAGACTCCCTCTAATCATAACTTTATGATTGAACCCCAAACACCCTTCATTCAAGGAGGTAGCTTTACCATTCGACATCATGCACATCACGACATTTATCATCAGGATACTCTTTGAAATAAAAAATCCTTTTAGTCAATGAAATTATCAGGTTGCATTTTCCCCTTAAATTCAATAATACCAACTCTCACATCAGAATCTTGTAAAGATATTTTATTCTTTCTTTGATGCTAAGAAGAAGAATTGTCAATAACATCATGATGTGATCTGTGGTAGAAAGAATTAACATCCTCCTTATTATTGCAAGAAGAACCAATTTCAGTGTTATTCTCATTATTATTATCATCTCAATTCTCATATCGTTCAAGACAATCTTGGAATTGCTGGATTTATCTTCTCATTTCATCAATTTAAAGAGCACAAATGTCCCTCTTGAATTCTCATGAACATGACGTCCATGAACAACCATGATTGTAAATCCTAAGTTCTCATACCAATTTGATTTCGAGATGGTATGGATATGAAAAGGTAACATTTCATACACATAATTGATAGTGTATCACTCACGACTATAAGGTATAAAACCTAAGAGATATAGAAATGAATAAACTATCATTCTAAAGATACAAATCACTCACTACTTTAGAGATACAAATTTAAGGTATAAGTCCACTACTCACAAAGGATAACCATAACTTGATAGATTGTCAAAAGGACATGTCAAAGACTCTCAATTCAAATTTTGCCAAAAGATCTAAATACATAATCTGATTCAATATTATATACATGGAACACTCTTCAAGTCTAGGAAAACACCAAAATAACATAATTGAGACCCAAAAAAATGATTGTCAGAAAACTAGACAAATAATAATTATCACACGTTTTTAACTCATAAGAAACACAAACAAACACTTAGAATGCTTAAAAAATAGACATAACTTCTTGTAAAAAACTAACATAATTGAGACCCAAAAAAATGATTGTCAGAAAACTAGACAAATAATAATTATCACATGTTTTTAACTCATAAGAAACACAAACAAACACTTAGAATGCTTAAAAAATAGATATAAGTTCTTGTAGAAAACTTCAATGTAGCATGGTTGGACAATCTAGAACGACCACATTCTGAACTAGAAAACCGCGCTGGATAAGATTATTTTACCAAGCAATAAAGACAAACAAATTCAGGCTCAAATTTGGTTCATGGGTTAACTATAAACAGTAGCAAAAGCTTCACCCATTTGCATTGTCAACCCAAACTCAAGTAGCCAAACATCAATAGAACCATTAGGGGATACTCTTGCATTACCAAGTGGCAATACGATTCTTATGGTTTCTCCTCCTATTTAAAACAAGTTTATCACACCAAATTATCGCATAATCAGTAAATTCAATAACAACAAGCTTTACCTTTTTTCTCCTTCAAATATTGGTGGCAATCGAAGATCAACTTAATCTTTTTCTCTCACCTAAATAAGCATCGGGATCATTCCTCCCCTGAAACGCTATAATTTTTTATCTTATTACTTCCAAAAAAATTCTCTAAGCCATCACGATACTCAAAATCTCTTACTATTCCTTTATCGCTGAAATTATCATCATGTTGAAATCCCTCGTCTCTTTGATTTCTATACTTGTTAAAATCCATCACCTTGGTGCATTGATGCATGGTCAAAATCAATTCTAGCTTTTCACAATAATATACTTACCTTTTCAGTTTTTAAGGAAATAATAACAAACAATAAAAAAAATCACAGCCTCATAACAATCACCCATAGATTTTAGCACTCAAAACAATCATGAAAAACAAAAAAGACAACAATACGAATTTACAACAACAAAAATGATAGCAAAAATGAAAACAACAATGAATATGTCAACAAACATAAAAACTAATACGAAAACGAAAACATATGCAAGAAAGACTAATAACCCAAAACCATAATAGATTATACTGACCTGAAACTAACAACAACAACAACAACAAATAAACAGAATTAATTGACAATGCAAACTAATTTCGGTAAACACTGATTTGTAATTTTCACAAATACCCAAGCCCCAAGTATACTCAACTAATCCTAAAATCAATGACAAATAACAAATTCAAGCTGGTATGTAAGCAAACTAATTTTGGTAGAAGGCTAACTTGCCAATTTATTAAGAATCGTAACTTTCAATTTTTATAACAGAATTAACAACAAACGATTTCAACTTTTTTTTGTACTATACGAATTCTTATTCAACAATAGCCTTTTTGAACATAAACCTTTTTTTTCATTTTTTTATACTATTGCCGCAAGAATTAAGATTGAAAACTACAAACAAATAATACGGATAATTTAAAGATGGATAGATAGATGGAACCTAATTTTAAAGCCCTACGCTTATACCAACTAATACGAGCAAGAACCTTTGAAACCACAAACAAGATATAAATAATCCAAGAAAGCTAAAATCAGATTCATAGAAACCTAATCCAACGACTTGAACCAAGAAATCAAAGATATTTGGTGAAAAAAGAACTCCAACCCTATGATTATAATGAATCACAAACTGGAAGTATAGGAAGAGCATCACAAAAATAGATGATCTTTTATAAGTCCAAGAAAAGTTTGATGAAGAATCTAAAGTATGAGCAACTCACAAACTCTCTAAAAAAATCTTAAATACAAGCTAAATAATCCTATTTATAATAAGTAAAAAGATCATAAATAAAGCTGGAAAAATAATAAAAGAGTATTAATTCAAATAAGAACAAGAATCATAAATCAACTAGGAAAATAATGTAAATCTTGCACAATAGTTTTTGGACCTTATCACAAAGTCTTCCCGATGTTTGATCGCTATAAAATTTTAACCCTATAGAGAACAAGGCCTTTAGAATCTTCTAGAAAACTTCCAGCATGATCCAATGGCTAGATAAAAAAAATTATTCTTGTTAGCGTAAAACTATGCATTAGAAAAAATAAAGGCCAAAACCAACTTAAAGTTGTCCAACTCTTTAAGGAACCTGTAAAACATGAGGAAACCAAGCCCAAACCACCTCTCCTTATCATTATCGCTTCACCAACTCCTTTTCTTGTTTGGATTTACATTAATTAGAGTCTGATCATCCCTTGTTAAAGTCTGAAAGCTTGAGTTGACTCAAATATCCTGAATAATCTCATTGAAGGTCTTTTTAATTCTCTTGGTTATTGACCTTGTAATAGGCATAATTGGCACCTTTATTAGATCATGTGTTGCTACTTGATGATTCTTATTACATGCATTAATTTCTTTTTTAATTGGGAGGTATAGTGATGAGATATTTTGTGATGTTGTTCTCATGCATGCAAGTCACATACTATTGGGAAGATTATGGTTGTTTGATAGAGAGCTTATTTATGATGAGTTCTAGAATATGCACTTTTTGGTAAATGATAGTAAAATAATTACCCTTATATCTTTAACCCCAAAACAAGTATATGAAGATCAATTGAAATTAAAAGGAGAAACTGAGGCCAAGAGGAGTGAAAAGAAAGAGGTGGTTGAAATGAGTGAAAAGAAAGAGATGACTGAGAGGACAGAAAAGAGATGGGCCACATGAGAAGAAAGAAAAAGAGGTTGTTGAGAGAAAAATATAGAAACGAGTGAGTTTTTATGCAAAAGAGTGTTTTTTATACTAACTAGTCTATGTTTGTACTTTTCTACCAAAATACATGTTTTAATACTAAAAATATTGATCAATCTCTCCTAGTATTGCTATTTCTTTGTTATATGAATATGAGGATACATTTCATGATGATGTTCCTTGTGGTTTAGATCCATTTAGGGAAATAAAACATCTAATTGATCTCGTGTCTAGAGCTGCAATTCCTAATCGACCAGCCTATAAAAGTAGTTTGGAGAATACAAATGAGCTTCAAAGACAAGTTAAGGAACTTATGACTAAGGGGTACATAAGGAAGAGCATGAATCCATGTGCGGTAACAATGTTTCTTATGCCGAAAAAAGATGGGTCTTGGATGATGTATGAATTGTTGGGCTATCAACAACATTACAAAAATGTATTAACATCTAATTCCTAGGTTGGATGACATGTTATATGAATTATATGGTTCATGTATCTTTCCAAAAATTAATTTAAAAAATGGTTATCATCAAATTAGAATGAAAGAATGAGATAAATGAAAAATTGTTTTTAAAACTAAATATGAGTTACATGAGTGGTTGATTATGCCATTACTAATACACCAAACACATTTATAAGATTGATAAATCATGCACCAAGCACATTTATAGGAAGATTTATTAGTCTATTTTGATGATATCTTGGTGTACATTGAAAGCTTCGAGGAGCATATTAACCATTTGTGTTGTGTGCTTGATGTTTTGAGGAATGAAAAATTGTAAGCAAACTTAAAAAAGTATACTTTTTGCATGAATAAAATTGTTTCTCTTGGCTACGTTGTTAGTGCAAAAGGTATAAAGATGGTGAAGAAACTCCATGAAAGTGTTCAACATCAAATACAAAAGAAGAATGAACAATATACATTTAAAGCCAACAAGGGTTGTAAGCGTGTTATCTTTGAATTTGATGATTGAGTTTTGGTGCATATAAGAAAGAAAAAAATTTCAGCCCATAGGCAGCTTAGAAGGGATAGTCCATTCCAAATCCTTGAACATATTAATGACAATGCATTTAAATTGGCACTTCCAAGCGAGTATAATGTTAATGCTACATTTAATGTTTATGATTTCTCTTTTTTATGTATATGATGATTAAAAGTCAAATCATTATGACAAGAGAGGGAATAATAAGAATCAACAAGCAATACCACAAGATCTATTGCATGTGTTGATTTGACCAATTAATGTGTAAGAGCCAAGAGGATCAAAGAGGTTTTCAATATGTTGATTTATGGCATTCGAGTCAAGCAAGCTTCGAGAATTCCTTCTAAAGTGGTGTCAAGCATGAAGTTAAGTTTAAAGAAGAATTAAGCCTTGATCAATGTGATCCAAGCAAGAGATGAGAATGATTAGCATGTACCAGAGCTTGGCTACACTACTTTATGTTAAGGGTCATGACTTTTAATCCAACTATTAAATCAAACTGAAATTTTGCTAGATTTTAAAGGTTCTTTTTCCTATAGGGTTAAAATTTTATAACAATCATTCATTGATAAAACCCTCCAATAAAGACCAGAAGTTACTACATAAATTAAGTTTTTATTTATACAACACTTGGACTTTATATTTAACTTTTAAGTTAGTTATTTATGTTTAACTTTCAATCCATAGTTATTTAGAGTTTATTTTTGCTTAAGTCAAATTTTAGAATGTGAAGACAAATTGGTTTTTGAATAAAAATTTTATAAACACTCTTACTTTTGTTCTTCATTAAACTTTTCAAAATTTATCATAGAGATCATATTTGTGGCGTTCTAGCCATATTCTTTCGATTCTTGATTCAAATAATCAACTAGTCACGATCTAATATGATTTTAATTTTCTTGGGTAAGTATCTCAATTCTTAATTGTGAGTTCGGAGAGGTTGGCACAAGTTTCTATTCCTCTTATCTTCTATCCCGGGACTGGTAACCCAACACTACCTCAAAGTTTCTTACTATAATTTGTGAAATCTTATCAAACATGAGAATGGTGCAGGTAACATGTTTGACATCAATCACTACCCTTCATCCTCTTCCTGAACTGCCTTTCATATAATAAAAATAATCGATTCTACAGTTGAATTTCACTTGAGCTGCTGAGGCTATAAATGATTAAATTTTGTCTATGCTTCCCACAAAATGGGATGACAGATGATATAATGATAACAGTTGTTTCATATCTCAACCGGCATGGGCAAGTAAATAGAACTATCATCCATATGATGGTAAAAGCACCAAAGGACAGCTGTTCTGAATTCAGAAATCTTAAAAACAAAAATAAATAAATAAATAAAAACAAATCCTTCATTAACCATTGACGCATAACAAAAGTCAAAACATTAAATTAGTGTTTTAATGTGCAGGCGTAATTATAGTTTTAAGATATTAAAAATATTCATGGCTAAATGGACCCCCCTGTATAGTGATACATCAATAACAAGTAGACCACCTTTATTGAGGAATGAGAGAGATTGAAGATGTGCTTAAAATCATGTTAAAAAAATATATGCCTAAAATAGTGAATATAATGCAAAGCTCATATTGATCCAGACCTTAAGATAGTTCTACAGGAATTCTCAGACCATCGCGCGCCAGCTGCACTGGTATTCCTTCCCTGCATGGAAACAATTATAAGTTCAAATTCTTTAATTTATTGTAAACACAAGAATAGAGGTTCTTGTCTAATCACGTGAAGCAAAATTTATACCTTTGAGACCATTCCGTTAGAAAGTCATTGTCCTTGTAATGATCAAATTCATGGGTCATTCCAATTAAAAGAGCTCGCTTTGGGCATAATCTCTTCACTGTCTCAAGAGTCTGCATATTTACCATAACATGTGAGAATAGAAGAATGAAAATGTTCCAAGATAATTAAATGATGAGAAATAAAAGACAAACCTGAGGGAGGCAAAAGTGTGTATTATGAGACCCATTCTGTACAAGAGGTAGAAAGATTGGTGATTATATGACATAAATTCCTGGAAGATACCAATGAGTTATAATGCAAAATGGCAACATGAAATCCACTACGTTGTCCAGCGATATTGATGTGAATCAGCCTATAATATTAAAGGATGCATTAAAAGTGCTAGTTGGACCAACTTCGAGACCAAGAGTCAAGAAACTTAAGGAAACATTCAATGGGCTTATTTAGAATATTTGAGCTAAGACAAGCTACAAGTGATGATCATACCTTAATTTGATCCATGCAAAGGAAGGGGCTGATCCATGGGCATAAAGTTTTTGGCAAATTGGGCAGATAGGGAGAGGCAGCTACAAGTTTTTTCCTTATTCTACAAGGACCAGTGGCAGCTTAGGAGTTCTACGTTTACAAAGAATCCTAATTATTTAAGGATTCTTAGTTGGCAGCAACTTTACTTATCTTCCTAGGTAATAAAGCTGACAACTTGTCTTTGATTTGCAAGACAAAGTAGGCTACTTTTCCTTAATTATCAAGGACTACAAAGTTGGTTTTTCAAGGATATACAAAAGTCACTAACTCGTTTTTTGGACAACTTACGGCAACCTTGTTTTTTATTCAGACTTGGGTTTTATGTTTAGTTTTCATATTTTGGGTCATATTTTTAAATTAGGTTTAATGTCAGCCCATTAGTCCATTAAGGTTAAGTCTATTTTGACACTATAAATACTCTTTTGTAAAGATTACTATTCAGATTGGATTATTATTGATTTTGCCACAACTTTTGTGTGCTTGTGCAAGGATTATTCATACCTATTGACACTTCATTGAAGAGTCTTGAATTTATCAAAAAGATCAATTGTCTTTGTGGCTTTCATCCTTATACTTACAATTCACAATTCCTTAAAATCATCAGGTTAGAGTCTTCATTCCGATAACTTCGATATCTTGGTTCAGGTAATCATTGCGTTGAGTTTTTGCTATCCTTAAATATGATTTTTAGCTTTCTTGAGTTATTTCTTCCATTCATATGGGTTCAAGGGTTCTTACCCTCCGGGTTCGTATAAATTAATATCAGAGCAAGGCTCTAAAATCAAATTATATTTTTCTTTTAAGTTTTCGCGTTTAAATCATATTATTATTGATTTTGCCGCAACTTTTGTGTGCTTATGTGAGGATTATTCATACCTATTGGCTCTTCATTAAAGAGTCTTGAATTTATCAAAACAATCAATTGTCTTTGTGGCATTCATCCTTATACTTACAATTCACAATTACTTAAAATAATTAGGTTGGAGTCTTCATTCCGATAACTTCGATGTCTTGGTTCAAGTAATCATTGTGTTGAGTTTTTGCTATCCTTAGATATAATTTTTAGCTTTCTTAAGTTGTTTCTTCCATGCATGTTGGTTCAAGAGTTCTTACCCTCCGGCTTCGCATAAGCTGATATCAAAGCAAGGCTTTAAAATCATATTATATCTTTCTTTAAGTTTCCGCTTTAGTTTCATTGTTTTCTTTTACATCTAATTGTTGCAGCATAGTATAAAAAAGGGTTGAAAATCACATATTGTGAAATCTACCGCAAAGTAAAAGTGACAAAAGTTTGAATTCAGGATTTAAAAATATCCACCAGAATCTAATATTTCTTGGAGTATTGGATATCTAAGTTTTGATAAATGATTTCGGGGTTATTTGAACACAAGTAGGTTCGAGTAATTTTGAATTGCAAAATTGGTTTCTTTTACGTCGACCACAAAATTTCTTTGTTTTGCTATTGTTAGTTTCGGTCAAATTAGTTGTCTATTGATAGTTTCGGTCAAAAATAGAAGTGGCTATTGATTCTAAAGGTAAATTTGATACTCAATCTACTCTTAACAATGAAGTTAAGTGTTTTAAATGTTTGGGAGTTAGACATATAGCTTCTTATTGGCCAAACAAGAGAGTTGTGATTTTACAAGATTACAACGAGATTGAGATCGAGAGTGACAAAACTAATGATAAGATGCCATCACTTGAGGATGCTAGCGATGAAAATGTAATGCATCCAATTAAGGAAGAATCATTGGTTATTCGACGTACACTAAATGTTCAGATCAAGAAAGATGATTTGGAACAATAAGGGAGAATATCTTCCATACATGCCATATCATACTACAAAGTATGTAGTATGATTAGTGATGGTGGAGTTGTTTTAATGTTGCTAGTCTTATATTTGTTAGAAAATTGAATCTAGTCACTATTAAACATCATAGACCATATAGGCTTTAATGGTTGAATGAATGTGGAGAAGTTAAAGTTAATAAACAGGTCTTGGTGTCTTTTTCGATTGGAAAATACAATGATGAGGTTTGGTGTGATGTGGCTTCTATGCATGCAAGTCACTTGTCATTGGGGTGTTTGTGATTGTTTGATAGGAGAGTAGTGCATGATAGGTTTAGAAATAGATATTCTTTAGATGGAAAATCCATCACATTTGTACTATTGTCACTGAAACAAGTCTATGAAGACCAATTGAAACTCAACAGAGAAAGGGAAGCCAAAGGGAGTGAAAATCATAGAGAGATAGTGAGCTTTGAGCAGGGAAAAAAGTCAAATTCGGTCAAGAGAGAATAATAGCAAGCTAGTCGACAGTGAAGGGGCAAAAAAGAGAAGATAGTGTTGGGAGAAAAACAAAGAAGCATGAGAGTTGTTATGCAAGATAGTGTTTTGTTAAAAATGTTCTTTATACTAACAATCCTGTGCAAAATAGTGGTGTTGTTTCTTTGTTGCAGAATTATGATGTATTGCCCACAGATAGTATACCTAGTGGTTATTGGGCTTGGGTGCAAATGCAGAAAGAGAGATTTCTAGCCCATTGGAGATCTAAATTACATCAAAGGGGAGATGATCTATTTTAAATTCTAGAAAGGATCAACGACAATGCATACAAAGTGGATCTTCCAGGTGAGTGTCAGTGTAATTTTCAATGTTTTTTATCTTTCTCCGTTTAATATAGGTGACAATTTAAGGTCAAATCTTTTTTAGGTGAAGAGGAATGATGCAAATCAGCCTACAACATCAAAGGTTCAGATTGGATTATAATTGATTTTTCCACAACTTTTATTTGCTTTTATGTGCTTATGTGAGGGTTGCTCATACTTATTGGTTCTTCATTGAAATTAAACTATCTTGAACTTATCAAAGATCAATTGTCTTTGTAGCGTTCTTCCTTATATTTTCAATTCGCGATTACTTATAATTGTTGGATTGGAGTCTTCAATCCAATATTATTTGTGTCTTGATTCAAGTAATTATTGTGTCAAGTTTTCGCTATCCTTAAATATTATTTTTAGCTTTCATGTTTTGTTTCTTTCTTGTGTATAGGTTCAATGGTTCTTATTCTTGAGTTCACATTAGATATGAATGAAATAAATTGGTATTATCCAATTTTGTAAAAAAAAATTGCATATCAACCACATTTATTGATCAAAGTCAAATAGCATGAACTATATACCAATCTCAATCCATAATTTGATTATGAATCTTTTTCCTTTTCTTTTTTTTTCCACGACCATTTAGACTCGAACTATACTACAAGCAACATTTCCCTTCCCTAAATCCCTTCCTTATAAGAAGAGCAGTGCATATTATAAATATTGACTACTAAAGCCATTTCGATCAAGTTTCAAAATCATATGGTTTCCTTTTTCTGGTTCATTGGAAGGATATTGGGCTTTGAGCTCTACAACAAGGAGGGACCATTCCCTTCCCTCCTATCTCACATATGAGCAGGATTTGATCCCAAGTCACTTGAAACAACACCGTGCCACTTTGAATATTAGAAAAAAATGCAACAAAATGTGCGCACAGTGTAATTGCATATTTCACTCAAAATCCTAATTTGCCAAAATGGTCAGCCTTCCATCTTGGCAAGTGGTGGAGGTACATTTCAGCCTCCATTGAATATCCCATAAAAAGTTAAGCAATTAGATGACAAGGTAACAATGATGAAGTCTGTAAATTAAATGACAAATTGAGACTTGGGCACATAATTGGAATTCAGAGAAAATTAAGAGGACCATTTTGCAAATCATGCTCATTACTTTCTATGCTTTTACATGACTTACTTTGTTGGAGAACACACCAAAAAAGAAAACTATAGCAAATGGCTTACTTTGTAAGACAACCAAAAGAGGAACACACTACAATATTTGTACAAGCCCATGCACACAAAATGCTTGTGTCAAAACCACCCAAGGGTTCATTTTTCCCACATGATATGCAAATTCTACCAAAATTTGATGAAAGAATGTGAATGTTTGTACCTCACTCTGATACTATCCAATATTCATTGGATTCAAAGAGGGAATATAAGAAAATAGAATATAAAGAATTTTTGCAACTAACCTTGTATAAAGTGTCCAGGATCAGAATATCCAATTGCCCTGCACTAGCTTTTGAAATTACTGCAAAAACCAATATGTCACTATATCAAAAATATGACAGCACAGATCCCCAGAAAACCATCCTCTTTTTACACATTCCACAGCCATTGAAAATCTCTCCACATGACAATGAATCATCTCCATTCGTGCACAGAATTAAGGGACTCTTAACATGTCTAAACAGTGCAAATATATGCTTCCAAATAAATTCTTACAAGAAAAGTGAACAAAATAAAACTAACCATGCTCTGTGCTAGATGGAATGCGTGAAACATCAGATATATAAGCTACTCTACATTTTTCACCAAAGAGAAACCCCAGAGAAATATAATCTTCTCCATGCATCACCTACATTACAGAACAAAGATGACACAAGAATAAGAAACAGGGCAGAGAGATAGAGTATTAGTAGTTTACACATATTTTAAGAAAGGTTCAGATCTGGTAACTGGCAAAGGAACAAACTGTATGCCTGATGCAACAAATGGTCTTTGATGGTCTTCCTCAATTATATGCCAGTCCAGCTGTGCTACTCGTCTTATTTCCTGGCCTGGCTTCAATTGTTTCTGTACCAAGTAAGGGAATTTCTCTGCAATGCTGCTCAAAGACAAAACATGCAGTGACATCAAGTAATGTTAAAAGTCGGATTGAAGTAAAGTGCAAAGTACAATAATAAATCAAACGAATGGCACACCACATAAATAAGTTCTATGATCAGGAAGTCTGCATAAGACCTTGGTTTGTTGTAGAGTATTCACTTCTATAGTTATATTGCATCAGTATGACTCGACTGGCAGGAAAATAGTTATCTTTCCTCTTTTAAACCTTCAAATCTTATCAACTATAGAAGTCTTAATAGATGTTCAAGTTACTTTCATCAAATAGACTTCAGTCCTTGTGTTGATTATCTCAAAACTCACAACGAAGGAACGATGAGCAGACAAAAGCATCAAATGATCATTAATTATCAAACATGCCCTGCCAATGGGGAAAAAGTAGTAAAGGTGATGGTGATAAAACAAACCCAGAAAGAAGAGAATAGTTACCTATCCATTGCATGGTGACTTAGGTAGATGGGAGTGGGATCAATGTCATTTATCGGGCTATATGGTTGCACAGCACGTATATCATCAAGACCAAGAACTGCATCAGCATGTTCATGAGTCAAAATGATCTGCAGTTGATTAAAAAAAAAATTCAGTCCAAGTGGCCTCAAAATGAGAAATAATATAATATATAGGAAATCATGATCATAAGCCTTACAGAATCAATACGAGGAATGTTGTGGAGAGTAAACCACCTAAGGACTTGCTCCCTGAATGTCTTACCCACATCTATCAATATATAGCTGTGTGCATTATCACTCTCACTGTAGTGATCAATAACGAGTGATGTATTGCATCTGTAACCCACACCCAACAAAACACCAAACTCACTTTTATTTTTAATTAATTAATTAAATCCATCAACATTACAGTAATTCCACAACGGACCAAATATGATAGATCGAACCTGTAGTTAGGGTTTTGGTTGGGAGGGACGGAGAGGGCCTGAGAGCAAACGGAGCAAGGAGGATCTGATGGCTGGAGGAGGCACCTGACGTTGGGGACGGCGCTCGAGCATCCTGTCCCAAGGAAGATTAGAGCCGATCCGTTATTACAAATGTTGCTGTTTTGGGACTCCATTTTTCAGATTTGATTAGGGGTGTGTAGTGTGGGAACAATGGATTTGAGAAAAGAATGGCTAACAAATAAGGAGGAGAATGGAATAAAACAAGGAAAGAAAAAAAGCATGCTAACTGTAGAGAGGGAAAAGGAATTATATTTCTCTTCTTTTATTTTTATATTCCCTCTGTTACAACTGCCTTCGTATATACGCATAATTAGAACATGCGAGCAAGTTCTCTAGCCTTCATATCTAGGGGTGTGAAAGCCACATAAAGTGTGCATATGAACCTATCCATCACTTTAAAGATAACTTCCTTGCCTTTGATTGAGGGAGGCTAGTTATGAAATCCATACTAATGTCTATAAACAGTGTTGTTGCCACTAGTAGTGCTCGTAATAGCCCTAGATTGGCCATATTTTCTGTTTTGCATTGTTAACAAGTTAGACATTCTCTTACATATTGTCTGGTCTGTTTCTGTTGTTTTTTCAAGTAAAACATGTTGGTGACCCTTGATGCTGTGACTGTAGAACCTGAGTATCATCCCAAGAATGTATCATGATAAACAGTTATGAGCTGATGCTGGATTGTTTCCCACCACAAGTTTTCCTTTCTTGAATAAGTAACTGTCACTCCACTTATAGTGAGGGTATGTAGTTGGGTCTTTCATTAAATCTTGGATAATGGATTGAATCTTGTTATCCTCCTCCCGGGACTTCTTAATGTCTGCTATTAAAGGGGTCGATATTCTGGACAGTGCTAGAGCATTAAGTTCATTGCTGGTTATCCCAGAAAGAGCATCAGCTGCAACATTCTCTCTTCCCTTACAAAATTCAATTTCGTAATCAAATCTCAGTAGTTTAGTTAGCCATAAATGTTGAGAGGGAGAAGATATTTTCTAATCCAGCAGGTATTTAAGGCTAACGTGGTCGGTTATAATCTTGAAAGACCTTCCCCACAGATACTGTTTCCACTTGGTTACTGCCAGTAGGATTGCCAACATTTCCCTCTCATAGGTAGATAACACTTGTTACCTTGGCCCCAAAACCTTGTTGATGTATGTTATAGGATGCCCCTCCTGCATTAACACTGCCCCAATGCCTGAACCTAATGCATCAGTCTTCACGATAAAAGATTTGCTCATGTCAGGTAGAGGATAAGACTGGAGGATTAACCATTGCCTTCTTAAGAGCTTCAAAAGGTAAGGTTGCCTCCTGGTCCCAACCAACGACATCCTTTTTAAGAAGTTTGGTTAGGGGACGACAAATAATGTCATAGCCTTTTACAAATTTTCAGTAGTAACCCGTGAGCCCCAAGAATCCCCGTAATTGCTTGATGTTTTGAGGTAATGGCCAATTTTGATAGCTTGTAGCTTCTCTAGATCTGTAGCCACTCCTGTCTTAGAAATAATATGGCCTAGGTACTCTACCTTGTCATCACCAAAGATGCATTTGCTCTTCTTTGCCACTAACTTGTGTGTCCTAAGCAAAGTAAAAATGACTTGTAGATGTTCTAGGTGCTCTTTGTAGGACTGGTTGTAAATTAAAATGTCATAAAAAAAACACTAGAACAAACCTCCTCAAATGAGCTCTAAACACCTCATTCATTAGGCTTTGAAAGGTAGTGGGCGTATTGGTGAAACCAAAAGGCATTACTAGGAACTCGTAGTGACCATTGTGTGTTCTGAATGTTGTTTTGTGTACGTCTCTTGAGATCATCCGGATTTGGGGGTAACCGGAGCATAAATCAATTTTTGAGAACACCGATACCCCTGTTAATTCTTCTAGTAGCTCCTCAATCAAAGGTATGGGGAATTTGTTTTTGATCGTCAACTTATTGAGGGCTCTATAATCGACACACAACTGCCAAGAGAGGTCTTTTTTCTTTACAATCACGACAGGTGATGCAAAAGGGTTGTGGCTTGGTTGGATTGTGCCAGCACCCACCATTTCAGAGATCAGTCTCTCCACCGTATCCTTCTGTAAACTATTGTACCTGTATGACCAAAGGTTAACAGGTTGAACTCCCTCCTTCAAGGGAATAATATGATATTCAGGTCTGTTAGGGGGTAACCCTGCTAAAGGGGTGAACACATCCTGGTAGAGGTGAAACAGATTTTGTAGGGATTTCTTTTCTTTATCGTTAAGATTTTTCCTCATTATTAATGCATTTGCCACACTCGTTTCCTGAACCAACATCAAACTGCAGAGACTAATACCTGCTATACTACTTCTACTACCCAGCAGACCACTCATCTGTCCAAACTAGACTGATTGTAATTTCACAAGTTCTTCTCCTCTTAGTGTTACTCTTTGTCCTTACCAGTTGAAGCTCATCCACATACTCTTATAATTACATACAATGTCTCTAAGGGTAGACAATCATTGAACACCTAAGATCATATTGCAGGCATCAAATTCCATCACAAATACATCAGCCACAAAATGTATTCTATGCATCTTCCATCTGAAATCTTTGCAAATTAAAAAGCACAACATTTTTCCCCTAGTGGCAGCCTTAACTGTTACTGGATTGATAAGAGTTACTTCACACTGTAACTTGTTAGAAACCCAAGTATTCATAAAATTATGTGTGTTACCAGAGTCTGCCAGTATAAAGATAGGTAGCCTAACCACCTGTCTTGTCACCTTGAGGGTGTAGCACCCTGGAACCCCTTCCAATGCATTCATAGAAATATATGGATCGGTGACTTCTAAACCATCCTTCTCCCTAACAGGCTCTAACTCACTGTTTTCATCCCCCTCCTCCTCATCTCCTACTAAACATATGGAATAAAGCCTTTTTGTTCTGCATTTGTGTACCGGAGTGAATTTGTCATCATACCAAAAACACAAACCCTTTGCTCTTCATTCTTCCATTTTTGTGCTTCTAAGAGTTTGGGTAGGTCTTTTAGTAGGTTGAGTACCAAACTAAGTTTGAGGGGTGGGTAATAATCCAGGCAGTCTAGAGGGTTGTGAAGGTAGATTATGAAAGTTATTATATTTGTAAAAATGTTGTTGTTGGGGTGTTCGGTTGTTGCTAAAGGTATGGTCGAGTGTTTGATTGGTTGTTTTTAGAATTTCTTGTAGAGGTTACTATTTTCTTGTAGACGGGATAGGTTATAAGCTTGCTTAAGGGATTTTGGTTAGAACATCTTAACCAAATTTTATTTCTATATCAAGCCCTCCTAAAAAAAAGATCAAAACGTACCTTTCATCAATTTCTACACGATTCCACAGAATGTCAAAGTCTCTGATGTAAGTCTCCAAGTCGCCTTCTTGTTTCAGATCCTTTAACTTCTCTAAGGGGTCCTTATGGCCACCAAACCTTCCACAAATGGCTTCTACATATTCCTTCTAGGACACTAACCTACCACTATTGCTACGCATGAAATTTTAATGCCAATACAGTGTCATGCCATCAAAATAATAGGATGCTAACTTGAGTTTTTCAGCTTCTTGGACCTTTTTTATCTCAAAGTATTGGTTGTATTTATACAGTCATTTATGGACGTCTTCCCCTTCGAATGATGGAAAATCATGCCTAGGCTTATGAAACTTGTAATGTCCACCGTATTGCCAGTCGTTTCTTATGGTCAGTCCTTCCTAACTAGAGTGTGGTTGATCACGGTTAGAACCAGTCTCCCCTGTAGGTAACTACAATTTCTGCAACAATATCTTCTGTTGAAGGGAAGTGCCAGAGATGAGCTCTTCCAGCCTCAAGGGTCTGATGTCGCCGGCCAACTACTGTTGTCCTTGTTGTTCCAGCATTCTTGCCATTTTATCATTCCACTGAGCTTGTTCCCTATTAGATGTTTCTATCACCCCTTCTAATTTCTTAATATCTTGGGACCTAGTGTCAGGAGCCATTGTTTAGGTCTGAAGATACTAGCTTTAATACCATTTGGTGTGGGAATAATGGATTTAAGAAAAGAATGGCTAATAGACAAGAAGGAGAATGGAATAAAACAAGGAAATAAGAAAAGCATATGAACTGCAGAGAGGGAAACATAATTATATTTCTTTTTTTTTTTATGTTCCATGTTCTGTTACAACTGCCTTCATATATAGGCATAAGTAAAAGGTGGGAGTAAGTTCTCGTGCCTTCTTAATTATAATTATTAAAACAGTACGTATTAAAGATGAGTCAAATGGTACATGTTGCTTGCAACGGTAACTTCTACTTTAATTGATTTCCTTATGTTGAAACCTTCAAACAGAGCTCGCTTGTAACAGTGTGGAGGTCGGACGAACTTCTTTAATATCATAGTTTTTAGATATATCCCGGTCCAAGGCCCGGGTTCTGGGTTTTGAGCGGGTCGCCCGGGTTAATTCTTTTAAAAAAAAAATCAAAACGACATTGTTTTAGTAAAAAAAACAAAAGTCAACGGTTTGCAACCGGGTTTTACGGGGTTAACCTGTCGGGTCAGTCGGGTCACATCCAGTTTTTCCTTCCCCTGTTTTTTCTTCAACCCGGCCCAGTTCTAGCCCTGGGTCAGTCGGGTCCCGGGTTGACCCGTCTGGCCGTGGCGGGTTTTAAAACTATGATATGCTGCTTATGTTGTTATTGTTTCTCAATTTTATTTCTTTATTTTTGTTATCCTTCTATTCATATTAAACATTCATGTTATATGAACTAAAAAATCGAATCAATCTTGTTTTTGAGATGGCTATTAGAGTCGTCTAAATAAATAACATGTTATAAATTCTTAGAACTTTGATGGTATTCTAATTTGTTTTTCTTGATTGATAAAAAAATATCAGGGAAATCATTGTTTATTAACCATCAATATCTTTGTATAGATGGAGAGTCATAAGCTTATTAGAACTTTCTCAAATAACAGTTATAGATTAAGTTAGCTCTCCAAACTAAATCCTGATAAAGCTATACTCTTTCCCCAAAATAGAATGCATATATGAACATTTATTTACATCTCTCACTTGTACATATTAGACATTCTAAGTCATAACCTCATCCTTATAATGAGATATCTTTTTGGTTCTCCTCTTCATATGATAAATGGAACGTGCAACCAAAAGAGAATGGAATAGGTGTGAAATATTATGTTAAGCCACTATCAAAACTAACATAACATAACAACTCGATATCTCATTTATACCCCAAACAAAATAATCATACTAGATCAAACATCTATGATCCCTCTTAGATAATATTAGGAACCATGCATGATTTCTCACTATATGTATTTTGTACTTATGATTATGTCAAATATATTTATCTAACATGATCGTCCGGACAATAAGTTACAAATCATTAGTGTGATTCAAATAGTTTTTCCTTAACCTTCATGTCAATTAATTTTGACTTAACTACTTTCCTAGACATGTTATGCTAGACTGTATGGTTCATAACCCTTAAATAACATGTTAAAGTATCATAACATAGTTTTAAGTTTTAGAGGGTACAATTAGGGATCAATAAAAGAATCATAGGACTCACACAATGATAAACAAGGGATCAATTCTATCATTTTCTTTTACAATCGACTTAACACATACAATATGATATTGTATGTTATGTTATAGTAGAGCTCCCACTACAAGGAATGTCATGCTTATACACCATGATAATATATGTTATGAACCTTGGTTTGAAAGCTTCAAAAAGCTTCTAACTTGAGTATCTCAAGACAATCACTCTTTTAGTACCTTCTTGAAATTCTCACATTTAGCTATCTAATAGGCTTTATAAATCTCATCTTAACTCTAACTAAGACGGCATAAAATAATAATAAAATATTTCCTTACAAGCTCATTAAGTGCTAAGCATACAATAAGCATTACAAAATGCATCTTATGATAGGAATATGTCTCATCCCGCTCATTTTATCAATGACATGGTGATTTCTCGTGTAAGTGAGACAATCATTAATCAGTGATATTTACATTTAATATGATATTGTGCAGTAATTTAAATTAACAATAATTATGCAACAAGTATATTTATAATCCATTAATGCATAAAAAGATCCAAAATATCCAATCATATAAAATACAAGCTTATCAAATCCTACATAATCATAAACCTCTAACATGCATAAGAAAGATGTCTCTTAGAAGAGGTTTTGTAAATAAATCAGCAGCCATCTCATGAGTAGAGATATGCTTAAGGAAAATTTGATCATGTACAATGATTTTTTTGAATAAAATGGTATTTGGTATCAATATGCTTTGATCTATCATGATGCTTGGGATCCTTTGCATAAGCTAATGCAGAAGTATTGTCACAATAATAATGATAACATCATCTATATATATTATAACATTAAGCTCTACAAGAATTGCATAAGCTAGATTGCCTCTTGAACAATAATTGTGCAAGCAATGTATTCTGACTCCATCATAGACATGAAATGGCTTCCCTCCTAAAATAAAAGTGTATCAAGAGGTAGGTTTCCCCTCATCTCTATCAATAAATTCATTAATATCAATGTATCCAATCAGTCTAAGATTGCCATCATAGTAACATAAGGAAAGATTTATTATTCCTTTTAGATATTAAAAAATCCTTTTAATTGTTTTCCAATGCGAAATACCAGGATTACTTTGATATCCATTAACCATGCCAACAACAAAACATATATCAAATCAAGTACACATTATTGCATACAACAGACTACCAATTGCACTTGAATAAGGAACATTTATCATTTGTTTCTTCTCTTCCTCTATCTTGTGATATTGTTCAACATTAAAAATATGACTTTTTATAATTGGAATATCAATGGATTTAGAATTATGCATACAAAAGTGTTATAAGATTCTTTTAATGTAAGTCTTTTGAGATAAACTTAAAAGTCTCTTAGATCGATCCTTTTGGATCTTAACTCCTTATATATAATATGCATGACCTATATCCTTCATCTTAAATGCAAAGGACAACCACTTTTGAGTGGCTATAATCAACTCCAAATCATTTCCAGTTAATAAAATATCGTCCATATTTAAAGAAAGGATAATAACTTTTTTCTTAACCTTTTGTACATACATATAATGATCTTCCTCAGTCATCATAAAACCAATCAAAATAATAACTTGGTGAAACCAGTGATACCATTGCCTAGACGATTGTTTTAAGCCAAAGATTAAATGTTTGAGGCGACAAACTTTGCGCTTTATCCTTTTACCACAAAACCATTTGGTTGATCAATATAGATCTCTTTGTCTAGTTCTCTATTGAGAAATGTAGTCTTTACATCCATTTAGAATAACTCTCAATCCAAATGGGCGATAATGGCTAGAATAAGGCGAATAGAAGCAAATCTCACCATGGGGGAGAATATCTCCTCGTAATTTATTCCTTTTTATATCTTTTTCATCAAACGAGCCTTGCATTTATCTATTGATCCATTTACCTTGCTTTTAATCTTAAAGACTCATTTAATTCCTATAAATTTATATCCAAGTGGAAGATCAATTAACTCTCATATATTATTCTTAGCCATTGAACTCATGTCACCCCTCATGACTACCATCCATTTTTCAGATGCAGGTGAAGTTATGGCTTCCTTATAAGAAGATGGTCCATCTTTCTCTAAAGAAACACACATGAAAGACTCCTCTTCAATCTCAAAACGATGTCGAGGAATAGTTTTATATGTACTTCCACGTACATCTAGACTTTGAGAATGTACCTCTTATAGTATACTTCCACTGAGAAAAGGATCACTTCCACCATCTATAACAACTATAGGATAAGGTTCAGAAACCTCATTCTAGCTATAAGATTGTACATAACCTTTATAAGGTTCTTGTAACTTATAAAATTGACTCATTTTTAACTTCACCAATATTTAGAAAATCCTTTTCTAGGAAATTTATATCATGAGACTCTATCTCAGTCATTCCTTCATCAGAATGTTCACCATGCATAATATAGCCCTTAAAGTAAGAGTATGTAATAAAGATTTGTTTACTCATTCTAGGACCCAATTTCCCATATTTATAAAAAGAATTGTCAATATATTATGTTCATCCCCATAGGCGTAAGCCTTTTAAGTTAGATTTTTTACCATTCCATAGTTTATAAGGAGTGGAATGAATAGATTTTAAGGGTACTCATTTAAGTATATAAGTAACAGACAATAATGCATCCCCTCAAAAGCTAATTGGAAGGTTAGCTTACGTCATCATAGACCTAACCATGTTTAAAAATGTACAATTCCTTCTCTCTACAACACTTTTTTGTTGTGAAATGTAAGGAATCATCAATTGCCTATGTATCCTTTTTTTTCACATAGTTCCTTAAACTGTTCTAATAAATACTCTCGACCTCTATCAATGCAGGGAACCTTTAAGTTCCTCTCTTTTTTATTCTTGACCTTTATCAGAAAGCATTGGAAATAATTTAAAGCTTTTGATCGATGAGATAATAGATATACAACATTGTATTATAAGTAGTCATTTATAAAAGTTAGGAATTAAAAAGCGTCATGACGTGCCCTCATATTTATAGGTCCATAAATATCTGAATGGATTAGCTCTAATGTGTAAATAACCCTTTTATCCTTACCAAAAAGCTTTTTGTAAGCTTTTCATGCTAAACAAGGTTTATGTATAGGTAGGCTTACTTTAACGAGTGGGCCTAACAATAAATATCTAGGGCACACAACACATAATATAAAACTAGATCACGTCCAGTGCTTATCCTCAAGCGATATGTGCCAACTTCAAGAACATTAACTTGAACACCATTACCCATAGTAATATAATGGCTATTTGCTAGGAGACAGTAGTAATCTATGTGTCTAACTCGATCTCTAACTACATATTTTGTTGCTCTTGTATCTATAATCTAACCAGAGAGAATATGAGCAACTAACACATGTGAACATATATATACAATAAGAGAGTTTGGATAGAGTTTTACCTTCTTCAACTCAGAACAATTTTGAGTGAAGTGACCTATATTTCCTTAGTTATAACACTTGACCTTGGTCATGTTCTTTTTTCCACACTTGCCTTTATGACATTTGGTTACTCCTCTAACTTTTTGTGCTAAATTTATAGCATTACCTTATGCAACACCCTTTTGAACTAAATACCCTACACTATTTAGAATGGAGAAAGTCACACTCATCTCTTGAGGAAGTGGATAAAGGCTCTCATTCTAGAGTTGTATAATTTGTGATAATTTCACATCACACATTAAGCAAAAAAAATAATTTCATGATGAATATACCAATGCTATATTGCAATTAGAAGGAGGTGAAATAGTCTCATAACATGTCTTGTTGCAGCTAAAAAGAGATGTTAGCAATTAAGTCTAATATAATGAAGAATATTAATGGTGTTAGAATTAAATTGATGGCAACTAAATGCAAAATCATATAAAGAGAAAGTGATTTGGAACAAAACTAACAAAAAATGATTAGTGGTAGTTGTCAATAAAAAACAGAGGTGAAATAAAAAAAAAGAATTAAAACGGAATGTAAAATGGCATTGCAAGAATTATGTGATTCTATACCATATTCAATACTTGTATTATTACAAAGTAATAATAGGAAAACATGAAAGAATGATTTAAAAATATTGAAAGGAAACAAATTTAATAGAGGCAACATCATCTTGTGCAGAGAAAAAGAGTGATAAAAAGTGTGGATCACATTAATAATTGTATTGATCATATCAAAACCAATATATAAAGGTTGTTATTGGTTCAATACAACTCAAAACAATTAATAATATTGATTGCCTAATGCGAAATTCCTTCATCGAAATCATTTTATCATGGAACACCTTAGTCTTTTCCTTATAAATCATAGAATTCTCATAGGCATCATTCATTATCTCCTCCAGCTCTTAAAATAGCAACTTTCTATGAATTCCATGTCTAAATCCAAGTTACAATGTTTTTTGCCCTAAAATATGTGATGTTTAAGTTCCATAAAAAGATGACATGATTCACCATATTATATGAAGACATTCTTATATGGTTACCATATAAGACATGATTTGCAAGTTGTCTTAAAGGCCCAAAAACATCATTCCATCTTAAGCTCTAATCCTTCATATTTGGCTGTATAATTTTTTCAATGATGGATTTGATCTCATGATTACAAATTTTAGCTTGGCCACTTGTTTAAGGATGATAAGTAGTGGAAGTACGGTGAGTAACATTGTACTTAAAGCAAAGACTCTATTGATCAATTACAAAGGTCATGCCATGATCACTAATGATTGCTTTGGGAATTTTTACTCTATTAAAGTTGTAAGTTTTGACAAAATCTACAACGACCTTATCATTATTAATGCATATAGCTTTAGCTTTAACACATTTAAATATATAATCAATAGCAAGAAGCATATAAACATTACTAAAAGAAAGATGGAAATCATAATGATTATGACGAATATGGTGGTGGATAGAGAAGCCACCAAGACTAGGTTTTTGAATAGGTTGAATTGTGAAATTGTAAACATTGTAAAGTTACAACATTATAGAAGATACAATGAAAATGGCTACCAAAATGGTGAGGCAGTTTAAGCAAAAGGGCAACTCATGGTTAAGACAATCTTTAGGTCTTTCGTCATTATAGAGACCTAATTGGAAAGCGGATATGAGGGTTGCCCAATCTCAACTGAAAATAGGGAGCAAGTCCAACCCTCATAAAGACACGAAAGATATCTCCATTAATAGTAGAGGTAAAATAGAAACTCTTACATCCCGTAACCGTGATATAATGTTTTTGTTATTTAAAAGTAGGTTATATTGCTTCGCAATGTTCAAACAAGCTAGCAATGGTTATAAAGGCTCATAGAGAGGTATGATTGATAATAAAGGTAGTGATAAGGAGGATATACCACCAATTAAAGATGTGATGCAATCCAAACAACACCAAAAGATCTATTAGAGGTTCCAATTGGTCTAATGACAAGACTTATGGCTAAGAAGTTCAAAGAGGCTTTCAATGAACATCTTCAAGACACATGGGTCAAGATGGATTTTAAAAAGATATTAAATAATAAAGAACAAGCTTTGATTAGTTTAATTCATATTCAAGAAGAGATTATTAGTGGGCATTCAAACATTACAAAAACAAATTGAAATAAGAAGATTCAAATCTGCTAGTTGTGACCTATATCTAATGTTTTGGTCATAACTAGAGCTAAAAAATGAATTATCATACTATTCTTGTTGCGTTGAAAATTAGACATTCATATATTTCTAGTGATATATGACACGTATTCTAATTCATTAAGACGAGAGAAAACCATACATTTGAATTTGGGCTTTAATTTTGCCAGCAGATTACAAAAATCACTTTAGTCTTATTTAAATTAGTTAGACTATTGCTTTATTTATCTTTTAGTTACTATTAAGCCTTTTAGAGATATTAGAGCTTTTAATTAAATTCAGGTTTATTGGATTATTATTATTTATTATGTTTATTCAAATTTATTAGGGATATCCTATTAGATTTAGGATTCTTTCTAGTATAAATACTATTTTGTAGAGAATTTTAGAGGTTAGACTATTAAATTATTTTTTTAATAAATAAACTGGCATTCTTGCTATCTCTTATGGTTAAGTAATTCTCATACTAAGTTCTTGATTGAACCTACAAACTCTTCAAAGCGTTAATCAACTTCATTGTGATTTTACACTACTCGTTTGAGTCTATTTAAAGGTGTAAGTGGGGGTGATCATTGCATATAATTTTGGTTCTTTAAGGCAGGTTCTTGTTGGGTCAAGTTTCAAACCATTCAAATCTAATTTTAGTATATCTTGGGAGTTTTTCGCATTAAGATGCAAGTGATGATCGTGTTGAGTATTCGGTTAAGAGAGAGACATTTATGGTTAGAAGAGCATTGAAAGTGCAGGTTAAGGTTGCTGATTTAGAGAAGCAAAAAGAAAACATTTTCCATACAAGATGCCATGTTCAGAATAAGATATATAGTATGATCATAAATAGTGGAAGTTGCACTAATATAACTAGTACTATTATAGTGGATAAACTAAATTTGCATAGTACAAAACATTTTATGCCTTATAAACTTTAGTGGTTGAATGATTGTGGTGTGGTGAAGGTGATAAAGCAAGTTTTAGTTTCATTATATATTGGAAAATATTATGATGAGGTGTTATGTGATGTTATTCCTATGCATGCGAGTCATTTATTGTTGGGTAGATAATGGTAGTTTGATTAGAAGGTTATGCATGATGAATTCCATAGTAGACATTTATTTGTGAAATATGGTAAATCTATAATTATTATATCTTTAACACCAAAATAAGTGTATAAGGATCAAATCAAACTTAGAAGAGAGAGTATAACTGAAAAAAGATAATGAATTGGCCATGAGTCGAGTAAAAAAATGAGAAAATTAAGAGAATCAAAGAAGAAAGAAAGTTTGTTTGTGTGAGAGAGATTCATTCAAAACATCTTTTCTACTAAAAAAATCTATGTAGAGTAGTTGTGGTGATTCTATACTACAACATGATGATAATGAATTGCTCCTAGAAGAAGTTTCTTATATTACAGATTTAAGGACAAATCTTTTTGAATAAGAGGAGGATGATACGGTCCAAATTGAAGCTCTATTTGGCCTAACCAAGTTGATGATGTTCTCAACCTAATCAAGTCAATATAGGTTCGATATGGTTCAAAGCTCATCAGGGTTGCATAGTGGTAATATGTGAGGCATGTTTGGGCCTTATCTTATGTTCGTTAGGGGGCTTAATAATTTGTATGGGTTTTGATAGTAGAAGTTTCTAGTTTGGTAAGGAGTAATTAATGTTTTAAAATCCTTTTATCACAAGGATTTCTTACATATCCTAATTACACAGGGAAAACGAGATGGTAGCAATATTTGCGTACTTATTTTTAGAAAGTTTTCATGTGGTAAAGGGAGAGCACTAAAGGTGGCAGCAAAAAGGAGCATTCTTTGTTATTGTATTTCCATGTTTTGCAAGGATTTCATGTTATTCAAGGAAGCTAAAAGGAGCAATAACTAAGAGATTTAATTTAGAAATTAAAACACAAGTTTTCCTAGCTTATTTGGGACATCAAGGTTACTACAACAATCCTAGACCTTTTAAAATACTAATTTTGACTATAAAAGGGTTTTTAAGCAAGAAAGACATTTATTTTAGGCTATTTAAGTTGTTTCATGTTGAACTAAGTTATTATTTGGGTTTTGTTTTTTTTTTTTAATTTCAAACTTTTTTAGTTTTAATTTGGGATTTATTTTCTTAATATGAAACATGGCTGCCCATTAGTCATTATTTAGGGCTTATTAAGTATTTTGGGTTTTAATTTTAGTTGGGTTTTGTTTTGGGCCTTTTGTCTATGATCCAAAAGAAGGTTATTACGGTTATCTAATGAGACTATTTAAGTGTTTGTATGCTGCAAATTTTAAAAGTCTTGTTATTTGAATAAAATTAGCGTGTTGAAGAAATTACAGTTATTTTGGAAAATTATATATATAAGAAATTAAAATTGTCATGAAATTACGGGTCATTACAACTTTGTTCGTTTCTAAACTTTGAATTTTGACTACACCATATTTAAAGATGTTAGTAACAATAAAGGGTTCAATTCAATGAGAACACAACTTACTAGGAAAAAGCTTCAAACATGAATGAAAAAGAAGAACTTTATGACCAAACATGAAATTCACATCTTTTGCTGACAATTTGCATAGGGTCAATGCTATTTTTGAAAAGTCATTGATAAATATCTGATAGAAACCTGAGAACGAACTTCTCGCACACTCACAAGATAACACAAAGAAAAGATAATATCTATCTTAGCTTTATCAACTTCCAAACCTTTGAAAAAACCTACATGCCCTAAAACTATCCCTTATTCAACCAAAAAAATGACACTTTTCATAATTCAAAATAAGGTTAGTTTTCGTGCATCTTTTCAAAATACAACATTAAGTTTTCAAGACATGCATCTAAAGAATTACCATGAATAGTAAAATCATTCATAAAAAACTCTATGATTTTTTCTACATAATCTACAAATATACTCATCATGCATTTTTGAAAAGTAGCAAATGCATTGCATAGACCAAAAGGCATTCTATTTTATGCTAAAGCACCAAGTAATCTAAGCTAAACTAAACAAAAATAGAAGTTTGATTCAAGTAAACAAGGACTGTAATCCCAGGAAACAATGCTAAAAATTTGACTAGTATTGAAGTCGAGAAAATTCAAACCTTTATAGTATAGAAATTAAAGGTATCGTCCCCTAGAGATACAAATATTAGAACTAAATTACTCAATCAAGACAAGATATTTCAATTTAAATTAAAATAAACCAAGTAAAGATGTACTAAATATACTAATCTAACTAAATTAACTAAAATGCAATTTAAATTATAAGTAATTAAAAGTGGGCCTTGTTTATGATCTAAAAGAACTCAAACAACTTAGAAAGATAATAAAACAAAAGAAATCAATTTTGAAAAATAAAAGGCAAATCAACATAATGTAAAAAAAATAAAAATAAAAATGTTTTTTTTATAAGAAGTATAATTCAAGGATAATTAAGCATCAATCATTAAATTTTAATATGTTTTCTAATTTGATTTGGGATGATAAATAAATCAACCATGAAAAACATGTTTTTCTACGTATCCTTACTTTAAGTTAATATAACATCCGTGCATCAATTAATCTTAATCATGTAATAACCTTCATTATGAATGCAAGATTTAATTATATGACAACATTTATATCAAGATCGATGCAATTGATTATGAAACTTAAACACACATGAGAATTTAATTTAATCAAGACTTGTGTTTTTCAAGTAACAAATAATCAAATATGGGTTTAAAAAGTAGATATCTTTTTCTATTTAAGTTAATTAGTTATGCATTCAACATAAACTAATCAATAACAATAGATTTAAAACAAAAAACATATATTGCTCATTATAAAGAATTTATATCATCAATTATTAAATTTAATCATAGAAAAACATAAGATATTCATATATCACAATCATAGATAGAATAATTTTAAACACAAATCTTCATGATAATTTAAGATTCAAGAGTACTAACCTTTTGAAATTAACAACTAAACTCGTCATAAATTTAAAAAAGAAAAAATATTAAAAAAATAATTCTAAAAATAATATAATCCCTCATTCTCCTTTTCTATGTTATGAACATGAACCCTTTTTTGTAGATGTTAGGATTTGTTATATTTGGAGCTGAGAAGGTGAAGAAGTTTCGTAGTTAATAACTAGTTCATAATCTTATTACTTTAAGGCTTCCTTATAGTAATCTAACTATAATGACTTTTGCATTGACTTTGACTTTTTAAAGTTTTCTTGGTCATTTGGGGCCTTTGTCATGTCATTAATGACCTGCCATGTCATCATCCCAACATGGAAAGATGGGCTAGACTAACACTAATTTGTTGGCAGATTTCAAACCTGACTTTAAATTTGTTGTTCTCTCTCGTCTGGATGAGTTACAAAGCCTACCATATATGTATTGAAATCTTGTTATTTCTAGTTTTTAGCTCAACTTGAATAGTAGCAAAATTCCATATGTAGCTTCAGATATGGTCTAAAGAGTACACAATGGTCCAACTTGGCAAATTTGCTCTGACCAATCCTAACCCCACTAGGATTCCTTGTTCAAGTTGGGTTACTAATACAATTATTATTTGCACTTCTTAGCTCCAATGACTCATCCCAATGTTATGTTTCTATTTTTTTGCTTGAAATTGTGCTAAAAATGCTTTATTTAGCTTATATTTACACTTTATGTCTCTATAGTGCTGTTAAACACAAAACAAGTAAAGTAAGCTACTATAAAACTTAAAATATGTATAAAAAATTAGAATAAAGTATTAAAAAGATAGAATAATATGAGTGTATTAATGGTTAAATTCAACTTGCGGTAATTAACAAATATTCTCCACCCACTTTTGATGCATGTAGGGACAAGTTCAGCATCTTTATTTTGCACCACTATAATCTCTAATTTCTTAGGAACTATATGGATTGGACTTACTCACTTGCTATAAAACAAATAAGGTATATTACTCTAGAATCCAAAAGCTTTAAACTTTTATCTTTCACCACCTCCATCATAGACAGATTCAAACTCCTTTGCATCTCCCTTATTGGCTTTGAGTTCTCTTCCAAAAGTATATGATGTATATAAGTGGAAGGGATAGTTCCTTTAATGTCAACCAAGGTCTATCCAATTTGGTTTTATGGTCACAAAGCACACACACAAGTCTCTCATCTTGCACACCTGTCAAGTTCTTTGCAATAATCATATGTAAAATATCATTATTACCTATGAAAGTATACCTTAAGTGATTAAGCAAAGGTTTCATTCAAGTTCAGAATGCTTGTAAAGTAGAAGGTAAAAGCCTTTTGTGAGAGATAATTAAATCATGAGAAACCTTATTATACCTGGCATGGTTTGGAAAACCTGTAATGTCATAACCGAATCAACTAAGTCATTATATACAACTTGCCCTCCTTTTGTAGAAGGCTTATCATCACATTCAATTTATCATCACTACTTAAATCAAACATTTGTTACATAAAATAATTTATAATATCCAAGCATATAACAAAATATACATCATTAGGAAATTGTATGATATTAAAAATATTAAATTCAACTATTTCACCATCAAACTCCATAGTTAATATTCTTGTATACACATCAATCTTAGTTCTAGATGTCCTAAGTAAAAGTCTTCCTAAAAGAATGGGTGATGAATTAGATGAGTTATCATCTTTAATATTAAACATGTAAAAATCATTAGGAAATACCAGACTAACATATCCTCAAACATACCAATAGGATAAAAAAAGGAACAACGAAAAAGTTGAATAATAATACTAGTTTTGGTTAAAGGATCAAGGCTAAGAGTTTCATAAATAGATTTTGGCATTACACTAATTGAAGCTCCTGAGTCTTATGACATGATCAAATGATTGATGGCTTTTTTCAAGTGTAAGAGTGTCAAAGTAATATATAATCCTACAAGATTAGGGTCGATCCACAAAGATATTAATTATACAAAACCATAAAAAATAAAAGAAATAGAGTTGAAGAGAACTTTGAAATGTGATATTAATGTAAAGATTAAACAAAGATAAAAAAAAATTACCAAGGTTAAACAATCCACTAATGATATTTAAAATAAGTATAGTATTTTAGGACTATGTCTTAGCTTTCCATTAAGCTAAACCACAACTAAATCCAAGGTCTACAACTCTAGTTATGAACTAAAAATCAAATGGTGTTCCAATTTGAATTGAATCAGCCCAACTGGAACTCTCTAAGCTTAACCCTCTATTTGTCTCCTCAACTTCAATAGTTAAACACATCAATCAACCCTCTAAATTTTGAGATATGTCTATTTTGCAAACTTGTATTGAAAACGAGTATTTACCATAAATTAAAGATATCTTATATTATCAGACTTATTATTATAAAACATGCTTAAGTTAGAAAATTTAATGATACTTCAAGTGCAATATGATGATATAAAACCTTAATAAAAATGCACTTTTAAATACTTATCAATGGCAGATATGATAACTGATCATGACAAAAAAAAAAGGACATGCATTGTTAGATCATGGAGCTACACACTCTTTTGTAGCATATAAATTTGTTAATATACTAAATATGCCTAAGTGTAAATTAAAAAAAAAAAAGAACTAGCTGTTAGCACTCCTTTGAGGGAAGTGGTAGAAGTAGATGATGTGTAATGTACAAATAAGGGTTATAGTTTGATGGTAGTTTTAGTACCTTTAGAAGTATATGATTTTGATGTAATTCTATAAATGGATTGGTTAAGCATACATCATGTTAAGATGGATCGGTATGCCAAGATAATGACTTTTAAAGTACCAAATGAAGATGAAGTGGAGTTTAGGGGTGAAAGAAATGTTGTACCTAATTATATAATATCAACAATGAAAACTAGGAGATTAATAAGAAGATGATGGCATGCCTATTTAACATATGTTGTGGATTTTAAGAAAACAAGTAAGGAATTGGTTGATATTCCCATAGTAAAGTAATTTCCAGATGTGTTTCCTGATGAGTGGCTATGATTACCCCTTAGAAAAATATTGAAGTTTCTATAAGAGTCTTGTCGGGCACAATACCTATATTGTAGTCTTTCTATATGATGGCCCGATAGAGATGGAATAACTGAAAGTACAACTGCAAGAATTTCTAGATAATGAGTTCATTTGACCAAGCAATTCATCTTAGAGAGCTTTTGTTTTATTTGTAAAGAAGAAGGATGGTACCCTTGGGCTCTGTATAGACTACAAATAACTGAATAGGGTGATTGTAAAAAACAAGTATTTACTTCCTTAAATTGATAATCTATTTGATTAGTTAAGAGGCATGCAAATGTTTTCGAAGATAGACTTGAGGTTTGGGCATCATCAACTAAGGATAAGAGAGCAAGATGTGCAAAATACTGCATTTAGGACTTGTTATAGGCATTATGAGTTTCTGATGATGCCTTTTAGGTTGAGAAATGCCCAGTGATGTTTATAGACGTCATGAATCAAATCTTCCGACCTTATTTTGATAGGTTTATGGTGGTGTTTATTAATGATATTTTGGTGTGTTCCAACTCTCAAGAAGAATATGAACAACACTTGAGAATAGTGCTAAGGGTTTTGAGGCAAAATAAGTTGTGTATAAAATTGGATAAATGTGAATTTTGGTTAAATGAGGTGGTGTTCTTAGGGCATGTAATATCTAAGAAAGGTATATACGTGGATACTAAGAAGATATAAGTGGTGTTGGAGTGGGAGAGGTCTACTATAAAAAATTTATAGAAGGATTCTCTATTATAGCCTCTCCAATGACTTAATTTACTAGAAATAAAGTCAAGTTTAAATAGTCTAAAGAGTCCGAAGAAAGTTTTCTAGAGTTAAAAAGAAGGTTGACATCAGCTCTAGTGTTGACCTTTCTAGAGAGACAAGAAGAGTTTGTGGTTTATAGTGATGCTTCTAGTAAAGGTTTTGGTTATATACTAATACAACACGACAAATTAATTGCTTATGCCTCAAGATAACTACAAAAAATGAGGTGAATTATCTAGTACATGATTTAGAATTGACAACTTAGAATTATCTATATGGGGCTCAAATGCAGGTCTTCATGTATCATAAGAGCTTAAAATACTTGATGTCATAAAAAGAATTGAACATACACTAGAATATATGTGTGGAATTGATTAAAAAAAATTATGACTGCATCATTGATTATCATCTTAGAAGGCGAATATTATAACAGATGCCCTAAATCAAAAGAACAAGGCAATGGTTGGTGGCTTATCAGAATGAACTTATGGAATTAGCTAAAATAGGAGCACAACTATTCGTGGGTTTGAGAGGATCTTTATTGGCAAGACTTTCAATACAACCAATTTTATAAAGGCCTAATAGAAGGAAATAGAAGTAGAGATGATAAAAAATAGAATGAATTCAGAACCTGAGATGTCTTTTCAAACTTTAGGAAATAAATCTTGGCAATGGGAAAAGAAGTTTATTTGCCAAATAACGGATGAATTTTTGGGAGGGGCTTATAAATCTAGATTTGCAGTTCATCCAAAAAGTACCAAATTGTACAAAGATTTGAAAGAGTACTATTGGTGGTGGAGATGAAAAGGAAAATAACATAATTTATGACAAAATATGTTGTATGTTAGTAAGTAAAAATGGAATACCAAAGGCCTGTGGGATAATTATAGCCTATTCTAATTTCAAAATGGAAATGGGAAGATATTACTATAGATTTTTTGTGTGGATTACCTAGAGGTAGAAAGGGTAATGATGTAGTTTGGGTAATTGTAGATTGATTGACTAAGTTTGCTATGTTTGTGCCTATAAAGATGATTGATTATGTGGATAAATTAATCAAATTATATGTAAATGAAGTGGTTAGACTCCATATGGTCCTAATATAAATAGTTTATGATAGGAACCTTTAATTCACTTCAAGATTATAGCCAAATTTATAGCGTGCCATGGGAACTAATTTGAACTTAAGTATGACTTTCCATTTGCAATTGATAGCCAGTCAGAGAGGACAATTCATATATTGAAAGATCTATTAAGATCTTGTGTATTGGAGTTTGGAAGACATTGAGAGGATCATTTGCCGATAAGATGAAGATGATTAGAGAAATGATGAAAACGCCTAAGATAGACATAAAAGTTATATAGATAATTAGAGGAGTGTTGGGTTTCACAAAATACATACACATAGTAGAAAAAATAAATTTAATTTGTTTTGGGAGTTCCAAAATCTCATTAGATAGATCTAGAGCTGTTTAGGGTTTGTATGAAGATTACCTAAAGATTAGATGTTATTTTTTACTATAAGTAATTGCTTCAAGGCTATGTTGTTTCAAATCACAAGTCGTATAAGTGTCTGGCCTCTAATGATAATTCATATGAACCACCAGTGAGAAATTTCATAAACCTTTTTAGGAGAGAGGTATTGTTATGCCTTTGAGAGCTAGCTTTTTTCTTTTGTGTTTTTTAAGGGGTTTTGAGTTGTTTTGTGTATTGTACAGAAAATAAGAGGCATAACATTCTATTTATAGGAAAACCTAAAAACTTTATAAATGGCAAAGTATAAATTTACCCATTGAATACTATGACATATTTTATTTTAGGATAATTATAAAAATTTATTCAATTAAGTCCTTACTTGATTTTCTCTAGGTCTAGAATTGTAATTCCTTGTATTAATTACATTCTAGTCCTTAATTTCTAAAATTTATTTACATTCAAGCCAAATTTGATTAATCATTCTATTTTAATTCCTGACCAATGGTTCTTATGTGTGACCCATTAAGTTTTTTTACTAAGTTGAGCCAAATATAAATCACAATCCTAGATAAAATAAGATTAAATAAATTAGTTTATTATGAATTCAACAATTAATTGATTTATATTTGTCAATCAAGTACAATTTCTAGCAACATGTCATGATCCCCAAATATTAAAAAAAGTTTGAAGTGATTTGACTTAACATTTTAGTAACCAATTTCTCAATGTAATTATTATTTAATATTAACAATGTTCTAATTTAGGCATTATAGCATGAAGTATGTCTACTTTATTAAATAATATTTGTTCTTAATATCATAGTTATTAATTCTTTGAATAAGATTTGAAACTTTTTACAAATCTCATTCCACCTTGCGAAAGGATTTACAATCAATACTATTTGAGAACAAATGAAATATTTTTTTTCTTAATTCACCTATGGTGATAGATCCTGTCTTAATTATTTAAATAGGTTCATATAGTTCATGTTATACTTAATATTAGTCTGATTGTTACCCTTGATTAGGACAACATATATCAGGATCAAAACATAACATTCCTTATATAAGATAATTTAGTAATCTCAAGTCCAAGGATCACTTACGCAACTATCATGCAAGTCTTTCCATAGATACAAATAATCTCTCCATATGGAATTCTCACATGGGACAGTTTGGTATACATGTCATCTAATAAGCACATACATATTAATTCCAAGTATCCCTCATATCTTAATTTAAAAGAATAACTGCTTCCTTTCATAATCGAAATAACATAATATATACCAAGAACATTTAGAAACAATGCTTTAATACAATAAAAATCCTATAATTATAACAACTTTATAATTTTCATTACAAAACATTTTTGTAACATCCCAACGTTCAGCACAGTTTCACACATCCATGATATGTATACAATGACATTATGTTCAATGTTTTTTTATACAATAACATAATATATACCAAGAACATTTAGAAACAATGCTTTAATGCAATAAGGATCCTATAATTATAACAACTTTATAATTTTCATTGCAAAACATTTTTGTAACATCCCAACGTTCAGCACAGTTTCACACATCCATGATAAGTATACAATGACATTATGTTCAATGTTTTTTTTATATATATAAATTCATTTATATAAGTGGTATTAAAGATTTTGTTAAAATTTCAGCAGAATTTCCCCTATACATGAATACATGAAAGGTACCAAGTTATCAACATCTTCAATCACAACCTATATAACACCACGAACATGGTCCAATCATCTTGGAGCTTACCCCACCTCAACACAACTCAAGATTGGCATACAATAAACTTTCTTCTATGAAATATGAATAATAAAGCTTAGAAATCAAAGGGATAAGAATATGGAATATGTAAAAAGAAAAATAAATACATGTTATTACATCTATAGAGTTAGCAAAATAATTAATGTATATAATTGAGTTAAGGATTCTACTAATTATACATAAGAAGTGTGTTAGTATAAATATACCTAATATAACAAAAACTACCTTTAATATCTATATCAATCATGCCTTGCAATGTGCAATGACACTGGAAATTACAATAATAAATAATAAATAATTAAATTTACAAGTGCATACTAGCATTTGCATAAATTTTAATAATTCTTGACAAACTAATTATCATTTCCTTAATATAACACATTTTCTCTTTCAATCTAAAATTTCCTTTTCTTACAATCATAATTTCATCTCCACCTCAAAATTTAAATTCAATATTCACAACACTTCATCTCATTGGTTTCCTTTTAACAATGAAAACAATATATTATTGGCTTTCATTCAACTATGAAAGCAATAGATAGTGACTTCCACTCAACGATAGAAACTACATGCATTAACTTTTATTTTATTATGAAAGCAACATAATAATAACTCTTATTCATCAATGTAAATAATAAACATTAGCTTTCATTTTAAAGCAACATAACATTGGCTTCCACTCAGCGATGAAAATTATAGACATTGACTTTCATTTAATTATAAAAGCAGCATAACAATGGCTCTCATTCATCAATTAAAGCAATAAACATTGGCTTTAATCTAAAAGAAACATAACATGGGCTTCCACTCACATTGGCTTTCATATAATTATGAGAGCAACATAACAATGATTTCTTTTCTTTTCTTTTCTTATTTTGGTCACCTTTGCATAATTTCTTTCCCATTTCAAGTCAATCCTTTTTCGGTATACAATTTATCAAGAATGGTAAATTGGAAGAAATAAACTAAAATAATTAAAAAGATTAGGGTGCATAAACACTTACCTGCACCTCCAACTATATGCACTCCTCCGGCTATGGAAGATGCCACTCCCGGTATCTCTTTTGAATTCAGAGAAGGTAATCTTATCAGTATTTCTTTCATCTCATATCATATCATCATTATTCGTTAATTACATCTTACATCTTATTACATTTCATTTTCACTACTTCAATTCTTCTAAGTACACTTCTTATACAGTTAATCTATTTATTCCCTTATTATATTAACTCTCACTTACATCAAAACAATATCACATCGATATCCATTTTACTCCTCAACCATATAAAATCCAGCCACAAGGTCTTTCTTTTTTTCCCTTTAATTCATTTCTTTAATTCGATCATGATTTAAGTTAAAAATTCTTCATTCATGACATATATCATTTAAGCAAAGTACACTCCTTTTATGGATCTTCACTAACAATTCATTTCAAACAAACTATATTACATAATACTCACATATGCTAAGTAAATTTGATAACATGCTCTAATTCCTTCCAAATAATTTTCTAATATAACACTTTACATTAATTTCTTAAAATTCCTGCACATATACATTAACATACCACTTTCTCCTTTTTTTCCTACTCTTGGCCGGCCATTAACCTTAATTTTTCTCCATGATTTCTTCTTTATAACATAAATTTTTACCTCCACTACAATCCTTTTCACATAATATAACATTCCTAACAACTAATTTAACAAAACACTAATTTTTCCATTAAGAACCCTAATCTACCATAAGTGTAATTTTGTTCAAAATTGAGTTAAACTTCCATTAAACTTGATGATTAGTACTTAAAAGTGTATTTTTATCAAGGTTTTATATAATCATATTGCACTTAAAGTATCATTAAATTCTCTGACATAAGCATGTTTTATAATAACAAGTTTGATAATATAAGATATCTTTAATTGGTAAATGCTCATTTCAAATGCAAGCATGTTTCATAATTCAAAGGATTGATTGATTTGTTTAACTATTGAAATTGAGAAGACAAAGAGAGGGCTAAGCTTGGAGAAGAGATGCTGGTTCAATTCAAACTAGAACACCATTTGGTTATTGGATCATAACTAGAGCTGTAGAACTTGGATTTAGGTCTGGTTTATATGGATGGAAAGCTAAGACATAGGCCTAAAACTTTTATGAAGAGTCTAGGATTCAAAAGGGTCATTTTCAAGTTCACATTGTAGCAACAACAGAGAAGTCGGAATCTGTCCTGCAGCCCAGACACTGTTCAGTGTGTAGCCCATATCTCGAGTTCTAAAAGTCCAAATGAGCTCATTATTGTTTTGTTGGAAATCTGAGACAATTTCCCAGAACTTTCATGAAGACTATTTGTTCAAATTCTAACGTTACCAATGACGTTTTGTTTAGACAAGAAGATAAGGATTGTCACTAAGTCAAGAGGTGGCCACCCACTCAATAATTAGTCATCAAATCAATAGTTTTGAATTTTAGCCTATAAAAAAAGGCATTTTTCATACATTTAGACATCTTGGTTTTCATATCAACATCATTTCCTTACTTGCTTTCTTTCTTTGTAGTTTTAATGTTCTAGTTTTATTTCATGTTATAGTTTCATTAATATCTTGTTTATGTCTTTCATTTTCTTTACTATGCTTATATAATTATGTTCTCATCTTGTTTATTTATGTTTCTCTTCTTCATAATGTTCAGCTAAGTTTAATATGTCAAGGTGAAAAGGTTTCACTAATAGTGTTAGGATATGTATAATATAAACTCAATATGGACTTCAATGTTTACATCCAAGAAAGTTTGCTATTAACATGTCTTATCATTTTTATCTTATTAATTCTTAATACTTTACTTGTTAAATGGTTAATCTAGATTTGTGTTGTCTAACACTTGGTAAAATAAATGCTTGATCCTTCATAGCCAACTGTATGGTATAACAGACACATATGCTATGAAAGGAACTTGATTTGTTGTTAACATAAGTTAACATCATGAATTCCTGACAATATTTAAAAGTATTGGTGTTACTTAAATAAGATAACTAATATGATCATGTTAATAATTTATAATGAACTATTAATGACAAATTATTCGATTGGAACCTTCTTTGTATGTGGTTTCCAGTTGAGTAATAAAAAGAGTTTATATTATACTTATTTGAAATACCGTTAGTGGATCCTCTAACCTTGGCATTTGTTTTTATCATTGTTTAATAACATCCATGTGGTTTGACTCCGGTTTTGCCAGGTTATTTATTACTTCGACACTCCTGCACTTGGGATAAGACATCAATCTTTTGATCATGTCACTTGATAAATCAAGTGTAGAGTTACTTACCAAATAAGAATACAAACTCCAATGGCTAACCAAATGAAAGTTTCTCAAGTTTTCTCCTTCTTTCTTCACTTTCCTTCCTTCTCTCACTAAAAGCTTTCTTTCCCTCACTTGATTCAAGTGTTTTAGGTGTTAAACTTATAAAATTTCACAAGTTCTTCTCTCAAATTTGTAGTTTCCCTCAATTTGTCCTAAATCAAGCTTAAAAAATGAAGAAATTTCATTCGATTTTCTTTTATAATGGTCAGCCACTTACACCGCATAAAATGTGTTAATACCCACTATATCCCTTATTTCATACCTTTTATGTTTCATGGGTAATATTTTTCGAGTCCTAACGCCGATTTATACTAGACTTAAAATAGGTGAATTCAAATGTCATTAAACTTTATGTCACAAAAATGTTTTTCCTGAAAAAATTATTTTCAATTATTTTTTATCCGTGTTTTTGTATTTTTTGTATTTTTTAGCTATTTTCATAAATTATTTTTTTTATATCCGTACCTAAACATTTTATTTTAATTTATTCCATTTTTCATCATCCTTATGAGTTAATTTTTCCTTATACTCACTTTTCATAGTAGTCCTATTATTAATTTTATGAGTTTCTTTTTAGAGGTTTACAATTTTTGTCCTAAGAACTTTATCTTTACTCTAGATTCATTAATCTAATATTTGATAAATATTAAAGATAAATAAAATCTTTATTAAAATTAAATATATTGACATGAACAAAGTCAATGCCATGTATAACCAACTAATTGGCTACAAATCATATATATTAACAATATTTCACTTGTACTAAAGCTAATAACTCATGTATCAAATACTATATCGTTATACTTGACGATAATGTTTTTACTATGATAATTGCTTAGTAAAAGGATCTACAAGATCCTTTTCAGTAGGTACTTGCTCTATATTAATATCTTTCATTTTTATGATTCTCTAATAAAATGGAATTATCTAAATATATGTTTAGATTATTGATGAGACCTTAGTTCTTTTGCTTATACAATAACCCTATAATATTATCACAATATAAAGCAATTGGATCAACAATGCTAGAAATCACACCTTCAATGATGAGCTTCTTGATCCAAATAACTTCTTTAGTCCCCTCAAACTTAGAGGTGTACTTAACTTTTGTTGTAGAATCTACTTTGATCTCTTACTTGGAACTCTTCCAACTCAGCACCATTATTTAGAGTAAAATATAACTAGATTAGACTTTTTATTTTAACATCTGACTGAAAACTAGTATCCAAATAACCATGAACTACTAGTTCATCTCTTCCATAGACCAACAAAACAATCTTAATTCTTCTCAAGTACTACAAAATATTTTTAGCTATCTTTTAGAGACCTTCACCTAGATTAGATCGGTATCTACTATTTTGGATTCTTCTATGCTAAATCATTTTAGCATATTATCTATGTATAAGGATTAAGATAATCCAAACAACCTTTTAAATCTATCTCTATGGAACTTTATTTCTACTATATAGGTTGCTTCTCTCATATCTTTCATGGAAACATTATTGGACAACCAAATCTTTACTAACTAGAGTAAACAAATGTTGTTTTCTATTAATAATATGTCATCTACAGCCAAATATTATAATCATAGTATGCAGTTATAACAAACAAAAATCTTATGGATTTTAACATAGTTTACTGACAAAAAAGTTTCATCAAAATCAACCTAATTGTCTTTGTCTGTAACATTTGGTAACTAGTCTAGGTTTGTATGTTTGTATATTGCTATCCATATCAGTCTTTCTCTTAAGGACCCACTTATATCCAATATAATTTATTCCTTCAGGTGGATCAACTAAGGTCCATACCTTGTTAGTGTACATGAAATCCATTTCAAATTTTGTATATTTAAGCCATTTTTTTAGAATCAATATTGGATGTTAATTCCATTTAATTGGTAGGCTCATCAAGTATAAACAACTCATTATTTTTAGCTTTCATGAGAAGTCCATATCTTATTGGTGTAAGACGTGTCTTACTAGATATATAGAGTTCTTATGTTTCTTAAGTTTCATGCTAAATATCTAATGTTATAACCTTAGGCTCAGGTTCTTTTTAGATGTTAGTTTGTGGTTTTTGAAATTCTTCAAGTTTTATTTTCCTCCCACTACTCTTTTCAAGAAAAAATTCTTTCTTTACAAAGGTAACATGTTTTGAGACAAATATTTTTGCTCAACAGGTTGATATAAATAATATCAAATAGTTTCTTTTGAATATCCCACAAACTTACATTCATCTAACTTAGCTCTTAACTTTTCAGATACAATACACTTCATCTAAGCATTACATCTCAAATACTGAAGTATGATAAGATTGGTCTCCTACCATTCCATATCTCATATGGAGTCTTATCAATAGATTTTAATGAAACCCTGAAAAAACATTTTTCAAAATTTAATAGGTAATCAATCATATTAAAATTCTGATTAACATACTAAACTATTTTAGGAACAATTAAATATATTGTTTTGGCTTAAAAACTCTTTTTATTTAGAAAAAAAAACCATTTTTCTAAAATATTTACAAAACAATTTAATTAAATCCTAATCCAATTAGGATAAAATAAAAATAAAAGTCATCTATTAAATACTTTAATTCAATCATAATCCAATTAGAAAAAAAATTAATTCTACAATTAATTTAGTTTGGATTGTAATTTTTAAAATATAAAATCAACATTTTATATATGTGAAGAGATAAAATTATAATTCTATCTAAATACCTAGATTGTAATTACATATAAGACATTCGTAACATAGTAATTTTATACCTTAAAACCCTAATGTAATTAGGTATAAGATGTAGCGAGTAAAATTATAATTATATCCCTAAAACCCTCTAAATAAAGCTTTAGGGGCAAAATTGTAATTTTGTCCCTCATCTCTTCTTTTTCCCTAGTTGTTGCCAAAAGTGGGCACATTGCCGCCTATTGTCAGAGCAGCAAAAATAATGGCAGCAATGATTTTTATTGCACTTCCTAGAAGATGTAGTGACAACCATAGCTGTTGTTGCGCTGCGCAACCACCATGTGTGAGGCAGTAGCCTTGCACATGGCTGCCCAGTAGTGCCAGGAGTGCTTAACGCTATTGTGGTTGCTTCCTGCGATGACTGGCTATGCTCGTAGCACATCTAGGTGCACCAACAATGATGGTGTCGCTGTTGGTAGATGTTGCAACCACCTAAAAGCTTTTTTTTTTTTAATTTTCAGCTAGATCTGCATATTCTAGCCATATTTGACTGGAACAATAGCTAATTTTTTTTTTCAAAAATCATAAGATAGATTGAGAGTTATTTAGGGTTTATATGAAGATTACTTGAAGATCATATGTTCTTTTTAGCTTTGAGTATTTTTTAAAATAAAAAAATTATTTTTAGATAATATTTTTAATATGTGTAGTCTTGCATGATTTTTTCCCCTTTTTATTTTGTATTGTTTTAAGGCTAGTTTATCACAAATCACAGGTCGTCCAAGTGTCTCACTTCTAACAATAAGTCACATGAACCACAAGTGAGAAATCTCCTAAATCCTTTTAGGAAAGAGAGATTTCTATGTCTTTGAGTGCTAACTCTTTTCTTTTTTAGTTTTCAGGTGTTTTGTATTGTTTTATGTGTTGTATATAAAATAAGAGGCATACCATTCTATTTATAGAAAATCCTAAAAATCTTATGAATGACAGAATATCAATTTAACTCCTGAATAATATCACAAATATTATTTTAGGATAATTTTAGAAATTTATTCAATCAAGTCTCAACTTGATTTTTTGTAGGTCAAGAATTGTAATTCCCTATGTTAATTCCATTCTATTCCTCAATTTCTAAAACATTTGCATAATCAAATCATCTTTATTATTATGTGGGTGACCCATTAGATTCTCTAATAAGTTGGGCAAAATATAAATCACAATTCTAAATAAAATATGATTAAAAAAATTAAAAAATTACTTTATTAACAATTTAATAATTAATTAATATATATTTGAAGATCAAATACAATATCTACCAACGTGTCATGATCCATCAAATATTAGAAAAGTCATAATTGGTTTGACTTAACCTTTTACTGACTAGTTTCTTAATTTAATTTTATCCCTTCATCAATAATGTTCCAATTTAAACATTATAGCATGAAGTATTTCTGCCATGTTAAATCATGTTTGTTCTCTATATAATAGTCATTGATCATTTGAATAAAATTTGAAACTCTTTTCAAATCTCATTCCATCTTGGTCAATGATTTCTTAGTCAATACTATTTGAGAATAAATGAAATATTTTTTCTAATTCACCCAGGGTGATGAATCATCTCTTGATTACTTAATTACCTTTATATATTTCATGTTACACCCAATGTCTGCCTCTTCCTTACCTCGATTAAGATAACACGTAATAGGATCAAAGCATAATATTCTCTATATAAGATGACTTAGTGATCTAAAGTCTAAGGATTACTTACACAACTATCATGAGAGCCTTTCTATAGACATAGGTGATCTCTCCATATGAAATTCTCATGTGGGTCAGTTCAATGCACATGTTTTATAACAAGCACCTACATATTAGTTTTAGGTATCCTTTATACCTTAGCTTATGAGAACAATTGCTTCCTTTCATAAAGAAAAGAGCATAATATGTATCAGTTTCTACGACTCTAATGAATGTCTAGTATTTAAGCGAGCATCGACCAGGAACATTCTAGGAACAATGCTTTGATGCAATATGAATCCCAAAATTATAACAACTTTATAATTTCCTTTGCAAAGCATTTTTGTCCTATGAACTTTATCTTTACTCTAGATTCATTAATTCAATATTTTATGAATATTAAAGATATATTAAGCCTTTATTAATAATAAATATGTATTTACATAAATATAATAATACCAAGTGTAACCAATCGATTAACTACAAGACATATTAAATTAACAATTATACCATTTTTGTTCCTATATACTAGCTATAATTTTAAATACTACTTTTCAATCTCTATTTATTTTTAATTTATACACATTCACACATCAATCAACCATCATTCGTGTATATTACAAAAAAAAAAACCCCATCATCCACACATAATTGGCTAAGCAATATCTAATAAAAAAAAAAGGAAAAAAAGGAAAGATTTGAGAAAAAACCAAAAAAGAGTAAAAAAAAGAAAAAAAAAGAAAAAAAAGAAAGGAAAGATTAATAACATAACTAATGAGGAACAAGAATATCTTAATGATGATTGATGCTTAGTAAAGAAGTAAAGATATTATGCTACCAAGGATTTTTGGGAGGAAAGAAAGAGGCGTGTGAGAGAGACCGGAAAAAAAAGAATTTGTGTTGACTTGTGGATATTTTTATTGTTTTTAATGTTATTTTCTAAAGAGATTATTGTAGCAAATCAG
>Ga0307517_10001150_pt1 | contig 44658 bp, 58 predicted proteins | sample 23_EM_MG_FD_194515 | JGI IMG/M metagenome (GOLD analysis project Ga0307517, IMG submission 194515) | Populus trichocarpa ectomycorrhiza microbial communities from riparian zone in the Pacific Northwest, United States - 23_EM | ecosystem: Host-associated > Plants > Roots > Unclassified | place...
TAGTGAATGTATTCGTAGAAAACTTCAAGTCGAGTTAGCCCATTGAGTGAAGCAAAAGAGAAATCCACATACACGAGAAACAAGCGCTGTCCATTCCGTACACCTCCATTTCCTGAGGTGAGTTATGAACCGAACGACAGCATGGGCAAGCTGTGCATAGACTTGGGAATATCGCGAGCTAGGGTCTTCGTTCACGGAAGTTCGATCTAGACAAGGAATCAATTCTCTAGTTGCGGACTAGAATACATAAATCATACACGACTGCATGACATCTATTTCTCTGGTCTTCAGATTCATTGAGACCGAGAGATAATTCGATGGAAAAGGCATACGCTTTTTTCCCCGAGTTTATTTTTATTCCACAATATTCTCCCAAGGCAACGAATTGCGGCTGGGGACGCTTGGTGGGTTCAAGGTCGAATTCATCCACTGTTCGATAGCAGCACACTATTGTCTGTGTAGTGTCCAATCTGCTTTGACATGCATATGGTAGGCTGTCGAGAGGACGATGTCAAATACCCACAGAATCGCAATAGTACAATACCTTGCAACCTGTACATCTCTGTAAGGAATTTCCAGCTCCAAAGCAGTTAGAGCAACGTCCCTCGAGCTGCATGTCGGAGACAGCCTAAGCATTCAATCGATTGAGTTGCTCTGTACAGTTTGAACTATGTTATTCAGTGAGCGTTCTCATCGGCCTGGCAAAGCGAAGGTCCGAGCATGGACATGAGGACCACGCAGACACAGAAACGTAGCACGCGCTATGCTCGCAGAGTGGATGGAATTGCTAGACACTTCTTGCGTGATCCATTCCATATATGCAGCAAGTACACGAATTTCTAAGAGCAACTTTCGCCAGAGAGCGAGCAATCGTCGGATTACGTAACTCGGAGAGACGGCATGAGAATATGACCAACTTGGAAGCTCGTTGGTCGCTTGTTAACACATTCTAAATCCGAACGGTGTTGTCCAACAATCCAGATACGATGTGACGATGTATGTGAGACGTTAACTGGTCTGGAATGCCCCTGGAGGACTTCACCGGCACCCGTGAACGGTGTCGTCGTAGAATCCGAATGCCATTGCAAGAGATGCCCGTAATAGGTAAATTACATAAGATTGTCGGAGTTGAATGCCCCTTATCCTCATCTCTCATCGATCTTATCGTCTCAAGCTTGTCTGTCACTGCTCAGTGGGTCGAATCCCTTCGTTTTAACTAAAGGTAATATATATAATGAAAGCCTCCAATACTCGAGACCAGGGTTGAAATTTCAAGAGATATCTATGCTTCTTTTTCCTCCTTCTCTTTCCGCTTTTCCTCGATCTAAGATGCACGGAATTCAAGGCACAACTCTCCTTTAAGGGGAATAAAAGTGACTTACCATGTCCTTAACACTTTGGCAACGGCGTTTGTGCTTATGCCAAAACCCTGGGTAATACCAGGCTCCATCCCGCGAGTCAAGTTTTAGGACCTTGGTACACCCCGCGCAGGTGACCGTCGTTCCTGTGAACGCGAGAATGTACTCGTCGTTCTGTAGTGCTTCACACCGTTTCAATTCTTTGAGGAGTTTCCTCCTCTGATTGTGCGTACTGGGTATTGCAGACCCCGACTTTTGACGACTCAAACTCCTTTTCTTTCGGGTGGGGACAGGAGGTCCTTGAACCGGAATGGCGTCCTGCGGAGCCAGAGTTGGGAAACTTGGTGTTGGGCTGTTGATGGACGAGTTTGTTGGAGGAGGAAGGGGGAGAGGTGGACCAAATGAGGTTGGAGGGTTCGGTGAAGGAAGTGGGAGAGATGGACCAAATGGGATGGAAGAGTTTGGTGGGAGAGGCGGATAGAATGATCTTGTGTTTGATGACGAAGGGATGGGTGAATTGAACAGGGTATACGGAGGAAATGGGAGATGCGGATAGAGCGAGGTGTACGGGATTGGCGCCGAAGGAATACGTGGATTGAACACGATGGACGAGTTTGATGACGAAGGAAGGGGGAGGGGTGGACCGAACGAGGTGGAAGAGTTTGGCAGTGGAGGAGGCGCATAGAACGAGGCGTATGGGATTGGTGATAAAGGAATAGGTGGATTGAACGGGATGAACGAGTTTGATGGAGGAAGGGGGAGAGGGGGACAGAATGAGGTGTGCGGATTTGGTGAAAAAGGAATAGGTGGGTTGAACGGCGTCGTTGACCAAGGGAGAGACGGATTCTCCAAGGTATGGGACATAAACCCAGGGTCACTGGCATTGCCGAATTCCAGAGTCGACGAAGGGAACGGGGGGTGTCCCTCGGACGTACTGGGGAAGGATTGGGACTCGATCGGGACATTGGTCAGAGCTGAGTAGAAAAAGTGCTTCTCCTCTGCAGTTGGGAAAAAGTCATTGGTGGTAGATTGCATGCTGTGGAAGAATTTAGGACGACGAGAAATTGAAGCTCTGACGAGTCTGTTTAAATATTCTCTGAGGTCCTGCACATATTGACATATTGAGTCGTCAGTGCATGTCGAACACCTTCTATTCTCGGAAATAGCAACTCAGGGACTTGGTAAATGAATGGTCTGCAAAACGAGCCTGAGGGTCTCGCCGTCCAACAGATTCGGACGCGGAGTTGTGTTGTCTGCCAGAAACGGATTTGAGGGCGCCAGAATAAATTGAACCCAGTTGGTTACAGTCCGGATATGAGGCTTCCGTGCTTAGGTTTTGGAGTCACAGCAATAAAATTGACCATTGCAGGTGTCAAAGAATATGGATCAAGAGAGGCGACACTGTTATCACCTTCCATATTCGTCTCACCCTACTGTCTGACAAGAGGTTCCATCCACTGTGCTTCTTGTCGTATTACTATTTATTAATTGTAGGAGACCGTTAGAAATTTCCGTGTGCTGTACTATACATATTTCATCTCCTGACAAGACACAAACCACTTCCATCGTCTGATCGCTGAATCGAGCCACTGGCAGGCCTAGGAAAACGCTCACTGAACGAACGGCATAGCAAATATTCAATCGATTGGATGCTTAGGATGCGCGCCTGCGGGGAGACAAATGTGGAAGGTGATAACTGTCGCCTTTCTTTTGACCCATATTCTCTGTGACTCCAAAACCTAAGTACGCCAGGCCTCATGTCCGGACTATTATGTTTACAGAAACCAAGGAACTGGGTTCACGTTCTGACGTTGAGCGGCTCAAATCCGTTTCTGGCAGACAACCTGCAAATTCTGCGTCCGAATCTGTTGCGGGCACCGCCTGATAAGCATAGGCGACTTTCGGCCCTCCACTAACAGGAAATACACCCTTTAAATTTTTGATGATAGACAATCGGCCGCCTCCTTGCGAGGCCCTCGTTTTGCAGACCATTCATTTACCAAGTCTCTGAGTTGCTATTTCCGAGAATGGAAGGTGTTCGACATGCACTGACTGCAGGACCTCAGAGAATATTTAAACAGACTCGTCAGAGCTTCAATTTCTCGTCGTCCTAAATTCTTCCACAGCATGCAATCTACCACCGATGACTTTTTCCCAACTGCAGAGGAGAAGCACTTTTTCTACTCAGCTCTGACCAATGTCCCGATCGAGTCCCAATCCTTCCCCAGTAATACGTCCGAGGGACACCACTCGTTCCCTTCGTCAAGCCTGCCAGTGGACCCAATTCTCAATGCGCATTATTATGGTTTCGACCCCGGTTTTATGCCCGGGTCCCATACTTTGGATCTGAATCCAGCTCTCCCTTGGTCAACAACACCGTTCAGCCTGTTCAATTCATCTATTCCTTTGTCACCAAATCCGCATACCTCGTTCAATCACCCTCTCCCTATTCCTCCACCAAACGCCGCCTTGTTCAACCCACCAATTCCTTTATCACCAATCCCGTACGCCTCGTTCTACCCACCTCCTCCACCAAATTTGTCTACGCCGTTCGGTCCACCTCTCCTTCCTCCACCAGACTCGTCCGCCTGGTTCAATCCACATCTTCCTTCGTCATCAATTCCATATGCCTCGTTCTACCCGCCTCCTCCACCAAATTCGTCTACCCCGTTCGGTCCACCTCTCCTTCCTCCACCAAACTCGTCCGCTCCACATCTTCCTTCGTCATCAATCCCATATACCTCATTCTATCCCCCTTTCCCACAAAACTCTTCCGCCTTGTTCGGTACACCTCTCCCCCTTCCTCCATCTACAAACCCGGCCACCCTGTCTGACCCATCTTGGTTGAACGACCCAACACCAAGTCTCCCTACATTCTCTATAAAACTTCCTATTTCGGTTCCCCACAAAATTCCAGCAGCGGTGATCCCGACAAAAAAGAGTCCGACTCGTCAACAGTCTGGATCTGCAACACCGAGCACACCCAACCAGAGGAAGAAACTCCTCAAGGAATTGAAGAGGTGCAAAGCTTTACAGAATGACGAGTACGTCCTCGCGTTTACAAAGACAACGGTAACATGCGCGGGGTGCATGAAGGACCTGAAACTGGACTCTCGAGATGGAGCTAGATATTATCCAGGGTTTTGGGAGAAACACAAACGGCGTTGCCAAAGTGTTAAAGATATGGTAAGTCACTTTTTGCTCCCTTTGGCCTTTGGAGGAGAGTTGTGCACTAAATTCCATGCATTTCAGATTGCGGCAAAGCGCCAGGAGAAGGGAGAAAAAGAGGGAGTTGTAGATATTTGAAATTTTCGACGTCTGGTCTCGAGGCATTCATTATGTGTAGTTTTTTTTAAATGCAATCGAGGACTCGAACTATGCAGTCGACAGTAACCTACGATTGCGCCAGTTACAAGCTTGCTGAGGTTTGGACATAAGATCATTGAGAGATGAGGATAAGGAGTATTCAACTCCGACATCGGGGAATATGAAAGGGCGACGTGCCGCCGCTGGAACCTGCTGAAAGATGGTCATTTTTTCTTCTTGATTTATCAATTGGAATATTTTGATTGGATTTAAAAAAAAAATTATGTAATGAAAGAGAAGTAGGTGCATATTAACCGATTGCTCAGCGATTTTGCAGCGATTTCGACGAAAACCTGTTCAAGAGACATCCCAAATTCCCAATGCTGACCTTGCAGTTGAAATAGATCGTCTCAATATAATAGCAAGCAGGAGGTAAAAGAAAATGGAGGTATATGGCTCTCTACTTTGTACCTATACAAAATGTCACTCGCTACCAAACTTCGGACAGCCACCATAAATGCTTACAAATACGGGCTGACCTAAGCTTTCAGCAGGTGACATGTTACTTACCGCCATCTGGAATCTACTATGGTAGGCGCTTGACGCCGCGACTTGAGATCCGAAAGGTATTATTCATTTCCATCCAATTTGCCCTTCATTTCTGTACCTGACACTGATACGAACATTTTCCCAGAATTTCAAAACATGAGCTATCCGATTGAATCGACACATGTCCTTCCAGTGGTCCGATTCGACGCCTCGTGGAATACCTCACTCCTGCAAGTCCAAACCCTGCCCTACCTTGCGGCGAAAATGACCCGTTGACTCTCCCGGAAGGCGAATTTTTGCTTCCACAAATATGCATAACACCATTATCATTATTAGACGATCCAACAGATCATTTTGCACGTCCAACACCCTGAGAAGGAGACTCCCGCCAGCCACACGTTGGACATGTCATCAGGCGTTTCCAATAAGTAATTATCGACACATCTTCTAGATGGTGGCCTTCCCGTCCTGTTCCGAACTTGTGCCGAATCCCTAGACGGATCTTCAGTTATATGGGGGATTCTGTTGCCATAACCTGATCGGTGTTTCTTCATACCCACCCCCTCTCTCAGCCCAATCATTCCAGCTCACCGTATTATGCTTTCCGTCTTATCCAAACCATCCACATTTTCTGTGTCCGTCAACTCACACCAGGTAAGCTGTCGTGTTGTGTGTGCAGCTATGACTATGCTAATGTTCCTCAGCTCGGATCTATGAATGATGCTGTCTCATCTTTCACGAAGTCAGCTTTTCTTTGACATTAGTCGCAACACGTTTACATTGCAAAATCTCAGTCTTACTGTGGACTCCGGCAACGCAACAGTCAGATTGCGTTGCACAATTCCGACTTGGAGCTCTGCGTCTGATACATGTTCGCTTATACATCATGCAGTCTTTGCAGTTTTGCTGATGCAGGGAACTCTTTAGGTGTCGACTTATATGACCTCCATGAGCTAAAGTCTAGGGCTCTTGATTTGATTCACGAATTGCTGCAATCCCTTCGCTCTTCTGGTGTATGCAGTTTCTTCTGAGAGTTCTTCAAGGGTGATGCTCAAGGTTCTATTAGATGACTGTGTCTTATTCGCTTGCACCATCGGACTCGCCATTGTGCATCGTGTCCCATCGGCCAGCCAACCTCGATGTTTTAGAAAAGGCGAAGCGATGCAGACTTGAAAGGCAGGTCGATCATTTGAATGCATAATATTAATTTCACTCACACCTCTACATAGGGGGGATGTCGTATTAATTACAATCGATGGCTCGCCATGCCTTGTTCTCGCCTAATCTACTTCTCCTTCCAGATGGAAGTTACCACGAAAACATTGACGACCACTCCGATTTTTGGTAGGTTAGGTTACTTACAGTTTGTGCTCCTTGTATCCGGCTCTTCATAAAATTGTGTGATTATTAGGCTTTGAGAGTGATTGCATAAGTGACACACAGCACAAGTTGACTGTGGGAAACATTATACGGCTATTTCGGGTTAAGAAGTTTTGCCGACAATAACTAACTTTCTGCACTCCCTGTGGAATTATGGAAAACATCGACAGAGTTGGAGTAAATGACGAAACCATTGTTATTCTCCCGGATCAACTCCAAGGACTATCGACACTGCTCGATAATTCTTTAGAAACACTTGCCATAGGAAATCCCGAAATTCAGACAGAAGCATTGTCTACAGCGAAACACATCTTTGAATTATGTATGCCGACGTATTTTGTTTTGCAGAATTGCGTTATCTGACAGATTCGTAGCTGTATGCTCAGAGGGGGTCTCGAGACCTCATGTAGTGGATCTCATTTCCTGGCTTTCTCCATTTCATGCACCTCGGACGAGGTCACAGACAAAATTGCAAGCTCAAGCCGAGATCCCATATGAGGACACTAAACCACAAATCTTTCAACCCACACCACTGAATAACCTTTTCACCAATGGGATGGAGGACGAACAAATTTGGGCACAACTCGACCTTCGAACACAGACGATATGTCGCATACTCGATTATGTTCTAGAAGGAGAGACTGCATCTCCCGATCTATTATCAAAACAGGAAGATAATCCAGAAGACGATTCTGACGAAGATGAAGGATTGCAGAAAGCTCTCGAGGCACTGAAGCGGGAAGACATGGACATAGACATGGATGAATTCTTGGCCCAATATGGCCTGGACGAGAATGATCTTGACGACTCTCAAGACGAGCACCTCGAAGAGTCGTCTTCCGAGAGCAATGTTGGAGAAGAAGAAATGCAGGAGGATATCTCGCCTTTATGCGACCCATCTTCATCGTCATCAGAGGAAAATGAATATCGTCGTTCCTCAATGAAGGCACCGAGAAAAAGAAAACGAGGGGGAACATCGAAATTAGATGACGGCTTCTTCGATTTGGCAGAGTTCAATGCGTATACAGAGCGTGCTGAAGCGAGGTCTTCGTCGCGAGGTCGACTAGCTGGAAATAATTCCGACGAAGATGATGATGAACTTAAAATTTTTGCTGCCAGTGTCGACTCTAATGCTGACTTGGATGATGACGGGAAAGCTGGCCAAGGTATGTCTTATCATTTCCGTCGCGATGCCTATTAAGCTCTTCCATTAGATATATTTTATCGCGACTTCTTTGAACCTCCCACGAATCTTCAGAGAACGACCTTCAAGCCCGTTATAAAATCGCAGGTTCGATTCCACGAGGATGTTCGTGTCAGAAAGATTAAAGCAACCGGCAGACAGCGATCTCTTCGCGACGATAATTCCGACGATTTTACTTTCGACGGAGATGATTCGGCAAGTGGAAGTGAATATGAAAAAGACAAAATAAACTTTGAAAGCGAGTCCCAGATCTCTGACGAACATTCTGAAGAGCCCGGTGAATCTCTGGAAGGGACTACGATCCAACGACTGAAACTCGACCTCTTTGCTGAAGAAGCGGAGGAAAAGTATGATGGTAATACTCTGATTGTGGAATAGAAATGATTGCTCACCAAGTTTATTTATGAAGATATGACAACTCACGAAAAGAGGTTAGCAGCCATCCGAGAGCAAATTACACAGCTTGAGTCGGGGAATATTGCGCCGAAAGAATGGATGCTGATTGGCGAAGCTGGCTCACGGCAACGACCTCAGAACTCACTCCTAGAGCAGGATCTTGATTTCGAACGTGTGCGGAAAGCTGTTCCAGTCGTAACAGAGGAAGTTGTGCACAATCTCGAAGAGAGGATCAAGACCCGCATCCTTCAAGCACAATTTGACGATGTTGTCCGGATAAAATCAACTAAGGAAACGTCATTCTTGCCGTCCAGATTAGTCGAATTACAAGATACTAAATCGAAGGAGTCCCTTGCGAATATTTATGAAGCGGAATACCTTGCGAGCCAGCCTGGTGGCCCACTACCGGACGATCGCGACGGAAGACTCAGGAAAGAACACGACGACATCACTCGGCTGTGGGATAAGATATGCAGCAAACTGGATGCTCTCTGCAATGCCCACTTCCTTCCTAACCAAGTACGTGCCCTAATTTTTAACCCTTTTACGTCTCATTGACCGATGGTCCAAAGCCAAGGACCACAATTACGACTGTGGAAAACACACCGTCACTCCTGATGGAATCAGCTCTTCCAACATCGAAACCAGTAGCTAGCATGCTGGCACCCGAAGAAGTATTTTCCCCGTCAACATCCTCACTCAAGGCACCGAGCGAGCTCACAACAGCAGAAAAGCGCGCTCGTAGGACGAATGAAAGGAAACGTAGAAGGCGCCTGCGAGATACTCTGGAGAAAAGCGTCAACAAACTTGCAGGAGCTGTTGCGGTCAAGAAGGAGAAGCAAACTGCACTGAATACATTGGTAAAGCAGGGAAGAAGTGTCACAGTCGTAGGCAAGGAGAGAGTCTCCCAGGGGAAAAAACACAAGAAAAAGTAGTGTCTCCATAATACGTAAATCCGTTTCAAAATCTGATAGATTCATTCAAAGTTAACTAATTATTTTTGAATGTCATTTCTCATGCTGAACCCACCTTAATTATGTCCCGAAAAACAAGGTCACATGATGGAAGAACACGTAACATTGCTTGTCACAGCATTTCTTTCATCTTCCTTCGTGATGAATCTCTTCAAGAAGAAACCTGAAACCATCCCTCCTGTCACTCCACCTACCGACACTCCATCTGGGTTTCGTCCATTGAGGTCAAATGCATCCAGTTATGTTGCCAGCAGGGATGGCGATCCATACAGCACTACTTCCAATTACTCTCGTGGCGATCATGATAGTCAACCGGGTCTCGCTGACAGGTATAAACGAAACGTAGGAGTAGGTGACAGTTACTCGCGTAATGAAGCACAGTTGGAACAAGATCGTAATGCGTTGTTCGCTGGGTATAATCCAGCAAAAGCTGGTTCGGGTCGTTTTTTTGATGGACAAAGCTTCCCAGAACAGGGAGAGGAGGATGAGGAGGGAATAAAGCAACAAACCCGTTTTGCCAAACAGGAGACTGTCTCATCATCCCGTAATGCTTTACGTCTGGCCCGTGAAGCGGAAGAAACTGCCCTCAATACCGTCAATCGTCTAGGCGATCAGTCGGGTAAGGCAATCAAAGCTCTCCTTCATATAAATTTTACAAAGTTGTATTTCAGAGAGGTTGGCTAACACGGAGCGTCACCTGGACATTTCCAAAACCCATTCAGCTGGTGCTGGAGACAGGACCGACGAACTCAAGCAGCTTAATCGATCAATCTTCCGACCAGTTCTTACCTGGAACAAGGATGCAAAACGAATTGCCCAAGAAGAAAAAATTCAAGCTCGTTATGAAGAAGAAAGGGACCAACGGGAAAAGGCAATGCTGGACATTCGAGAAAGTCAAAATCGTCTCGGGCGTGCAGTTACCTACGGACGAGGAGGTGACGAGGAGGAACTCGTCGGCAGCGGCCGTTCGCGAAACCAAGAACAAAATGCTGTGCGTAAGGAGCAACGCAAGAGGTACCAATTCGAGGCGACGGCCTCTGATGACGAGTTGGAGGATGAACTTGACGACAATCTAGATGGAATAGGTGATGTCAGTAAGCGGCTTAAGGCTCTAGGTATGGCGATGGGCGACGAGCTAGACAAGCAGAACGCCAGGATAGATAGGATCGGTGAGAAGACTGTCGCCCTCGACAACAATATTTTCAGAAATACGGAAAGGGTGTGTCTCCCCTTTTCACTGCCTATGTCTTTGGCTCTTAGCTTTTGCCTTCACAGCTGAAGAAGATTAAGTGATTGAAGATACCTCGAACTTCGGATTGAAGTCGCTATTTATTACGGACAATGTGATGTGAGATTCTATATGAGAAGTGGACAGAATATGTAGAATTGATATGAACCCTTCTATACTAAGCTTGACCATACGATTTCAATATTCTAAAAATGACAATTTGACGGAAAACTTGGACAGACAATACTCTACACCTTTCAGCCATAAAATAGCGAAAATGCAATTTTTGGCAGTACTCGCTCATAATGCTGTGAAAGTTACTTCATCCTCTTCGGGGGTAATCCGTGAAACTGATATAGTACGCGTTCTCCCTGGAGCCTAAGTGAGTGTTGCTGGAGTGCGCATTGGCCGCTGTTATGGTTGTCACAATGTCACAGACCAAATAGTTATTTCGTGGCAAGCGTCAAACTTGCTCTTCCATTCCTTCGCCATGGTCCTTACCGACTACCTCTTTTCCATTCTACCCTTTCGCCTCCCAAATCACCTCACCACCTATACTCCTGGGGAGAGCCCTTTTTCGACCAATGAATCGGTCTTCTGGGCTCTTGTCGTTTACCTGGTCACCATCTTCGGCATTCAAGAGTACCAGAAAAACCGTCCACCCCTTAAGCTCACCACGTTTTTCCAAGCTCACAATATCATTCTGACCGCTGGCAGCGGTATACTTCTCTTCTTTTTAATGGAGGCATCCCTGCCTATATTATGGAAGCAAGGCCTCTTCTATTCCCTCTGTGACGAAGGGGCATGGTCACCTGTACGTATGCTATTCGTTATGTCTCTTTTTATCTCATCTTTTTCTCGCGCAGAAACTGGAATTCTACTACATGATTAATTACTACTTCAAATATCTTGAGCTCTTCGACACAGCTTTTCTCGCTCTCAAGAAGAAGCCCTTGCGTTCGGTCCTTCCTCAACACAATTCTTGACCCCCCCCTGACCTTTCCACAGGATTCTTGCATGTGTACCACCATTCCGCAACTTGTCTGCTCTGTTACGTGCAACTTAATGGCAAGACCAGCATGGTATGTCGTGGTCATTCCAAATTGCATTTTCGCTCACAGCTTTATTTAGTCATGGATCGTGATATTTCTCAATCTGACTGTTCACGTATTCATGTGTAGGTCATTAAGAAACTGTAATTCGCTCTTTGTTGATGACTTTTGCAGACTACTATTATTATGCAACAGCTGGTGGAGCTAAGCTCTGGGTATGGCAGTATTCTTTGTTTGGTTGTCTGACAATGCCTCTGATCTTTTTTCAGTGGAAGAAATACCTAACAACTATGCAAATCACGCAATTCGTCATAGATATCAGCGTGGTCTACTTTGGCAGTGAGTAATCCTTTTCTGTTGTCCCTATAGTTCTCTTAATTTTCCTTAAGCATGGCAACGTATGGCTTTCAAGTTCTTACCCTCACTTCCACATGTTGGAAATTGTGCGGGCTCAGAGTCCGCAGCTGCCGTTGCGTGTTTCCTGTTAACCAGCTACCTCTTCCTCTTCATCAAATTCTACTTGCAAACGTACAAGAAACCAGAAACAATGAGAAAGTCCACAACCAATGGAACTTCCAACGGGCACGTCAACGGGAAACCAAATGGAGTACCCAACGGAAAATTGTAAGAGAGGTCATTGACTCAGAGTTGAAGCAGGAATAATCGAAATTTGTAGATACTGACGCGGAACGTCAGTAGTCATGTTTGCACACTCGTTGAAGAACAATTAATAGTCCCAGATACCCAAAGGTGTGGGTTGATGCCTGCGCGGCGACTGCCCTAAAACTCGTTACCATGTAATGAATGTACACCGCAAGATAGAAGCATACTAATCTTTTATACAATTTGAGTTTTTTTTTTCACTTCATGAAAACACAGCCACCTTCGGTGTTATCAGCGAACAACAACACACCTTTCATGACCCTGATTACACCCCCGACTAGTTCCATTCTTTGATGCTTTCCCTGATTTTCGTTTTCCGTCCTTGCCGCTTGTCTTCCACCTACTGATATGCCATCTACGGGGATCTTTGATGATGCCCCAGGCGAATTCATCACTTCGGTGGAAGTCTTCATCACCAATTCTACAAGTGCTGCACTCCCGAAGGTAGCTTCTATCTCACTAGTTCTCGGATGGATTAAGGCCACCCCACTCCTTTAACAGTCTTCAACGAAAAGCAGAAAATTGGAAAAGAGGGAATCTGTCGGAGATGATTTGAAGGCTAAAGGTGCTTATGCAATTTCTGTTGGAGAAAACTTAACCTACAAATCGTTTCCGCAGAGAAAGCTGGCTCCATAGAGCCGTTCACACATTGGGGCCTAAGTGCCACAGGTCATTGGAGGGCCGCGATATGTCGTCTCACGGAAGACAAAGAACGTTGCATCTTGAACGTTTATATTGATGTACGTTTCTCTTTTCATCACGAGAATTCATCTGATCAGTGATCAGGAAAGCATCCTACATGAAACCACCTTCATCCACTTATTAAAGCAAACAGACATCCGTCCTACAGAACAGTCGCTCTTTTATCGGAAGGACTGTATTTCTATATCACCCAGAAGGTAAGATATAGAGTCGTCAGTTCCACCCTCAACGTGCTCATAGACCCAGCAATGGTCAGCGTCGGACGTCTTCCCGACCGACACACCTGGCATTTCCTAGTCCCGACATATGTGCTACTTGGCAAGCTCTCCTAAAGTCTTATGCTATTCCGGAAACTTATGGCCGATATTTGGTTCCCATGGAAGGAGGATTCTATCGGCTATGGCGACAAGTTGAACTCACCGTGATCCAAGGAAGAAATCTAGGCCCATTGAAGAATGAAGCGGGAAACAAGGAAGAACGTTCCGAAATTGATGTGGCATGTGAGATATATCTAGACGACACTCTCTGCGGTCGTACTACTGTCAAGAAAGGCTCGGATTTTACAGATTGGCATGAACAGTTCAGTTTTCCTGGCTTGCCTCCGTTTGGGAATCTCAAAATCGTAGTTTGGAAAGATCGGAAATTGTCCAGGCCAATTAACCTTGGTTCCACTTGTATTGTGCTTTGTAATTTTCGCAGAGGAGAGTTTGTTGAAGGGTGGTTTCCAGTTGTACGATTTGTTGAAGCACTTGGAGTTGAGAACCGCGTAGGTGATCTACGCTTAAAGATACGAGTGGACGAGTATGTTGTATCCTCATCACGTGTCACTGTACGCCCTCAAATGTTACATAGGGAGGTTATCTTGCCGAACGCTTGTTATGCTGGGCTGATGGCGGTATGTTTGTGCACAACTTGTATTCCACTTCTTACGATACATTTCTAGTCATGCCAATCACGGAATTTTCTCGACTGGACATTAGATCTGGAAAGTCGTTTGAATTTGAAGGATATTTCCACCCAATTAATGCCGATAGCAATTGCCAACAATACCATTGTACAACAAATGCAGGAATATATCGTTCGTGAAGTCGAAAATTCACCGACATGTACGTTCAGCGCTCTTGATGTGGCACCATCCTTATCATTTTCCTGTCAGCTCATCAAACATTATTTCGGGGCAATACCAAGTTGACCAAAGTCGTCGAACTGACCCTGGCTTGGTATGGCATGTCGTTCCTGGAAGCGAGCATTGGGCCTGTCCTGAGACGCCTGTGTTCGGAGAAGGTCGCAATCGAGATTGCTCCACGAAGCGGAAAAGGTCAGAAGGATGCGGAGAAGAATGCCGATCAACTCGTATATTGGTGTCAAGAATTCTGGAACCAAATATATTCCGTGAGGGCAGAATGTCCAAAGTAAGTGAGTTGTGTTGGTGTGAGATGGGAATCAACGCCTTCTAGTGAAATAAAACACATCCTTAAGTCGATACGCACGGTCGTTGAGCAGCGCTACCGTGCGGACACGATTTCTGGCGACGCACAGGGCTATCTTCCATGGCAATGTGTTTCTGCATTCATTTTCCTCAGATTCATAGTTGCTGCAATCTTGCACCCCCACCTCTTCGGTCTTTATCCAGGCGTGTCTAATTTTCCTCCCAATATTCCACAATGTTGAGCTTCAGATAGGCCTTCTTTCTCCTCCGGTGCAACGGTCCCTTACTCTAGTTGCCAAAGTCATCCAAAGTTTGGCCAACCTCAATGTGGCAAGTATTCAATGTGTCTTGTTAACCGCTATGCTGAGCGACCCCAGAAAGCTTCCCACAAGGAAAATCTCATGCGTAGTGTGCAAGAATTTTTGAAGAATAGTTTTCATGGAATGATGGACTACATATCTGTTGTTTCAACACCTGTGGAGGTTATACCCTATAGCATTGATGACAGGAGTCGCCACATCCGGCATGTTACGAGCGACTTGCGACAGCGAACCAGGACTATGGCCGCCCTCAACCGCGAATCAATCCCAACCCTTCCCCATCTCCTTGATATTCCTAGACATCTCGCCTGCATAACATCAGCTGTCATTCGCAATTCGAAGGAATCAACTAGGGAACGGCGCGACGACGCTGTTGACAAATCCATTGACGAATTTTGTGCGAGATGTTTTGAAGTTGAAGAAGAAGCGTTTTCGCGAGTCAATCGCATTGCGACTATGGTCAGGTCGGCGTTCACCGAAGACGCACCTTTTTCCATTCTAGACTTTCCACCAAAAAGATATGATAGGGTTTCTGCTTCGTCCCCTGTGTACGGGACTCCAGTCATAGCCAGTGATGGTCAAGGTCGGACAAGACTTGACTCCCAGCCAGCCACAGCCCCTTCTCTGGCAGGCTTCGAAGGCCACCGTCAGAAATCAAAGAATGAACAAGAATACACAGACAAAGAAGAAACGGTGACCGAATATCAGGGCCTATCCACGGACTCTCTACCAACGACTGTTCGTGAGACACGAACACCAGCTTCTCCGCCTCCTGCAACACCGCTCGAGAAGGAAGAGGATACAGGGAAACGGAAAAGAGGACTGTTTCGGAGTATCTTAAAGCGATGAATTTTCATTGGTACAACTGTTGCTGATACGTGTAGATGAGATGAAGATGCTGTGTATTGCTAATTTTATGGGTATGTTCATGATGTCTGTGCTGCTGCCATAAGTGGTCTTTGTATCAGCTTTTGCACTTCAGTCGCTACATCTCCTGACGTGCTTCGGATAGTTAATCGGCATAACTGTAGTCAGAATTCAAGAGGTTAGAAAGAATAGTGACAACAATTGTATCGTTTACGAACCTTGGCTTCGCGGTTTGGCTCCAGCCGTAACAAACATCCCACTTTGCCTTCCACTGACATATGCAATACCCCGGCTGCTACCAAGTTGCTTGGGTTTGGGTCGATATCGTCCAGAATGTTTAGTCTGTGGCCGGATACCACTTGACGGTACTTGATCAGGTCGAGTTGCCCAGACGAGGTCAGGTTGATCGAAAAGATGGTTTGGGCTTCCCTCTCATCACCAATCAATTTCCATCGCTCAAAGAAGTCAGACGGGCCGAGTTTGACATGTTCAAAGAATTTCGTGATTACGACAGGAAGACGAAGGGAAGCAGCTTGATGGGATCCAGTCAAAAAGGACACTGTGAGACCGGGAGGCCTTGAAAACACCTTCTTGCATTCAAGGTGCAGGATCTGCTGTGACTGGCTTCGTGGCCCAATGGTGTTCGGGGGGATCTTGGCGAAAGACACCGACAAAGCCTCTGGATCTTCCACTTTCACTGATGCTGTAAATGCTGTTAACGGCGCGTCGACTTTGTTACCCATGTAGAGAGCTATTTGTCCAATGTGGCCCTGATACCTGGATTTCACTCCAATTTGAATTTGAACGTCCTCGTAAAGAACTCCATCGGCGTTCAAGATCAGCTTTTCGAACAACTGATCGACGATTGGGTTTGTAGTGAGAGGAATAGATGGTTTTGGGACAAGGGGAGTTGCTGATTTTGGAACCGGAGATGGTGTTATATTCAGACCAGCAAGCGAAGTCAAAACATCGTCAGTTGATGAAGAGCCATTCTGCATCTCGGTTTTTTCGACTTCGACGAAGAGACTTTTGCGTTTCGTGATATCGCGTTCGAGATTGGCTTCTTTTCCCCCGTGTATCCAAGTTCGTTTGTTGCCCGTGTCTTCATGTTTCTTACTTAAACTACCTAGAAGCGCGCTGACGCGAGGAGGGAAGGGAGGCATCTCCTCGCACACATTCTGGAGGAATTCATCATCCTCATCAGGGCGTGAAGCGAGAGCATAATATTCGCAAGCACGTTGCTGCAGTTCCGCATCGAGCACGTGTCGGTAACGGTCGAAGATGTTAACGAGTTGAGGTTTAATTTCGGGAAAAACGTTGACCCATTTGATATAGGTCGACAGAAGGAGGGCTCGTGTTGCGGCAACACAAAACTGTGATTTCGAATGTAGGATGTGAAATTGTTCAATGGGGCTGTACCCAGGCTCATCGGCGATTAGATGGCCGTATTCACCCAGAATATAACCTTGATCGAGATTACATAAGTTAGATTACGATGACGAAAATCACTTACCGCCAACTTTAACTAGGCTCTCGTGTGCCGATGGAGTTTTGAGATGTTCAAAAACAACCCTGGCGGCATACTTCTGCAAATCCTCCGTGTTCGTGACAATTTGCACAACCCTGTACCAGACCTCGTCTCCGACGTGGTCACCAGCTGTGCTAATAAGTTGGAGGATAGTGTCGACATACCACTTGTAAGAAGTGGCGTATTTCTCCGTAAGGATCGCTATCTTGAGGACCATCTCTTCCCGAAGAGCATAATCCGCTACTCTGAGATACCGTAACAATTCGCCGACAATGAGTTCAGAATTATCAGTGTCGCACATGCTGTAAAGCAGATCCAATGCACGACGACGAACGGATATATCTTTATCCCGTAATGAAAGAATGATGGTGCTTTGGTGCCGCTTGATCGCCTTCAAGGAATCAGCACGAGCGGCGAGGTGAGCCAGGGTGTCAAGACCGAGATACCGAACATTGGTTTCCTTCGAAGAAATGAAGCGGGCGAGCAAGACCGCAGCATTTCCAACAAGAGGGGAGTTCGTATCCAAGTGGATTGCCAGACTAATTGCTTCAAAAAGGACCGCGTGCTGAGCATTGTTATGTTGCACGTTCCGCGACGGCTCAGCACAATTGTCCATCATTGTCTGCAAAACTTGGTGGAGAATGGTCCGGATTGTTTGGTCGTCTGGCTGTAATTTCAGCTCGATATTACTAGAGAGGTCAAGATCTTGGACTTACCGGAAGGAGGATAATACTGTAATAAACGAAGTAGCTTTACCTGCAGCCATGGTGAAGGGACCTTGTAGTATGCATATGTAGCTGAGTATTCGTGTTCAATAACCAACTGGAATAAAAGCTAAATAACAATAAGAAGGCGGGAAGAGTGATATCTACCTTCTGCAGTCGATCAACTGCCTTTGTATAGCAAACCACATATGCATCAATGTTATCCTGCGCTAAGGCCATGACCAGACTTGTAACACATATAACAACACCCTGCAGATGGAACATTGATTTTTTCATAAACATATTTCAAATTCGAAACCAGCTCACCAAGTCCTGATCATCCATCAAAGAGACAATCCTCAATGCCCACTCTGCCGCAGGGATAACCTCAGGATGTTTTCGGTACAACCGAAGCAGTGTCAGAGCTGCTTTCTTCTTTACAATGCTCATAGACGTACTACAGACCGGGTGTCCCTTTCTTCAGTGGTTTTGATATTAAAAAAAGAGCTCCGAGACGTACGGAGAGATGAGCAATCGATGTACGTCCTCACCAAGAGCCTCTGCCATCTCACTACCGCCAACATTGGCGATGGCATGAAGAGCGAGACAATTGTCAACTTCATTATTTGAATCCAAATCTTTCCGTATTGAATTGACAACCAATCGAAGAAAATCAGAGTTTTCATGCATTAACAGTGTGACGGCGAGGTATCCCTACATCCGCTTTCGTAAGGCAAAACATAACTCTTGTGAGATATGGAGAAGCAACGTACGATCTGCTTTTCGCTATACTTCGAGCTCGAAATCAAATTGACAGCCTCCATATGTCCGATATCGACTTTATAACCGAGAATATAAGTGAAGATGATTTTGGCGACATATCTGCCAATGAAATTCAGCCTTTGAACAGGAGGAACACGAAGTCAGGGAACATACTTTTTCTTCTGATATCCATCCAAGTTGCCGTCTTAAAACAGGGCTGCATTAGGCAACTGACCTAATTGTTGGAAGGAAAAAACAACTGACCTTTAAACTTCTTCCGAATGTTTGCCATTTCCTTGTTGATTCGTTTCTCTTCCAATTCCTTTACCCTTGCCCCACGAATGTCCGCGATAAACTACACAAGATTTCAATATTCAATAGCTCAACCAAGAATTCAACACCCACCTGCGTGAGGCCACGCATACTAGCTGCCATGTTTCTCAGAAACAGAGCAGGATATGGGCTGATGTGAGCTATTTTGAGTTCTCGAATTCTCAACGTGACTCTCTGTTCCACCTACTTACATGTTATGTAATTCGAAAAATATACACAACTCCAAGAAAGAGGCGTTGTATGTCCCCCTTTTGCCAAAAATTGGTCCTCTCTGTGGAACAGTTGTCGAGTTCAACGGTCACTGAGGTGATTACTTACTAGGTGTGTTTCGAGCGTTTGAATGATATGAGAGGACGTTATGTAAGGAGCCTACGAGTCGGTGGTGGCACTTTTCGCCAGGAGTCAGATTTTCCTGGTACGAAGATTTTACGAATCCTGTCCGTCAGAATGGAAAGTCGTATACGCCTCGGCTATGGACATTGAAAGAGAAGAGGGGCTGACAAGCAGACAGAGAATGCTGACCTGCCAGGTGATTGCCCGATTGAATATCAAACAAGAGATTGAATATGCTTATACAGGGATAACCGAAACCTTGGATAGGAACATCCATCTCTCTTACGTGGTCCTATGCCTATTGCTGTGTGGCACTTCGTGTTGGCAGGCAACAAAACGAGACTAGTATGCCCCTTAACAGTACGGGTGACTTTTGGTAGTCCATTCTGCCTCCCGCGTTCTAAATCCTGGTAGCTTCCAACAACCCCCTTTCTCTTCTTTTTCGAATATCTTGCATCCTGGTGGCCATGGTCAAATTCAACAAAACTTTGACACCCCCACAACCACCTATCACCCACAGAGGAGACCGTACCATCTACCATCCTTGAAATTGCCCTCCGGTCTTGTTACCGAGCCGACTCTTCACGTTTGAAATGAGCATCCGCAACGACCACAAGTTGATCTCAGGAGTCAGATGGTCCATACGCCTGGGTTCGGCAACCGGCCTACACAGGTCTCTTTTCGATTTTCATTGGCCTGGGACTTTGGCATGCGATGAAGGTGTGTACTTACCAGATCACAATTACAACTGCCCTCGGCGACTCAACAGACCGCACTCGTGTCAATCGTTTCATTAGGATTGATAACGCGTATGTCAAAAGAAGACGTCGCTGCGGAAGACTTTCGGCGAACAGTGGGATCATGAATGGGCAAATCAAGTTCCTTATAAACTGATCCCTGGGATTTATTGAAAGCGTGTATCTTCCCTCGTTTCCAAGCCAGGCCACTCCGTCACTCCTTGTATGTTTGTCAAACGCATGAATTTTGTGATCTATGTAATGACGCAGTTGCATCAAGTGGAGTTGATGGGGCGCGCATAGCCACCTATTCGTTCATCATTGTCAACGTTGACATACTATACCAACATGCTACCGAATACCCTTTCACCTTCGTGGCAATATCCAGAGAAACCTCCTTCAGACGATGCTTTTGTCCAATCCGAAAGCAATCGAGAGCAACAAGAGGAAACTGAGCTCTCAGAAGAGGAACTGCGGCAACTCTACGATCAAGAGGAAATAGAGAGGTTCTTGCGCTTATTCTCTGCTGTAATTCAATCAGACTCAGTCACCTTTCGCATTCTAAATACCATTGATAGTATGTCAAGGAGGTTCAGTTGCCTGAAGTACCAAAGCCAATTGATCCTGAAAACCAGGATACCTCAAACGCTCCAAATGTTCAAGTTATGACTGCGGAAGACGGCGAATGGACTGCAGTCCAAGAAGACTTACCACCAATTTCTTCTGTTTTGGACGCGTCTCACAATGCTACACAGTATAGTAGTCGCTCCGAGGAGATCGCTTGTGTAAGCTACCTTTGCCTTCTGTTTCGACCTGCTTCAGCCTCCAACAACTCTTCCTTAGCGCTATTTTGCACCATTACTACCAGGTCCCAGACCTCCCGTTCCTGAATTTACTTTTGGACGATTGCGTTTGGCTCTCGAAAGAATGTATCTCTTTGTCCTACCCATATACCTGCCGTTCTTCTACAGTCTGAAAAGGCTAGCAACCTGGGAAGATCGATTTACAAGCTCCATATATTGCACAGTCGGTTCCATGATTTTTGACAGACCTTCTAGGCTCATTCAGTATACTAGATTTATTGGACCCTTTGGTGGTTCAATCTCCTGTTTCCGGCTGTCGTCGGACGAATTATATTTTCTCTCGTCCGTAGAAAAATATGGGCCTATCCCAGTCTCAAAGAGCTCCGTAAATATCGCATGGAAATCGACGAGGCTGATAAGTTTGGGAAAATGATGGCAGCCAGGATGTCATCGTCCTCAGTTGTAACAGAAGTCTGGCGACTCTTTCGACTCGCTGACCAAACGTTGAACATTACCAAGAAACACAGAGAAAGAGTTTCTGTTGACGAGACTGACTCGCAATCCACGGCACGGAAGGATAGAGTTGGAATAGATACAAGCCGGGAAGAGCGGGACATCAAGAGATATGGATTGTTCCTTCTGGATGAAATCGTCGACTTGCACGAAAGAATTCGAAAGTAACTTTTATTTAGCTGCTTATTCGCTCTTTGTGGATGACAATTTCTCAGCATATTTATCTGGCGGAAGCCGGTTTCGTCGCAGAGATATGGCATAGTAAGTGATTTGCCATTTGTGATACTATATTTTCCTCAACAGTATATTATGATTAGGCCCTAGCCATTCTATTCTTTGTCTCGTTGCTTCCTGTCAAGTACATCGCCAAGCTCGCGTTCTTTGGTATCGGCTTTCTCTTCTGGCACGTATCTCCGATTATCGCAGCCCTTCCCCGTTCGCAGAAAAGAAGGTAAGTGAAGTGTGGGCATCACAAAATGCATCGGCTGAATTGATAAATAAGGATTCCATCAGTCTTCAGCGATGTTCCCACGGACGTAGAGTATGCCATGCATCTTATTTCAGAGAGAGTGGCAGCTGGTCTGGAAGTAAACCCCATCAAGATGGGCAAGAAAGACTTGGCTTCAACACACCTGGGATCTAAGAAGACCTTGTTTGGAGGATCCCCCGATGCCAAAATTCTGCATCCGAGAAAAGGAGTGGGTGGTTTGAAACGTTGCCTAACCTGATCGGCTCACGTTCAGTATAGAACCTCGTCTCAGGGAGATTGTCTCCTATACATTCTCTCATCACGACAGTGCTCAGTATTGCACAGCCACAAGTGGGAGTGACGGAAACGTACAGTAAGTACGTCCACATCATGACTGACTTTGTGAGATGATGTTCTTGTAGCCTATCCTTGCCAGCACAGTTCCGGGCCTGGACTAATTACGTTGACGCACAAGGTGTTATTCTTCACACCGTTGATGTCACACAACGCGAAGCTGGTCATTCCATTGTCTGCTGTCAAAGGAGTAAAGAAGGCCGGGATGTTGAAAGGTCTCCTTCTGAGATGGACCAACCCAACAGACGAAAGCCAGGAGCAAAAGGAAGAGAAATTCCACTTGGTCGGGAACCGCGATGAGTTGTTTGCACGGCTGGTAGGAATTGAGGGAGGGAGATGGGTGAAAGCCTGAATCTCAGCTGTAATATTTTTAGATTATCCATGTAAGTACATGACAGCTCCTAATTTAGGAAAGCTTCGACACAATGGACTTATAAGCAAGGCCGCCTGTTCTGGTAATCTCCATGTTTTTTACTCCCGAGCTGCTTGCAAAGAGAGACAGCGGCTTTGGCCTGCTCTGGTGAGCAGATTTGTTTTTGCTCGACTTCATTTATGCTTACCTATGGTTCAAGGCTGGCCGCAACTCTAGGATCTAAATCGGCATTTCGAAAGCTCCCAAAACGCTCAGTCCTTACTGCAGATATATCTCAGCTATGCGATCTCATTTCCCAACCAGCAGAGCCACTGGCTTTGCGTTTATCGAGCAATCTGATGTTTGGGGTTGTCCGGTAAGCACACCGTGATCTTCGTTTTCGACTTTGGCTGATTTATACATAGCGTGTACAAAGGTAGAAATCATATTTTGAACCTTTTTTCTCCTCATGAATATCATTTAGTCAAACAAGAAATATTTCTGACAGACGTGACGAATTGCGTTTCGTCTTTGAAGAAGGTCGTGCAAGACCTGCGGAGTATAGCTGCCCAAGAAGGCCAGTTGCAGATGACGAATCCAATTGCTCGGTTAGCCTGGCATCTTTAAAATAAATGCCGACACCTTACAAGTTATCAATGCAGACCTTCCGCCGTTACTATCACCCCTAATCCCCAGGTTGCTTGCGCATTGGATTATGATGCTTTGGTCGTTGTATGCGTCTACATTTCGTGATCGAGTATAAAACACTAATGCCACATTCAGGACTGGGATGAATACCTCAATATCGGAGGTCATCATCATCAGCTTGGTTTCTGGATTTGGCTCACAAATATCATTTCGCAGATACGACTGTTGCAAGCATCTCAACTGCCGATGCAGATGATGATGAGGATTTTTACCCAAACCAGAAGAAAAAGAAACGCTCAAAAACGGTTTCAAAGGACGCGGCTGAACCAGAAGCCGTCCGCAAGGAGGCTCATACCCTTGAAGAACATTATGAGCACATTCTCTCTGCATCTTACGACGTGTCGTTTAATGGCTCCGGGCGTGATGCAGAACTAGATCCGTCTACATCGCAGGTTGGTGGACCAGGATTCGACAACTTCTTTTCGGATGGCCTGGAGGATGGTGGTGGTTATGGGTTGGAATTGGGAGAAGACCTTGCAAGAGAACTCGGGTGGGCAATCTCCCCCATAAAAAGTGTCCGTGGAAGCGAAAGGTGAGAGATTCTATATCTAACCGAAAGCGAATACATGTTAAATTTATCTAGGCATTCTGACTTGAATTTCGATGGCATGAATCAGATGCCTCACGCCGATGTGGACTTCAACTTTAATGCTGATGACATCCAGATGGACATCGATCCAGCGTCAATATCTCTAGGAGAAAGACTCGGAAACACTCCTTGCCCTGATTCCGCATCGAAGAAACAGAAGGTGAACATTGCTGCTTGCTAGCCGTGAGGCTGACAAATCTCTTCAAACTATAGATCAATAAAAAAGGTTTGAAGTTTAGCCAATCAAGCAGGTGCTTTGTATTCACGCCGAAACTCAGAGAATCGCATAGGAACTCCTTCATGTACTGGCTCACTCAACCCTCAAGCGGCATTTAGTCCAGCTACCTCGTTTTCTCGCCAGCTGCTATCCCAAGACAATGAAATATTCCAACCTCTTCGAAATATTACTAGCGAAAAGCGTAATAGGGAAAACCAAGCGGTGCCATCAAAAAAGTTGAAGAGGACTCGACTACTTCTCGACGCTCGGACAGAGTTAACAGATGAGGAACTGAAGGTTGTATTTCGTAATTTGTGCAAATTTGAATGGATAATAACCACGAATTCAGGTTGCAAGAGCAAAATACCTACAGTTACAGCGATTCCAGAGGCGGGAGATGTTGCAGAAGAAGCTCGAGAAGGAAAGTGGGAGGATTATCGAAGAAATGATTTGGGGTGCACCAAAAGGAAGTAAGATGTTCCTCCTCATTGCGTAGAAAGTTTTAAATGATCGCTAGTGCATGCGCGCGAGTTGGTACAGTTCTGGCAAGAAAGTTTCAAGGTACAGGTGGAGACCAGGTCTGGTGCACTCAGATTACACGAAGACATTGAATGTGAGAGCACACTCTTTCATAACCAGCCTACATTTACAACTTGACGATAAGATGAATCCCCGGTGCGCGAGCCAAAGCGTAGAAAGATAAATCAAAAAATTGTCTCAGAAGACCCGGATGGACTCGTTGGTAATGAGGGAGTTCAACAAGACGAAAATATCAACATAGAGAATGATATGAATTGGGAGTTCGGTGAGTTTTCAGTTTCTGATTCGGTATTCTTGTGGATTCTGACTCCCTCTCCAGATAACAACCAGGATGTTGGGATGAATGTAAATGATGCGGGTCCCTTCCGACACTCATCTGAAGTACTTTATCAATATCGACTAAATAGCCAACAACTAAGATCATTTTTGTTTAGGAACCTGGACAAGCTCGACGCGTTTCGAAACCCGGATCTGTGATTAGTGCCAATCTTGGCTTGAACCTGGAAGACTTTGACAATATCGGAGGTAGCGCAGGGTCGCAACGGAGCTCTCTTTTCCCCTGGGATAACGCCGGGGCCAGTTCTTCTGGTGGCGGAAACGATGCTGATCCAAATATCGACCTTCCCATTGAGCCTGTGAATGTAAATTTGCGTGAGTCTATTAACAGTCGACGCGAGGGCTCCTTGGCATCGAGCCAGAGAGGAAGCTTCGTTGGTGGCCCGACATTTTCACCCTTGATCGGGAAGGGAGGTTCACAGATAATGGGAGAGGACTTCGCATTTGACGGTGAAGCAATTTGATCATCTTTTGAGATGACGCTTGATGAATCCCATTTAGTCGATAATCCAGTGCTAGAGGAGCAAGAAACGCAGAAGTCGGACTTGAATCTGGTGACCTTGGAAAGGAATTCATACAATTTCCTGGAGTAACAGACGATTCAATCAGGGGCTATGTTTTTATCTCACATCCTCTTAGATATGCCAAGATGCAACAAAAATCGTTGCCTCGGCCAGATGACCCCCTCAGCTTTGACATTGTTGCTCCAAAGAACACGAGCACCCGTCATATCGCGGCTGCCGCTTTTTATCACTGTCTCGGTAAGCGATTACTTTTTTCTTCTACTCACTGAAAGTGAACTTTGTATTAGTCCTTGCCACAAAAGATCTCATCCGCTTGGAGCAGCCTGCGCCTTATGAACCATTTTTGATCGCAATCAATTAATGGGCGTCTTATAACGATTTCTTTCTTCCTTATGAACAATAAGTAATAAGTTGTGCAATGCATCGTGAGAATATACTTAGATCAAGCGTTGTGTAAGTACAGCCACCCAACTGCTCAATCTGTCCCAATTCTTGCTACGACGCATACCCGCGTCTGTGTTGCGGGCTCACTTTCCGAACAGGAATTTTACGGACCAACATCGTACTATGGCAGAGTCGCGTGCAACACTTGCCGCAAAGGCCGCTCTTGCGAGCGTTGATCTCTCCAATTATGACCCAGAGCAGTCGAGACTTATGTTTGAAAGGTGTATCCTCGTTGACGAACAGGATAATGCGATAGGTGCAATGGACAAGAAAACCTGTCTGTCCTTCAAAATTGGGTCTTTCTTTCTTTCACTTACTTTCTCTTTTTGTTCTTCTCTCCAGGTCACTTGATGGAAAACATCAACAAAGGCCTGCTCCATCGTGCTTTCTCTGCCTTTGTTTTCCGACCATCGGACGGTAAACTTCTCTTGCAACAACGAGCGTCTGAGAAGATCACATTTCCAGACATGTGGACCAACACATGTTGCTCACATCCCTTGGACGACTTTGCAGAGGAGAAAATAGAAACGGATCAACTCGGTGTACGGATTGCTGCATCGAGGAAATTGGAGCATGAGCTTGGGATTCCGCAGAAGCAGACCCCCGTCAATGAATTCCAATATTTGACTAGAATCCATTATCTTGCACCCTCAAGTGGCTTATGGGGCGAGCATGAAGGTATCGTGAACTTTTCTTGAACGATGGACATCTAATGCAGATCCCTCTTGTTAGTGGATTATATATTGTTTCTGACCGCCGACGTAACGGTGACACCTAATCTGAATGAAATTCGCGATTTTAAGTATGTAAACAAGGAGGAGCTTCAGGCGATGTTCGATGATCCAGGTATGACTTTATACGACTCACATTCAAAATTTTCTGACACAAGTGTATAGTTAATTCATTCACCCCTTGGTTTAAGCTGATTGCTCGAGACTTCTTGTTCGGGTGGTGGGATGAATTGTACAAGAGAAAGGGAGCTGATGGGAAACTAATGGCAAAGAATTTAGGTGGTATCGCAGACGGGTCAAAGGTGATCAAGATGACTTAAAAACATATATATACAATCACATTTCAAGTAACAAACGTAAGGTTTATGATCTATGGAAAGCAAATTTGTTCCCTGTGTAAAGTCTCGATTACAAACTAAGGTGTCCAACTATTAATTAATCTAGCACACCGGATAAAACTAACGACATATGTACCAGTAAAGAGAGTCCTATGAATTGCCTGAGGTAATCCTCTTGAAAACAAGAAGCTCGCGATGGTTGCGGATTCCAAGAGCGCCACGACGGTTGAAGGGTATCGCCGCGTCAAGATGGCATCCAATTTGGTTGAGAATTCTCAACACTTCTACAAAAAAGATGCCCGGGTCCACCTCAGGGACTGGATTCCAAAGTAAGATAAGTTTATCAAAGGGAGATGAAACAAACCGTTACTATTTGATTTTCGCTTGATTTCGAATACTCGGAATGACTCGTCATGCACCTCAACAGACGAAACTTTTCTTTCAAACAGGGATCTCAAACGTGCACCTAAAGTAAGCTCAATAGACTGGGGAAGATGGACCAATGTAAGCCTTTTTTTTTCTTGGGAGAAGAATGCAACGAAGAACTCCGAGTCGTCTGGTTTGGTCACCTGGAAGAGGAATCGGGGAGTCTGAATGAATTGGGCTTAGTCTGCAGCGTAAGTGTGATATGACGACGATTTAAGACGCACTGCTGTTCCGACATCTATGGCGGTCTGAAAGGAATAGCCCTAGGACATTGGGGTCATTTCGCGAGCTCTGTCTGGTCAAGCCCACACATGTACATACCCTCTGTTGGAAAAGTCGAAAGAATTCTGCGACAAGTTTATAGGCGCTATCGCAGATCGTGAGCCCAACAGGATGGATCGGCTTCTGGCCTGATAGACATGTTACTTACTGCTTCACATTTGGTCCACTCAAATCCCAAGGGGAATTTCTGAACCGTGTAATGCAGGTATGGCCAGTGACAACCTCGGATTCAATACCATCGGGCCACAAGGGCCAGATCACCTTGCGCATCTCATCCAAAGCTCGTTTGAGAATGCGTTCGACGTGGAGTTCGTTGTACCCATGAAAAGATACGATCATGTGAACTAGAAGACATCAGTCAAGATAGATGGGAAGTGTATGTAAAGATTGCGCACATGGATTATCGGTCGCCTCCATGTTTTCATCTGCGACTGAAGTCTGGGGATTGGTTGGGTTCGAATAGGCTCTGGGTCTGACAGCGGGAGTGTGGGGTGGGGATTGGTGAGGGTTGAAAGAGGTGAAAAAATGTTTCGTGGAACTTTCTGCATTGGTGAATGCCGTGATGGTCTTCTTCATTGCGGACTTGAGAGGGGCGCCGGTGGAATTTCGCTGTGGTGCTGGTTGGTGTCCTGAAAATGTGTTCGTCCTGCGAGGCAGCCGTGGTGGCTGTTGTGCAGGGGCTGGGCCATTATTGATATAGCTTTCTGGATCAAAACTATAAGGTGCTGGTGCTGAAGGATTAGGATTAGGCGGTGCAGGATGTGGTTGTGGAGGACCATAGAAAGGTGGATATCCACTTGGTCCTGCAGGAGGAGGGACGCCGCCCATGTAAGGGGTATTTGGGGCGCCGTACATGGAGTAGTACGAGAAGTGGGGGTACGTCCGTTGACTCATGGTGGACGACGGGGGCGACGATGAGCAAACCTCAGCGAAACATTATCTAAAAGTGCAAGACGGACAAATTGAGAATATAAGCACGTGATCTGGTCTCTTTTTATCATCGCCAGCTGTTTTTAACACGGCAACGATGTCGATGTTCTTCACCTGGCTGCGATCGCCTGCAGCGCGTGAATACTTTTTCAGTACGTCCTGTATTCTTCTCGGGCCCTACATTCCTGACACTACATGCTGCAGGCACACATTTTTGGGGACCAGTATGTATTTCATATTCAGCGTCCCTGTCCGTCGGCTCAACATTTCTAGGTTGCAAACTGGGGGCTTCCTCTGGCCGCGCTCTCGGACCTCAAGAAGGATGAGGAGTTCATTTCAGGGACTATGACCACCACCCTGGCTTGTTATTCGTATGTTCAATATGCTCGTTGATATTCCCACAAATTTTCATGATATTTTTCCCAGGATGGTTTTCATGCGGTTCGGTTCGTTTAAGATATTCGCTCTCCCTTAAAACACTATTGTTGACTTTTTCAAAGCATGGCGAGTCCAGCCGCGCAACTACCTTCTTTTCGCCTGCCATTCTACCAATGCTGTTGCACAATCGGTCCAGGACATTCGCTTCGTCAACTACTGGCATCGAGGAGGTCGGGAAAAGAAGCTTGGTTTGAAAGAAGAGGAAGATAAAATATCACCAGTCCAGAGTAATGCTACAAAGATAATTCTGGAAGCCAATGTCGACGGAGCCGCCAAAAAAGACATTTAATTCACTAAAGCTATTTAGATTCCCTTATTACATATGAAGGAATTTCTCTTCACCACAAGTCCTTACCAGAAGTCGTCGTCATCTCCCCCGCCCTTCCGTTTCTTGCCGTTGCCTTGCGATAGAACCTGACGTTCATACATTTCCGCTATCTGGAAGTCAGGACAATTGCCTTAGCCCGTCTTCAGCTTTTAATTTCATATTCCACTTACCTGCTCTGGTGTAGTCGCATCGTCAGCCGACTTATCGTCCCGGATCCGAATAAAACGGGGAAAACGTAGCGAGATACCCCGATCATCTACCAGTCCCTGAGCAGCAGTGTAGATAGGGCTGAGACTTAAATCTGCGGTCAAAACTTCCCAAACAATCTTGGGCTCGAACCAGATATCGGGTTTAGCACCACCAATTTTAATGTCGCCTCGGGGTGTCTGTGTTTCCATGGGTTTCAATGTCTCGAAGTGGTTTTGCAACGCTTCTTCACTAAATCCGGTACCAATTTTGCAGATCGTCTGATATTCTTCAGATTCTGAATCGTAACAAGCGAGCAGAAAGGCACCATAGACATTTGTGCGTTTTCCTTTGCCGTAGTAACCCCCGACAACGACCAGATCCAAGGAGTCACCAACGCCAGCGAGGTAATCTTTCTTGACCTAGAAGGGAATAAGATTGATCTGAAATTAGTAATTGGGTATACCTTCAGCCAATTCACGCTCCGTCTGCTGGGTTCATAGAAGCTGGCATCAGAGTCCAACATTTTGACCATAAGGCCTTCACATCCATCCTTGACGCTAACTTCCAAGAAAGTTTGAATTTCCTCGGTATTCTCGCAATCTGACGACCTAGCAAAGTCAAATTCTCCGGGAACAACATTGAAGTGTTCATGTAAAAGCGCTCGTCGCTCTTCTAATGGCATATGTAACAATGACTGCAAAAATCATTACCAAAATGAGAATCAGGAATTCCGCGCATCTTACCTCGCCATTCAAATACAGAAGATCAAACGCAAAGAGGCAGACTCGCACTTGAATATCTTCAACTTTAACATCTTTTCGCTTTCTCCTGCTCAGTTCTTGGAAAGGCATCAACTTTCCTGTCATGCGGTCAATGGCAACGGCCTCCGCATCAAGGACGAAAGATTTTGTGTTGTCCTTGATACACTAGATAAAAATGTCTATGATTTGTTTTCTTAGTTCTTGGAAAAGTCATACCCTTGGTAGTTGGTCTACCAAATCGGGATATTTCTTGCTCATATCCTCAGAGTTGCGGCTGAACACGGCAACGGTGCCGTTTGCCAATTTATGGACCTAGAAGGGGTTTTAACAACTCAGCCCGACCCAATGGAGGATAGCAGAAACAGCCTACCTGAGCCCGCTCACCATCGTACTTGTACTCACAAGAGAACCGCTTACCTTCGAATCGATCCAGTACCTCACCAATGGCTTTCGTGGGTTTGGCGAGCATGGGTTTCAAAGGTACTCCTGGTGTCAGCTTGCATCTCTGCCGTAGGCCGTCTATGCCCACTTCAAGCAAGGCGGGAATTACTTCATCGTAACTAGGCAGTTCACTAAAATCTATGAGATCAACGGGGCTTCTGTGTTAGAAAATCAACAACCCACCTGTAAACAGATTTCATTATGTTGGCACCCTCCTCTAACCGTGTCGCCAGCTGTTCTTGACTCCATTTCTTCCCCACTAAATCTTGCGTTAGGGGTTTTTACGCTTAGCAGAAACCCACTTACACCGTTCTTTTTCGGCAAGCACAGCAGCGTGGGCCAGTGCTACCAGCACAGACCGTTCTGCATTTCCTATCCTAAGTTTGCCTTCCAAACTGCGAACGATGTATTTGGCTTCGAAATCTTGACAGGCAGCTAGCAACTTTGTAATGATCGACACTTTTTTGGCTTGCGAGGAATGTCCAGCAGACAATGCAATGTCGCGGAGGTTTTGGAATACGAAAGGCAGTGTCAAGGGTTTGGGTTTAAAGAGGGTCTTTTGACTATTTTTCGAGTTCTGGGAGGGGTTAGGTTAACCAAAACACCAGAATTTTTAAAAATACACACCATAGCGACTAGGCCAAGATCACCCTCTCTCTTGAGATCCGCTTTAATAGCTGCCACACTACGGCCCATTGATTCACCGATAGCTTTGATAACAAGACTTTCGCCAATACCCAGTTCTATACCAACATAATCTGGCCCAAGCTAGAAGAATAAAGTTCAAGGAACGATACAAGCATGAAGGATGAACTAACTCTGTTGATGCAGAGATATACTGCCTGGAGAAGCGACTTGGGATCCCCTTCTGCACTTCTTTGAATTACAAGCAATAAGAAGGACGTAAGGATGGCATTCTTTTCCAAACGCTTTGTCGTGGCCTCGATGAGGGAGAATGCCTTTGTAAGAGCAGCATATGGAACACTAAGTACTACTGTGAACGTCCTGAGTTTTCGAAGTTGGGAAGACTTACGGTTGTCCCACCTTCCACCCGCCCACAATGTCAACATCCGCTCTCTTTAATAGAGCAGCCTGAGCACTATCATCACAATTTTACTTGTGAAGTCCCATTGATGAGGGAGCAACTCACGTTTTCGTGTTCGCTGCTTTGTCTTTCAAAATAGACTCCAATTCGTCCTCATCATATTCCTCGGCTGGAACTTCGTCTTCCCCTTCATCCTCACTTGGTTCATTGGCTTTTGGTATAGCGTGAGCCCTAGAGGTAGAAGCAAGGTTTGGAATTTTCTCTTTTCCTTTCGATTTTATTGGCAGTGACGAGGACGGAGAGCGGGGCAAAGAAGAAGCACGCGAGGGAGAAGTGGAAGGTGAAGGAGGCTTGCTGGAACTGGCCACTGGTATTATTGTTAGGTAGAATAAGATTAGACATAGTAACTTGACATACATGGCTGAGCTGGGAGATTGTTGGGATCTTCATCGTCAGAATCCAGAATTCTCCTCTTCTTAACCTTCGGAAGTGCTAAACATCGCAAGGCTTAAGACAAGCCATTTATATATGGCAGGAACGTACAGCTTGGAGGGGTTGGTTCCCTGCGTTTGGCAGTTTCACCTATGCAACTGATAAAGAGAAAGCACTGCATCCTGATTGTGTTCAACATACCAGTTTGTTCCTGTTGCAAATCGATGTCCATAGCTTCCAACTCGATTTTTGGTTCAGCTATGCATTCCATCTTGGTCTTGACCACTTTCTTTTTACCCCAAAGTTCCTGGAGGCTTGCTTGCTGTGGTGGTGCTGCTTTCGTAGACTTCGGCATTTCGAAAAACTTTCCTGTTGGTTATGAGGTGGGATACGCGAACAGGAATAGTAGTTTAAACTGACCCAAGGTTTGCTGCCTGCCCATTAGTTTCCTTAATGACGCTGGTGTTAGAAGCAAAACGCGAACTGCAAACATACACAAACAGCGCGTCGCGTCTCAATTTACTGTCAATGTACTGGCAGTGTCCATGATACTTAGGCAATCTCACGCCGTCTGCGTGCCCATTCGAAGTTTGGTACTAGTGCCAAAACTTGCGCTGGGCGCTGTCTTGCTTTAGCCTGAGGTTGCGCACTGTAGTTTACACAAAATATGCGGTTCTATTCTTCTTCTGCAACAACTTAGGTGAGGTTGCCTGATGAACAAAGAGATCTCTTTGAACGGAAACGATAATTCTGAGTGGCGTCGCAGTCCACTTGCAGGGAGCACTTTTAAATTGTCCCAAACTGATATTTAAAGACACACACACAAAATACGAAGCAAAAATGACCATCCAAACTCGACTTCTGGCAGTTCTGTCTCGACACGCAATGCCTAAGTAGATGTGGATCCATGGAAGTGATCATGAGATTGAGGTTGATGCATTGATGTTCCGGCATTTACCGAAAATCCTATACAGTTGTCACAAGTGGCTTCGGCACCTCGGCTGCCAATAAATCGTTTCCATCAACGACCATGGCTGACGCCCAGGTGAGTTTACAGATGACTACTCGGGTTGTTGTGCTTATGAAACGTAGATCGAGAAAGCCTTTCAAAAACAGAATATCTTTCAAAATGCTAAAGCCCGTGGTTTGTGTTATCTTCGGATGGTTGTCCTGCTGTTATTCTAACACAACGTCCAGGTAGCAAAAAAGTCGCAACAAAGGATAAGCGATGGTTCAAAGATGTTGGATTGGGATTCAAGACGCCAAGTGAGGCCATAAACGGCACCTACATCGGTATGCACATATTGTCAACTTCATGTCGATTTTTCCAATTTCCTTAGACAAGAAATGTCCCTTTACGGGTGACATTTCCATCCGTGGCCGTATCCTCACTGGCAAGGTTGTATCAACTAAGATGAACCGAACGATTATTATTCGTCGGGACTACCTGCACTACATCCCAAAATACAGTGCGCACATACTTCCCTTCACTTTAATCCTATTAACACGTATGCAGACCGATATGAGAAACGTCACAAGAACTTGGCTGCTCATGTATCGCCATGCTTCCGAGTTGAACTTGGGGATGTTGTGACTGTTGGTGCGTTTGACTGATTCCGTGCAAAAGATAGACGGCTAAGCCAATTTAGGACAATGCCGACCGCTCTCAAAGACTGTGCGATTTAATGTGCTGCGGGTGGCGAAGAACAAGGCTGCGAGCAAGTCGTTTGGCAAGTTCTGAGGTTTATATACGAGTCTGCTGTTAGATCATACGCAATACGATTTTGCCCCCTATGTTGATGCTTGAATGAATGGGGCAAACAGAGACCAACAAAGATCTTTGGTTGAGCATCGTCTGCTATTCTTGCTGTCGTGCAGCTCGTCCACTTCAACGTTGCCCAACCTGGCCCCCACACTTTTCTCCGTTTTCACCTCCCGTCTTTCGAGGCCACGGACCCATTCCCCACATCCACCAGACGCTCAGATGGGGCAGCAGGTGTCCAGGAAATCAAAGAAAGTCACCAAAGACAGGGACAAGGACGAAGATCCCTCAGCCACTGATACTCAACACGAATATGCTACCGACCCTGCTCCTTTCGACCCTGCCTCCGCCCCAACAGCATCTTCAAATATAAGCAACTCCGATCCAGCACTGCATGAACCAAATCCGTCCATTAGTGTGTCGGATCCAACTGGAGCGCTGATACCAGGTTCGAGCAAGATACACGGCTCTCCATATCCTCCTAAGGGCGCTATCCATACAGATCAGTCCCCTCAACCACCTGCTACACCATCAAGTCCTTCAAGTCCAGCGTCGGTCCCTCTTGATATTCCTACTCATACCATCCTCTCAAACGGAAGCGCATTCAACCCAGGTTCGTTCAATAGCAACGGAAATGGTGCAGCAGAATCCCTAGGAAGCAGCGCAGCAAGGGAAAAACTCAGGTCGCTCGACGTTGACGACATGATCCAGAGACTGCTGGACGTCGGTTACACGGGTAAAGTGAGCAAGTCACTGTGCTTGAAGAATTCGGAGATTACTGCTGTTTGCTTGGCTGCAAGAGATATTTTCCTCAGTCAACCAACACTCATCGAACTCTCTCCACCCGTCAAAATAGTAGGCGACGTTCACGGTCAATACTCCGACCTAATCCGACTATTCGAAATGTGTGGCTTTCCACCTGCAGCCAATTACCTCTTCTTGGGTGATTATGTGGACCGAGGGAAACAGAGTCTTGAAACCATCCTACTGCTCCTATGTTATAAGATCAAATATCCAGAAAACTTCTTTCTGTTGCGAGGGAATCACGAGTGTGCCAACGTCACACGAGGTATGTCTATCGTCGTATACGCCAAGCACACACATTCTAATCAAATGGAACAGTTTACGGGTTTTATGATGAATGTAAACGACGGTGTAATATTAAAACATGGAAGACCTTCATAGACGTCTTCAACTGTCTCCCCATCGCTGCCATTGTCGCCTCGAAGATTTTCTGTGTACATGGCGGACTCTCCCCTTCACTGATTTCTATGGACAACATAAAACGCATACAGCGGCCAACGGACGTCCCGGATTACGGTCTTCTAAACGACTTGTTGTGGTCGGATCCGTCCGATACGGCCTTGGATTGGGAAGACAACGAGAGAGGGGTCAGTTATTGCTTTGGCAAGGCGATCATAAACGAATTCCTTGTCCGATATGACATGGACCTGATATGTCGAGCACATATGGTGGTTGAGGACGGTTATGAGTTCTGGAATGACCGTACCCTGGTTACAGTGTTTAGCGCACCAAACTATTGCGGTGGTGAGTCACTTCATGAAATCCGCAACACTACATGGGGCTAACAATTTGTTAAAGAATTTGACAATTACGGTGCATGCATGAGGTTCGAATTTGATGTATTCATTATGCGATATATCATCTTGCTCATCATTTCTAACAGTGTGTCCGAAGATTTGCTATGTGCATTCGAGCTGCTTAAACCTCTGGATGGTGCTGCCCTACGCAAAGAGATGACCAAGGCGAAACGGAAAAGGTGTGTCTCGATTGTCGGCTACGTAGGGCCGCTGAGACGAATCTAACAACAGCTAAAGTCTGATGGTTGCAGCTAATTGAACACCTAGTCTCGTTGGGGGGTGTATTGGGCTGCCGTTTAGCCATACGAGTTGGATCCACCCTCATCAACTACTCTGGCTTTCTTCGTCAGCCTTCCTGATACGTCATCGTATCATCTCTGCAAGCGTAGACAGTGCAAGCGCTATCCTGATAACCTTTCTTCCTCCGGGTCCCATTTGATGCAGATACCTAACAACCAGATTCGTTACAGCCACTTTACGATCTTCTACTCATCCTTCACTTAATAACGATTTCTTTCAGTGCAATTCAGAAAGTGTAATTATATTTGTTTCTGGTTTATTTGTTACTTGTTGTGTTGCTCACTTCATTTGTGCACATCTTTCGATATCGCTGTAATACTGTCATGTTCGTTCGTTCCTAATCGATCCATCTCGTAAGAAATGACATTCAAACAGTGCGTACGGATTTTTCTGCTCACTTCTCGATTTTTCTTGACCTTATGTCCTCGTTATGATCCTTCTTTATCATACCCCCACCACGATATCTATAAATAATGTGACCTAGATAAGGGGAACCCTTTGGGCTGATCTTTGGAGACAGAAAAGGACGAGATAAAACCTCATTCATTGCCTTATCGGGAAAGTCTTATACCAATTTCAGACAGGAATAAAGGCTGGGGCTTGATTTAAGGACTCAATTAATTACTCCGAGCCTCAGTGTATTACATTAAAGTGGGAATCACGTCCTTTTCCTAAGCATGTCGTATGAAAGAACGGCAAACGCCAAAATAACCCCTCCACTCCCCAAGAGACTCCATAGAGTGAGAACTCCCAGGCCAGGCCCGAACAGAACCTGAACAGAGGGTAAGAAACAACAAATATCAAATTTGAGATACTTGCATCAACTATGAGGATGAGAATGATTGTGAGCAGGTTTCCAACAGAAACGATGATCGGTCCCCAAACGCCTAAGAGGACCTAGTAGGACAGTGAACGTCTGTCACATTTAGAGATATAAAAGTGTATTTTTTTTACCATATAGCCAGCGTTAAAGAGCATGGCCGATAATCCAATCAGACCGATCATTGACACCGTCCACATGTCTGATGGAAACCGAAATACTTCAGTTCCAGACCAATGGAGGAGCGGTAGTGGAATCCAAAAGATGACGAGGGTAAAAAATCCCATTAGAGATGTCATCAGATTGGAATGAAGGCCGAAAGGCGGAGGATAAACAGCGCCCGTGGTGTCAAGGCGTTCTGAAGGTAGGTCCGAAGGTACTAGCCCTTCTTCGTCATCAGGAAGTTGTTCGTACTCGCACCTTTCAGCAGTGACCTCTGGATCAAAGGGTAACGCTGCATACATCTTGTAGAGAACTGTATACAATCCGCATGCAAAAGAGGCGAGGAGGGTAAGTAGGTTCCCAAGCAGCGGGGCGGAAGGCTTGTTTGAAAGAGGGGTGGCATAAAGTTTTCCACCTGCACTCTTTGAATCAGCGACTCCGCCATAAACAACGGCAAAAGTGCCTAAAGTAGCGAGAACGACGGCTAGAAGACGTTTTGCTTCCCACTGGAGCTTGTATAGTTTGACGGTGATGACGTACGCGAAGAAAGCATTAGTATTCCAGATAGCTGAAATACAATTGAGAATTTGCTCCACGAACAACAATGCTAATGATTTCTCACCAGTCACATCAGTAATCCTATTAGACAAGTGTAATTAGAGAGGCGTAATGAGGGGTTGCTAAGAAAAAGACTTACGGTGCCAGTGATACGGCCACAAACCATAGCAACGCGGGGATGGTAATTCCGAGGGTCAACGCCAGCGTCAGACGTAGGAATTTGAAGACAGGGAATCGGAAAGCGTCAAACTTTTCTCCCGGTGAGAGGTGAGTGGAGATGGCGATAGCAAGACCCTTGAGAACAGTGGATGAAGAATGAGGCGTGGATGCAAATAGATAAAGCAGATGCAGTGGAAAAATCAGTGAGATCGAGGAATGCACGACGTAGCTGAGAAAGCAGGGTAGGTTCAATCACATAGGAAGTCGGATTAGAGGCACGCACAAAAGAAAATATGGTTGGCGATAGTGTAAAGTAGTTTGAACATACTATAGGGAGGTAAAATCAGCACAGATGAATACAACATGCTCATCGTACCTGCGCAAGCTCGCTCTCTGTCACGAATGCAAGAAGAGTGATGATGAAAACGAATGTCGCTGATGTCCTGTCCAAGTGCGGGATCGCGAGGGAGGCTGCTCTTCGGCTGCTTTGGGCGGGCATGGGGTCGATGACAGAAAACTGAAGAAAGGAGCGTCCCGAGACCCTCATAGCTTATATACTGCACCTCAGCAGGATACAAATTATATCGTGAGACAAACTGAATTTCACACGGCCCACGTCTTGCTCAACGACGACGACATGCTTCGCACTCTTCTCACCGCCAGCAGACTCTTATATCGTAGAGCGGCACTGCCCTCTATCTATGCTCATTCGAATAAACTCCGGCCAGTAACACCCTGTCAAATCGGCCCCTCGAGAGGCATGAAAGTTCGGTCGTCTGTCAAGATCATGTGTGATGGATGCAGTCTGGTGAAGCGGAAGAGCAGGATGTATGTTGTATGTTCAAAAAACCCGAAACATAAACAGGTTTGCTCCATAATTTATTGTCTGCTTTGGGTACTCACCCCTTTCCACAGCGACAAGGTTGATGTCACAAGCAGAAAATTTACACTCGGATCCACATCTGGAATTCATATTTAATCCCACTTTCCTCTTGTTCGCCTTCTGGCACCTCAAAGCCAACCCATTCCTGCAATGCCTTGTGTGAAACCCGTTTCCATTCCGCTTCATCCTTTTGAAAATCGTCCAGAAATACATCGCATTCAAAATCCGGCGAAAGGATCCGTGTCAACAGTACTCGGTCCACACCGGGTTCCGTAGCTGAGAGAGGCAGTGCCAGGGATTCGGAATAGACTTGGGCTCCTCCGATAATGAAACCCCTATGAACATTCGAAGATAAGGATGTAAGGTCCAATGCTGAATTGAGGTTTTCTGTGAGGCGAACTGAACCTGTGCCCCTTCAAGAAAGATATGAATGAAGATGAATGAAGAGAACACGGATCGCATACAAATCGTATTCCGAGTTCCTGCTAATCACGACATTCATGCGTTTAGGGAGTGGCCTGAAATTTTTTGGGAGACTCTCCCATGTGTTTCGGCCCATAATCACAAAGTTTTGCTTCCCATCGGGTGCGTTGGACGTCACTTGTGCAAAATACTTCATTTCCTTGGACAGCCGCCATGGGAGACGTGAATTTGAGCCAATACCGTTTGATCTTGTAGCCGCGACGATAATGGTAAGATGAGACATGATTCGATCTAAATATAAGTGGATGTTGCCACTTTTACGAGGAATCTAACCCCACTGCTTCCACTCTGATCCAACAGGCGGCTTAACATCCACCTTGCTCCTTCTGACCTCATCCCAGTTGGTGCTCAGTGTGGTCCCACCGCTCTCTTGATAACTCTTCATCATTGCCTTTTTCGTATCATCGTCTGCGTCTGCAAAGATCTTTTGGAAGAACGAATTGAGAGTACTATCTCCCCCAATATTGGGATCCTGATCGATCGTCGCATCCTTCTCGGTGCTGAGAATGGTCGAGGTGATTCCTTCCCAATTCTTCTTTGATTTGCGAACTCCACTCGTAGGATCTGGGGTTGGAGTGAAGGTTGACGTGGGTATTGCTGCATGAATGCAATATTAGAGCGAGCGACATATAAAAAGTGGTTGCTGACAATCAAGAGAATCTCCGACAAGATCACCCCACCGTCCCTGGCGTGCCTTTACAAGTCTGATCTCGACCTTAACCGTGCTGGCGGAGTAATTGCAGGACTCTGGGACGACATCGCCTTTGAGTGGGTCAAAAACGAGCGAGTTCTCTCCATTAGTATAGGTCAGCTGTCGCGATGGGAATTATCAGAGTAGCAAAAAGGACGCGAGAGACCAACCCTTCTTGGTTCAAAGGATACAGAAACCTGAGATTTATCGCCTTTGTCAAAGATCGACAGAGTGAGTTTCTCTTCCGTCTCGTAGTATTCGTGCCTGTATATTAAACGAATCTATCGTGACCAGTAGCATAAAAGAACAATACCTAGGCGTCGTCATGATAATGAGGATGTGAGTCTTGACATTCCAGTACATTCGATGTGACATTGATTATCGTGGACAATACATCACGTGACGGCGTCTCATTTGATCCAGACTCTGATCTTGTTACGACTCAGTTACGACTAACGAGGCAACTTCAACTTCCTAGCTATTAGGAATAGAAAGGTTATATTCCTTTTAATCGCGATCTTTGTCGGTTGGCGGTTATACTGTTTCTCATCAACCCAAACCCGTTGCAGCTTAACCAGAGCTTAACGACGACCAGCTAAAACGGGAGAAAAGATCTCATCTCGAAGGACACTTTACTGGCTATTACATACGATTTTTAGATGGTAACTTGGCAATTTGGATCCGGCGAACGTTCAACGTTCAATTCTTTCTTTGGACTCGAAGCCAAAGCCGTGCAAATAATCCACGTGACGTCATGAGATAAAAACGGGCATCTCCACCAACCAGTTTCTCGTCTGTCCAGTGAAATGCCCAACATACCCAAGGCGGTTCTTTACTATTCCCCGATCTCAGTATGGTCGGCAGTGGGTAAGTTTTCTGTTAAACAAGATCGTCTCTTGCTCACCATCCATCTCCTTGCCTAGTCCTTCTTGCACTGTAAGAATCTTGATCATGCGAATGGCGGTATGCTAATCCCGAGACGACAGAGAGGAGAAGGGATACAGTCCAGACGAACTCGATTATAGGATCGTGGATCTTCGTGTGTACCCTCGACGTTCAAAAGACCCGCTTGAAATGCTCAAAGAAATTTTCAGAGAAAGGGGAAAACCTTGACCCTACCTTCCTGCGCTTAAATCCCAAAGGTTGGTTCTTCTTACTTATTATATGGATCTCGACCGATATATCCAGCCACCGTCCCGGTTTTGGTCGTTCCGTACGAAAACTCTCTGAGGGACGATGATGGCCATTACAAAGCGTTGACGGACACCAAGGTGAGAGCACTCTGGAGCATGATGTCAACCATGACTTAATGGTCATCACAAGATTATTATCGAATTCTTGGACAAGTCGCGTTCTCTGCTATCTCACACGCACTCGATATCCACCGCACCTGCCCCGTCTTTGACGCCAGCGACCATTGCTGCACTGAATTCGTGTCAAGTTATCATCGGAGATATCTTGCATTCGAATGAAGCAAATCCGGATACATTGCGTTACTTGAATGCTCGCAATGACACCAGTCTAGCCAACGTTGCGAAAGACACGATGTCAACGCTGAAGCAACGGCAACAGACGTTGGTAAAGTATTTGTCCCAGGTCGAGGACAGAGAGATACAAGTGTCTGAGAAGGTTAAGAAGCTTTGGTCCGAGAAGCTGGATGCAACCAATGTTATTCTGACAGTTCTGGTGGATGCAGACAAAGCTGAGTCCGAACTGAACGAAGGGGCAAAAGCGAACCGTCATGCATTTTTCAAGACCGCGAAGCAAGCATGGGAGGTCAATCTTGGTGGAATACTTGTGCAGCTGAGCAAGGAGATGGCTGGACCGTATTCGCTTGGTAATGGATTACCACATTTCGAAGAGACGTGGCACTAATATGGGTTTGAAGGGGACCAGTACTCGATTGCAGACTTGCACCTCGCTGGTTGGTTGTCAAGGGTTGTGTGCCTCTGCGGAGGGAATGTCCACGACGATGGTGCGACGGTTGTCAAGAAGATTGAAAACCACATTGGGGTGAAACTCGCTCGGGATTTTGTTGCAGAGCCAGCTCGAGAGAAAGGTGAAAAGGAAAGCAAGATTGGTGTATTCTGGGATGCAATGCGAGAGCGACCCAGTTTCAAGAAGATATATGCAGAGGGACTTTACTGAATATATATTCAATTTGTATCAGTGCTAAGAATAGTGACTTTGTAGAAATGTCCCACGTGCAGGTTGGTAGACACCTCTTCGTGGACATTGCGCATCGCAGCGAGCAAGTATCAAGGTCGAATGGGATGGACAGCGACTCTCCGAGAAACAGCAATTCAAGCGACTCTGGTCGGCATGTAACGTCGATTCTGAGTCGTCGCGAACCATCCTCGTCCCTGTATCTCCTGCCTCCGCCATCCCCGAATCCCTCAACCGCGACATCGACCCCTTTTGCTTCCCGTTCAACATCGCCGTTACCTGCTTTCTACCCTCTTCACTCCTCCTCATGTCCTTCAGATACAGACAGTGAAACGTCGACGTATCACCACTCTCCCAAACAGTCCTTCAGGTCGTGGAAGGAAAATAAAAGACCATGGTGGGCAGTCAGCACTAGACGCCGTAGACGGCACCAAGGATTCCGAATATCCAGGTGGTGTCGAAGACTACAAAGAAGGGTCCTGTTGCATTTTTTCTTTAACCAAGAAAGCGCAGTTGCAAGTGTCCCTTTGCTGCACATTTCCTACCTCTCACCGTCCTCCCTAGGTTTTCATTCTTATCCTATTCTCTCTATTAGCTGGTGCTGTTACCCTCTTTATAATGTACGTTCTTAATCCCGACAAAGGCCCCCTTCCCTGGAGAGCACATTGCTCTATGCCATCTCTCGTCCCACTTTCAGGGTCTTTACATTCGCCAAATATCTATCCTAATGTATCCGAGGGCCAACTACTACCCATTTTCCCCCCACCCGATTTTGACTCGCTACCACCAGCTGGCGTTTTTGTTGGTGTTTTCTCGGTCGACTCTGCATTCGAACGGCGGCAACTGGTACGCACAACATGGGCCAGTCACTCGAGGAGTAGAAATGGTGCTGGGCCCGGTGACAACGGGTTTGGTACATCAAGAACCATCGTGCGTTTCATTCTTGCGTTGCCGAGGAAAAACTGGGAACGAAGAGTTAAACTGGAGATGGAGAGTGAGTCCTTAACTTTGTTTGACAGGGAAATGAATTCTAAAAAATCATTTGCTTTGCCAGCATACAAAGATATGATTATAATGCCAATACCCGAACACATGAACGCTGGGAAGACGCACACCTTTTTCTCCTGGTCCGCTATCAACGCTTTTGTTCCACCCATATTTAAACCGACCCTTACTGCCGCTCCTGACTTCTCATATGTGAATTCGACATCAAGGCCCCCCGAGCTTGCGCCTCACGACCCTGCTTTGGCTTGGGCGGATCTCAATTCTGGAAAACCGAGGCCCTGGGTGCGACCCGACTTTGTGGTCAAGGCCGATGATGATTCCTTCATTATGCTCGCCGAACTCGAAGCGCGTCTCCGTCACGAACTTTACCAGTTCCCGAGGAAGACAACCAAGGACAGGCCGATGACGACTTCTGGAGACTACGACGTCCAAACCCCTGAAGTTTCTACCCCAAATTCAAAGCCAATCTCAAGTTTGTGGAGTAGTAGTTGGAATTACGATCCATATGTGGAAGCATTACGGTCGCGACTGCCTCGAGTGGATTTTGACGACCCCCTGATCTATTGGGGTTATCTCGTGAGCAACCGGCTGCATACTTTTATGGCGGGAGAGATATATGCACTTTCTTGGAGTCTTATTGAGTGGGTCTCGAGGGACGAAACCGTCAGGACGATGCGACGTGGAAAAGAAGACAAGCAGACATCAAAATGGATACGGCTGCATCCTAGGGCTTCGGAAGTCAGATGGGTTGGCGAGCGGTGTTGGGTTTACGATCATCCACGGTCGGCGACAGTGTGAGTGACCACCTCTGTCAGGTAATATAATTACTAATTTTATGTTTAGGTATTCCCATGGATTCTTATTCCCTTCTGAGGTTACAAGGATACGGAAACAAATAGTTGCTGACTCTGAGGATTCGAAACTCGGTCATGCAAGTGCGGCTTCGGGTTCTCTTTCGAGAAGTGGCTTGCCGACTGCATGGTCACTTTCCACTGTCTCGAATTTCGGGTCTAGATCCAACCCGGAGCTGTCAACAACACACAGTGTTGAAGCTCTTGTCGAGGGCAGCGACATGTCTCGTCTACGGGAAGGTATGTCCTTTTGATGAATCCGATGGTTTAAAAGGACTGAACCTTTTTCTTCTAGGTAGTCCGATGTCACATGAGTATGCCTGGAAAAATCGGGAAGGTAGGCTAGCTCGATACGAAGGCAAACGGGTTGGCGGAACAGTTGCGGTCCATTTTATCAAGAAGAACATGTGGTATCTGGAGACGGCTCTTGCACTGCTCGAGGGTGATGATCATTCGGAAGCGGAGAAGTATGAGTGGAATAGGCATCTGGAAATGGAGATGGAAAGGCAGCAGAGTCTCCAAGTGAGAGAAGGGTCGACCGATGCCGAGGATCAGGACGATACCGACGTTGCTGCAGCCACCGCGCTTAGGAGGCAGATGGAATCTGAAGCTGAAGAGGTTGCTTGTCAGCACAAGGCTCAGAAGAAGACAATGCAAAGAGAAATCTAAAATTCTCATTTTTTGACTCCCTGTTCCTCTTCTTGCTTTGCTTGCATCCGAACGCCATGAGACTCTCAATCGCCCAAATCTCCACGCTTCATCTTAGGCTATATTCCTCTAAATCACGTTTATCTTGCACATTTCACATCCCTTTTTGGTCCACTGGACGCAATCATCCAAAGCGTACATTCTTTCCCAATTGCAATCTATCCATTCGCCTTTTCTCCATCTTCATATTCGAACAAAGTGATAGTTTTCTCTAGTTTTCCAGACTTTTATCCTCACTCCTATTTTGTGTTCGGATATTTGTAAAAGACATTTGGTGTTTAATTTTTTATTCATAATATCATTGGATAGTTTCTATTATATTAGAGAAGGAAAATTCATTTATTTGTAACACTGGTGGTCATGGAGACTCTTACAGAATTGAAAATGGCAGACGTTGTCATGCAGACAAGCAGGGTTTCTACAAATTCCAGGTTCAGGCCTTTGACCCGTTACCAGCACCCCTCGGAAGTGAACAACGACTGAATCCACTGTGC
>Ga0307517_10001151_pt1 | contig 44629 bp, 53 predicted proteins | sample 23_EM_MG_FD_194515 | JGI IMG/M metagenome (GOLD analysis project Ga0307517, IMG submission 194515) | Populus trichocarpa ectomycorrhiza microbial communities from riparian zone in the Pacific Northwest, United States - 23_EM | ecosystem: Host-associated > Plants > Roots > Unclassified | place...
AACATGGGGCGAATCCGGGAGCACTGGTTGGTGCAGCGCAGTTCCGAGAACCTAGGGACACGGAATCGCAGGTTGAAGAAACCGATCGAGAGGATAGGGAGAATGGTTTTATCACCACTCGCTGATCATGTATATATATGTAATAAAATCAAGTTGGATTACCAGTGCTAAAAGGGTCAGGAATGATCAAACAATAGTAGTGTACAGGCCAGGCCGGTGTGCAGGAAAGGAATGAGAACGAACTGGGCGGATAGTTATAAGCCGTGCAAACATGAGTAAGTCATCTAGCGGGCAATTGTAGGTTCGGTAGGCATGGGAATGTGTCGGGGGATGGTTATAAACTGGGCATGCTTGGTTAAGTAGTCTAGCGGGCAGTTATGGGTGAAGAGGCACAGGAATGTGTCTGGAGGACTGTTAGAAGCCAGGGAAGACGGTGGGAGCCCGCGAGCGGACAGTAAGAGTCCGGGGGCAGATGGCGAGAGGAGCGGGGCGAACCAGATCGGATGTGGAGAGCTGAGGAAAGAGCCTAGCAAAAGGGCAAGGGGATGGGGGACGTCCGCCGGATATGGGAGAATACAGGGTGGGATCAGAGGGAGGAGCAAGGGCTGAGGGCGTTGGGAGGAAATAGGGTGAAAAAATCAAGACTGGAAAACGTCCGCTGGATATGCGAGAAGACGGGGGAATCCGGCGGTGGGGGAGAAACAGAGGTGATGTTGGACGGGTTCCGGGTGAGAAACAGATTCAGAGAGAGGCTAGTGACGAAGTTAAAGGAGAGAGAGTATCATGGGAGGAAAGCTGGTGGGCCGGCGTGTTTGGGGGGGGGCCGGGATGTGAGAGGTTGCGGTTGAAAGGCGTCCGCAGAACGGCAGCATGGCAACGTGGACTTTAGGCACCAAGGGAGGAAGAGGCTGGGCGCTAGAGGGAGGGTTTCTGGGGGGGGGGGTCTAAGGCGTCTGGACGCAAAAGGGCCGCGTCCAATGCATCCAGATGCTGCCTGTGGCGTCCGGACGCATTGAAGGCGGCCCTTTCACTTCCGGACGGAATAAACCCGGACGGACGCACCCAGAACTCGAGTTTACGTTATCAGCGCCTGGAAGGTCCGGCGCACAGGGTGAGCGGGGAGAGATGGGGCGCAAGATGATTTTTTTGCTGATGCAGTACACGTAGTAGCGCTTTTTAATCCTGAGCTATAACACCCGTAGAGGAGCAAATTTGACAATACAGATAGGAGCAAGTTAAGAAAAACTCCTAGAAAGGGGAAATTATTTTTTTAGCTTCCAGTACTGTTACAGGGTAGCTAACATAGTAGGATTCCGAGCTGACTAGGCCGAGAATATTCAAAACAGTAAATTATTAGTCAGGAAGGCTCGTAGGTAATTGTTTAGTAAAGGTAAAGTAATAAAGTGTTGTGAAATATCAAAGAGTTAAAATATAACTCAGTAACTTGTTATATTGTTAAGGTCTCTTCTCCGTTGCTTGATGATTCTTCAACCACCGGGGCAAGGCCTACTATTTCTACTAATATTCATGCTACTTCAACTTCTTTAGTCAAGAAGTATTTCCTTAACAATTCAGTTCGTCCGAACAAGGTGCGAACACCGTTTGAACCTAAAAACTTGCCTAGCTCAACTATGAGAATCTCCCGAACTCCTATTTCATATGAGGGTGTTCCCACTCCACTAGTAGACAGTCTTTGATCTCTTCGTCATGATAAACTATACATGAATATGCAGTCCAAATGTCTACATACCAATAGTAATATGGAATATGAAGTAATCAGGTTTAATATCTAGCTATCAAAGCATTATGCAGCCATATGCATATGCAACAAGAAAATGAGAGGGGTAGTGTTCTCTAAACATTATTCCAATCAGTTAAACATATCCTGAGACATGCTCTTATTTAAAAATCTAAGTCGTCTTCCAGATACCTCTAAAAAGCTTATAACTTCAGGAGAATTTGTTCAGATATATGGTTATCCTATAAAGCCATATATCTCACTTTTGAATATTAGGTAAGCTATTCCCGCTAGGGTAATAAGTATGCTCCCACCAAGCTGATCACCCCCAAACCTGGCCTTACCCCTTACACTAGGATGCTCTGCCTTCATGTGCTGAAATCGGAACCTTATACGGAAATAATCAACCCTACGGGAAGTATAGTAAATAGCTATCATATATAAGTAATTCGCAAATGCCCACATGGCCCAAAGCCATAAACCCCAGAAAACAGAAAGACTCCCAAAATACTCATATACTTACGATTAGTATATATGTAACTTGTACTTGAACTTTATCACTTATAAGAGTTTGAAATTTTCGGTTAATTGGTGATGCCTGCAATCTCTTTCATTTTGTTAACAATATTACTCAGTTTATCTTTTTTGCTACTGACGGCCATGGCTGCTAGGCCTAAAACAAGCTTGTTCGTAAACTTGTCACTTTCTAGAATAGTTGCAATTTTGGTATTTATAGTGGAATGAAAACTGTCAAGTTTTGAATTAATGGTGGAAAGTTTGACATTGTTTTCAGTTTTGCACTTGTTGATCTTCTTGTGAATTTTAGTTTTGAGGTCGTTCTTGCGACTATTTCTGGCCATTCTTTCATTATCTATTACCAAGCTAGCAGCAATCAATGTTTGATTAGCTAAAACTAATGCTATACGCATCAGCAAAAAGAATGAGTTTGCATTCTGGCTCTTCGTGTGCATCCTGAGTCTTTATTACCCTAGCGGATATAGTTTACCTAATAATTAAGAGCGAGGTATATAGCTTCATAGGATGACCATATATCCGAACCCAAGCTCCCAGAGTTATGAGCTTTACAGAGGCATCTGGAAGACGACTCAGAATACGGGATGAGAGCACATTTCAAGATATGTTTAACTGATTGGAACGATGTCTAGAGAATACAACTCCTCTCATTTCCTAGTTGCATATGCATTAGCGGCATAATGCTTTGATAGCTGGATATCAGAACAGATCACTCCATATTCCATATTACTATTAGCATGTAGGCATTTGGGCCCCATATTCATTTATAGTCTATCATGACGAAGAGATCGAAGGCTGTCTACTGGTGGAGTGAGGACACCCTCAGATGAAATAGCAGTTCGGGAGATTCTCTGAGTCAAGCGGGGCAAGTTCTCAGGGTGAAACGGTGTTCGCACTTTGTTCTGACGAACTGAATTGTTAAGAAGATACATCTTAACTAGTGAAGTCGAAGGAGCATGAATATTAGTATAAATAGAGGCCTCTCCCGCGGTGGTTGAAGAATCATCAAGCAATGGAGAAGAGACCTTAACAATATAACAAGTTAGCAAGTTATATTTAACTCTTTGATATTTGACTACTCTTTATTACTTTACCTTTACCAAACGATTATCCACGAGCCTTCCTGACTATTAATCTGTTGTCTCGAATATCCTTGACCTAGTTAGCCCAAACTCCTACCGTGTTAGCTACCCTGTAACAGTCTTCCTAAAATCTAGTTTGCATTCTGTAATACTAGTTTGTATTCTAAAAAGCAAATCCAAGAACAAAATTGCTCTGAGAATAAAACACGTTAGTTTATAAGATAAATAGTGGTTTGTTCTAGTTATAGTTAAAATTTGAGACTTTATATCCCACAAATGATAAACCAATAGAAGATTGAAATATTTGGCGTGCAAAATTGACTACTACTCTTTGGTCCCCTGCATGTACCCAACCAACTCCACCTTTCAAAGTATCACCAAGTGCAAATAAAGTGAAATTAATCACTACTGAGCTGACTAAAATATACTGTCGGAATGTACATGAAGTTATATTGGTATGTTTGGGATACGCGGGATGCAGACTCGTTCTTTTCGCTGATGCATAGTTTAGTAAATCACTTCCCAATTACCATAAACATCTTGAAGGAACCTTACCATCAAATGACTTGAGTTTTTCCTAGAGGCTAATGATAACGAGCAAACACATACTCTTGCTAACCAACATATTCCTGTTACTTTATTAGGTTTACACAGTGGAAAATAAGTACACATTAGACTTATATTTGAAAGAAAAGGGTTTGTTCTTGTGTGGTTGCTTTTCTTGGCGTACTAGAGGGATTCAAGTTTTGCCAGTGACAGAGACGAAAGTGAACTGTCAATAGTAGTGGGAAAGAAGAGTTTTCTTAACTAAATACAGCTTTGCCGAGCTACGGTTACCCTGCTCTCGGCCAAATTTTCAAGGATGATCACGTGGGTTGCGAACTGTCACGAGATTCCTCAGGTCGCCGCTTCCACCCTTCTGCCTTTGCCGTGTCACTATTCTACCAACTACACACACCTCTCACATCCACCATCCACCATCCCCCATCCACCACCCATTGCCCACTGCCCACTGCCCACTGCCCAACCCCCCGGACAGAATTGTCCACCACCACCATGAGCCCCACCACCGTATTGAAGCGCCCGCAGGCTCCTTCTGCTTCCGCATTGTTGGCTTCACCGAAAGCTCTCAAAAACAGCAAACCTCTTGCTAACAGCTCGGCCGCTCTCTTAACTTATGGTTGCGGTAGGTCTCCTATTTCCTCTTTGGACCATTAAAGTTATCTTTAGCTTCGTTGGATACAACGGAAAATTAACTCCTATTCTTCCTCTCGCGCGATAGATCATATCAAAAGGGCTCTAGGGAGCCCTGCGGAGGGTACCAAGATGAAAACCCTTTACAGTGGTGCCACCCGTGTGGCTTTGGACTCGAGCCGGACACATGCGCAGACTTGTGTGAAATGCAAGTTTCTCATTACGAGAACCTTTCTTTGCATGCAATGTCCGAATATATACTGTCCCAAGGACGCAGAAGCTCATTCTAAGGAAAGGCGTCATCTTTTTGGTTAGCTAGATCCAGACTTGACGAATAGGAAGTTGCTCGAATTCTGATATTATTGCTAGGTATTGACTCGAGAAGCGGCCATGTTTACTGCTTCCTTTGCCACGACTTCATATACGATCCGGCATTAGAAGAGGTTAGGATGGAAAAAGAGGTAGCTATGGAGGGGGGTGGTATGTTATCATCTCTCCAAGATTTTACCTTCTACCACTTTACTTTGTGAAGGCTGAGTGGCTTCTGGTGGTACTGACGAGCTGAATGTGTGTAGCTCGGAAAAGGAGGAGACTGGATGATACCAAACCCGAAGATCTTAAATTAATCGAGACGTATACGTCACTTGCACCCTGCAGAGCTACAGGACTCAGAGGGTTCATTAACATGGGCTCTACCTGTTTCATGAGTGTTGTATTGCAGAGCTTGATACATAATCCACTGGTCCGGAATTTCTACCTAGCAGATGGTCACAAGCCTAAGGAGTGTGTGCGAACCGACTGCATGAGCTGCGCCATGGAGGAAGTATTTTCAGAATTTTTTGGCTCAGATAAAACAGATGGGTTTGGACCAGTCAATCTCCTCACAACTTCATGGAAGTGCGAGCAAGTATGAACCTTGACTTTGTGGGTCTCATTTGGTGTTATTTGCTAACTCGTTATGTGCAAATTTGAAAGACGTTAGCTGGGTATCAACAGCAAGACGCTCATGAATACCTCCAGTTTCTTCTGAATCAGTTACATGTAACCAACGGTGGGAATTCAGATACCAAGTCAGAGCCGTGCAAATGCATTATCCATCGCGCCTTCTATGGTAAACTTCAGAGTGATGTGACTTGTGAGGGGTGTCAGAATGTCACAACAGCTGTCGACCCGGTTATGGACTTAAGCTTGGACCTAAGAAAAAAAGATAAGAGGAGACTAGACGCCCCGAAGAGTGAAGGGGAGGGAGCCATGCAGACGCTACAAGAATGTCTTGAGCGGTTTACAAGCACAGAAAAGCTGGGAATGAATGAATATAACTGCGGAAATTGCTCTGGTCATCAAAAAGTGGCCACAAAGCAGTTAACAGTCAAAAGATTGCCACCGGTACTATGCATTCAACTCAAGGTAGGTTTCACCACAATCAAATCAATGTAGGCTTGATACTCATATTCCGGGACAAGCGATTTGAGCATGGGTCCACAAAATCATCAAAAATTGATACCAAAATACGATTTCCCATGCAGCTGGATATGACTCCATATACGACACGTGCGAAACGGAAAGCAAAAGACGGTTCTGCAGATTGTGGTCCTAAATCTAGCCTTAAGGGCCATGGGCCTTATTTATATGATCTTCTCAGTGTTGTTGTTCACACAGGCCAGATAAACTCTGGTCATTATATAAGTTTTTCACGTGAAAATAGGCAGGTTTGTCATATCATTCTCCCCCAAATTCCTGAAGATACCCTCCTACCATCCTCTCACCCTTCATCGTTCCTTTTGGTTCTTTAGAGCTTACGAGAAGGGTGCTTGCTTGTCTTTTGCACGAGTACGAAGGGGCAAAAGTGGTTTCGTTTTGACGACAGTATGGTCACACTTGCTACTGAGAAGGACGTTCTCTCAGCGAAGGCATATCTGCTTTTTTACATAATTCGGAGCTTGTGCTAAGGTATTATCGAAGTCGGGCTAAAATGTGGGGGGGGGGGGAGGGGTAAACGGCACTGTTATTAGGACGAGGTTTGTCAACAGCAGGAACTCGCGCGGGTTGGGATAATGGATTTTCCCGAGGTGTATGCATTTTTCAATATTATTTCAATGGTTTAAGTCAGGCTGCTTGTATATTTCTAAGGCTGTGGGGCTTTGGCGTCAGGTTTATTTTATGTTTCCATTTCATTTTCTTGCGGTGTTGCTTTTGAGTTATAGCACGGCGGTTGCTCGTTTATTCTGATGGGTTTATTGTAAGTGTGCATACTCTGGCTGCGGGATACTCACCAAGTTCGCTGGATACCGAGAGGGGGCTATTGTGTTGTTACAATCATTTAGACTATGAAATTTTATTAACTGCTCTCAATCCACACAAACATGAGCCAATGGCTCGATACGAAGGAAAGCTCTGCTAGTATTGATAGGACGAATATGCTGAAGACGCCTCCACTCACTGCGCATCTAAGTATTATAGTCTACAAACTCGGATGATCAGCCAAAAACCACTTCTTCTGTCTCCCACGATCCTCCCTCCCAACCTTCCCCTCGGCCTCCAATTTTTCCAGAACCTGCACAGCACCCTTCGCCGCTGCGAGGCGCAATTCTGGCCCAACAGAGGTATAAATCGCACTGACAATATCCAGCGCCGTCAGCCCCAAGTCTCCCCCGGGATTCCTCTTACCCCTCTTACCCTCCTCCAATACCTGAACAATCTGCTCCTCCCTGCGCATCCGATGGCGGATATACTCCGCGATCTTATCCCTAGCGCTCGCAATCAGTGCGCCATGCCCGGGATACGCGACGCCCACCATACCCTGATCCAGCATCCTCTGCAGACTCTTCATGTAAGCCCCGAGATCCGAGAACACCGTCGTCCCATGTCCCAGGACATTATCACCGGTGAATATCGCATCCTCCTCTTCGAGGAGGAAACACATGTGATCGAAGGAGTGACCGGGCGTATGCAGTGCTCGAACGGTGGCGCCCTCAACGGAGAATACCTGGCCATCGTGAATATCCTCCTGCCCGTCGTCCGGGGAATTCTTGTAGTACCTTGTGCTCGGGCTTAACTTGCGGAGGTCGCGGGAACCCGTTACGTGGTCGAGGTGCCAGTGCGTCAGGAGGGCTTGCGTTACGATGGCATTCTCGCGGGTTAGCACGTCGGAGAGGGTTTCTATCCAGATGGGTATGCCCTGGCCTGTGTCGATTAGGAGACGTTCGCGACCGGTGCCTAGGAGGTAGGTGTTTGTGCCCTGGAGGTGGAACTTGTGGGGGGGGGGGGGGGGGGTTAGCTGAGGTTTGTGTGGAGGATTGGGGAGGTGCAGGAGGTACTTTAGAGGCGTTCCCGCCCAGAATGCGGATTACTCTTGGGGTTAGCCGCTCGACGGCGGGGAGGTGCGGGAGCGTTGCTAGTTGGGCCTCTAGGTACTCGTGGTGCCCGCGGGCGATTGCCATTGTAGCTTTTGGGGGCTGGAATTGAAGAGAGTTGTTCTTGAGAAAGCCAGTACCAGGAGGAGGGGGGGGATTTTTATTAGATTCTGTGATTCTTTCTCTGGTGCACCCGTTCTAGGCTAGTGAGGTTATATCATAGACACAACAGGATGATGCTGGTTTTATTTTGGGCCTTGTCGATTATTATTTCGAGTGTTGTAACTTCTTTTGAGTCTTGTCGATTGTTTTCCTCCCCAAATTATGAGCCGCCAGGCTAGTAAAAGGGGTTCCAGGGCCCTTTCACGAGGTTTTCCCTTTCCGAAGAGTTCTTTGTACTCTATGTAGGGGCTGGATGAATCCTGACACAGTGATTACTCATACTTTCAAGTAATTCTGACGGCATTGGGACAGAGTTTTTTTTTCCCACTTGGATAGCTACAACGTCACACGCCCAGCACTAATATTGTGCTTCTTTGAACACGAAGCCCGATAAAGGGCGTTTTTCGGAGAAGATATATACCTTCCAACTGCACAATATATTATATACAGTGCCTTACCCGTCGTAACGTAAACACCCCCGCGTTGTGATTCTATGTAGATTTTCTACGGGATATAGATTAGGAGGGGGGTCAACGAACACGGGGGCTCAACGAACAATACACTAAAAGTGCATTGACCAAGAATGATTTTTCTTGGCATGTTCGCTGAACCCCAGTGTTCGTTGGCCCCCCTCCTAGTCTATGATACGTGGGAGAGAAAACGCACTCCCCAAATATGGCGACACACACACACACTCTCTCTCTCTCTTTTTCTCCTTTTCTAGAGATCCTGCTGTACGTGAAGATACTGTCTTTCCAGCCTCTTCTCTTTCTCCGTCATCGGCGGTAGATCGAAGTAAGCAGCGGAACTATGGGAAGCCAGGTTAGTAGTGCCTCCGGGGCCAGTTTTAATACTTAAGACTTACCGGTAATGTCTAATGTATTGGAACATATCTGCCTCAATATCTGTGGGCTCTATGCCCAAGTCCCTGAAGGTCTTGGCGGTAGCATCGATCTTGTGATCAAGGTATTGCCTTTCAATTTCGTCGGGGGAGATTGTAGGCCACCACAAGTAGTTTAACACAGAGGCAATTATTTGGAAAGCTCTCTTTGGCAGATTTATATGACGATGTGTCTTGTGAACGATCTTGTCGACCATGTGCGCAATTTCCTTGAGCGTGTGCTCCTCGGGGCCGTACAGTTCAAATGTTTGACCCGCCGTGGTATCATCGTATGCAATAACTTCGAGAGCCTTGCCAACATCAATTACCTACCAACTGTCAGCGCTTAGTTCATATACCTCATAACCCTGAAGTATAGAGCCACTTGGGTTCACCCTAGGAAGCTCTTACATGCACAGGTCGCATCTTTTGCTGCATGCTATTTGCAGTGAAGACATTGGTTGCACCAGCCAATCTGTGGAGGAGTCTATCTTCGAATCCATACATTGGGCCTGGTCTGACGATAGTTGTCTCCGGGAAGATTGCACGGGCATCTTCCTCAGCTTGGCCCTGGATATCTTCGTCAGATCCTGCTCGCTGTAGGTTCAAGAGTGTACAAACTAACTTTAGTAGCATAGTATTTAGAAAGCGAATTCTTGTCAGCGTTAAAAGAAGAAATTTGGATGAATCGGTCAACATCGTATTTTGCGACAGCCTCCGCAATTCTCTGAGTCGCCTCGACATGGACATCCTCATAAGTGAAATTCCTGTCCAAAGTCAGCGGGCCTATCTAATGCGTATTTCTGGGGAGCTAACTTGGTAGTGTAATCTCTTCCGACCAAATTGAAAACAATATCAGAGTGTCGCACGCTCTCTTCGATGGAGGGAGTATTTCTCATATCCCATTCCTATCGTCCCATATTAAAGATGATTCCCCTCGGGGCGTTGCGCAGGCCCACACACCATGAAAACGACCTTGCCCAAATCTCCCGTAACCTTAAGATGACGCTTGGCCATCTCCTCTCGGTACGGGATGACAACAGTACATCCCGAACGAGCTACATGATATCAGCCCATTAGCGGAAATTCCTAACCTCGGGACCGGTCGCGTATACCAAGCCTGTTCACAATGTACCTTCCGAGAAAGCCGGTAGCCCCAAATACAGTTGCGGTATGTCCTATACACTGAGTGAGCATTATGCCGAAGACCGGATTACGGGCGGTGGGGCAAACCTCCGATTGAAGACCTATTTTTTTTGATGTTAATTGGGCTCTTCGGCTAGAACGAGTAGAAAAAGAAGCCCATAACATACCTGCCACCCCCCGGGGTCCGAATTATGGGCTTCCCGGTCCTTGTAATCGCGATATCATGAATCGTTCTCCGCATGGGAGGGGCGATCTTGTACAATTGCGTCCTCATCGCAATGTTCCGTGGTAAATTCGAAGAACACCTCTGCATGGTGGATGTGACCTGCGAGATGCAGAGGTAAATGCAGGAGTGGAGATTTTTAAGGGTTCAGAGAACTTATCACAAGCCGGAACAGTAGATGGGATGTCTCGCCCCACTATCAGAGGGACAGGGTTTGGATATCAAGACTGGTTAGTCAGCGAGTCACGTGTAAAATTACTGGCCCTGGGGACAAGAAGGTGAGAAAGCATTTGACACCAATTCCTCCCATCTACAACTCTCACCCGTCAGCCCCATCCATTGCAAATCCATCTCATATCTACGGACCGGTAACTTCTCCATTTATTTGCTAAAGACGGATCATGGATCTCGACCCACAACCTATCCCCGAGTTCCTTGCCCAACAACGAGATAAAGCTGCCTCGTCCGATCTTCAGGACCTCTTCTTCGAGTTTGAGGATTTCTGGGAACGCCGCTTGTGGCACCAACTTACTGAAGCTCTTTTGAAGTTTTACGAGAACCCAGAGAGTGCTCCCCAGCGGATTCCGATCTACAAACACTTTGTCTTGTCATTCTCGGATAAGATCAACCAGTTAAAGTTTGTAACTCTGGGCTTGTCTGCTGCTAGGGAAAGCAAGGGTTTGTAACATGCTCTAAAACTACGAAACTGATTCATCTGATAATGAGCATACACTAATGACGAGATATGAGTTAGATAACGATGAAGCTTTGGAGTTTCTTACTACAATTGCTGCAAAGGTCAACAAGCCTGCCTCTAAGGATGCCTACGTCTATGCTACGGTGGAGGTTGCTAGGGTCAAGCTGCTTCTAGCAGATATGGAGGGTGCAAGGAAGGCGTTAGATGAAGCGGAAAAGAATCTTGAAACTTTTGATTCTGTGGAATCTGTTGTTCATGCCTCATTTTACCGTGTGAATGCCGACTACTACAATGTAAGACGCTTCTTCAGCGTACTCATCCGACAGTAATCTAATTATCCTCTAGGCCAAGCTCGAGTTTGCCGCTTACTACAAGAACGCACTTCTATACCTTGCCTGCGTAAATGTTGCGGACTTGAGCCAGAAGGAACAACAGGAACGTGCCTATAACCTTGCTATCGCTGCTTTGTTGGGGGAGTCAATATACAACTTCGGAGAGCTACTCCTACATCCCATACTCGACTCGCTGAAGGATGCCGAACACAGCTGGCTTCGGGATCTTTTATTCGCTTTCAATGCAGGAAATCTCACCCGGTTCCATGGACTCAGTGGTCACTTTTCTAAACAGCCACTTCTCGAGGGCCGGTCCTTGTTTCTTCGCGAGAAGCTCTGTTTGTCAGCTCTCACCGAAGCTGTCTTTCGCCGACCTCCCCACGATCGTGCCCTGAGCTTTGCGACTATTCTGGAGGAGACAAGGGTTTTTCCCGAGGAAGTTGAGCATCTGCTCATGAGGGCATTGAGCTTGGGGCTTGTCCGTGGCAGTATCGACCAGGTGGCTGAGGTGGCCAGGATCTCTTGGGTACAGCCGAAGGTATTGGACAAGGAGCAAATCGAGAATATGAAACAGAGGTTGATGGAATGGGATGGGAGCGTCAATAAACTAGGCAACTGGATGGAGAGCAGGCTGGTTGCCGGAGCATAGACTAATACTGTGGGTTTCTACAACTAGCTTACATTAATGTAGAATATACATGAAAAAAGCTAGCTCCGACTTGTTAGGGGTTATATGGGGACGCTTTATACTTTTTTTGAGGTGATTTGCATAAGTTGATGGTACTGCCTTGGTCCTCTTGCGAGCCCAGAAAGCATATGTTACAGATCAGAATTAAGTAGTCTAATATTCTCCTTACTATCTCCTTGTAAAGTCCTTGAAATCTGAATCCTCAAACTCTACCTCCCCGCCTCTTTTCACTGTAACCACTTTCAGACCGCCGTGATCTGCGGCTGAACTACTTGCCGGGAGTATAGGTTTACTAGGAGGTTTTGACGCCGGCCCAACAACACCTCCACTGATATGCTCCAAGGGTTCAAGAGCTCCCGGCTGCACGGCGGCTGCTTCGTCCACATCCTGAGGTCGTAGAATATCAGAGATAGGCGCCGATCTCGATTGAAGTAGAATTGTCCCAGGGCCCTGGAATCGCACAAAGAGCTGTAGATCACATATTAGCGGATCCTGAGCCTAGAGGTAAAACTGGGCTCACCCTATCGCCCCATATCGTGCGCCTCAGCCAAGCCCTGAACGTAAAGAGAGCTTTAGTGATAGTCTTAGACACCTCGGAGTTACGTATGGCCCTAATAAACTCAATCTGAGGGAGTAACCGGCCGAGGTTGAGCCGCGGGGCTTGAAGGCGTATTGATGCTGAACGGAGCCTGTAAGGCGCTGGCCGAAAGGCTGCGCTGATGGAATATGCTAAGAGACTTCCGGGATGTGCGACGAATTCCTCGCCGGCTTTTAGAGTGACTTGGTAGATTTGTCCCCGACCTACTAGTGCGACTAGACCTCTACCCGCGAGTCTGGAGTTTCCCCAGTGGGCGAGACTCTTCGATTATTAGCAATTTCCTTGTTCAAATTGCTTTAGGAAGGGGTGTGAAGGTGGAATACCATTCTAGGGCTAACGCTGGGTTTTGCAGATATCGAATGGCCAGTCCATGCTAATAATGCATCGCTCTGGGTCACCATCCAGTCGACTTTTCCGTCTAACTCGATGACGCCGAAGGTTGTATTGGGTGAGTTTGTTGATATTAGGCATGTGAGCGGGGAAGTGGAGGATATCTGGAACCAACAGTTCTTTGACATTGTGCGCTTAAAGATTGATTGTGAGAGGCTAACCTTTTGATAGAGGAATGGTATCCGTAGAAATGCCCGCCGAATGGGTTCTAGCAACGATAGAGTTGAGACTGCCTGCAAATAGTATCCGTTAGTGATTCGCCCCCCCCCCTCCGAAAACGCAGGAACAGGATGGGTCTTTACATTCTCCGCCCTGCCATTAACACCTACTAAAGTTCCTCTCCGCGAATATAATACCGAGGATGCCGGCAATGCCACCGAAAGCAACGAATACGGAGCTCCCAAGACCTCAAATTTAACATCTAAACATCCCACAGAACCAATTAGTCCCACTCCGACTAAAGTATAAGATGCCCGGTCCCCCCAGCTAAAATACCAGCAGGGAAAGGTCCAGCTCCGCTAAGTTTCGGGATAGATTGTGTCTGTTCCGACAAGTCTAGAAACCCGTCGAGAGTAGTGGTTGATGGAGTAGCTCGGATGTGCACATATCGATTCGAGCAAGAACCCAATCGTGCGAGGGCCGATGGGTTAGATAGGAAGGATCGCACTGTAGAGATAAACAAGGGACTCTGTCGACGGAGTGCCATGGCGCAATTGATGGCGGAGTGATCGGATGAAGCTCGTGAGCCTCAACTCGGCCTGAAATGTTTGTGGGCAGTGGTGGCGGTGGTGGTGGATGCTACTGATCCCTGGACGACCTCCATCACGTCATAAGACGAAGGCAACCTTTTTCTCCCAAAAGACGCACTCGGCCTAAACCCACTGCGATCTCTACTCGAGTAAAGACGTGTCCAGAGATATTCTGGAGTGGCTACAACTACTCGTAGATATTATAATGATTTTATTTTTTGGCTGGAAGATCCTCCCAGCGGAAAGAACTGGGCTGACGGGAGCGGGGCGACCTCAACCATGCGGCTCTCGACTGGCGTCATTGTGCCTAAGCAGGAGCCCCAAGTGGAACCCAGCCCTCAACTCTGCCCCCCCCTTCTCTTTCTTCTCGTTCACTCCCACCTCACCCTATTCCTTACTCTTAACCAATCTTAGTTTATGCCATGCGAGCAATCTCAATTACCACCTCTACTACTCCTACCGCTACTCCTACCTCAACCTACACTTGTTGAGAGAAACACCATAGAAACTTCAGAATGCTCTCCCCTTGCCTCCTTCGCTCAATTGCGAGGGCGGCCCCGGGACGTAGTTCGCTGTTACTGCTCCAAGATGTCACACGACTCTCCCCACTTCGATTAAGGCGAGACTTTGCTTCAACTCGATCCCTACTCCAAAATGAAAGCCCCGGCCCAGACAAAGGTCTTCCAATGTTTGCTCGATCAGAGAAGGTCCGGGCACCCATCACAAACAAGTTAATTCCCTCAGCGTCTATTACAAAGTCTCCGAATTTCCTCGGAGAGCCGACCCTGACTACCCAGGAGCAACGGAAGGCAGATTGGGGAATTATAAAAGAGATGTCGACCTATCTATGGCCAAAAGTACTCTTCCTACAAGTCACAGGGGGTTAGATACTGAGTGGGGAATTGTATCGCAGGACAACCTTGGTGTCAAAGTCCGTGTGGGACTCTCGCTAGGCCTTCTTGTCAGTGCGAAGGTCTGTTGCCTACATATTTTTCGAATTAGTCTCCCACTCGCACATAATCTAAGAAAAACAATCGATCTATTAGATTTTAAACGTCCAAGTACCATTTTACTTCAAGACTATAATCGACTCCATGAACGTGGATTTTCTGGCTCTTGGAGGAACTGTGTGGACCGCGGCCGGGTCAGTAATAGTAGCATGTACGGTGGCTTCCCCAACTCCCTCTTCTTCTTCTACCAAAGCAATGAAAGATATCGGGCATTAAAATCAAAAGATGGCCTGGCCCGGATAGGATCAACCGCTTTTCAAGAGATTAGGAACGCTGTGTTTGCCAATGTTGCGCAGAAAGCTATACGAAAAGTTGCCTGCAATGTTTTCGATCACTTGCTCCAATTAGATCTTAATTTCCACCTTACCAGGCAGACTGGTGGTTTAAGTAGGGCTATTGATAGAGGAACTAAGGGGATAAGCTTTTTGCTTACTTCGATGGTTTTTCATATATTTCCTATATTCCTTGAGATATCCATGGTTTGCGGGATATTGGTAAGGGCCCTACCGCCCCACTGTTGAAACCCCATATCAGCTGAAATTTTTTAGACATACAAATTCGGACCTAATTTTGCTGCTGTGACTGCTGCTACCATGCTAGCCTATACGGTATTTACAATCAAAACGACCGCATGGCGAACGAAATTTAGAAAGCAAGCAAACGCAGCCGATAATAAGGGAGCAACTGTGGCAGTTGATTCACTGATCAACTATGAAGCTGTAAAGGTTGCTATCACTCGCTTTCCGGCTTATGCCCTAATCCCTAGCTTACGAATAGATAGTATTTCAATAACGAGAAGTACGAAGTGGGTAGGTATGACAAAGCCCTTAAAGGTTACGAGAGCGCATCTATCAAAGTAGCGACCTCTCTAGCCTTCCTAAACTTAGGACAGAATGTCATATTTTCCTCGGCTTTGACCGCCATGATGTACCTTGCTTCTCAGGGTGTAGTTGACGGAAACTTAACTGTTGGTGATCTAGTTATGGTCAATCAACTTGTCTTCCAGCTTTCGGTTCCCTTGAACTTCCTCGGCTCAGTATACCGCGAGTTGAGGCAATCCCTGCTGGACATGGAGACGCTCTTCAGCCTGCAAAAGGTGAACATAGCGGTCAAGGATAAGCCCGACGCAAAGCCATTGAAATTTAAAGGTGGTGAGATTAGATTCGAGAATGTGACATTCGGGTATCACCCCGAGAGGCCGATTCTGAAAAACGTTACGTTCGTGATCCCCGCTGGGAAAAAGACGGCGATTGTTGGCCCCAGTGGTTGCGGGTGAGTTCCCATGATTGGCGTGAATCTCCTGTCGGCATTCACATTTGCTGAAACTTCCGATAGTAAATCAACTATCTTAAGACTCCTCTTCCGATTCTACGACGTTCAGGGTGGAAGTATCCTCATTGATGGCCAAGATATCAGAGACGTCACCGTGGAATCACTGAGGAAGAGCATAGGCGTGGTGCCCCAAGATACCCCGCTGTTCAATAACACTATCGAGCATAACATCCACTACGGCCGTATAGACGCAACAACAGAGGAGGTACTACACGTCTCTAAGAGGGCGAGAATCCATGATACCATCTCTACTTTTCCAGAAGGCTACCAAACAATGGTTGGTGAGCGAGGAATGATGATCTCCGGTACCGCCACGAAGAGCAACACATCGCTTGAGCGAGTACTGACGCAAGGTGCCCTAACAAATAGGTGGTGAAAAACAACGTCTCGCTGTCTCGCGACTGCTCCTAAAAGATCCTCCACTATTATTCTTCGACGAAGCTGTAAGCCCCAAAGTCTTTTGATTCCATGGGATCCGGGCAGCTAACTTATGGTACTCATAACAGACCTCCGCCCTAGACACCCATACCGAGCAAGCCCTCCTAGGAAACATCTCCTCTATCTTAAAAGAGAAAGAGCGAACTAGTGTATTCGTTGCGCATCGCCTACGTACCATTTTTGACAGCGGTAGGGCTCCCTCTTACATGATGGCTTTTTTTCCTCCATCCTACCTCGCGCTTCGGGGAAAGAACGCTGACTTAATAATTTGTCGCGAGACCACAGACCAAATTATAGTTTTGCGAGATGGCTCGGTTGCAGAACCTCCTGGGACGCACGAGCAGCTTGTCAATTCCGGCGGCGTGTACAGTTCGCTTTGGGCAGGTGAGTCTCTCCCTATTCTATCGTGCCTTACCCCGATCTGACGAAGGCTCGATCGTCACTGCTACAGCGCAGGAGACGACACCCGAGATCGAAGCCGAGGGGGAGGAGCCGAGTCGTAGCAAAGGGAAGGGTAAGAGGGGCCCGACTATTGGGGTCTGAACCCCTGAAAGGGGTGGTTGATCGCGAGCGCTGTACAAGCACGATGGTCTGGTATGAAGATGGTAGAAGTACAATGTGAGGTGGTAGACGATAGGGTGCTACGGTATCTTTGGAAACTCGAATAATTCCTTTCGTTATGATACTGTACTAGTACAAACGCACGAACCTAACGAAGTGGTGCGACCGCTGTGACAACCAATACGTGGGAAAATACACTGCACGATGAGGCCATGAGCACTGAATTGCAATTCCTCTGCTTAAGCTCCTGCACTGCTAGGCACCGTCCTGTTATCAAAAAACTCGAACAAAGCATAAATGTGCTAGGACATTGAGTTTCCTCTCCTAGCAAAGCGCCGCGCCTTCTGCTTTGTCCTGTCCCAACTGAGGGTAGGGCTTGCGGTGTTTTCCCCTCGTCCAGTCAAGAACGGTAATTCCGAAGTCCTGCACTTTTATCTTCCACCAGTATTCGAGTGCTATGATACTCGTACCGTACAAGTCCAGATGATACAATACCGGCACTATAGCAACTTTACAACCCCCGCTCCCTCCCCCCCTCCCCCCGCCCCCCATCCATCCATCCATCCATCCTCCCTTCCTTCTATTCAATCTTCCATCTACTCTCCCCTCCACACTAAATGTAGTCCTCTCTCCAAAGAAGAACGCTCAACCCCTCCCCCCAGCACTCACCTCGGCACACGAAATGATCGCGCCGAGGCTGTCAGGGCTGGAATAGCGCGGGGTAGGGCAGGAACCTGGTAAGGCCTGTCTATGTGGGGCAGAGGGCCACCGGGGGATTAAATAGCTTACCGCAAGCCGAATAGTGTGCCCCAGAGTGCGGTAAGATAGAGAGGGAGCAGGCAAGTGTTGGGCACTGTTGGCGAGTGAGAGCGCATGAGTGGTACTAGTAGTGGGGTGGTATGATAATACCGGTATTATTATGTAAGTAGGTTGGGCCGGGTGAGGAAGGGGGGGGGTTAGTACGAGTACGAGTATCATACAATACGGTATTTTCTAAGACCTAGGATAACTCGTGACCAAATATCCATGCGACCGGGCAGTTTGGGTTACCTATCTATCTATCTATCTATCTATACTTGTATAGCGTACGACTTGTTATATCAAAAAGTCCAATCTGATCCCCTGAAGGTGCACCTAGCCAGAGATTCTTCTTCCTTCCTTTCCTTCTGACCAAGCATCCTTAGAAAGGTGGGCAGGCGGGGGAGGGAGAAGAAAGAAAGAAAGAAAGCAAGTATTATAATAATATGATAATATTATAAAAGCTGAGAAAAGAAGAAGAAAAAAACAGAGTCAGCAGATGTCCAGAGCCCCTTGTTGTTTGTTGTTGTGCTGAAGGGCTGAGCTCTCAGACAGCTACACAAGGAGATAGTCGTCCCCAACTCCCTCGAGGCCTCGAGGTGCGGATTCTGGATATACGCACTGTGCTTGCAATATATGTAGCGCCACGTATCATATCCGCGGGCAACGGTGTGGGAATTGGGGTGCTGGGCTAGCGTTCTGGCGTCTTCTGTGGCTGAGCTTGGCTTGGCTTGGGGTTATCACGATGTGGGGTGGTGCTCTGGACTGAGCTGGGGACTCCGGGCGTGATGGGCGATTGTGGGGTTTGTTCCGCTTCGCTAGGCCTTCGTTATACGTGTGTCGTGGCTCTTCCGTGGACCCGGTTTTTATGGTGTTGCGATACTATGGGTATTTACTTTAGATTCACGGAGGTATTAGGTAGGGCGGTTGGCCGCGGCACTTGTACCGGTAGTCTATCTAAGGTGCCAGGGAGCTGTCGGGTGATTGGCACTCAAAAGCTACCCTTGAGGCATTGCTTATAGTAGCCAAACTTCACGATGAGAGTTTCTATGGCATGTATATGGTACCAGTCTCCCCTGCAAGCGTCGCTAGCATCCTTGATCAATCTCTCGTTCTCATCCAAGTAACTAGCTTGGTAGAGTGTATTTCACCTTTCCTCTACCCATCGGCCCCCCGCCCGGCCCAATCTCTGATTGTAGCTGCACGAGTGGCGCTCCGTGTGCGGCTTTACCTCTCTTCATAGGTTTGCAAACCCATTCCAGAAGGAAAGGTGCAGGATAATATCATCTTACTACCTCACAGAAACTACCAACCAGTGTATCAACACGCCATGACGACATGTGTCCCATCCCCGCCGCCGCCGCCTCGGCCCCGATCTCATCCCCTACCCCACCGCATGATTGCCGCGGAAGGTTAAGGACGTCCGGTACATTCGGGGAAGAGGAGGGTTCCACGAGCAGGTAACCTCTCGAGACCTTCGTAAATCTGATCTCCGCTATTGATATTTGTGATGCACACAAAATAAATACAGTGATCCCGAAGGTGGAATAAACAGCTGCGTGCAGGGAAGTGATTTATTTCAAGATGGTAATATTAGTAGTTGGCTGGTTGGTTGGTTGGCGTTTGTTTGTTTATCGCGAAAATAGATACTGTGTTAGACTAGCAGTTATAATAGCTCCGTCACCTAACACGGCACCGAGAATGATCCCTGGATGAGGTGGTTAATTGCAGTAAGTTGGAAGGAGTAATGTCTGCAGGGCGTCCCTTTCACCAAGCGAGGAGGGCAAACTTCAGAAGCAGCCTGGCGAACACCGCGAATGGGTGGCAGACAAACCTCATTAATCAATGGACAAACCTCGCGAGCGCAATCAGTGCCTTATTTATCATGGCCGTGTTGCCAATCATACAGCTTCCGCTAGGGCGGAACAGCCCGAGCTCAGCAAAACGTGGTTGCCAACGGGAGCTTCTAACATTGTTACACCAAGTAAGGAGGCGGCCCAATCATCTACTCGAGTAGGTTTGATGCCCAATCAAAGACATTGATCGGGCAGAGCGGAAATTAATGAAACGGGAAACAATTGAAGAGAGTGGAGCCACAGTCTTAGCCGTACCCACGATGAAACTAGAAGGGTGACGAAGGCGGGTATTTGGGCAAAAATGTAAATGGTCAAGGTTAGGGTTACAAGGGATTACTGGTAATTGATCCCTGTTCGTCACCCGCCTAGCTCCGCCGTGGGTGCGGGGACTGTGTGCGCCATCTGTTGAGTTGTCAAAGATGGAGGATTGGTTTGTGTCAGTTATTTTCTCTTCAACTTCCTGTTTTCCCGTCTGCTACTGTTGTACTCGAGTGTATCGTGCTACATGTGCCTAGTTACTGCTGCTGCACAGTATGCTCAGCGGTAGCCTACGTCCAGCTGTGATAGGAGCAGTAGCCGCCCGCGTTTGCCAATGGAGTGCAACAGATGTTGATTGGCTCTCAGGTTTTTCCATCCGACTGCCTGCCTAATCTTGTCCATATCCGACGTGATAGTGGTATCAAAGCGTTCTCTCATTCGTTGGCTTCATTCGTCGTAGCAAGTCCCACGTCCTACAGGAAGGCAAACAGCGAATTGGCCCATCAGCCTCGTAAATATTACGGTGCGATGGCGATCTGAAGGGAGATTCGCTCCAACCTGGTGACTTTCCTTCTTCTTCTTCTTCTTCTTCTCCTTTCCTTTTTCCTTTTTTTTCCTTTTTTTTCCTTTTCGCAAAATAGCGTTGTGATGGCGTGCAGCAGAGGACAAAAAGTGGGGTGTGTGCTTGCCCGCCTGCCTGTCCGGGTTCTGGAAAACTCTGTGCATGGGTACAAGCATCAGTCACCTAGAGCTGTCTCAAGGATGAAAAGTTAGTTAGCAGTACCGGTAGTTTAGAATTAGAAGAACGGCCTTTGGCTTTCCTAGAAGGGAAGTGGTTCTCTTCTTTCTCCCCCTTACTTCTTCGAGGGGGCGGTTTTTTTGCGCTCTAGAAAGGTTTTGTTTTGTTTCCCCTTTGACCCCCGGGGGGGTAGGTGGAAGAGGACGGCAAGAGATGCTTGCTCGGTTGCTTGGTACAAGTACTCGTGCTTCTCAGCCAAGATTTGCCTTCCCCATTTGTCATAGTAAGATTTGCAAGGATTCTTGTGCCAAAGAGGAATAGTGTGTATATAGTGCATGACTAGTGTGCGCGCTAGCATCCGGAAGATTGAGATTGCGTGGACACTTTCAGAGTTGATATGGTGAGTAGCAGTTAGCCTGGATCGTCCAAGAATCCGCTATAATAGATAATTAGGAGCCGCACTAGTTATGCACGACTTTGCACACTATACCTCTTTGGAAGAAAGATCCTTGCGAACCTCACTAGGACAAATGGGGAAGGCAAATCTTGGCTGAGAAGCACGAGTAGATCAATTGTCAGATTGGCAGAGCAAGACGGGTCTTGGCATACAGGGGAAAGGATGCTCAGGAACAGATCCAAAAGCAATCAGGCGCAGAAGCCACGCATTTTGCTAAAAGTCGCGTGTAAAAGCAAGGAAGGAGAGAAGAAGGCCCGCCCCCTCGAATGGTGACAAGGGCCTAATGTGCTCCACACAGTCAGAACTCAGTCTTCGGCGTGTTTGCTTGATATAAGCACAGTACTGGTACTTTGGCACAGAAGAGCAACTGTTCCGTCAGTTACCTGTATTGTACTAGCTGATTTTTTTAATATCCGGACACGGCTGGTACTCGAGTATCGGTATCGTACTCTTGCTCGCCCCGATCCAATACCCCGAGCGAGCAGGCAACATCTGGGGAACTAATACCGCTACGATATACTCGCCGAATCCAATCCCGGTACTAGCACCCTTGACCTGTCCCAGATCTTGACCAGCGCTTTAACAGCTTCATCACATTCTCCCAATACCGGTACACGGGCCGGTGCTACCTGTACTCGAGTACCGTATGTGAGATGCTGGTTCCACAAGTACATGTACGAGTACAAATATTCCATCTGTCGGCCACAACTGCCAAGATAATTTTCCTGCGCCCTGCTCGAAGGAATTCCTCGAGTGCCGGTATGATACCGATAATTGTTCTCAGTATCCACTCATACAAGCGCCCTCACGCACAGTGAATTTTGCGACCAAAAAAGGAAAAATAATCTTACTTGGCTCTAGAGGGCATTGTACTCGAGTACCGGTGGTTGTGAAGGGCATATTGGATCCTTGTCCCTTATCGGGAGGCATTTTTGAGGGGTTTCCAGGGAGAACAAATTCCAACCTCCCTTTTCCTTCTTCCTCTGCTCTACTCGAGTACCTTAAAAATCCTTGCGAGTACTGCCAGCAGTATTCGAGTACCGGTAGTATCTGGCATAGGACATCACATGTAATAACCTGCTCAAATAAGGCTGAGAGGACAAGAAGTATGAAGGGGAGACACAATTTCTCATTACTTGCGCTTCTCCCACTCGTTGACTGGCTCCGATGAGAATTGTAAGTCTGAGAGCTCTGTTGCCTTCTTAAATACAGCTTAAAATTATTATGGTGCTGGGCATCTGAAACCAACCACCAACCAGCACGATAATGATTCCTGGAAACCTCCAATCACAACCGCATCCTTGGGAAGATATGGCTTGAAACAAGTGCTCAGAAGGCACTCCTCTCCAGTCCCATCCTTCTGATTTTCAATAAGACCAATACTGGTGGAGACAGGAAAATTTCGAATCATCCACGTAACTCATGCTTGTTTTTTAAGCTATGTTACTCTAGTCAAGCACCACCTTTTTGCCTGTATTATATAAGCAGGGCGAATTGCCCAGGAATGTTGATTTTTCAGGTTCCCAGCACCATACCATTTCCTAATAGGGGAAAATACTTACGGGTTGAAATGTCTACCCCCTTTACTCGAGTACTGCGGTGGGCACTGTACTCGAGCACAGTGCGAGACCGCAACCTTTTAAAAATGTAAAAAATTAAACCATTATAATAAATTATTTGCTATTTCTCCATTCTGGCAATGTCTGCGGCAAGCCATCCCTTCCATCCCATCCCATCCCAACTCTCCTCATAGAGTCCTCATTATCCTGCGGCGGGAGGACCCTCCATGATACATCCTCGAGCACCGCTAGTTTAGCAGAAGCAGCACCTTCTATCCATTGCCCTCCCGCCTCTTATCCTCCACACTCGTTTTCAACCCTCTTCTCTTCTCCTCCCATTCTCACCTCGCTCTTCCCACCACCCTGCTCAGATCGGATACACCTTGGTGCCCCCCCCCCCCATAACCCACACCCCTTTACCGCCTGATTCACATTCGGTTGTCCGTTCCTTTTAATACAGCGGGCTTTCTTTCAACCTGTTTTTCCTCGGTCCTGATCACCTACCCCGGCCTTCTTCCTTCTTCAACCCTCTCCCGTTTCTTCAATTTCTCCGGCTTTAAGACAAAAGCAATCAGACTGCTTCCGATCGTTCACTTTTTTTCTTTTCCCCTCTTCCTTCCTCAATCTCTTATTTAACATTGAATAAATAGGGATTTCTCACGGAATCCTCTCCTTTTGTAAGCTTTATCTGCGGTTTGCCTGTGTTAGCTGGTGTTCGGCATGGGTTTCCTCGATAAACTGCAGTCAAGTAAGTTACCTATCTTCCATTCGCTTCTCATTGCTACTGCGTTCCAAATGAACCATAAAGCTAATAATTCTTACAGAGATTGAGGTAAATGATCAACGCTCCCACCGTTTTTTCAGCATATACATTTCTAGATTAAGAGGCAAGCATATACTAATGTGAACATATAGCTATTCAGACTGGAGCAGAGATACACCAAAAGAAAGAGACGGACCACCTTCATCTCAGAGGCTCAGTACGTAGAGTACGTTTCTCGCCCTCCCCTAACGCGATACATTAATCATTGAACCTTAAACTGACATAATTTTTAGCGGTGAATACGTCTATAAGAGCTACCATCCCAGCAGTCCGAGTAAAGGATCCTTCCGCGTTAGCGAATTTGGGACAGGTAGCACGCGCAGACCGTCGAACCAGAGCTGATGCGCCTATAATTATCCGAAGACCGACAGCGCAGAGCGGGGAGGAGAGACAGAACGGGGAGGAGAGAGAAGTGGCCGCGCGCGATGGACGACTATGTTCGACGAATGAATATACATATATGCCACGATGCAGTAGCGACAATAAGATAGATCTAAAGAAAAAGATCCCCCGAAAAGCGAAGAAAGACCTATGGAATTTAATACTGGCAGAAACTGCGATATCTCATTGCTGCGAGCGAGTCTATCCTATTGTGTTGCGTTTTTTGTTTTTGTTTTTTGATTGATTTTTTCTTCCATTCCCTTTGAGCTATGAGGGGGTGCGCAAACCGCTTCTTCGCTAGGTTCGCTAGGGAGAGGGAGGAGGTCATGCGGGGGGATCCAAAGCACTTTCCTTGTTCGAATTTGCTTCAACTAAATCTTCTCTTTTCTTTTTTTTCACCGGATACCAATTTTTATTATCGTTTTTTTCTTTCTCGTCACTCTCTTTAACGGACAATCTCTACGGATGCTCTCCTTTCTGTTTTCCCCTCTATCATGCCCCCCGAGCCTGTAAAATATTGACTTCACTTTTCATCATACTTCTTTCGCTCTATTTCTGATTTTCGTTGATGGGGAAATCGCATGTACTATGTGTGTCTATCTAGTCGCCTTCTTTTCTCTTTTCCCTTTTTGTTTTTTTGTCCCAAAGTTAACTCGGTCTGATACCTGCGTGCGGTGCCCTGTTGTTGTTGTGCTGGGTAATTGGGTGAAACCATAAAGATCATAAAGCGTGTGGGATAATCATGTGGTCGCGAGTTGTGATACGGTACTGTGACACCGTACTCGGCATCCTTCGCGCAGGAAGAGACTTGGGTGGATAGATGATGGATAGCTGGATAGAGATGGTGTTCTGGAAGGTATGGTTCAAGACGCCCGCAGTGTGCATCAAGTAGCTTGAAACGGGGGACGCCTTGGCATAAAAAAACGTGTGCTTACATCCAATCCCTCATAATTAGTTTTATTGAAGCTTGGGAACCTTTCATAATATGATACAAGTAGGACCGAAACATTACTGTCGGATATGATAGCCTGAATCTCAAACTGGGACCCAAGCATTTTTGAGCCATTATTTCTCATCTCACCTCAACTCGCGCTCGAGATACTCTCTACCACTCCTTATTTCCTACTAATTACTGTAAAATAGGCAAGACATCAACTTGATCAGTGATATACAAGTACTGTACTAGTGCTGACAGGTGTGGCTTGATAAATTTGAAAATAATTGACCATCGGTGGTTAATTGATCTCAAACGCCTTTCTGATTTTCTGGCCGAATGCCAAGGCGTCCTTCCCTTTCAAACTACGGTATTTGGTGCGCCATAGACGTTTTGGGCCATACCGGGTGCGGTACACAGTGGTCTACTCGAGTACGTGATGGAGCTAACTTATCAAGGGTGCATAGGGTCGTGAAGGGTGGGTCTGTCTGGCCAACTTCCTCCTGTTGGCTCGAAGGCCTTCTCGACCACTCAAAGAATGCCCTGGCCACTGTTCTGAGAGTTCGACAAACATCTTTTCCTTCGCTAAAAATCAGGGCAAATGGCCAGTTTGGCTGCATTATTCACATTGCGCGCACGTAATTTTGACTAGCCAGCCCAGGCTTCGAGGGGCTTATGCTCACATCTTGAGCGCAGTAAAGCACAGCACAAAGTAGTTTGACTGGTGGGAGCTTTGAAATATGATATTTGAACTACAGTGCCACACCGCACCCCAATAACCAACTTAATTTGGGATACGGAGGGAAGGAATTGCGCTCTTCGCGGAGGGGAGTAAAAAGGAGCTGGGCAGAGTGACATGAACATGAACAGGACCAGACTTGAAAGCGATGGAACCAAACTCCGTATCTCGCAGCAAAGGAGAATGAAAAGCAAGGGGAAGAGGAAATAGGAAGCCAAAGGAAAAATAACGTATCGGTGATCATGAAAAGATTGAAGGCGACCGCGCAAGTATGATGTGAGGCAGAGAAAGAAGCGGCGGTAAAACATCAAAGATCACTATCACGGCTTATTCCTCGCCCTCCTCCCGGTCGCCAACCGCCCAATGGCCAATGCTCCACCACCGCCACCGGCGCCGCCCCGTCCCGCCCTAGGCGCGTTCGTGCCAGCAGCGTTCGTCGCAGACCCAGTTGGCGTGGACGTCCTCGACGGAGATAAAATCGAAGCGGTAGCACCGCCTCCACCGCCTGTGCCCCCACCGCCGTTCGCCATAGATCCCTGATTAGCCGAGGTCTTCACATTGTTATACTGCATCTGCTGTCTCCTGGCTTTATCTTGCACGGCCTTGAATTTCTCTAGTAGTTCGATCCACTTGATTTCGTCGCCGCGACCCTTCAATCTTGTGGGGCGTTCGTACGCAGCGGAACTTCTGAGTCCGAGGGGTGCGGTGTTAGCGCTACTCTTCCCATGAAGGGAGGAAGGTGGGTCATACGCTCTCGGGGCGATGTGTAAGTATCCTATTGCGCTCACGCTGTTTAGACGGTTCTTTAAAAGGGCAAACGCGGAGGACTGTGGAAGGAGCATGAGGAGGCCGTAGAGGCACTTGTAGAGGTATGGATGCTTTTCGGGTTCAAGGAGTTGGAGGCGGAGATCTATATTATTCGGAAAAAGGGGGGTTGGTCAGTGGTGATGTGGTAGGGGTTAGGTCGGTGGAGGGGAAGGTACATGTGAAGACTGGGGATTCAAGAAGTTGAACTAGTTTGTCGACTTGGATTAGAAGGTTGACGGTTATTTCGAGCTCAGCACTGTGTACAGGTTCATAGATTAGCACTCGGCTGGAACCGTGATACGGCGATGTCCACACCGGGGAGTAATCAAAGGAGGAGACAAACAAAATTTGCAAGAGATTGGATGCCTGTTCGTATGCCTGGGCCATAAGACACAACGAGAAAGTTGCGACAGCGTTATGGCACCAGGATTTGAATAGACTGACAAAGAAAGTCTGGCCATCCTATGTGGTATTGACTTTAGTATTCCCATTCATCTGCGGGGCGATTAGTATAATATCAAACCTTGGTATCCAAACTTCTCAACCGCTTCCTTAAGTCGGCGAGCTCAGGGGCTGTCATTAAGTTATTATTCAGGTTCTGGATCATGATGCTTGCAAATTCAACATCTTCATCCTTCTCTAAAATTTCTGCTAGTGTTCTGTATATCCGCTCTGGGTTGAGATTGACACATAAGTGTCTGATAATTAAATTTCCCTTTGTCTCTAATAGCCGCCGATCTGTGCTAAACAGCGATAGGAGATTGACCATAAAAGAGGTAAAGTAGTTGTCTTCACTATTATGGGAAATTTGAGAAAGTAGCTGGAGATCCCTAGTCACAACCTGATCGCTGGGATCCGAAAGGGTCTTAAGAAGAGCGGGAAACGTTCCGTCGTTTATTGCCAGCATCTTTTAAACCGTTAGTCGAAATATATATAAATGCCTGACCCTGAAAGAACAGACCTTGCGAGGCGCTTTCCTGTGCAGCATCAGTAACCATTCCAACGCCACCACCCGTGTCTGCTCATGTTCGTTCAGAAACTGTAATGTCAGAGCATTCACAGTGGCCGAATAGTCAAGATCAGCAGTCTTGGGCGGTATAGGAGATGCTGGGGGTACAGGTGTTGTAACGGGAGGTATAGACGAAGGTGTTCGTCTGCCTAAATCAGAATCCTTCGACAGAGGTTGCCGAGCTTGTGAGTCTCTCCTGTCACTACTAACGGTGCTCTCTCTGGTAGGATTTCTTGACATTGGCGATGTCGCCGGTTCCGCCGCCACATCGTCGGATAGTGACATTATTAGGCTCAATAATGAGGTATTGACCTTCATAGCTGCGCCCCGTACAATCTCCCCTTCATGTGCAATCGCAGGGAGAACATGAGATAGTAGCCGGGGGACAAAAGGCAAAAGATCCTCAGGACATATGTCAAAGAAACTTTCGACCCATCGTAGAGCCGTGAGCTGAATTGATTCCTCTATTTTGCCAACATAAGCCTCTCGGACGATTAACACCACCGTCTAAAGTGAATGACCCACCTGGTGCGTCAAGAAACGGAATCAATATCTCTAGAATCTTTTGGTGGTCAACGGGAACGTCTTGCCCGGGTATCCACGATCCATCCGTATTAAGACCCTTTTCCTCCGGAGGGGGCACTCCTTCCCCGCCGTCATCTAAGCTTAACTTTTCACTTAATCTTATCCCTTCTTCCGTATCACCACTTTCGCTGTTACTGCGTGTCCTTGATTGTGACATCCTGCCTGTCCGACTTTTCCTAGATTCCTCAATACCACGCTTGATCCTAGCAATCCTCTTAATTTCTGTCAAGAACCCTTCCAATGCCTGTTGGGTTGCTGTATGAACATCCCCAACAGGGTCACTAAGAAACTTGAATAATCCTTCGAGAAATTCTGGAAGGTATGTTACAAGTTCTAAGTCGGGAATTGAATCCAACAATGTAATCCAAGATACAAGGAATATGCGGGTAAAGGGATTCACGACATGTATTCTCTCAGTGAGGAGGGGTATAAAACTGGGCAATGAGAATGCAGTTGGAAACGGGGCATCCGAAGCATAGGTCGGGGAATTTTCATCCGATTGTGCATCTGTGATACTTTGCTCTGGTGACTGCAGCATGGAAATGAAGGTAGCGGCGGATTCAGCCACAATATCCTTGACAAGCCGATCCAATAATTCCGCTCCGTTCTTGACAGAGAGTTCTGAATCTGCTGCTAGCTGCACCTCCGAACAAACACTTAAGCTATGAATTGACAAGAAGTGACTGCCTAGGAGGTATGAACGGACCTTGGATAATGCGTCAAACACATCATTGAAAAATGGCAATATTTCCCCCTTGGCTACTTTTGCAATGTTATACATGCTCTCACAAGCGTAATATCTAACCCGTGCATCCTGGTCGGCAAAGCAAGCAAGAACAGGTGGGACGATTTTGTCTAGATACCGGGCGACCTCCTATATAGCTGTTAGTTGTGGAATTTTCATTTGATTTTAGGTCGACCCCTCCAAAACATCGTCAAAGGAGCGGATATCCCCACAGGCCCAAGAGCGATAGACGCCGCAGCGAGACCAATCAATCCGCCATTGCGAGCATGAGGCTGATGTACGGCGTATGCAAAGTCGTGACAAAGCTGGTCGATAATCTGGCGGACTTTCTCGTGGTCGTCGTGGAGGACACATTCCCGAACGGTTCTTTCTAGCCTTTACAGAGCGGGGGGGGGGACTCAGTCAGTGTTTTGCATCAGCGGACTCAAATAACGGAAGCTAGTGACCTACTCAAGTGCACCGAGCTTCCTTCGGTCATACAGCTTGTCATTAAGGCTGCGTTGAATAGAGCTCTCCATCGGACACTAGCGCTCTGGGCGCCTGTCGGAGCTTGTAAGGTTCGGAAAAATCAGGAGGGGCAGTGCCGGATAGATGTTTGCCGTCGCGGAGAGATGCGAAGTGGGGAAGGAGAGAGGAGGACGTGGGCGTTTCAAAAGGGGAAGTAAGAGACGAGGAAAGAGGATAAAGGTGGGTAGAAATAGAAGTTACGCGTGACGAACCAGCCCAAGCTAAGTGACTCCCAGCCGTAACCAGCCCGGTGTATCAAGCAATGCCGCTCAGGAAGAGAGAAGCTCTGGCGATAAGCGTTGAATGCGAAGCGAATAATCCGGCCACTTGCTTTTTGTTTTTCTTTTGAGGCTGCTCTGGGAACTGTGTCGAATGAGCTCTCTTATGCTTAGGTTGAAAGAAGGTTCGTGAACTTTTTCTGTCCGTGTGCTAGGTATCATATGTGCTCCCAGAAAACCTGCGGAACCCCTCGAACGACGTCAAAGTGTGGCGTTTAGGGTAGCCCAGCAACCGGGATTCCCTTGAGATGTGGCTGATTCTGAAACGAGCTCCACCTGGGGGAAATAGGCATAATTAAATTGCAGTTTCGGGAACGGTTCTTGAGGGCTCCACAGCAATCAATCATGCATAACAATTTTATCATCTCCATCAAGATCGTCAACTGAAATACGTATGACACAATATGTAGAGTAGAGTAGAGAGGTGGTTGGGACACTAGTCTACATGCCCAAGCCATGTTGAAATTTTATAAAAAGTGTGTTTTCTATCCCAATGCACAAACATCATGTGAAATAAAATTAAAAAGAAAACTTCCAAAACTCAACACTATATTATATCCTGTCGGGTGGTCTCTACAGAGAGCCTTTGTTTCTTCAAACTGTTGTTATCCTCCACCCCGCAATAATCCACCTAGCCAAAACCCAAAAAATGGACGCAACAACAAGGGTTACTCCACAAAATATCTGTAATCCCAAAAATCCCCCATCGTACTTATCAAGTAGGGCACCACCGATAGGTACACCCGTCAGTGCCGCAATAGACACGAAAGCAAACATACCTCCATTTCTAACCCCGATTTCCCGGATATCCGAGATTTGAGCCAGACAAGCCGGTGCAAGGGAAACAAAGGCGCCGGTCGTAAATCCATAGAAGCAGGCGAACAAAATAGCAGGTAGATTTCCCGTCGCTGGAAGCCACAGGGCCAGTACAAGGATTCCAGAGGCGCATGTTGTCAGGATCATCATCTATCAATCACTCATATTAGAACTCTAGCGATAATACCATATTGGCGCTTGAGGGATGCCATACATTATATCTCCCAAGCTTATCCCCCAACCAACCTGGCAGGATACGACCAAAGACACTGACACCGTTCAGAATGGAAACAAGGTAATTTGCTAGGGAAGTCGACATCCCGTTCCTTCTTGCGGAGACAACAATAAAATTGAACGGCAAGAACATTCCGAAAAAGAACAGGAATGCCGCAATGACTGACACGGAGTATTTAGGTTCTTTAAAATGCTTCAGGAAATCGCTCAGTTTGAGCGGAGCCCAGCCCTTTGGTGGAAGTCTGGACTTGAGAGTGAGGTTTGCAATGATCATCATGCCGAGGATTAGGAAGGCGGTGATGCGCATTGTCCAGTCTGGTTGGTCACTGATTAGCATCGTTTGGATACGTATTTAGAAGAGTTATATCTTACCAAAACCAACTCTAGGGAGCAATCGCTCAATCATAATTGGTAGGATCACACCACCCAGACTCGATCCTGAAGCCATTACTCCAAGTGCAAATGCTCTCCGTTTGAAGAACCAGGTAGAGACATCCCCAAGGGCAGGATAAAAGATAAGTGAAGCACCCGTAGCTGAAACAATCCCTTGGCATATAAGGAAGTGCCAATATTTAGACGATATGGAAACCATCATGAGACCAAAAACGTGGAAGAAAGTTCCAAGCAATAATATGACACGAGAGCCATAGGAATCGTAGTACTTGCCCACAACCGGACCGAGAAAAAACATACCTGTGTAATCTCGGTTAGTAAAAAGCTTCAGGCTGGGGACCTTGAAGGAGAAGTTGATTACAAAACGTTTCCAAACTTAATATCCAAGAAATGGTACTTGGCGAGTACCCTTTAAGTTGGTTCTACCAACCTGTCAGCCATAAGGAGAAAAAAGCAAATGATAGCACGTGAGACTTACAGCCTCATAGTAGCCTTGGAAAATTCCAATACCTGTTTCACAGATCAGTACTACTGTTCCAATTTCTACCGGGCATTACAAGCACCATCACTTACAATTAATCCAACCTAAACGCAACAAATCTATTAGCAAGTACTCGAAACCCCCTCAATTCTTTAGGCGGACAAAACCCACCAAAACTGCAAAACATCGCTGCAAACCCCCCAAGCACAGAAAACCAAGCCGTCGCCCCACCATCTGGAAAACTGGAGGGGTGGTGAATAGAAAGCGTAGTAGGCTGCTTCTCCAAGTTCTCCAGTCCCTCCCCCGTCGGCGCTATACCCGTATCATCCCCACATTGCTCACCCTTCCTCGCAGACACCTGGCTCACGTCGCTCGGCGTGTACCGCTCACGGCCACTGTCACTCTCTCCTGGCTTGTAGTCTCCGTTATTCCCATCTAGGGCGGTGAGGGTTGGCGTTGAGCTAGCGGGGCCTTGCTCCTTGTCCATTTCGTGCTAAGAGACTTAGAACACTAGCTCCCGCTGGACTAGTAATGGTTCTCGTGGGTGGGAACTGCGAACTTAGTGTAGGTGAGTGATAGTGTGTGATAAACGGCTAATGAAGCCTTCGCGAATATCACCTCTCTTATAAATAAAGGCTTAAGAAGAATAGCGGAAGAAGAAACCAAAGTGCTAACCTGACCCCGTCCAAGCATTGACTCTTTAAGCTAAATTTTCCTCTCCTGAAAGAAAAAAAGGTCGGACCCACTATTCCCGTTCTAAATGTGCTACGGTGCCCTACACTCCCCACATACAAGACCAGGGGCCCTTCGGGGGTACCCGAATTCGCCTACTACGGCACCGCACCTGCTCGAGTGCAGCAGTCCCATCCGTCCCCTGTCGCTCCCATCTAGAAAAGCAGCAGTTTCATAAAGTAACCGGACACCCTGGCCTAATTTGTACCAGACTTGGCCCATGGTGTCCGGACACTTTTGAAATTTGCTAGAATGTACCCCAAGATAAGCACAAACTCCCCTCCCTCTGATAGACTTCCACACACACTGTCTTCTCTTCCTTGTTCTCTCTATCCCCGTCAAGAATTTCCGGAAAATGCGGCAACTTTTTTCTTTTTCTTTCATCCGATGTGAGTGACTGAGGGTTGCATGTGTGCTCCGCACGGTACCAGCATCCCAGGCGACGGTATAGAAAGACAGTGCTGCATGGTTCTGTGGTATTCAAGACGGGATTTCATGCTTCTGGACTGCGCCCAACACAATAAGAAAACGGGCAGGGGTGGTACAGGCTTTCTTCCTGCCCTAGCTACTAATATGTCAGGATCCTGATACTTAATATGGTACGAGCAATTTGGGTAATGGTTAGAGACTAACGACTGGGGGAATCGGAGTCTTGGAGTTTTGGAGGAGGATATGCGTGCTCGTGCGTATTTAGAAGGGGAACGCTTGCTTTCTCCCTCTCCCTTTTAGGGGGAAATGGCTGCAGTACCGGTATGTTTCTTAGGGTGAACTATAGCTCAGGGTGGAATTTCTTGGGGAATAGGAAGACCACAGAACCTATCGTACACCACTTCTTCCAAAAGCCTGGAAGCTCCCCGTCTAATTCACTCTACAAAGATACCCGTGTCCCACCACTACTCGTACAATCCCGTATCTCAAGGTGGCAAGAATCCTGCCGGTAATCGCTCGTGATGCTATATCCCTTGCATAACCTAAGTTACGTACGAGTGCTGGAGCACAGTACCAAGCCAGCTTCACCTTAACTTCCGTGCTGGAAAAGCCACAAATCGGGAGACCAGCGCCTTGGCCATCCCAGTGCTGCAGATCCTATTGTCGCACGAAATGGCCTTTCTCACAGCATCGGGTGTTTGCGGTGATCGGAGGTAGGGAGTCATTGTGCAACTATCCCTTAGAAGGTCTTAGCAGCCCCCGATTTTCCACCTAAATTGCTGGTATCCCGCTTCATGAGCTCAATGAACATGATGTATGGAAGAGGGTAATTCTTGCTGATAGCAGGAGCCCAGTTCGAGCGCGCAGCTCTCATGTGCCCTTGGGTTGCATTAGTCCTTTCCTTTTTTTTTTTTTTTTTGTTGAATCCTGTGAACTGATTTAGGCACAAAACTGGGGATCAACTGCTGTATACAACTGCGCACGCATCCCGGCCTTGTCAAATGTCCCGCGATCCTCCAGTTCCTCTAACCCGGAACCAACCCTCTGGTCTAGGACCCTGTAGGAAGTTATGGGACGGTTATTTGAGGTTAATCGGCCAAATATATCCCTGTCCCTTCACGTTAGCGCACCCCTACCCTTGTGCTTTGCCTTTCGCACCGGATACCGGGGCTCAAGTTAGACCGAGGTATCGCTATTACTAATTAACAAATCGATCGGCACTCTTTAGAGTTGAGTTGAGTTGAGTTGAGTCAAAAGTGGATGCCCCGGCAAATACCCTTAAACCGACCTCATTTTCACCTGCCCCTCCTCCCTCCCAATCGGTAACGGATATACGCCCTCGCGCCTAATCCACTATCTCCGTCCGGATTATATATCTCGGGCTGGCTAGACACTGAAACGTTGTGGGGTCTCCCCGTCAGCGTTCGAGACAGATGACTAAGGGGCTCTTGGACTACAATCTTAGTATTTTCCAGTGATACCAGCGTAAATGGTAATGTAGCCAGTAGGGGTTTTCAAAGTTCAGAAGAGAGACGATGGTAAAATGATCGGCACCCAGCCATGCATTGGTGTGCATTAGGGCACATATTAACAGTGGCCAATTGTATCAGAGGATTTCAAGTCGCATATTTGAAGCCCCCAAAAAGGAGATTGAGTAAGGTGAGCAAGTTTGGTATGTACTTGCCCAAATAACAAGTCTGTTCCCCTAGGCATTGGGGGGTGGGTGGGTTTAGCAGGCACATCTCTAAAAGCTGGGGACAGATTTTTCTTTAAGCCAGTATAATACTGTAAGAGCAAAGAAAATTCCTATCTTCTACTAAGAAGTTGAGATCCCATTGGCTTGTTGGTGGTTAATAAAGCCTAGGTACTTAACCCACATGGAAGTATTCTCTCGTTACCAAAGCCAAAACTCAGGTCTTGGCTCGTTACCGACCTCTTGACCTCCGGCTCTACCTGAAAAAAATGTATGGTATGGTATGGTAAAGTGATTGTAAATTAACCATTTTTGTGTATGCCACGCTTACCCGAAACGCCACAGTAACCTACGAAGGTACAGCACCTAAGTTTTGAATATTTTACTAGCAAGGGTGTTACGCTAGCAGGGGCTAAGGCAGCAAATCGGGTATAAGGACAGCGAATTGGGTATAGTGGTTACCCAATTCACCTCCTCATCCCTGTTAGTCGAACATCCCCTGCTAGTAAAATATTCAAAACTTAGGCGCTGTACCTTCGTACTTTTCGTCAACTTTTTTAACTTTGAAAACCCCTAGTGTTGATTAAACTCCCCTGTCAAAAGTATTGTCCCATACCCAGTTTTACAGTCAAAGTGGGTGTATTCATTAACTGAAATAACAATAAAATAAAGCTATGAAAATTTATACAAAATTATTATATGCAGATGTTTATAAGGAGAATCTGTTTCTGATTTTTATTTATTTTATATATTTATTTTACAAGGTTTTGTATCCATTTCTATACAATGGTTAAAATAGAATGCCAAGCCCACATACAAATTTAGGGGCTTGGCACTAATTTTGGTGGGGATTCACCTTTCATCACACTTTGCATAGGTAAATCCAGGTGCAACTCATGCAAATATGGAGTGTTTATGATTTTTATTATAGGAGAAAGTAATTCTTGTAAGCAGGAATTTATGTAAATTTTCTGTATCACTTTAAGATATTTTATTATACAGAAAAAATTGGCTAGCAAATTACTCATGTTTGGGCACTTTTTGGTGGGGTTTTGGGAAGTGGGACAGTACTTTTGAGAGGTCATTGTAACTTATAGTCTGAAGTCTGCACATCTGCGAAATTCATCGTATGATGTTAACTAACAAGCTATGAACTCCCTTGTAACGAATCTCTAGCTACAAGGAATAATTCCTCGTAGACACGATAGTGGGTTTTTGCAGAGGATAGCTTTGTTATTGAACTCCCATAGTAAAAACTAGTGAACGAGACTCTGGGATCTTGATTCTTGGCTTTCATTATCGAGGTTAAGCACCAGCGTGCGTTCTTATTTTTTTGCTTTTTTATATGTCATGAGCTCAGGGTGAAGAGAGCGAGGTTAAGCACGACCGTGTGTTCTTATGGCGGTGGCTTTTGAAGGTAGTGGAGAATTCTAGTACGAATATTATGATAATTTATCCCTAAAACCTGATCTTAAACCAATTATATGCTTTGTTTATGTCTCACATCATAAGCACAAACAAGTTTTTTTCCGTTCTTACAATGCCCCCTAGAAAGTTACCGAACAGTTAATTTAGGTTAACCTGCAAAATAAACCCTGCCGTGTACGAAACTTTATCCCTACCACTTGTATTATGCTACAAGAGAAGGTCGTTGCAGTGATAATCTCTTATATTCGTATCTAATACAGGAAGCATCCCTATCCAGGTCATCTATCCTACGGCAGTACTATCTTGGGTACGCCAGCCCCCCCTTCTCAACTCCCCAATAAAATAAATCCACCTCCAGTACCAAAATCACTACCAACATAACAATGTACGCAGCCCCATACGTTGTCCCAACAACCCTCCACCACAAAAGAAAACCAAACATAATCTCCTCCAACTACCTTCCCACCATGTCACCACTACCAGCGTGACTTCATTTCTTCCTCCTCTCTCTCCGATCTTATCAATTTCCTCTTCCTCCGCCTTGCCGCGTTCTTCCTCTTAGTAGAGGTACCTCCGGCTACTATAACCCCTCTGATGACGGCATCTTTATCACCGGATGATCCTAATCTTCTCTCCTCACCTACAGTGTTACCACTGTCTTCAACAATTTCTTCTTTAGTCTCCGGGGCCTCTATACAAGGACCCCGGATCTCCTCCTCAAGCACCCTAAATCTCTCCCTATCCCTTCTTACCTGATCCCTCAACACCATAATTTTCCTTTCAAGCGCCTAAGCTGGCGTTTCTGGTGGTTGGGGATCCTCTATTACATCCAGGTCCATCGCGAACCTGTTGCAGTCCCTTGCCATTTCTGGCACCCTATCGTCCTTGTTACGGGGTAGCTAACGCGGTAGGATTCCGAGCTAACTAGGCCGGGGATATTTGAGATAACGGATTATAGGTCAGGAAGGCTCAAGATGAATTGTTCGTTAAAGTAATAGAAGAATATCGTAATAACTTATAATATTGTTAAGGTCTCTTCTCCGTTGCTTGATGATGTTCTCAACCATCGGGGAGAGCTCTACTATTTATACTAATGTTCACGCTACTTTGACTTCTCTAGTAAAGAAGTATCTTTCTAAGAATTCAGTTCGTCAGAACAAAGTGCGAACACTGTTTGACCCTGAATCTTGCCCAGCTTGACTCCGAGAATCTTCTGACTGCTATTTCTTCTGAGGGTGTCCCCACTCCACCAGTAGCCAGTCTTCGATCTCTTCGTCATGATAGACTATAATGGAATATGCAGTCTAAATGCCTACATACCAATAGTATCATGAGAATGGAGTGATCAAGTCCGATACTCATCTATCAATGCATAATGCGTATGCATTAGTAAGAGTAGAGAACTGTTTCTCTAATCATCGTTCCAATCAGTTAGCCATATCTTGAAACGTGAACTCTTTGAGGTTCCTGAGTAGTCTCCCAGATGCCTCCGGGAAGTCCCTACTCTGGAAGCTTGGGTTCGGATATATGCTCTCCCCTATGGTGGCATATACCTCGCGCATAATTATGCAAGCTATTCCCGCTAGGGTAATAGGATGGTAAGCTGTCGACATTTTTCTCTTAATCCCAAGTCTTTTACACAATGACTCCCAAAATTCTCCTGCAAACTTCGCATCCATATCCGAGATGATTTCCGATGGTAGCCCGTGAAGTTTCCATACTTCCTTAAGGAATGCTTCTGCCACTTCTTTAGCGGTCGCGTTTTCTTGTAATCCGATAAAGTGGGCCATTTTTGTGAATCGGTCTACTACAATCATAATCTGAGTATACCCTGCCGAGTTTGGTAGCTGGGTGATAAAGTCTACCGATGTAGAGGACCAAGCTGCATAAGGCACTTGTAAGGGACTAAGTAACCCAAAGCGAGCATGTCTTGGGGCTTTCGCTTGTTGGCACGTGGTACAGGATCGGACATAGTCGTTTACCCAATCGGTTATCTTTTTCCAATAGAAATCACGTGTGATAATTTCCAGGATTTTTTCTTGTCCGAAATGTCCTGCTATTTTGGAGTCGTGACAACTTTTAGCGATAAGGGTTTGCAGATCTTCGTTATCGGGAATGAATAGTCGATCTTTGTAGTAGAGTAGGCCTTCGGATATTGACCATTGCTTAGGTAGTTCCTTTTCTTCCTTTGTTAAGGTTTCCAACTCTTCCTTTCTTCGCATCCAGTTCTCATCCTCCAATGCCGCTTCTTTAACAGATGATAGGAAATCCTCTTCGAATTTTCTTAAGCTGGCTTTAGCGATAATTGCTTTAGATAGGAGGACTTGTCCCTTGCGTAGTATAGGGTGTTGATTAATATCGAAAGTGTCGTAGAACTGATGGTTTCCATCCGCTTGAAGGAAGCATATCGTTGGTTGAACCTCTTTTAACTCTACTCCTAGCCCGCTACTTCCAAACCCTTTCTCTGCCCTTTCCATCACCTTCAATTCTTCTACCTCCATCCAATCTTGATCATCCAACCGTTCCACAATTAGCTGAGCTATGCGGTCACCTTTCCTAACTTCATACTCCGTACTATTGTGGTTAACGAGTAGGACCTTGACTTCGCCTCTATAATTAGCGTCAATAACCCCCGCGTCTACCGAGATTCCCTTAGTTGCCAAACCACTCCTAGGTGCTATACGACCGTAGGTTCCTTCTGGTACTGCGATGGCTAAGCCAATCTTAACCAGGGCTCGGTTATTTGCCAGGATGTTAATGTCTTCGCTACTGTAGAGGTCGTGTCCTGCCGCTAGCTTTGACCCTTTTGTTGGGATTCGTGCGTCTTCAGAGAGTCTCTGTACCCGAATTCCCGTTTCCTTTTCCATTTGAGGCAATCCCTGTTGGAGCTGTTCCGTATTTGAACCCCATACAACGGCGATCTGGAATTTTCCGAAGTGCTTGGGTTGTAGAATTTGTTGTTCGCGATGCATAGCTCCCTCCTCAGGGCGGTACTCCGGCCGCCTACTCACAGCATCCGGTTTGCCTCCTTTGGTCCCGGGACAATAGACTATTTTAAAGTTAAAGCCACATAATTTTTGAGCCCACCTTATTTGTCTATGCGTCCAGACTTTTATTGTAAGGAAATACTGGAGATTTTGATGATCAGTATAGACTGTTACCGGCTTTTCCGTTCCTTCCAGGTAATGTCTCCATTCCATGAAGGCGACAACGATGGCTAACAGCTCTTTATCGGGAATGTCGTAATTTCTTTCAGCCGGTGAGAGTTTGCGAGAGTGGAAAGCCACAGGATGAAGCCTTTTGCCGTGGAATTGTGATAGGATGCAACCAAGTGCATAGTCACTGGCATCTGTTTCAACCACGGTGTTCAAATCTGGATAGAAGTGACATAGGATAGGGGCCGAGATGAATCGTCGTTTCAGGTCCTCAAAGGCTTCTTGTTGTTCTTTTCCCCAGGAAAATTTCTTGGGGTCCCCTTTTAGTAGGTTCGTAATTGGTGTGCAGATTGCCGAGAAGTTTTTTATGAAACGGCGGTAAAAATTAGCGAACCCAATAAAGATTTGAATGTCCTTGACCGAGGCAGGGGCTTTCCACGACTTAATTGATTCGACCTTTTTCTCGTTCATAGTTACGCCGTCGGTTGCAACCACATAACCCAAAAAATCTATCTTTTTCACATGAAACACGCTCTTTTCCAAGGAGATGGCCATTCGGTATTCCCGTAGTCGTTGCAAAACCTTTTGAACGAGCAATATATGTTCTTCCACTGTCTCAGAGTAGATTAGGATATCATCAATGTATACCACCACTCCTTGATCTAGGAATTCTCGTAATATTTCGTTCATCATAGTTTGAAAGGTAGCGGGTGCGTTAACCAATCCAAATGGCATAACCCGATATTGGTAATGGCCATAACGGGTCCAAAAAGCTGTTTTCCATTTATCTCCTTTTCGTATCCTTATTAAATGAAAGCCGTCCTTCAGGTCTAGCTTAGTGAAAATCTGAGCGTCACGGACCTGATCTCTCAATTCCGTCATTAAGGGGATCGGGTATTTGTTGTGTACTGTAACCTTGTTCAAGCCTCGGTAGTCAACAACTAACCGTAAGCGACCGTCAGGTTTTGGTACAAAAAGGATTGGTGCACCCGCAGGGGACTTGCTGGGGGAAATCTTTCCCTGTTTGAGCATATCGTCCAGGTATTTCCAAAGGGCTTCGAGCTGTTTCTGTGATAACTGATAAATCGCGCCCCAAGGGGGTTGGGTATCTGGTTTGAGATCGATGGCGTGATCAAAGGTACGGCGGGAGTGAGTTTCTCTGCCGTAGAAGGTCTGAATAGGTCCAGGTAATCATGATACTGATCTGGCAGGCGATCGATTATAGTAACTTTTTCTTCATCAATCCTTTCAATCCTGCCTATAACCACTGCGTTGGGATCATTCAGTCCATCTTCATCCCATTCGACCGAGATTCCTTCATCTTCGGGGAGCAAATGGGGTTGGCAGTCAGTGTCATCAAAGCACCACGCATCTGGATTCGCAATATTTTTTATCGGGTGTTCTTGATGCCACCACCCAAAAGGTATGATCATTCCATACTTTCCTGCTGGAGCTGTTTCGCAGGAGACAAGTGATAAGTGTTTGTTTGTCCCTATTTCTAGGTAGAGAGTGTTTGTCCCTATTTCTAGGTAGAGAGGTTTCGTAAAGTGTGATCCACCGGAAGAGATTGCTTCCCCAGTGAATCCTTGGATTTGGACGGCATCAGCCCGAGAGTGGTAAGGGATGTCAAGGTCCTTAACAAGTTGTTCGTTGATAAGGAAAATATTCGATCCAGAGTCTAACAAGACTGGAATTCGATAGCGTTTGCCGAGGATATAAATGTGTGCGTGTCTCTCAGGACAGTCATAGCGTTGTGGTTCGTTAATAATAATATCGGTTCGCTTAATGAGACCGTAAGTTTGTTGTTTACCTCGTTTAAAAGGCATCGTGGGTGTTGTATAGTTGGGTGTTTGTTATAACGCCCGCGTTGTTTCGACCAGATAGGTCTCCTCAGACAAACTTTCTAAAATAAATAATCAAAACATTTTATACTTCCGGGCAACCCACTACAAGCAGTCTTTACCCCCTGCCGAGAGGTTCCCCAAGATATAAAGCTCACTAAACGAGCCAAATCCCAACGCCAAGCAATGCAAGAATAAAACAACACACAAAATAAAACAAACAATAAAAGTAAACAAAACTTATCTTCCGTGTAACGTGGTTGTCTTAGCGACTCTGTTTGTTGTTGCATAGTTTGGGTTGTTGTTGCATAAACGCGTTTTTTGTGTTTTTGAGGTTACGTGAGGTTGGGGTATAATACGTGATCATATGATTGTATTTCTGAACCGTTCGCCATGGTCTAGTTGGTGAGATAGGGCAGGCCCACCTATCTTCATCCGTAGGGTCAGGCATTCGAGTCCAGTCTCTGGCAAGAACAAATGTAATTTGTACTAGTGGCACCTTGGGCCCGGGAAAGCCCAGGGGGTTTCACGACCCCTGATCCTTCTCCCAAGACACCCAAGTCGATAAAATGGGAAAACCGTTCCAAATTAGGAATACCTGACCCCTTCGGGGGAAAGAAAAAGTCCTCCTTCAGGGGGCAACTCAAAAGTCCTTTCTCGGAAGGCAAAAAACCCCGGGTACCTTCTCAGGAAGGTACCCATCCACAGGTCCCCTTACTCCATGTTCGACGGTTCCTGCAGGTGTGGTATTCCCGCATTCTGCAGCGAGAATTTTTGTATGAGCGCCAAGACTTTTGCCAAGAATTTCCGAAACGTGCCGAGGTGTAACGTGTGTGAGAAAATCTTCGTAATCACTTCCTGCTTGCCTTAAGAATAAGTGGTATCTGCTTGCTTCTCAAATCTAAGACGTGACTTGCTCGTGTCCCTGTCATTCTTAAGGACACGGTGACATCCGCCCTAGTTTGTCCGCTAAGCGAGATAAATAAGGACTTATAGACTGAGGAAAGAAAATACTTAGATAATTTGCAACGCGTACACCTATGACATTTCTGTATCGGATAATTCCCAGATTTGCGATGGCCTTTCTCGTCGTATTAAGTTAATTTTTCCAGGTGGTTCTTGTCGTGCTGGAGGAGGTTGGTGCACTGCGAGTGTTCTAGTTCTTGGTTTAAATGGTTGTTTAGGGTTTCCCCTATTTTTATATGCGAAGGTTGCTGCGACCAAGATTGGCTTACGGCACTTTCTCCAGGTGTGGTTGTCCATGCTACATCGAGTGCAGCGTTTCTCCTTCTTTCGTTTTTCAACCACATCCTCCTTAATTCCATCGTGTGCCTTTTTCCAATCGGTATGCTCGTCCTTTGCAACAGTATTGTTTTTATTTTTTGCGGTGTTATTTCGAGGAGCTTTCCATCAAGAAGATCCTTTTCCAGCTCTATTGTCCGATCCCCTTTTTCGTATTTGGTATTGAAACCTTTGTCGGGTTCTTCTCGCTTTCGCTTAGGAGGGGGTGCGTGCGGGGTCGTTAGGGATTTTGTTAATTTTCCCCTTTCCAGGAGTTCTTCCTCTTGCCTACCCACTTTTCTTAAAATTTCCATCCAATCTTCATCGGTGGCAAATGAAAAATGGGATAGGCGACGTAATATTTCTTGAGGAAGTTTGCTTTCGACACGGACCCTCCACGCTATGCCTGAGAGCCCAGCCTTGATGTTGAGATTTTCGAGGAGAAGCAGGTAAGTGTCAATTTTGCCCTTATAACTGATTCTGTCCATTTCGTCTAGGGCTCGTCGCTCTTCCTCGATACCGATATATCTCTTGATAATTTCTTGTCGGAATCTCTCCCAAGTTGCATAATCTGGATCTCTAGTAAAACCTCCTATTCCTCCCATGACCTTTCGATATTTTTCCGCGAAAGGGGCTACCTTGTTTCCCCTGGTTTTACCGAGCGCGAAAACAATGCGATGAGAGTGGTTCTCCCATTGATAAGGGTTGTGATCAAAATAATCTTCACATGCGGTTAGCCAGTTTCTAACATCCTGGTTATCATCGCCTTGAAAGAAGTAAGGGGGTTCAGCCGCATGTTTTATTGATCGATTGGGTGTACTGAGTTGTTGCAAGAATTCTAATATGCCTCTCGTACGGGGAGATGAATCTCTAGAAACCGATGGTCTTTGAGCGTTGCGTTCCGGACGTCCGCCTCTTCTGCCTCTACCATCGTTTCCTCCTTTATCGTCATCGTCGTCATCGTCACTAGGGTCTGGGTCTAGATCACTACCATTATTACTTGGCGGTGGTGGAGGTGGTTGATAATTTCCTCCGCGGTCAACTTCTTTCCCTTTGTTTTGCCGGGGAGTTGAAGCTGATCGTTTATCGGGATTTGGATTTTGCGGAGGATTCCAAGGATTAAATTGTCTCTGGTTTGAAGGTCCTGGGTCACCATCACCTGCCTCGGTAGGCGGGATGGTAAAGCTGGGCTTTTTGTGATGGTCTATTCTATCTGTCAGGGCTTGTATTGCATCTTGGAATTTCTGATTTTGTTTGTCCAGGAGTTCCTTTGCTGCTTAACGGTCCCTGTGATGCTGTTCGGCTGCATTAGTTTTTTGTTGATTTAACAATTCAGCAGCACGATCTTCCTGATCTGTCAGGACTCGTTGCCATTCAACGTCCTGTTTTTTGAGTTGTTCAGCAAATTGCGCTTTAAGGGTTATTACTTCAGCTTCCAATATTTTATCTTGGACTTCCGAAGATTTCGCATTTTCCTTTTGCTGAGCTTCTTGGCGGCTAAATTCTTGTGCAATAGCTATTTTTAGCCGTTCCTGTTCGTCATGTGTTGCTCCTTTGAGAGTTGCTAGTGCTTTTCTAGCATCCTGGAGTTCCTTGTCAACAATTAATTTGCCCTTTGCTAACCTTGTTTGTAATAACTGCAGGTTAGTGTATTGGGCCCTAGCATCTTCCGATAAAGCATCTAAAGCTATCAAGTTCTCGTCTTGACTTTGATTGATGGATGATGAAATGTGTTGGAATGCTAGTCCGATTTGTTGCTTAAGGAGTTCCATTTGGTTCGTAGTGTTTCTTGCGCTTTGACGAGAGTTTGATCGTGACGTATTTTTTTCGACACGAAATTGCGCACTATGGGAGTGACTCATGGGGGAATGTATAACCGATCCTGGATTTGAGGTAGTGGTCATAGCGCGAGAGGACGGGTCGAGTGAGGATGCATGCGGGGTAGAAGTATCGTCGTCTTCCATAGGTTGATAGGGATTACTGATGAGTTCAGGGTGAGGAGAATTGGGGCTCACAAGGGCCATGGTAGAGGTTAGTGATCCTTTAATTTGGGAGGGGATTTCTAACTCTCCAGTATCGTCGAGCCTTTTTACGACCCTTCGCTATAGTAGGGAAAGGGTGACGAAAGGACCCTTGTGGTGTTACCCACCAATTTTGTTCTTCGGGGTCAATAAGGTTTTGAAGAACTTTTTGGTTTTGTTCCACCTGTCCGATGGCTTTTGTTGAAAGAATAATAGTCTCGGGGGTAGAAGGGCGAGACAGGCCAAGAGGTGGTGAAGGAGAGGAACAAGGTAAAGTTATGCCTCCTTCTGACTCAGGTTCCCAATCGTCTATGGAATCTGAATCTTCGGTGATCGTGGGTTCAGGTGCGACAATAGCAGCCTGTGGTGTATCTTCAAGGATGAAAAAAAGGTAGTAAAGGATAAAACAGACGAAGATGTCTGTCAACATAGGAGCCTTGGTGACTGAAGAATAACAATATAGTGTTACGGGGTAGCTAACACGGTAGGATTCCGAGCTAACTAGGCCGAGGATATTCGCGACAACGGAATATAGGTCAGGAA
>Ga0307517_10001152_pt1 | contig 44623 bp, 53 predicted proteins | sample 23_EM_MG_FD_194515 | JGI IMG/M metagenome (GOLD analysis project Ga0307517, IMG submission 194515) | Populus trichocarpa ectomycorrhiza microbial communities from riparian zone in the Pacific Northwest, United States - 23_EM | ecosystem: Host-associated > Plants > Roots > Unclassified | place...
GCCTACCTAGGTTACCCTGTCTAACCCTATGTCACCAAGTCACTTTGTAGACACTTGTACCAACTCATGTCTACCGGTAGTATACTAAGTATACTGGCCTATCCTCAATATGGTTACCACTTGGTATGCCATACGGGCTTGAGTCTAGTCCACTGTAGCTACCTATCTGTAGGGTCGTTACACAAAGAGTCCTGAGACACCAGGAAGACCAGGCTGCTGAAATATTAAACCAACAAAGGACCAATGCAGCAGATCAGCATCAAAAGGACCGTCAAGCTGCGAAGGAACTTCTGGATAGACAAAATCAGAAATTCCAAAACGCAATACAAGCTTTGACGGACAGAATAGATCATGACGAAAAGCCCAGCTTTACCATCCCCCCTACAAAGGCAGGTGATGGAAATCCAGGACCCTCGACCCAGGGACAATTTGATCCTTGGATTCCTCCAGATAATCCTAACCCCGATAAGCAATCAGCTTCTACTCCAAGGATAGATAAGGGAAAAAGAGTTGACCAAGGAGGAAACTTCCAACCGCCTCCACCACCGCCTAGTAATATTGGTGGAGATCCAGACCCAGATCCTAGTGACCATGATGACGATGACGATAAAGGAGGTGATGATGGCCGAGGCAGAAGAGGCGGACGTCCGGAACGCAACGCTCGAAGACCATCCGTTCCTAGAGATACATCTCCCCGTACGAGAGGCATATTAGAATTCTTGCAACAACTTAGTACACCAAATCAATCGATAAAAAATGCAGCTGAACCCCCTTACTTTTTTCAAGGCGATGATAACCAGGATGTTAGGAACTGGCTAACCGCATGTGAAGATTACTTTGATCGAAATCCTTACCAATGGGAGAACCACTCTCATCGCATTGTTTTCGCGCTTGGTAAAACAAAGGGAAACAAGGTAGCCCCTTTCGCGGAAAAATATCGAAAGGTCATGGGAGGAATAGGAGGTTTTACCAGAGATCCCGATTATGCAACTTGGGAGAGATTCCGACAAGAGATTATTAAAAGATATATCGGTATCGAGGAAGAACGACGAGCCCTAGATGAAATGGACAAAATCAGCTATAAGGGCAAAATCGATACATACCTTCTCCTCCGCGAAAATCTCAACATCAAAGCAGGACTCTCAGGAATAGCGTGGAGGGTCCGTGTCGAAAGCAAACTCCCTCAAGAAATATTACGTCGCCGATCCCATTTTTCATTTGCCACCGATGAAGAATGGCTGAAAATTTTAAGAAAAGTGGGTAGGCAAGAAGAGGAACTCCTGGAAAGGGGAAAATTAACAAAATCCCTGACAACCCCGCACGCATCTCCTCCTAAGCGAAAACGAGAAGAACTCGACAAAGGTTTCAACACCAAATACGAAAAAGGGGATCGGACAATAAAGCTGGAAAGGGACCTTCCCGATGGAAAGCTCCTCGAAATAACACCAGACAAAATAAAAACAATACTGTTGCGAAGGATGAGCACACCGATTGGAAAAAGGCACACGATGGAATCAAGGACGATGTGGTTGAAAAACGAAAGAAGGAGAAACGCTGCACCCGTTGTAGTATGGACAACCACACCTTGAGAAAATGCCGTAAGCCAATCTTGGTCACAGCAACCTCCGCATACAAAAATAGGGGAAACCCTAAACAACCATTTAAACCAAGAACTAGCACACTCGCAGTGCACCAACCTCCTCCAGCACGACAAGAACCACCTGCAAAGGTTAACTTAATACGACGAGAAAGACCATCGCAAATCTGGGAATTATCCGATACGGAAATGTCATAGGTGTACGCGTCGCAAAATATCGAAGTATTCTCTTTCCTCAGTCTATAAGTCCCTATTTATCTCGCTTAGTGGACAAACTAGGGCGGATGTCACCGTGTCCTTAAGAATGACAGGGGCACGAGCAAGTCGCGTCTTAGATTCGAGAAGCAAGCAGATACCACTCATTTTTAAGGCAAGCAGGAAGTGATTACGAAGATTTTTTCACACACGTTACACCTTGGCACGTTTCGGAAATTCTTGGCAAAGTCTTGGCGCTCGTACAAAAATTCTCGCTGCAGAATGCGGAGATACCACACCTGCAGGAACCGTCGAACATGGAGTAAGGGGACTGGTGGATGGGTACCTTCCTAGGAAGGAACCCGGGGTTTTTGCCTTCCGAGAAAGGACTTTAGGGTTGCCCCCCGAAGGAGGACTTTTTTCTTTCCCCCGAAGGGGTCAGGTATTCCTAATTTGGAACGGTTTTCCCATTTTATCGACTTGGGTGTCTTGGGAGAAGGATCAGGGGTCGTGAAACCCCCTGGGCTTTCCCGGGCCCAAGGTGCCACCAGTACAAATTACATTTGTTCTTGCCAGAGACTGGACTCGAACGCCTGACCCTACGGGTGAAGATAGGTGGGCCTGCCCTATCTCACCAACTAGACCATGGCGAACGGTTCAGAAATACAATCATATGATCACGTATTATACCCCAACCTCGCGTAACCTCAAACACCAAAAAACGCGTTTATGCAACAACAATCCAAACTATGCAACAACAAACAGAGTCGCTAAGACAACCACGTTACACGAAAGATAAGTTTTGTTTACTTTTATTGTTTGTTTATTTTAGTGTGTTGTTTTATTTTTGCATTTGTTTGGCGTTGGGATTTGGCTCGTTTAGTGAGCTTTATATCTTCGGGAACCTCTCGGCAGGGGGTAAAGACCGCTTGTAGTGGGTTGCCCGGAAGTATAAAATATTTTGATTATTTGTTTTTTAGTTTGTCTGAGGAGACCTATCTGGTCGAAACAACGCGGGCGTTGTAACAAACACCCAACTATACAACACCCACGATGCCTTCTAAGCGAGGCAAACAACAAACTTACGGTCGCATTAAGCGAACCGATATTATTATCAACGAACCACACCGCTATGATTGTCCTGAGGGACACGCACACATTTACATCCTCGGCAAACGCTATCGAATCCCAGTCTTGTTAGACTCTGGATCGAATATTTTCCTTATCAACGAACAACTCGTTAAAGACCTTCACATCCCTTACCACTCTCGGGCTGATGCAGTCCAAATCCAAGGTTTCACTGGAGAAGCAATCTCATCCGGTGGATCACACTTTACGAAACCTCTCTACCTAGAAATAGGGACAAACAAACACTTGTCGCTTGTTTCCTGCGAAATAGCCCCGGCAGGAAAGTATGGAATGATTATACCTTTTGGGTGGTGGCATCAAGAACACCCGATAAAAAATATCGCCAACCCAGACACGTGGTGCTTTGATGATACTGACTGCCAGTCCCATCTCCTCCCGGAGGATGAAGGTATCTCGGTAGAATGGGATGAAGACGTGTTAAACGATCCCAACGCAGTGGTTATAGGCAGGATTGAAAGGATTGACGAAGAGAAAGTTACTATCATCGATCGCCTGCCAGATCAGTACCACGATTATCTGGACCTATTCAGACCTTCTACGGCAGAAAAACTTGCTCCTCGCCGTACCTTTGATCATGCCATCGATCTCAAACCAGATACCCAACCACCTTGGGGCCCAATATACCCATTATCACAGAAACAGCTCGAAGCCCTTCGAAAATACCTTGACAACACGCTCAAACAAGGAAAAATCTCCCCCAGCAAATCCCCTGCGGGCGCACCAATCCTTTTTGTACCAAAACCCGACGGTCGCTTACGGTTAGTCGTTGACTACCGAGGCTTAAACAAGGTTACAGTACACAACAAATACCCCATCCCCTTAATGACGGAGTTGAGAGATCAGGTCCGTGACGCTCAGATCTTTACTAAACTAGACCTGAAGGACGGCTTTCATTTAATAAGAATACGAAAAGGGGATGAATGGAAAACAGCTTTTCGGACCCGTTATGGCCATTACCAATATCGGGTTATGCCTTTTGGATTGGTTAACGCACCCGCTACCTTTCAAACTATGATGAACGAGATATTACGAGAATTCCTAGATCAGGGAGTAGTGGTATACATTGATGATATCCTAATCTACTCTGAAACGGTGGAAGAACACATATTACTCGTTCGAAAGGTCTTGCAACGACTACGGGAATACCGAATGGCCATCTCCCTGGAGAAGAGCGTGTTTCATGTAAAAAAGGTGGATTTTTTGGGATATGTGGTCGCAACCAATGGTGTAACTATGAACGAGAAAAAGGTCGAATCAATTAAGTCGTGGAAAGCCCCTGCCTCGGTTAAAGACATCCAAATCTTTATTGGGTTTGCTAATTTTTACCGCCGTTTTATAAAAAACTTCTCGGCAATCTGCACACCCATTACGAACCTCCTAAAAGGGGACCCTAAAAGGTTTTTCTGGGGAAAAGAACAACAAGAGGCCTTTGAGGACCTGAAACGTCGTTTCATCTCGGCTCCTATCCTATGTCACTTCTATCCAGAATTGAACACCGTGGTCGAAACAGATGCTAGTGACTATGCACTTGGTTGCATCTTATCACAATTCCACGGCAAAAGGCTTCATCCTGTGGCTTTCCACTCTCGCAAACTCTCACCGGCCGAACGAAATTACGACATTCACGATAAAGAGCTGTTAGCTATCGTCGTCGCCTTCATGGAATGGAGACATTACCTAGAAGGAACGGAAAAGCCGGTAACAGTTTATACTGATCATCAAAACCTCCAATATTTCCTTACAACAAAAGTCTGGACGCATAGACAAATAAGGTGGGCTCAAAAATTATGTGGCTTTAACTTTAAAATAGTCTACCGTCCCGGAACCAAAGGAGGCAAGCCAGATGCTCTAAGCAGGCGGCCGGAGTACCGCCTTGAGGAGGGAGCTACGCATCGCGAACAACAAATTCTGCAACCCAAGCACTTCGGAAAATTCCAAATCGCCGTTGTATGGGGTTCAAATGCGGAACAGCTCCAACAGGGATTGCCTCAAATGGAAAAGGAAATGGGAATTCGGGTACAAAGACTCTCAGAAGACTCACGAATCCCAACAAAAGGATCAAAGTTAGCGGCAGGACACGACCTCTACAGTAGCGAAGACATTAACATCCTGGCAAATAACCGAGCCCTGGTTAAGATTGGCTTAGCCATCGCAGTACCAGAAGGAACCTACGGCCGTATAGCACCTAGAAGTGGTTTGGCTACTAAGGGAATCTCGGTAGACGCAGGGGTTATTGACGCTGATTATAGAGGAGAAGTCAAGGTCCTACTCGTTAACCAAAATAGTATGGATTATGAAGTAAGGAAAGGTGACCGCATAGCTCAGCTGATTGTGGAACGGTTGGATGATCAAGATTGGATGGAGGTAGAGGAATTGGATGTGACGGAAAGGGCAGAGAAAGGTTTTGGAAGTAGCGGGCTAGGAACGGAAGTGAAAGAGGTCCAACCAACGATATGCTTCCTTCAAGCAGATGGCAACCATCAGTTCTACGATCCCTTCGATATTAATCAACACCCTATACTACGCAAGGGACAAGTCCTCCTATCTAACGCGATCATCGCTAAAGCCAGCTTAAGAAAATTTGAAGAGGATTTCCTATCATCGGTTAAAGAAGCGGCAATGGAGGATGAGAACTGGATGCGAAGAAAGGAAGAGTTGGAAACCTTGACGAGGGAAGAAAAAGAACTGCCTAAGCAATGGTCGATATCCGAAGGCCTACTCTACTACAAAGATCGACTATTCATTCCCGATAACGAAGATCTGCAAACCCTTATCGCTAAAAGCTGTCACGACTCCAAAATAGCAGGACATTTCGGACAAGAAAAAACCCTGGAAATTATCACACGAGATTTCTATTGGAAAAAGATAACCGATTGGGTAAACGACTATGTCCGATCCTGTACTACATGCCAACAAGCGAAAGCCCCAAGACATGCTCGCTTCGGGTTACTTAATCCCCTACAAGTGCCTTATGCAGCGTGGTCCTCTACATCGGTAGACTTCATCACCCAACTACCAAACTCGGCAGGGTATACTCAGATTATGGTTGTAGTAGACCGATTCACAAAAATGGCCCACTTTATCGGATTACAAGAAAACGCGACCGCTAAAGAAGTAGCCGAAGCATTTCTTAAGGAAGTATGGAAACTTCACGGGCTACCATCGGAAATCATTTCAGATATGGATGCGAAGTTTGCAGGAGAATTTTGGGAGTCATTGTGTATCAGACTTGGGATTAAGAGGAAAATGTCGACAGCGTACCATCCCCAAACTGACGGACAAACAGAAAGAGTCAATCAAGTGTTGGGAGGGTACCTTCGAATATTTGTCAACTATGATCAGGACGACTGGTATCACCTCTTACCCCTAGCCGAGTACGCCTACAACAACTCGGTTACAACCGCACATGACATGACCCCCTTCTTCGCAAACTACGGATATCATCCACAAACCGAATGGCTAAAAGAACGAGAAGCACAAAATCCAGGAGCCAACCTTTATGCCCACTGGATGCAGACGATACATCAACAAGCGAGACAATCACTAGAAAGGACAAGGGAAGCTATGGGACGATATTACGATCGAAAAGCTAAGCAACAACCAGATTTTAAAGTTGGCGACTTGGTTATGCTCAATGCTAAAAATATCCGAACGAAACGCCCCTCTAAGAAGTTAGCTCCAAAACTTTACGGTCCCTTCAAAATCCTAGAACAAAGAGGTGAACTCGCCTACAAGTTAGAAATATCGGATCGATGGAAAATACATCCGGTATTCCATGTGTCGCTTCTCGAGCCCTACCGAACTTCCACTCGACCCGCCCGAGAACAACCACCGATGACTCCAGAAGATATAGATGGAGATCTTGAGTGGGAGGTGGAAAAAATAGTAAAGAGTGAAATAATCTCTTATGAACGAAGAGTTCGTGGAAGTACCAGATCTTTTGAAGAACTGCGTTACTTTGTAAAATGGAAAGGGTGTTCGGAAGATGAAAACACCTGGGAACCACCGGAGCATTTAGAACATGCTAAGGAATTGGTTGAGGAATTTCATAGGGAGAATCCAGATATGCCAAAATTGGGCTAAGTAGTATTACTAGGGAAAAGGTTTTCCTGCCGTGGCCAAGTAAACGCGGAAGGTTTTTTACCCTACCTAGTAGAGTACTAAAAGGAGTTTATGTTTATCGCCATACATGTACTATAAGGAGTTTGAGGTCAAACCCCCTTGGTGGGAGCTAATATTACCCTAGCGGGAATAGCTTGCATAAATTATGCGTGAGGTATATGCCACCATAGGGGAGAGCATATATCCGAACCCAAGCTTCCTGAGTAGGGACTTCCTGGAGGCATCTGGGAGACTACTCAGGAACCTCAAAGAGTTCACGTTTCAAGATATGGCTAACTGATTGGAACGATGATTAGAGAACCAGTTCTCTACTGTTACAAATGCATACGCATTATGCATTGATAGATGAGTATCGGACTTGATCACTCCATACTCATGATACTATTGGTATGTAGGCATTTAGACTGCATATTCCATTATAGTCTATCACGACGAAGAGATCGAAGACTGGCTACTGGTGGAGTTGGGACACCCTCATAAGAAATAGCAGTCGGGAGATTCTCAGAGTCAAGCTGGGCAAGATTCAGGGTCAAACAGTGTTCGCACTTTGTTCTGACGAACTGAACTCTTGGAAAGATGCTTCTTTACTAGAGAAGTTAAAGTAGCGTGAACATTAGTATAAATAGTAGGGCTCTTCCCGATGGTTGAGAACATCATCATCCAACGGAGAAGAGACCTTAACAATCTTATAAGTTATTACGATATTCTTCTATTACTTTATCAAACAATTCTTATTGAGCCTTCCTGACCTATAATCCGTTGTCGCGAATATCCTCGGCCTAGTTAGCTCGGAATCCTATCGTGTTAGCTACCCCGTAACAAACGCACCCACAACACCCTATGAGTTGTGGCCGTTCAACCGACCAGAAGCTGTTCGCAGGATATATAAGGGGTGTGAGGGTGACCGCCTCCTGGGGCGCCACCTGGATAACACCTGGGAACCAGCTACGGGCATACTTTGACCTCCGGGTAGTTGTATCGTTAACAGTAGAGGGCTTGGGGCTGACCGGGGAAGCTCCAAGGCTTCCAGGACAACCACCCGAAAGCCAGTCCCAGGCTACCCCATGAAGTGTAGCATTACCATGGGTTATTAGTGGACTCTAGAGGTGTGAGTCTTGTCACCATTGAAGAAGGTCCCGCGTGGTTGACTGTGGGTAGCGCCCATGCAGTCAAGCAGCAGGAGATTTCTTATCGATGGAGCATGCAGTCAGGTTTAGAAGCTTAGTATAGGCAAGTAGATTTGCCGATGGACTGCGTAGCTTGTATAGATGAAACCACTGCTGGGCCACTGAGTCCCAATGGATATTATCTCTATGGGCATGTCGGTCGGCCACTGATATGCTACCGATACGAAAGAACTTTTGCTTATGCTGAGGTAGTTAGAGAGGCATCACCGCAAGCACTTCCTATTTGTGGAGATAGTTAATATCCGAGCGGTCCGACTGCCTCCGAGTGTTACCTCACACTAGGTAGGTAAGTTGGACAGCCCGGAGCTGAGCAGGGTGCTCACCCAAGGGCAGAATAGTTGACGGGTGTCCTCTGGCTTTACATTATTCTACTTAACTAAAGCGAGAGACACTCTATTCTGATAACCAACGATCATCGAGAGAACTTACTGCGTGAAGCTTTCAGGCTTACTGCATGAAGCTTTCAGGCTTAATGATATTAAGTTTTACCGCTTGATTCTACTTTGAATTATCTTGATCTTTTTTTTGATCCTTACTTCTACTTTGAGTCTTCGGTGCGGTCGCAATCTTAGAATCCGTCATCCTACAGAGTGCCCCCGTTACACTCGCATGACATTAATCGGTGACAGGAAAAGCCCGGTCCCTAGTCCAGTCTTCTACCTCTATGCCCAAAACCATAGGATATCCAGTAGCTGTTTGCCAAGTGCAACACCCTAATATTCACTAAGCCATACTGGTTATGGTGGCTAGTCCCAAACAGTAGGTATAATTTTTATATAGTTTACTATTGCCTCAAAACCAAGCTCTGTCCCCTCTAGTTTCCTCACTTAAAGAAAATTGGCTACTAACCTAACCGCCTTGTGATCCATCACATTCTCGTTTTCAGCTACTCAGCTTCCTTGATTCCTTGTCGCCCCTGCTCGCAATAGCTTCAAGTCTTTAACTCCTAGTACTCCATTGGGCTCTGCTTGATTTAAATTCTTTCCTTTTGATCACGCTCGTTTGGAATCTCGAGGTTCCTCATCTTCCCCTCTGCTTTCTTCTTCCTTCGGTCGGTTTCCCCTCTGCCTCTTCCTTCCTTTTGTTGTTTCGCAACTGCTTCTTTGCTCCTTTGGTGGAGCTCTGACCGTTTCCTCCCCTTGCTTGGATTAAAAGGTCGTTGGTTTCTTATCTTTGGTCGGTTTGTTGCACGGCATTGCTTCCTTGGGTCAAGTTGATCGTCATTGTTAAGCGAGGTTCCTCAACCTTTTCTGCCACCATGGTCACGAGATTGGGTTTAGCACTCGGACGGACGGTTGAGAAGACTTTGGCCCTCGAGGCTGAGGTTTCCCGCCTCCCGCACCACGTTTCCGTCCTCTCCCGCTGACTGCATTTGTCTTGCCTGGAGAGTGAGTCCCTCCACCGTGGGCTCGATGTTCTTCGTTTAGTTGCTCTCCTCTCTCGTAAGGGTGATGGTGAAGCCTCTCCTCTTCGTGAGGAGGAGGCTGATGTAATGGCAGTGCAGGCCGCAGTGGCTGTACCTACTGCGCACATGGTGGCGTCCTTCGTGGCACCTGTGGAGGAGTCGTTGGTGACTATTGTGACTTCCGCTGTTATGGCGCAGGATCCTGAGCCAGATGTGGCTCAGCGAGAGTTGCCGGTGGTACAGGTTGAACTGTCGCTGTCAGCGGATGGGACCGTTACCAGACGTCACCCGCGTTGTGTCCGTTAGGTGGACGATGAGGCTGGCGTGGCTTCTTGGAAGGCTTAGGTGGTTGAGGTTATTGTTTCCTCATGGCGTCCTCCGGTTCACACTGTTCATGATATTTCTCCCGTGGCTTCACCTGCTGGGGAGGGAGGATCCAATTGTCATGCTCATGATCCTAGTTTTATTACCGTCGGCCCTGCTCGGCGTCGGAAGGGGTATGGTGGGCGCCATTAGATTGTGGTTGGATTTCTTTTGTTGTGTTTGCATGACAAGTTTGCCGGAATGTGGGCTTGGTTCTAGCTATGGCCTCGCTTACAGTACTGTTTGATGGATGGCTATAGGAGGTGGATTTACTTTGTCATACCCTAGTTGGGTGGTTTATTATGTGATTCCGGTATGCTGGCCAGATACTCAGACTTCGGTCTAGGAATGGCGCAGGTGGTACTTTTCCAGATATACTGCGGGCTAGGAGGGTTGGACTGGTGTACACCTTGGAATGTACTGCTGTATGGTTGTGCAAGCCCGGATAAGTAGTCCCTCCATTATCTATATAGTTATAAATAAAAGATATTGAACCCCTCTATTTTCCTCACTTTTGGTTGCAACCAATCACATCCCCGGATTTAGAAAAACTCAACACCACACATCATCACCAGTCCCGGTGGCAAACTTTCTCCCGCCATCAACCCTCCCTGTCACCCATCTGAAATAGCTTCCCCGATGGAGGATACTCTTGAATCCCCTACCCCTACGGGGTTTAGCTCTGGGTATCATGAATTTATGTATTGTATCAGAAGCATGATACCAAAATGTGTCTTGCGGAAAGTTCGGCCCTGAAGGACAAAATATTCCATCCTGAAGAAACCGAGATGTTAGATGGCGCAGTTTTAAACATCACCTTCCAACTCAAAGTTCCAGGAGTCATCCAAGGGCTACAACACCAGGTAGTCCACCTCACCAGCACAGTGGACACACTTGTGGCCACGGTCAAAACCCGCCGAGTCTCAAAGAACGCCAAAGACGTGTCCACCAATGTACCAGCTTCAGCGGCAAAAACAACCCCACAAGTCAGCATATTACAACACCCACAAACGAAGTCGTATGCGGAAGCGGCAGCACAACCGCCCAAAACACCAGCGAAAGGGAGGAAGAGATCTGCAGCACAATGACCCACCCGTCCAGAAAACCCCAAACCGAAACAGACGAAAAAGGCTCGAGCACCGGAGGACACAAGTGCAATACCCGCCAAAGCCAACAATGAAAACGCCACTGTTTCTCGCCCAAAAAACGCGATAATTGCCAAAAGACGTATCTACACCACCCGGGCAATGCCGGCACCACTACCCGAAGCTTCAAAACTCGAACTCAAAATAAGTATGACGATTACAAAGGAACTACAGAAATGTGGATGCTCGGCCCCCACCAACCTTCAGATCCAAATATACTCCACTAAGGGTACTATTTCCCTGACCACTGCCCCTGACACCGAAGCAGCCGAATAATTGAATTACCTCGTACCGATGACAACAGCCCTTTCAGCGACCCTACCGGAAGCGGCCAGGGACTACAAGAAATTCAAACGACTGCCCATAGACACACAGGTTGTTATCCGCGGGATGTCACTAGAAGCAAGATCAAATGAGGAAGATATTGGAAATGCTGTTCGTAGACTTTCCTGGTATCTCCTTTGTTCTTGAGCTAGCTTCCAGGGAAGTGCTGTTATGCGCTATGGAGTCGGGCATATGGATAAGGCTCCAGGCGTGTTTGTGGAGAGCATTTCCTATGTAGGAATGCAGCGATCGGAACAGAGGCGGAAAGGTAGTAAAAAGGTTTTACACCCAGAGGACACATAGAGAGATAGTGATGATTGTTTCTGCATTTTGTTAGCATGAGTTTCCGGGAAAAAGGGGGAAAGATGGGACATGGAGCAAACTGTCTGAAAAAGGTGTCTGGTACCTCCTGATGAGAATAGGAGGAGTTTGTGATGATATATACTTTTGTTTTTGCCCTAGTTAGTTGAATTAGTTGACAGGTGTCGTTGAGCAAGGAGTTGTTGTTGTGAAGAGAAGAGTTTTTGCTCCGCTTCGGTGTGCAATCGTATTAGGTGTGATTCCTTGGCGCCGTTTCGTTTCGTTTCACCATATATCGCCGTCCAAGTTTAAAAGAAGACTTCCTCTATACGGTAATGAAAGAATCACTCTTCCTGGGCCAACAAGTCAACATCAGCTCTGCCAGATTCCTCCAAAAGGACCCTGCAATCAGAGAAATCAAATGTTACACATCCGTGGTCATATCACTACCTACAGACGATGTTGAAAAACTAACACCCTCTGTTCTTGTACTTGGAAGACACAAATCCTCTGCGGTCATGTGACACTCCCATCCTACGAAACATTGCCGGCAATGCTACTTATACGGACATGCTGAAGAGGGATGCAAAGCATCGAAACATACCTCTCCTATCTGTGCCAGTAAACACAGACTCAAGGAGCACAAATGCCCATCACCAACGGGCCCCAAGAAGGGGGACAAAAAGATCGTCACTAACTGTCACACTGTTACCCCCTCGAAGTGTACAGCTTCTGGTGTGAACCGCCCAACATATGCCGCTGGATGCCCAATCAAGATTAAGGCAAAGGCGGATGCGAATAGTCATTACGACCGAAGGAGACCTTCCTGAACTCCTGCTGACATGGATACTACGAAATAATTATGGACGAATCTAACAATCAGCCCGACCAACTCTTTTACAAAATTTAACAGTCCTACAACATAATTGCCAGGAAGCAATTTGGTGTTTTTAACTTTATTTTCACTGATTAGGAATAGGAATGTTTCTTTTGTTTGTTTACAAGATCCCCCATTATTTCAGGGTGACCCGCTTAGGGCACCAGGTTATCAATGTTTTTCATCTAATGTTATTGGTCAGAAGAAAAGAGTAGCTACTTATGTTAATTATTTTCTTACGGAGTGTTTTAATTATTTGTGTGTTTCTCCTGTTGCTGATGTTCTTCATTTATTGATGTCAAGAAATGATGGGGGCAAGGTGGTAGGGGGACCTGAAAGATTTTCCATGATTAATACTTACAACATACAAGTAGATGGCAACAATACGGTGTCACCCGCAAACCTGTTCACGGACTACACAAACTCCTCCCTCATCATGGGCAACCTAAATGTACACACAATGTACACGGACCCGGAACGAGACATGTCAACTGCTGAGAGGAGAAAAGGGGAGCACTACTTCCATGTAGCCGGACTTCATGGATATGCAATACTCAACGAACCTGGTATATACACAAGAACACTGGATAACAACACTGCAAGGCCATCGGTTATCTACTACACCTTAGCCAATAATCAGTTTGCTGCATTCCTCAAAACATAGAGAACCAACATCCGACACACCGGTCCTGATCACCGCGGCATTATCGCTACGATCTCTTCAATAACTTTCACTCCAACAAGACCTTCCCCTAACTGGAACCGGATTACCTAGAAAATAGGAGGGGAGGCCAACGCGGTAATTGAAGACGAGTTAAAAGTACTGATGGGCAATGAGAGTGAAGGGAGAAATAGTACCTTATTCAAGTGGACCAAGGAAGGGGACCTGGAGAATGCAATCGAAGACTTTGAATACAACCTTTCCCTTTTAATACACACAATGAAGAAATACGTACCGATCAAGAGGCCATGCAAGTGGTCCAAATCGTGGTGGATACCCGAACTTACACAACTCAGGAAGGATTTCACGGTCAAAACCAGAAAGGCCTTGGAAGACCCTGGAGGAATGGATGATGCAAAACAAGCCAAGAGGAAATACCACAACGAGGTCAAAAGGGCCAAGGCAATACACTGGAGAACCTTCGTGGAAAAAGTGAAGAAAAACGATGTGTGGACAGCACATCAATTTACAGAGAAAAGGTTAGGATCGACAGTACCCAGTGGACATAACTATGCGAGTGCAGCCTCCCTAAACCTTCCAATAATGCAACACTGCTTCCCACAAAATCCGAACCCGGTGGACATGGAACTGCCTAGGTACATTGAGTTGGTAGAACAAGATACAGTTGACGCTTCGGAAGTGGTACAAGCTCTCTGAAAGTGCAGTAATACATCCGCATCAGGACCAGACCAAGTACAATATAGCATTTGGAAAGGGATACATAGCGTGAATCGTCACGTTATACCCGCTCTCATCAATCACATGCTCAGATGGTCCATACACCCACCAGCCCTCAAGGACTCGCTAGGAATACTCCTCCCCAAACCATCGAAAGGGGACTATCACGCCTTCGCGAGCCATAGAGCTATCGCACTAATGCAAACATTTTCTAAAATAACTAAACGCATAATCAACCAATGCCTCATCAAATTTGCGAAGACGAGCGGACTTTACTCAATAAGGCAAACCGGCAGCCTCCCCCAAAGAGCTACATTTGACACCGGAATTTCCCTTAAACACTGGGTTCAAGAAACACAAGCGGCTGGCCTCAAAGCAAGTACGATGTTCCTAGACATCAAAGGCAGATTCCATAATGTTGACCACGGCACATTACTTTGGAGGATTCAGTCAAAGAACACCCCCGAATCCATGAGCAGATCGATCTCAAACTTCATACCATACAGACAATGCGCTATCATCTTCTCAGGCTTACCGAGGAACATGAAAGGCATCAACACAGTGATCCCTCACGGCTCCCCACTCTCCCCAATCCTATTCGTAATCTACGTTAAGCCCCTTCACTCGTGCTTGGACCCAACCAGGGAACTTATTATTTCATATGTTGATGACATCCAGATTATGGTCAGCTCGCCCTCATGGAGAACAAACATCCGACTACTGAAGAGGGCATCCAGAAGAATCAAGGCAGCGGCTTCAGCAATAGGACTAAGCTTTTCTACCCACAAAACAGACCTGATGCATTGGAGAACACCTAAGGAGCGAGCAGATAAATACTAGCTGTAACCGGTACAGGTACTATGGTTACTGATAGATTTCCATTTGGATTAGTTTCGTTTTAGGATACACGCCTTGTGGCTGTAGCCTTGTTATGTTATGCAGGAGGTATCGTTTGATACCCAAATTGTTTTATATTTGGTTTGGGGATACGAGGTTGTGCCTCTCCCGGATTGTGTTTCAGAAGTCTCATTTGATACTCCGGTTGTTTGAAGTTTTGTTTCAAGGGATCGTTTGATACGTTGAATGTTTTATGTATTGTTTGATGGTATCCATTTGATGCCATAGTTGTTTTAGGATACGAGCTGTGCTCGTAGGAGTAAGGCTTTAGGAAAAGCCGGCCATGTATTTAAAGGCAGTATCTGTCGGACTTAGAAAGAGCAGACTTCGACAGACAGAGTTTTCAATATACTTGGTTGGATAGTTACCTCTTCAGTTCGCCACGATAGTGAGAAGCTGCCAAACACTTCAAGACCTTAGCGATGTAGTAAAAGGTTTTATCTAACAAATTTTCGGAGCCTCCGCTTGAACAATCCGCCTAGGCCACTCTTTGGCTAGGATTTCAAGTGCACAACCCAGGACTAGTGTTCGTTACGGGGCCTCCGAGGCCCCAAAGCTGCCGGGCCCCCACACCATTTCCCCGCCCCGCCCCGGTCAATGGCCGGCGGCGGAGTGTTTTGTTTTTCAACCTCTGCCCCTGCCCCGGTCTAGGCCCCTGCCCCATTCAATGCCCTGAACAGCCCCCCGTCAATGAACCTTTTCCGCCCGGAGCCCTACTTTTTCGTATATTCCCCTCTCGAACATTGCTCTTTTGATACATGATTGAGTAATTGTGTGAGCATATACCAAAAACCACATACCTCAAAGTATATACGGGCATTTATTTACATGGAATGATTCATACAATATGAACCGGAATAATTCACAACACCAATTCGATGTCAGAGTTGCCTAGTCTAGTAACGTATATTGTCTCAGCAGGCCATATGCCTAATTCAACAGCCCAATTCATACACTCTATTCACAGGTTCAAATCATATGCCCAATTCATAAGCCTTATTCATCCACTGGTGCCATATGCCCAAATCATACTCCCAAGCCATACACTCAAATCAAACCCCCAAACCATAGGCCCAAGCTATATTCTCAAATCATACGCCCAAACCATACACCCAAACCATACGCCTAAATCATACGCTCAAATCATACGCCTAAGCCATACGACCAAACCATACGCCCAAGCCATACACCCAAGCCATAAGCACAAATCATAACCACAGTCGCGCTATGGAGTTACTGTGTTCAGAGTTCACATAGCGAAATGGTGAGGTTAAAGAAAGAGTGTATTTATAACAATAAGAGTTCTATAAAAGGTAATTATGGTAAGTTAGATGTGACTGGGAGGTTTGAGTTAGTCGTATAATTTTTGTAAAAGTGAGAAAAGACTGCCCCATCCCCCCCACCACATGGGGACAACACCATGGAGTAATAGAAAACAAGAAGAATGAAAGTGATAATAGTTGAAACAAGAGGTCAATTAAGAGAAAGAAAAAGACAATCCCCAAATGTGCTTAGGTGGTAGCGCTTCCACCAGTACCAGCTCCTGCCCTCCCACCACCACCCCTGGAGCGCGTCGGCATCCTACCACCACCACCGCTCCAACCACTCCCACCAGGGCCTGCAGACCGCCTACAAGCCCCACTCCAACCACTCCAACCCTTACCACGAGTCGGCTGAACTGGCGTCCGCGGGGTACGACTACTGACCCAAGCCCCAGACGGCCCTGTTCCAGTGGAGTCTGCAGGTGTGACGCCGACGGCCCCGGTGTAACGGGGTCTTGGCACTGGACGTTAGTCCAAGGCACACAACGACAGGAAGGTCCTAAACGATAACACTCATTTACCGTGAGGGTTCGGAGATGACAATTTCAGGTGAAGGCTGATCGTGTAACGATAGATCAGGGTCAGGGTTCGTGTGTTCTTGGCGTGGAACTTGGATATCAGAATAGAAGACGTTATATTCTGAAGTACAAGAGGCGTGAAAGAAATACCACGTAGCGTAAAGAATCAAGGAAATAGGGGGCGAAGCCACCCTGATATAGAAGGAAATCCTAGCACAGCCTTTGCCGCCCGACTCATACCCCAGTATGAGTCGCATATCTGCGTAACCAAGGAAACAATACAATTTCTCGTAAACCTTACAAAGGAAATCCCTCATAGCAACCGTGTAACAAAAGAAAGAACACCAAAGTTATCCCAACACGGATTTCATCAGGGGACCGTGAGACCCGGTCACCACCGTACTACTACTGCCACCACCCCTCCCCAGTACCCACATGCCAGGTCTCATGGTTTCCCTGGGCACCTCTCGCATCACCTTCCTCGCTACCACTTCCATCTCCCATACCTGAACCCACACCCCCAACCAAATTTACTAGTCTAACAACTCCCTCAGTACCCCCTGTAGTACCACTACCACCAGTCCGGCTAGTGCTCCCCGGGCCACCATACAAGCGACGGCGCACCGGTGGACGAGGGTTATCGCTGTCGTCACTGTCGCTGTCACTACTGTCATTGGCAGGGGGTGAGTGATGGGAAGAAGCTCCCTGGCGACGGGGAGGGGCACCACGCCGAGGAGGTGCACCCCGAGGAGGAGGAGGAGGGGGAGCGTACCCTGGAGGAAGAACACCCACAGGACGAGGTACACTACCTGGATCAGGTGTACCCCGGGGAGGAGGGGGAGGAGGAGGTGCAGCCCAGGGAGGAGGAGGAGGAGGAGGTGGTGGTGGTGGTGGTGCACCCCCGGGAGCACCGCCGGCCTCATTTAGATGAGGTCTCATCCCTTCCCGAGTAGCGCCATCTGGCGGGCCGGCCATAACCTTCATGACATCCTCAACTAATCACAGGTCCTGGACCATGAGGGTCACGCGACCAGCATGTGCCACACCCAGGGCTCCAGCTATGAACAAAAGATTAGTAAATCAGATAATTATACTAGGAGAGGAACTCAACTTACCAGTCATTGTCATCACTAGGAACTCTTCCGCTGCCACCTGGAGGCATTCAACAGCTGATCTCAGCCAACGGAATTGTTGCTCGAGTGGCAAATCTGACACAATCTCCTGGCAAAGACAATAGAATAGGGCCTTGGGAATTAGGTACCCGCCATCACGGCGATACTTAATAATCTCTGACATTGCCACCCTGCCAGTTGGATACCGAGCCAGCTGCTGGACCCCACCAACAACCCTCTGAGCTCTTTTCTGACCAAGATGCCGAGTTGGGGGCCCCCAATTTCCACCACCCTTGCGGCCCAAGATACCATCATTTGAGCGATGTTTGGGAGGCATTGAGCAGCAGTTACTTTTTTGGTGTTTGCTTGTTTGTTGTGTTGACGGACAGGTGCGTGAGTAAGGAGGCTCACAGGAAAAGAGAGAAGGGTTTTTGCTCAGAAGTTAGACGCAAAATGATCTTTGGTGTGTAGGTGACTGGAGTCTGCTTCCTTGGGCATATATGTATTTGTGCGTATGTGTATTTGTGCATATGTGTATTTGTGCGTATGTGTATGGACCCTATACCTTCCCTGATAGCTGAGTCGGATATTAGGGATTGTTAAAGTCGCGTAAGACTGCAACCCCCAGTCTACCATAACAGGCAATGTACAATCCCTTCCATGTAGAAATGGCTTGAAAATGTTGTACTAGACGTTGTATTTGTTCCAAGATGTTATATCTTCTCTGTTTATGTATCAAGTGTACAATTGTAGTCACAAAATGAACCTGGAGAGTACGCCCCTCCCATCTTCGCTCCCAACTCAAACACACAGCTCTCGTTGCTATACTTTCCTTTCTCTGATACTATGATGAAAGCAATTAGCAGAAGGCTTGAATCTGGAGGGTCATTCATATCATACTTAGAAGTTGGTGAGTAGGGCTTTTGGTTAGGCTACCACGGTGGAGAGGAGGGCTCGACGCGTGACTGCGGGTCGACCGTGATGATGTTTTCAAGAGTTGAACCCACTTTTTGTTTTCTTTTTAAGAGAGGCCAAATTAACTCCTCTTCTTTCTCACCACACTCTTACCTTCTCCATCCACACTCTCGCCATCAACACAATCCTCAGGTCGCTCTGCCTTCTGCGCTGCAATCCTGCTTCTCTTTTTCATACAGAAGCAAACTCAGCAGTTAAAACAAAAAAAAAAGAGAAAAGAAAAGAAAAGAAACACGCATGGCTCTTGCCGCACCAACCCGGATACGCTCCTCTACTGGTACCAGCCTTTGTACTTCCCTTACTTTCTCCACTCTATCAGACGGCACGCCGGCAAATGGTCGCTGCATAGATTACTTATTGCCCGATCCCAAATAGTAAGTTAGTCACCATCTTCACACAGGTCTTTTCTCCTTTGCTCTTTGATCACGCCTTAAATCATACGCCAAGTTCATACGAACAAATCATACGCACAAAATCATACGCACAAAGAAATCATACGCACAAAATCATACGCACAAATTATATGTACAAACATTGATGAATAGAATCACTTTTTCCACAAGCAATGCCATCTGCTTATAAGTGGAGGCCGCTTCAGGCAGGCGCTTTGGGGCACTCAGTAAATCCTGACACCATCTGCCAGAATGAACTTAGGGCGAGCCTTACCCCCTTGGAAACCGCTTTCGAACGTGCAAGGGCGAACCGAGGCAATCGCCTAAAACAACGGCGTCATTTTGTGCGAAGAAATGATGAGTACCAGGCGCTTGACGACAAGACCAAAGCCCAAGTGGATCAGGAGATGATCATGGAGGAGAACGAAGACCTGGAGCAGGAACGTGTGGCAATCCTGGCGGATTGGCGGCAATACTATCCAAACCAGTTTTGCGACAATGGTTTGCCACTTGTGAACCCCCCAACCCCTATCGAAGTCGATTCTCCACCGAATTCACCGGCATTGCCTGTATTTCCGTCACCAAAGATGAGGCCCGCAGCGCGAATGAAGAGTCTACTCGAGCGTGTGGTGAAGCGACCCAGAAGCTCATCAACTGGGTCTGCGCTGGTACCGCCTCCGGGGCCTTCTGTATCTCAGGACGCTCCTGTTGGGCGCACCTGCCAGCCAGTGATTCGGGAGCACAGTCATTCACTCACAATGGGTGGGGCCCCGGGATCTCCTACTGGGTCCCCTGTTGGACGCCCTGTGGCTTTAGCGAGGGCAGCTACATTCAATACAGGAAGGACAAGGGTGCCTATCTCACATCGCACCAGGTTTAGGATAGGACTAGGTAGCCTGAGGTGAAACTCCCGGGCTAATAATCCTCAGTGAAGTAAGTAATTTTAAAATTTGCCTAATTAACTTGAGATGTGCTTACTAATATTCAGGGTTGTTTAGCTCAGACAGGCCGCTCAATGCCTATCGGCGGAGAGGATAGTACTTCTGAGTACAGATTGACGGAGGAGGATATGGAAGGAGATTTGGACATGGCGGTTGGAGAGGATGAGCTCGACGAAAAGGGTAGACCTTTGATTGACTGGGTGAAGCCTGTTGAGTGGCTTTTGCCAAATGCGGAGGTCTAGGAAGAGTGGAAGGAGGATGAAGAGGATGAAGATGTCGATTTTATCGACCTATATGAGTCTGGTGATGAGGGTGGCAATGGCGCAGAGGATTCCGATGAGGTCTATGGGGAAGAGAAGATTGCCGAGGACGACGATGAGGATGTGGAGGGCGAGGAGGAGGACATGGAGGGTGGCAGGACGACCTGGAGGGCTGGGAGGAGGGTGATGATGATGTCCATATGACGGACGAAGGGGAAACCTCCGGCTCAGGTTTGGGAAGTAGGATGCGAGACTTAGGTACCCCTGACTCTGCATCTTCCTCTCGTGGTCTGTACGGCGATGCTGCGGAACACCGTTTCCGTGCTAGCACCTAAGAGATTGGACAGAGGCTGCTTGGGCGGGCTATGACACCCAAGGATTTCTTTACAAGCCCGGAAGACCAAGAGGACATCATCGAAAATATTGTCACCAAGAGAAAGCGCTTTCTTGCCGGCAATGCCCGTCTTATCATTGATCTCGAGGCAGCTGCTAGGGAAGACGCAGAAGAACCCGGAATTGACATTGAGGAGATGGATAGAATTGACCGTGAGAGGGATAGGCAGGCCCTCCTCAATATGGCGAGCCAGCACTTTCCTCACCGGGTGAAACAGGAGCTGGAGGATTAACGATTTCTACTTTCATCTATTTTCTTTCCTTGTTATCTCCTAGTTCTTTGCCTGACCTCTCACGCCGGTTCTGCCTTCCGTACTCTCCTTAATACGGTTCCTCTTACCTTGCCTTACCTGCACTCCCACTTCTGTATTTATCCACCACAATATCTCACGTTTGGTTTCATCCTTAGCCCGTATTCTTTCTCCCATATCATAAGTCCGGGGGCTGTTTTCCTTGGGTTAGATTCTTACGCAGCACGTTACGTATTTTCTTGTTCTCTTCTTAGTCTGAATTTTCTGAGACCGACACTCCTGGAGAGTTTAATTTCTTTTGTTATCATACTGGGCGCCTATACGGATTCCGCTCTTTTCTTTTATGTCATGATTAAGTGAGTGACCTTACTCTTTACAGTATAATGTAATAAGATAGCAGTTTAGAAGTTAGAAACACTCTCACATAACGATAGGCTTGAGCACAGATTGAGATTGTCTATTTAGTCCTTTGCTTCTTGTTTCTTCGGCAAAATCCATACGCCCAAAGACATACACCCAAAACCACGTACCCAAAGTGATGCGCCCAATGCCATGCGCTCTAAAGCCATACACTTAAAGCATACAACCAAAGGATACAACCAAAACATACGCCTAAAACATACACCCTAAACATACGCCCAAAACACACGCCCAAAACACACGCCGAAAACACACGCCTAAAGCATACGCCCAAAACACACGCCCAAAGCATACACCCAAAACATATGCCCAAAACACACGCCCAAAGCATACGCCCAAAACACACGCTCAAAGCATACACCCAAAGCATACGCCCCAAATACCCGCCCAAAGCGGTTGATGTAAAGATGCTCTTTGCGAATGTTCAATTATAATTTAGGTTCAAATATGTGAGGCAATAGCCACGCATATTCCTCTAGAGAAGTTAAGCTCCCCAGTTTTCAGGATGGGCTTCTATCTCAGAATCAGAATCAGAATCCACAATGGTACAATGAACAAGACCCATGACAACTCTGCTAATTGTACTTCCACTACGCATCATTTCCATTGAATGCACAGTTGCACGGATATAAATTCCTGTTCCTAGAGCATCAAGGATCCCGTTGTACTCTGTATCGTCACAGTCCAAGAACCCCGACACCATCTCCTTCCGCTGCAGCTCCACATTCTCAGACTTGTCTTCATGTACCTTGGTTCCCAACCAATACATCTGGCCTAAGACGGGGGCGTGCATCCCAGCCTTTGGATAATCTATCATGTCTACCACATAATAGTTTAAGCTAGGTTCCTGGCATTGATATTCAATATTTGACTTACAGAAGAAGCGTATGACTTTATAACCCCAGGAAAGCGAGTAGAGATAAGGATGTGAAAACAATGTTGGTTTCAGGTCGCCGTAGTTGTCTAGAGAGCTCTAGGAAATGCCCTTCGCTTCAAAGAAGCTATGGTCGACGGGAGCATTAGCCATTGCGCGAAGCCGAGGAAGGGGAATAATACCGGGCTCGGTATTACCCGGTGCAGTCGATGCAATCACAATATTTTTCCTGATCGTACTCATGATACTAATCAACGATGGATATGTAGAGATGTAGAAAGATCGTGCTTTTATAGTAAGACCAAAAGGTTTTGAAGTAGGGAAAAACTATAAAATCATTTTATCAAGACCAGCTACTTATACATTAAATCAACTCGAGCAATGCTTGATAGAATATAATTAAAGAGCGTATAAATTATGGAAATTCAGAAGTCAGAATGAAGTTATTGTTAACTGTCTGAGTCTGGAACTAAGCCCCACGTTATTTTGCCCTTTACCACACGCCTGCCTGAGTCACAATGCTGAAATATTTCTAAGCTCGAGTCCCGACCCTTAATCTCATACCCTAACTCTAGCGCCTGTATGATAGCGCGGGATTTCCTTGTTCTACGTTCCAACATTCTAGCGCTCCGTCCACCTCGTACCAATTTGACCGCCTTCCCCCCACCATTTGCCCACTCGAATCCACGCATCTCCAATTGGTACCGTTGTCCTATCCGTGGTAACCGGCTCTTGGCCCAAGGTTTGTCTATCGCTCACTATTAGCTTTCATAGTTCTAGTTGGCTGCACACCTGCAGCAGGTGGGATCCAGTAACAGCTTACAGAAAACAAAGTCCACCTTCATTCTGCCAAAGGAAATGGGAAAAAAGTCGATTATTTCATCAGGGCCAAATGTCCAGGTATAAAACTCGTCCATTGGAGCGTCCTCGATTGAGGCCATTGTCATCGCCTTAGGTGTAAATAAAGGGAAGGCGGCAAAGGTAGACGGCAATAGCAACAAGATGATTATGGTATGAGATTCTTGTGAGTATCTAAGTGGATAATTACATAGCATAATTACCAACCTATATATAAGGGTTATAATCAGGAATCACCTTTAATCACTCGGAAAGGCACTGAGTGCCTTCATCACTGCATGGTATTCAAGTATTAGATCCTCACCTTGGGTTTGCATTCAATAGTTACAACAGCTTCGATAGACCCCGTACTTGCAGGTGTGATTTAAGATTTGGTTGCCATGTCGGAGCGAATGCACTATGTGAGAGTCTTCAATTGGAACTAGTCAACTCGCGTAAAAGATCAACTTTGGTTACCTCAGATTATGATTAAACAGGGTATATCAACCCCTACAGGATTTGGACTAATGCTATGCCCAAAGCACAGCGGTGAATACCAATTCATGTAGCTGCTACCGAGCCTAATCCTAGAGTGCGGCTATTTTCAAAACGTAATTCACATGCAACCATACACCACCATACGCACAAAATTCATAGGCACAAAAATTCATATGCACAATGGTTCCTACGCATGCATGTTCGTATACTCAATTGATAGACTGAATAATTATGCGAGGAATGAAATGGATCACAGAATGGAAGCCAGCTTGGGTACTTAGCTTAGCTAGGCCAACTTATAACCTTCATTCATATGCCTACCACAGCTGTACTTTTATATAAATATCATTCGGGATCCAAGGGAATCTGTTACTGTACAAGGATGGCTAGAACGATCTCAACTTAATGTCTTTCCAACCAGAATCTTCCATGATGGGCAGCCAACGGGGGCTCTACACCTCGCGGGCAAGAAGCCATACCTCTTTTTTACGGTTCCACGAAAGTCCAGCACGCGAATACTCTCCATCTTTATCCCTATTCTCAGTAGAATCCAGCCCATATGGGAGCGAAGGTCCGGTAACACCAACCCCAAGACCTTCGACTGGTGTGGCCCGCGCACCTCTTTCAAGTTCCACAATGTTCTTGAACTCCGATTCGCTAGCGCTGCCCCCTGGAAACCAAGATCACGCCCGGAATCTGCTTCATCCGCTAGCAGTGACTTTGTCAACAAGCAACATAGTTACATTCGAGATATTTGGAAACTTTTATCTGTATACGGAGGAATATCATGAGAGTTGGATGGAGTGGTGGCAAGGCACACTAGGGTATATTGCGCATACTGCGAAATATGCTGCCAAGAAAAAGCTACGATGGAACTCGGATCTTCAAGGCACAGAGATGTGGAAATACGTTCAACAATGTGCCGACCGTTTAGGGAGTGCTATTGGCACGCCGCGAGTAATGTGCATTATGTGCAGAAAGGTCCTAGCTCACCCAAGTGGCACGGGGACTAGCTTGATGCATGACCATAACAGGTCCACTGCTTGTCTCAAATCGAGAAAGATTAACGGATATGATGGGCGGGCTGGAAGCCCTCTCGCTATAGACGTTCTTACGCTATTGCAAAAAGTCACTAAAACTGGAAATAGGTGTAGGATTATCGATCTAGCCACACCAGCAGGATTCAAGCAGCATGATTTCAAAGAATCCTTTCTAAAAGCGGTTTTAGCAATGAATCTCGCCTTTAATTGCTCAACCAACCTTGCCTTTCATCGTGTCTTCAAGTACATTCGTCCGGGAGTCGAAATCCCCAGCCCAACGACATTAACACAGCATTGGAAACCGCTGGGAAAGTCTACGATGGATGATATTCGAACCTGTGGACCTGCTGCAGGAAAGATTTCTCTGGTTGCCGATACATGGACTTCCCTGAACAAACTTGCTTTTTTAGCAATTGTGGCTTATTGGATCTCGGATAGCTGGCAGATGGAGGAGGTGCTGATTGGGTTCGAGGAAATCAGAGGTTCTCATACGGGGGCTAATATGGCAGGGATAATTAATGACGTTCTAGCCAGATACGGGATTCAGGATAGAATTCTGGGTTTTACCACCAATAGTGCCAGCAATAACCGAACGCTCACCGAAGTCTTAAACAATGCTTGGAGTTTACTATCGGTTGAATGGTGTCAATTGGAAAATCATATCCCATTTATTGCCCATGTTGTTCAGCTTATCCTCGGTGCATTTATCAGTTCGATCAAGGTGAAATCGCAGGATCGTCAGATGCCGTCTGGCTTTAAGGCGGGCTATATCGAGAAAGTTATGACATTGGATAACGGGTTTCACAAAACAGTAGAAAAGGTAATGTGTCTAAGATCTCATACCTAGAACCTATATTACAAATGCATACGTACAAATTCATACCCACAAATTCATACCCACAAATTCATACCCACAAATTCATACCCACAAATTCATACCCACAAATTCATACCCACAAATTCATACCCACAAGGGTATATGCACAAATTCATTATCCCAAATTGAATGCGCGCCAATGTGAAAGTAGAACCAAGTGTTTTCCCCATTGTTCTCACCTAAGATACCTTTAGTCAGAGATAATGCAAATAATGGTTTATAGCATCGGAAAATGAGTATTGAGGTTGGTGTTTCACCTCAACGGCGTCAACACTTCATCGAGATACAGAATAACCGGGTTAAGATCCCTACTACACCACTTTATGATGTCAAAACACGGTAGAACTCAACCCTAAATATGGTGGAGAGATCTGTACGGCTACAGGAATTCACCAAGGACTGATTACAAACCTATGCCGAGTTTATGCCTCTCTGGTCAACCCCGGAAGAGTGGAAGCAGATTGAATACCTCTTGGAGGTACTTCAACGGATACGATTTTGGACTTTGTGGATGTTAAAAACACCTGGCGTCACCATTCATTGAGTGTTTCAAGTGTATCAAGATATCTTTAATTATTTGGAAATGCGAATTTCCAAGTTTGAATGGAAGCGGATGCAATGGAAGGTTGATATTTTGAGGACCTAGTGAAAGCTAAATTGAAGGCCGCCTCTTACTATAGTAAAACGGAAAGTCCAACAGGTCTTCTGTTCGGCATTGCAACTTGCCTAAATCCCTATTGCAAACTCGACGTTTTTCGAGAATGGGATCTTGATTCCAGTGGGGAGACTGAGTATGAGAAGTCATATAAAAAGGAGTTCATAGCGTATTATGATCTGTACTATGAACCAATAAATAATCAGGCACCTGACATGTCAATTCCACGCAGTGGTCTGAACAGTTGATCCAAACATCTTTACTCTTCGAGACACAGAGCAGTTATCCTGAGTCAGGCACTAGTGTACATCGAAACCGATTCTGAGATTGAGCCGCCCGAGCCAGACGCTAAGGCTACGGATCCCACACGTGATGCCTGCCCGGCTGGGATTTTTTACCAGGCAAATATACGCGACTGGTGGAAGGTTAATGCGGGAAGATTCCCGAATTTAGCTCTGATGGCTAGGGATATTCTCGCTGTTCAAGGGGGTAGTGTTGGAGTAGAGCGGGTGTTTAGCATGGCAAGAGATGTGATTCCCTATCGGCGCTCACGACTCAAAAGCAGTACAATTCGATCTTGAATCCTGGTGAAATCCTACGAGAACGACGAATTACGAAGACGGCTAGCAGGTCACGATAGTGAATGGGAGGCAGAAAAACTCGGAGAAATGGCTGCTGTGGAGGATTATCGTTATTGGGCTGATAGGAAGAAAGAAAGTATAGAGAACAATAATAGCTGTATCCCCGATGATGACGAATCACACAAGAAGGACACTGAATGGTCTTTGGTTGATCAGGATGGTAGGCGAGCATTTGGAAGAGAGCCAAAGGCTATACTACCTGAGCGTGGACTGGTTGAATCTCAATATGCATGGCCTGGACCACCTCGAAACCAAGGTGTAGATCACTTGGGAGGCTCCGAGGAGTCAGATCCTGAAGAAAGAATCTGGGATAGTACATTCAACATGTATGTTGTACCCGACACTGATGAGGAGGAAGGATCACAAGAGGGTGAGGCAGAGATCCCCGGTGAAGGACTGAGGGATCTTGAAAGTATCGACCAACCAGGAGACAAAAGTTCTGGCTGCATAGCCGGCTCAAGGGGCCTCCTGAAAGAGGATTGTTCAGAGGAGGAGGCTCTATCGGGAACCACTGATTCACTACCTGTTATACGTGTAACCCGCCGAAGAGACCAGAAGGGACTAATACCACCACTCGAGTTCTACCCAGGAAGCGTGCAGGAACTGGGGGGAAAGAAAAGAAAAGATCCCCTTTCCACTAAGTTAATTTTGTTTAAAATAATTATAAACTCATAGAATTTGACTGAGTAATTGAGAAGGCATTTTTACTATCCCCTAAGTTATCCTAGTGGCCAAGACATGCTGAGGAGGTGTAAAGTTAACAATGTATACCGTAGTGAATGACGAGCCGCCATGGATTGATTGGAAAATGCGCCATATAATCTGGGGAGTGCATGTGGGATCGGGCGGACGGGGCCCATTTTCTAACCCTCGTCTGCCCGATTAGATGTGCACACCCCGGAGTAAATCTAAGAGTGAGTAGAAGGATTCTATGTTTTCAGAGGCCGAAATTCAAGAAGTCTGAATACATTGTCCATTTGTTCGAGTTCTTACGATAAGCTACAGGAACAGGAGCATCATCATGAAAGTCATACGCACAGAAAGATCATACGCACACAAATCATACGCACACAAAATCATACGCTCAGAAAAATCAGAGGCCCAAAATAATACACTGGTAATGGTGTCGTAGATAATACGCACTAGTGCAAAGGCTAGTTGCATTGGCTCTAGTTAGTCGAGTTTGTCAGGTCATAGCGTGATTTGTCTTCCCCTATATTCTTTCTGTTTCCCCTTTTCTCCCATTGACACAGAAACTATTCGCCCTGCCACCCTCTGAATCTATGTCCCACGCTGCGCCCTCTTGAACCCAAGTTCCTCCTTGCCCGAGTTCCTCCCGCCCAAGTCCCTCCTTACCCGCCATCTACTCGAGCACATTTGGATACCTTTATCGTGGCTCTGTACCAACCGCACTTCATTCTATCCTGGTTTGAGCGGGAGGGAAGCTTGCTTTGAGCGAGTTTGTGTGGCTGCAGAAGACTACGAGGGGGCTATCAAAAATGAAGAAGAGGGATGCGGAGAAGGGCAGGCGGCAGTGCAAACGAAGAAAAGCTGCGAATCTCCTCCACAACTCTGAACATGGGAGTGAAGATATTGCAAATTCTACCATTGATGCCAAAGGTGTGTTATTCTCTGCTATTTAACCGATCTCTCTGCATGGGCTTGAAATTAGCAATTGTTGTATTTAGCTTTCAACTCCGTCGCATATCTGTCTTTAGGGCATATACTAATCTCCTCGTTGCTTGTATTAGATTCGGGGGAACCATGTCTACGGTTGGATATGGATAAGGTTTATTGAATGAAAAGGAATATTTCCCACATGTTGAAAACCCCCGATCATCCACGCGTCAGATACCACCAATGTGGCGATTTTGACGTTCTCGACTCAATCCTTTCGCGACCTAAACGGCCGCCTGATAGCAACTTGAAGGAGCATTTCGAAGAGGAAAATGAGTTACAATTACACTGGATCACCGGTGACATTGTTATAATAAAGAACAAGTAACTAATTCATCCTTTGGGCTAAGACTAGGCTTATATACTAAACCATCTTTAGGCAAGGCATCCCATGTGTAATAAAAGCTGGGAATAGCAAGGCATGTTGGCTATTACCGCAAGTTGAACCGGCAGTACACAAATATGTTGCGTCATGGAATATAGCGGGACATCATACCCGATATGGTGCAACCAGTACGCGGAAGCGCTATAGGCCAAGCGAGATGGAAGGCGCTCAAACCACTCATAAGGGTGCGAGTGATAGTATGAAGGATGCTACAACCATGAGTTCTCCTGCAGGAAACGGGAGCAGCGAACATAACACGGACGGTACTTTGAGAACAAAAGGCTGGGTCATTCGGCACTGTGCCTTCGTTCCACGAATGGGATCACAAACGGAGAATATTGAACTTGGACCCGGGCCAGCCCACTCATATAACACGAAATCAGCAATTCACGCACTAAAAGAATTCGGCCAACAGCTTTTACCATTGACTCAAACCGTTGAGTCCCTATTTCAGACTTTCCTCCCGGAGGAGCATTCCAAATACACAGCAGGCTATGAGACAATTTACGATGGGAAAGCTGACAATGTTGACCAGGCATTTGGAATATGGACCTCCCGCTGGCTTGTCATCAATGCGAATACCAATAACAATAAGGATCTGAAGAACGTATGCCATGGGTAGTGTGCGATAGTAGTATTCGGAGACTTTGAGGGCGGCGATGCCTGCTTTCCTGAGCTTGGAGTCAAGATTGATTGTACCCCTGGTATGTAGAGACTCCCGCCCATCTTATCCAATTCCAATAGGTGACTAAGATATATTCTCTAGGTTCCATTATTTTCATGCGTTCCTATGCAGTGGAACATTATATTGGCTCTTTTGTGGGAAATCAGTGTAGTGTTGTCCACTTTACACATCAAGCAGTGCACGATGCATATGTGGAGAAGACGGGGAAGCCATTGTTGGAGTTCAATAAGAAGCCTAAATGGTGGCAGAAGTTGTGTATGCATCTGAATGTATAATAATGTTCCTAATCATTGATTTTTCTATTTAGTATGTGTATATACTTGTGAGCTTGGCCTGCCCTCGTTTGCAAGGTTGTGCCCCCAAAATCATACGTCCAAACTATACGCCCAAAGCCATACGCCCAAACCCATACGCCCATAACCATACGCCCAAAACCATACGCCCAAAGCCAAACCATACGCCCAAACCCATACGCCCCAACCCATACGCTCAAACCCATCAGCCCAAAACCATGGGCCCAAAACCATACGCCCAAAAGCCATACGCTCAAAGCCAAACCTTACGCTCAAAGCCATACACCCAAAACCATATGCCCAAAACCATACGCTAAAGAGAGTCACCCCAAACCATAGCTTTTTATACACCATAGTCAGCGTCCACTTTAACCAACTATCGGCAAGTTTAGGGTAAGTGATTGCCTGAACCTCAAACCAGATTTAAATAGTGTCTAGTATTTCCGTGGATGGCTTGCACGGCATGTGAGACGTGACACCTAAACCAATAGTCTTAGAATGAAAAGCCCAAAACGAAATGCCCAAAGCCATAAGCCCAAAGCCATACACCCTAAATGAGATCACGAAATGATAAGCCGGAGACCACATCATCAGGAAGATAGGAATCCTGCATGCACCATTATACAACTATACGCTTAGAGTTATGTACCTGGAATCATATGCTTAGAAGTACTTAGAAACATATCTAGATTATACTCTTACAATCATACACTGAGAGCGATTTCCAAACACTATTTATCTCAAACTAGAAGCCCAAATGATAATGATAATGTGAGGACTATATTCAAATCCTATCTTTTGAGATAGTTGCCGGATTTCTATATGAAATATCCAAATAGTGGAGTCATCATACTAGACATACAAACTAATTAGGGGGTGTTTGGCCAGCCAATTCTGATCTCAAATTGTGATTTCAGATCAGAATTGAGAGGCCAAACACCCCTTATATTTCAACCTGCCATTGGTTTAGTCACAGAATATCACTCGTAGGAATAAGTGAGGCCCCGCAGAGGGGCAAGAGTAGGGAACGAGAAGACGGGGGCCGTGTAGGCAATCAGCGGGGAAAGTAAAATACCCCCCTACCCCATAGCCCGGCCAGGGCCCTGTGTCAGAGGGGGCAGGGAGGAAGGGCAAAGAGTTGAACCCGGGCCGGAGTAACCGCGGGGTCACAAAGTAAAAACCCGCCCCGCCCCGCCCCGTAACCAACACTATCTGGGACGGTTTCTTTAAGGTTCTCAGTGTACCGAGAACTGATAGGGAAACGTTACACCAGCACCCTATTGTCATTGACAAACAATGTGTCGAACCGGCCCCCAAAGAAGTCAAGTGGCTCGGATTTGATTTCGAACCAAATTACGGTACATGGACACACTTTGCGAAGACACTCGTCCTGGCACAAGCTGCCTTTGAAAGGATAAACTGACTCTCCTCATCAGGTGGAAGACTTACACCTTACAGTGCACGTAGGATGGCCAAGGGAATCATAGTCTTCACAGTGTTTTAGGGAGCTGAATTCCTCGAACCTAACATCACAATGCGCAATAAAATGGAGACGTTCATGAACCGAGTGCAGAGATGGATCACGAACTGTTTCTGTTCAGCCAACAGGATAGTGCTGTCAGCGGAGGCTTATCTAATGCCGACCGACCTATACCTCGAACAAATCAGAGACATGGCCACAATTAGATGGGCCACGGTGCTCCCTGACAACAACATTGCCATGGCCTTTTTCCCCCCTCGCTTTCCACTACGCGATAGCCTCCATTTCCCTTCCAACAGGAGGGCTGCCTTCTCGAAGGCAGGAGGCATGAAACCTAAGATGTGGGACTCCACATCCTTTACTTCGGTCGAGAGGGTGTTACCAATCGATGACATCGCCAGAAGAGCTAGACTGATCTTCAAGAAATGGCCAGTCCCAAGAAAACTCAACATATGGTCACCCCCTAGTGGCGAAGAGTGCACGTACTACGATGACCCGATCAAAACAGTTAGGGAAACCATCCACGAGAAATGGAAATTGCGCAACTACCCTGACTACTATGGCTACAGGCCACCGTTCAGAATATGCTGGTGATTCATAACATCACGAAAGTTTACTGCTACGCGCATTCATGAGATGAGGGCCGGTAGGAGCTACCTGAAAGCACACAAGGATTGGAGGGACCCTCATGGATCTCCTCTATGCCCGAGGTGTGAAGAAGAAGAAGAGAGTTTTGAACATGTTATAACCGTGTGCCCTGCCCTAGCGGAAGCTAGGGAAAGGCACTCGGAGTTTTCATATAATATTTCCCCAGGTTCGTTGGTATGAAAAGAAAACAAGAAAGGATCGGATATGATGAAGCTATTGGTTTCATTTATTTCCTTGAATAAGTTAAATTTTCCTGATGATAAGAATGTTTTTGCATTTACACGGACAACACAGGTACAGTCTTGAAATTTGTTTCAGGGTGGAATTGGACGAATCTCATAGGTTGGGAAATATTCACGTTAATGTTATACTTAGGTATTAGTGATTAGTTTTTGTTTTATTTCTTTTGTTATTGTTTTAATTTGAGTTTTTATTTGCCATGTGATATTTCCCGAATGCAGCTGTTGGACCCTAGGGAGTGCTAGTCATGTACCTAAAATCATACCACGGAATTAACAAAAAAAAATACTATCGCCTCAAAACCCCCTGCGCTACTGTACACCTCTTTTCCTATATTTAAAGAAGAAACACTCTATCTGTAGTTTATCCGTTGCTCAGGGAGCTGGGAGGGTGGGTATAAAGGAAAAAAACAATTACAGGAGAGGAAAACAGGCGCACGCGGTGATTTACACCTGGATCAAAATTAAGTTTGAAAGTAGAAATGATCGAAAAAACTATAAATTGAACCTTCTCACAACAACAAAACTCTCCACCTACACCAGATTCTACTATGCTTTGTAAACAGAAACCAATAATTCCTCACTGGATGGATTTAGCCAGGGTTTCAGAGGGGTGTGGTAACATATCTAGACATTCACACCTCAAGGGATTTCCTCCGCCCACAAGGGATGATGTCCAAGGATGGCTTCAATGAGCAGGATACTCCGGGGGGGTGAATGGTGGCGGTTTCCGGTGGCGGTTTCCGGTGGCGCTCCTGGGTTCCAAACCGCGCCGCGCGTTGCCGCCCGGTGGGACTGTAGTAGTTCTATCACCTCATAGTAACGACTAGCTGCGACCATAAGTGTTCGGCCACGATTATCTGGCTTGTCCGGGCTAACACCTTTCCACTCGAGTAGCATTTTCACCACTTCCTCGTTTCCAGTGTGCGGCCATCATTATCTGGCTCGCCCGGGTTGACCTCTTCCCACTCGAGTAGCATTTTTGCTACTCCCTCATGTCCGCGCTTAGCAGCAAGCGAGAGTAGTGTTCGGCCTTTGTGATCTAAGTTGTCCGGGTTGACTTCTTCCCGCTCGAGTAGTATTTTTGCTACTCCCTCACTTCCATAATAAGCGGCAAACGAGAGTAGCGTTCGGCCACGATTATCTGGCTTGCAGGGGTCGACCTCTTCCCGCCCGAGTAGTATTTTCACCACTCCCTCACCTCCGCCCTCAGCAGCCCATGAGAGCGGTGTTCGGCCGCTATTATCCGGCTTGTCGGGGCTAACCTCTTTCTGCTCGAGTAGTATTTTCACGATTCCTTTTAAACAACCAATAGGTGGTAGGGCGCAGTGGATCTAATCCTTCGTTTGACGAACGATGCAAACACTTTTATTGATACAAATAAAGATGACGAACAAAAGATATAAGAGAAGATTCAAAGAATAATGAGATCGTATGCAATAACGAATGACTTTGACGAGACAAGAGATAACTGTAGGACTGTGAGCGAAAATTCAATGATCAACTGATAATGAACAAACAAAGGGAAGAACAGGCTATCTTACATCCTCCTCAAGTGAAAACCTTCCTCCCCGCACACTTCCAGAGCGTGCCAGATTTCTCTCCCACTTTCCGTCCCTAGGTCGTCCTTCTTTTGCGTTGTTCCAATTCATATCCGAGGTAGAAGTATCGTGCCCTAGGGTAGTGTTATGCCACCTGCCGAGGGTAGTGTTAGTCACTGAGGGTGAGGATGGATGTTCGGCTCTTGCTGGTGTTTGTATTTCATCGTTGGTGAATTAGTGTTTGGTGATGTCGCACCAGGTATGCAGGGTCAGGGTGTTCGGTGGTAAGAAGCCAATAGTGGTGGAACACTGGTGAAGCTACCGTTCGTTTTAGGCTTATAGCTGATGGTAGCTGCATTTCCCATCCAGTGGGAATATATGGTCAGCAGCCTAAAGGGGTTAATTTCCAACACTCCCACTCTGCGAATCCATACACAAATTTCCAGTTCCAAGCTAATACAAAGCGAAGTAAGAAGGGAAACAAAATATAAAGAAAGGAAAACATAAAATCTGATGAAATGAAAACACAAAACAATACAAGGTAAAATATCTCCAACTGATTCCTTGCATATCCATCACGTCCTCTAAACTTCATAGATACCCATCTCTTTGCGAAAACGCTCCACTTTCTCGCGAGGTAATGCCTTCGTTAACAAGTCTGCGAGCATGTCCCCCGTTGGTAGGTACTTTAGCTGAACTTCATCCGCTTCCACCTTCTCCCGTATGAAGTGCTGCTGGATACTTATGTGTTTAGTTCGGCTGTGGAATTCAGGGTTCTTGGCCAATGCCATACTACCTTGATTATCAGCCAATATGGTAATTGGCCCCGTAGATCCACCCTGTCCAGTAATGGTAGCTAATTCTTGCATAAACCTCTGCACCCAGATCGCTTCCTTACAGGCTTGCGTGAGTGCCATGTACTCAGACTCCGTACATGAGACTGCGACCGTTGCCTGCTGCTTGCTCGCCCATGAGACCGCACTATGGACTGAGTTCGATTGCTGGTCGGATATGGTGCACACATATGCACCAGTGCTTCGACGGTTATCGCGGTCACCACCCCAATCAGCATCGCTGAAAACATAGGCTACTGGTGTACTGTCTTGTGTGAATGGACCAAAGTGTAATCCCTTAGCTCGGGTCTTGCTAACGTATCGGAGTAGGCGCTTAATAGCGTTCATGTGTTGTTGAGGGGGATTGGAACTGAATTTACTAAGGGCCCCAACTGCGTAGGCCAGGTCAGGCCGTGTGCACAACATTAGGTACATTACGCTTCCAAGCATGCTCCGGTCTAGTTTTGAGTCTTCGATGGTGGGCTCCTCACTAATAAGCTAGATACCAGGTTCGATTGGTGTCGAGACCATATAACAATCCTGTAATCCAAACCGCTCCAATACCGATTCGATATACTGATCTTGGCAGAGGGTGATTTTCCGCTCTTGCACTTTTCGTATAATTTTCATTCCGAGAAAAAGGTGTGCCGGTCCTTGGTCCTTTAGAGGAAAGCGCCTGGCCAGTTCCCGCCTCACTTCGTTTATATCGTATGGCTTCCCTATCCATAACACATCATCAACCCATATCAGTACCCATAGAGGTGAGTTCCCCCGTCCAATCCTATAGTACACTGCATAGTTCTCCACAGATCTCTTGAAATGACATTTGCCGATTAGAAAGTCATCCCAAGCCTTGTTCCAAATTCGACCGGATTGTTTCAACCCGTAAAGCTCGCGCCATAGTCGGCAAACTGGTTTCTCAATCTTCGGCTTCGTTGTTGGTAAAGACCCTCCCTCCGGTATCTCCATGTAGATTTCCTCTTCGAGCTGACCGAGGAGGTAGGCTGTTTTGATGTCCCCTTGGTGGATTTCGAAATTGTAGAAGGCGGCGATGGCTAACAAGATACGTAGTAATGCGAGTTTGACCACGGGGGCATATGTCTCTAAGTAGTCAATTCCATACTGCTGGGTGAAGCCCTTCGCCACCAGTCTTGCCTTGTATCTTTCAATTTTCCCTTCCGCCCCTCTCTTTTCCTTAAATACCCACTTACATCTCACAGCTGTTTGTCCTTCCGGTAGTGGTGTCATCGTCCAGGTATTATTGTCGCGCAAAGAGGTGAGTTCCTCTTCAATTGCTTCTTTCCACTCCCTGTTGTTTTGTCCTTTTATCGCTTCCGCATACGTTGTAGGTTCAGTCGTACTCATCGTGTTATACGCCTGGCAATTGTAGGTATTTGGATCCGGGTTGTGGGTGGCTAGGCTAGAAAAGGTTTCATCATCGAACCGGGTTGAGGTGAATTTACCTGCGTTTGCCCTCCAGGGCCTTTGAGAATAGATAGGTTCCTGAGGTGGGGGGTTCATGTCTTGTGGTGGTCGGATATGAATTGTTTCTTCGGGGGTGGCAATGGGGAAGCCACCAGGTGTCTGCGTACGTGGCGGAGTTTTGGGGGTAGGTATTGTCCTTTCAGCTTCCGGGGGTTCTGGAGTTCGCGGTTTAGGTTCTGAGTAATCAGCCGCTGACGTAGTACTTTCTTCATCCGAATCATCAGTAAGTAATATTGGTACCAGACCTGGGGGAGGTATCGCAACTGTCTCATTAGTGCTATCATCCGCTATGGTAAGATCTCTTGTGATATAGATTCTTCTATCTATTAGTACCCGAAACTGATTTGTTCCCACATAGCCAGTAAAGATACATGGGACGCTATTTGGCTCCCACTTCGTCCTAAGTTCCTTGGGAACGTGTTTGAATCCTTTAGCCCCGAATGAGATAAGTGCTCTGAGTTTTGGTGTTTCCCTGTCATGGCTTCCAATCCTGTCATTGACTTCTCCAGCGTACTGGTTGGACTCCAGTTCTTGAGATACACAGCTGTATGTACAGCCTCCCCCCACATCTCATCTGGTAGCCCAGCTGCAAACATCATGGCTTTGGCTCGTCCTATGATCGTTCGGTTTGTTCTTTCGGAGACGCCATTTTGTTCGGGACTATACGGTGCCGTCTGTTCCCTAACAATGCCAGCCTCTGTTAATAGCCGACTAAAGGCTGCGCTTGTATATTCCCCCCCTCCGTCACTTCGAAATCTTTTGATGCGGTGGTTGTACTGATTTTCGATCTCCGCTTTGAATTTTTGGATACAGTTGATTACTGCTGACGTATTCTTGATAGTATAGATCGTCGTATATCGGGAATAATCATCTATAAATCAGAGGAAATACTTCGCACCTCCCAAAGAGGTTGTCGCCATTGGTCCCGCTAGGTCACTATGGATGAGCTCCAATGGACGCGATGTTCGGTGAGTAGCCGGACTGTGATTAGGCTTTCGCGTTTGCTTTCCTAGCTGACAGGGTTCACAGATCGGATTCATCAGGGAGCCTTCAACAGTGATACCCGTATCTGTCTTAGCTAACTGCTTTACATCGTCAAACCCTAAATGTCCCAATCGCTGATGCCAATCCATTAGTGTTCCACAGTCTTTCCCCTGGCGTGCGCTATTTGCTGTCAATGGTGATATATTAGTTGCTGGGTTGTCTTCCGCCTTCGCCGATAGTATGTACCAGTTCCTTCTCAATCCAGCTATAGCGACTTCAAAACCATTCTTCCGAATTCTAACGTCGTTCTCTCCCAAGCCGCCAAAGATGATTACTGTCTCCGTTTGTTGAATACACCTGACTGACACCAGGTTATTAGGTCCGAGACTGGGAACATACAGTACATCATGCAACCGAATTTGAGTTGTTTCTCACTGTCCATTCCAAACGGTAAGTAAAACTTCTCCTATTCCCGTAGCCTTCATCATCCCTCCATTCGCTATGTTGATACTTGAAGATTTGGGTCCAAGGTTTTGGAATAATGTCTTCTCCGAGCACATGTGGTGTGTTGCTCCGGAGTCGAGTATCCAGCATCCTGCCTCGTGGCCTGCTATTCCTGCCGCTGCAGTCCAAGCTCCAATCGTCCTACTTTGAGCCTCGTTTGCGGACCGGATTCCTTCCGAACTCTTCTTTGGGCAGTTCCTTGCCCAGTGTCCCTTCTCATGGCAATGGAGGCAACTCTCTTTGTCGACCTTAGGAAAGTGGTTTCGTTCGCTTCTCGACTGGCTCCACTGGTATTCGTTTGGCCGCTAGGCCTTGGTGCAAATGAACTTGGAAACCGTCGACCACCGCTTCCTCTTCCTCTCCCCGCGGTTTTTCTATTGGTGAAGAATACTCCGCTTGTGTTTCCTGAACCCGCTAGGGGCTTACCCTTTTCTCCAATGAGCTGCTGATGCTCCAAGATCAGCCGGCCACAAATATCCTGGTACTTAACGCCCTCAAAGTTAGGGCTATTGGAGATAGCGGTACAAAAAGGGTGATATTGGATGGGAAGATTGGCGAGTAGGAAATACAACTTGTCCTTTTCCTTTTGTTTTTCTCCGGCATTCGTTAGCTGATTGAACAGCTTCTCTGGTTTGGCGATATGTCGATCATTGGTTCGTTATCATATCGGATCTTGGATACCTCGCCCCGCAGGTACCATATGCGGGCTTGATCTTTGCCAGCATATCGGGCTTCGAGTTTCGTCCAAAGTTCGCATGGGTCTCGCTCCGTAGCGTACAGTTCTCTATCGTTACTATCCATAAGTCTACCTAGTAGACCTCGTGCTTTTGCTGCTTTGCCCTTTGTATCAGCATCATCTGTGTCCGTACTGGTGCTGGTCATGGATTTGGAGACAATCTCCCAGTAGCCTTTTTCTGCAAGGATATCGATTACGGCTCGGCGCGATTCCCGATAATCAGAACCGCGGGAAAGAGGTCTGATACCAGTACCAGCAAGGATTTTGTGTTCGTATGTGGATGTCGACATGGTACTTTTGTGTAGAGAATTGTGTTAGGCAAGATTCGACGTTGTCAGACTAGAGCGCCGGGCTCACCACCTTTTAAATAACCAATAGGTGGTAAGGCGCAGTGGATCTAATCCTTCATTTGACGAACGATGCAAACACTTTTATTGATACAAATAAAGATGACGAACAAAAGATATAAGAGAAGATTCAAAGAATAATGAGATCGTATGCAATAACGAATGACTTTGACGAGACAAGAGATAACTGTAGGACTGTGAGCGAAAATTCAATGATCAACTGATAATGAACAAACAAAGGGAAGAACAGGCTATCTTATATCCTCCTCAAGTGAAAACCTTCCTCCCCGCACACTTCCAGAGCGTGCCAGATTTCTCTCCCACTTTCCGTCCCTAGGTCGTCCTTCTTTTGCATTGTGCCAATTCGTATCCGAGGTAGAAGTATCGTGCCCGAGGGTAGTGTTATGCCACCTGCCGAGGGTAGTGCCAGTCACCGAGGGTGAGGATGGATGTTCGGCTCTTGCTGGTGTTTGTATTTCATCGTTGGTGAATCAGTGTTTGGTGATGTCACACCAGGTATGCAGGGTCAGGGTGTTCGGTGGTAAGAAGCTAATAGTGGTGGAACACTGGTAAAGCTACCATTCGTTTTAGGCTTATAGCTGATCGTAGCAGCATTTCCCATCCAGTGGGAATATATGGTGAGCAGCCTAAAGGGGTTAATTTCCAACAATTCCCTCATGTCCATTTTTAACAGCATACAAAAGGGGCATTTCGCCGTCGGGGGATGGCCTATCGGGGTTGACCCCTTCCCGCCGGAGTAGAATTTTCACCACTCCCCTATGCCCGACAGCCAACATGAGCGGTGTTTCGCTCCAACATCCCGCCTTCTCAGGGTTGATATTTTCCCACTCGAGCAGTGTTTTGACAGTTTTACCATGTCCATTCTGAGCCACCCATCCCAGTGGTGCAAACCCCCAGGAATCTTCTCCATTGATATCAGAACAGCCCAGGTCTGTCAAGGCAGCCGCAACCTCGGCAATTTCGAAGAACGATGCGCAGTGTAACCCACTTAACTGGCCCCCATCGAAATCCTCACGATCCCCGTACTCCAGGTGCTCGAAAAGAAATAGGGCGGATATGTGGTCATCATACTGCTGAAGCAGCTCCAGCGCAAGTGACTTGGCGCAATCCGAGAGCTCCCTTTTCGCATGCACTCCCCAGTATACAGAACAGTATTCTAGAAAGGGTGTCTCAAGTGCCTCGGGGGAGGTATCAGCTCAAATGGCCTTGACTTGTCCGCAATTCAGATAAGTCAAGCAGGCCTCTGCCATCGCCGAGTGAGGTCTACTGAAAATATCGGGATGGGCAGAAAGATACTCTGTTAGAGTAAAGTGGATCAGTCACAGTTGATCCTGATGGAGGTCTGGTTTATGCGCAGGGAAATATGCCGTCGTACAAGCACCGCAAGGACACAGCTATGAGCCGAACTGTCGTCACGAGAAAGATCTGGGTCAGTCGCTGGTAGGAAAACTGAGATGTGTTCGATATTCGATGTATATGACAAGTGTGTTCGCAAAGGAGTGTAAGGTGATGCTAAGAAGTGATCATCCAGAAAAAGGAACGCAGCTCAGACTAACCGGGCCAAGGTTGCGGCGGTGGCCACAACCTGGGGCACTCTAAAGAGTGCCTGCCAGCTCAACACAACTTTGCGGCTCAACACAACTTTGTGGCTTACCATAGAAACTCTGTGGCTCAACACAACTGTATGGTGCAACGCAACTTAGTGTCCCAGCATAAATTTGTTACTTAGTATAACTTTGAGGCAAAATATAATTTTCTTTAACATAAAAGAGTATACAGGCATATTATCCTGTGGAGGATAACACTGTCAAACTTGTACTAGCCTTGCCAGTGAATGGCCTTTTGAGCAACTTGATTGGAGAAGCAGAAACACAGCCGCGGGCCACTTGGTGATGGAATATTCTCTCTAATAATTTCTCATCACTAACAGAGGAAAAAGGTGCATGGAGCAGGCTACAAGTTTGACAGTAGCATCCTCTAAGGGATAATATGCCTGCGTACTCTTTTATGTTAAAGAAAATTATATTTTGCCTCAAAGTTATACTAAGTAACAAATTTATGCTAGGACACTAAGTTGCGTTGCACCATACAGTTGTGTTGAGCCACAGAGTTTCTATGGTAAGCCACAAAGTTGTGTTGAGCCGCAAAGTTGTGTTGAGCTGGCAGGCACTCTTTAGAGTGCCCCAGGTTGTGAGCCTGCGAACATCCGGGGGTTGCGGCCACCGCCGCAACGTTGGCACGGTTAGATACAGTTTGTGGTGGCCGGCACAGTAGGCTCCTACCACACAACACCAGTCACCGCCGCGCTGTCTGGTCAATAGCCCTGCTCACACCTACAAGTGTGCCCTAACCTAACATACCACGATGGGGTTACTCCATCAGATCCCTCCTTGTTCACAGTAATAAGCCCTTGGCAGCAGCCAACCAAGGTAGATATATCATAGAAGGGATGTTGCCTGTATTGAAATCCCGGGAGCCTAGCTCAATTGCTAGGGCTTGGCAGAGTTCATCCGTCCTCAATGGCCGTTCCGCATGACTAATCCACATCAAAGCTTCCATCCCAAGTCTCGATTTATCTCCATCCTGCGCCTTTATCCACTCGATCGTAGCACTATAAGCACCCCCCAGCCCCAGCCCATCCCTCATTTTGTTGAGCCTCTCCCGTCTCCGATATATTGTCGATTCCCATAAGATTGCCTCGATATTTAATGAAACGAGTAGAAACCTAAGTATATCTATTAGCCCATAATTCGAGGTGGGATTCTCAGCATCATTGCCCCTACTCACATTTCCGATAGATTTTCGGGTATCTTCTCCAGAATGTCTGCCTCCAGACTCTCGTCCATGGCATCTGGTGTTTCGTCCTCGCACAGCTTGGCGTGAAGGTATCTGATGAGATCGTCTCTCTTGGGACCTACAGATACGCTTAACATCCTTCCGGAAAGGCGCCTTTCAATCTCAGCCCGAATGTGGGGCCTTCCGGTCATGAAAATTCGAGTACCGGGGGACTTCTCAAGGATTTGGTTTAGCGAATTAAGCAGCTTTACTCGTTGCGCTCCTGCACATTCGTCTAGAGCGTCAATGCACATGAACGTGGGTTGTAAAGGGATGATGAGCAACAAGATCTTCACGATATCACTGAGTTGCGGTCTGAGTCCACCGGTGGCCTTTTTCTGCTCTAGTAGGGCCCGCGATATATCCTCCGGAACCCTTTCGATTCCGTTAATCATCTGCTTTAGCAATGAACCTAACATATTGGCTGCAGACTGCTCCTTTCGAGCCGCGAAATCGAAGTAAAAACAGGTAACGGCGATGTTTTGTCCCCTGGCCTGGTCGCATATCCTGTCTACGACTAGAGAACTACCACCGCAGGCTGTTAGCACAGGCTCTCTCTCTCTTCTCCCCGGTGAATAACCCTTGTTACCTGATAAATGTCTTGCCGGCTCCCGGACCTCCGTCGCAAAAGAGAACTGCCTTATCGCCTTCATCTTCCCCGTTCGACCCACACCATCTCCTAAATTCCCCAGTCTCTATGAGCCATTCCCCAACATTTCCGACACGACGCTCTTGAATGTCCCAATGCCGCAAGCCGGGCTCCAGGGGTGATAGCCAGGCCAGCAGTTGGGACCTATCATCGGGAAGAATATAGTTCGATACATTGTTGAAAGAGTTCGTATTATTGCTGATGGTATATTGAGACATCTTACACTCGTTGTTGCATAGTTTGTTGAAGAAAAGGAGTCACAGAGTATGATTAGTTGGTGATATTTCTTGGAGCAGAAGAAAAGCAGGGCCAAGCCGAAGAAAAGCGGGGCGGTGCTGGTGTTACACGTCCCTGGCATGAATGGACCGAACAATCACGACTGCTGTTACAACCACAGTGATTGAAATTTCAACTTCGGTTGACATGTCACATTGTGTGTTGGGCGAATGAGGTTCCTTTATTCTTATCTCGCGATAGCTTCAAGTCTTTGACTCCATTACGATGGTTTCAATTCTCGATCGATAGGAACATGGTTTGATTAGTTTTAGGATTGATTTGATCTATTTCAATCGATATTTTGACTACAGATGGCTTCGGCCTAGGTTGTGCTTCTGTTTCCATCCGGCTGAGTGTTCTTTCGATTGTTTTGGTTGGTGTGAAGGATGCCATTAACTGAATGATTGTTTTAGTCTCTCGGCCACTCGATGCTCGGACGAAGTCACGAGAGTGGCAGGTTTTACTCCTTTTCCATTGGCATGTTGAGCGGAAAAAGAGGAGGGGGACAAAGGGTGGGGGTTGTGGCGGTGCCGTGCACGTGGGATGTGGCATGGTGTTTGGTTTTGGGAAGTGGGGTGAAGGTGAAGGCGTTGGCATCCATCTCCAGATCTGGATCCATATGGGAGTAGGAATGGAATATTGTGAGGCGTGGGGTAGGGCGTAAGTTTGGTCCCACCTGAGGGGGTCATGCCCATGCGCTGGGGTTGATTATGGGATATTTCTTTTGTGTATTTTTATTTTTGTTTAATGATGGTTGTTTGGGGTATGGGCAAGCAGCAGGTACAGGTCCACCTCACCTGTTAAGCGTACCGGCGAGTATTTGATTGTGGGGAAAGATGGGTTCGGGTCGACGGCCTTGTGTGCAGGTTGATGTATGTCTCCTGCCGTTGCACCGCTCAGGAGGAATGTTGAGTGGTTTTGGTTGGTGATGTGGGAAGAGGGATTGGACTGTTTTGTTGAGTGTTGACCGGGGTCAGGAGGGGCTTAGGATTCGCAGCGGACGGAGACCGAGGGCACTAAAGACTCTCATGAATAGGCTCGGGGCTTGCGTGTGGCTTGACGATCAGTGAGAGGGGTTTTGGATAAGGTTGGTGATGGTTGGGTGGACGGGGGTGCAACCTGGAAAGTTATCCTTTGTATAGCAGATGTAGAGTCCATGACCGTATAAGTAGTGGGCCATAAGGTTTAGAGTAGCATGCGTGCCCCAATAGGAAAAAGTTTATAAAAAAGAATGGACCGAACACAAGGGGCTCCTTGGCAAAGGATTTTCAGCTCCTGTGACCCCGGCGGTTTTCGGTCCATTCATGCCAGGGACGTGTACCGCAGCTTTCTGACTACAGCTACCCCTAAGGTGCCGAAGGGCACCCCAGCTAAGCCATCCCAAAGGCGCAAGACTGATATCGTTCTTGTGGTTATTGCATCATTACTATGACAGCCTCGTATGTCCGAATTTCCAAGTCTCAGCTTGCAGCACAAGTCAAGTACTATCCCATCAATTACTAACGCTCCAAGGTACCGATAGTAGAATAACTTCAGTTAGATCCATAAACTACTACAGCCTAGTGGCCGACACGGCAAAGCCATTCTGTGGAAACCACAAACCCCATCGGCAGTGATAATATCACGGGTTTCAAGTCAAGATATAAGTTACAAGCTTTCCTCCGATACTCAATATCTCCTCAGACGTCCGCCCACTATCTACTCAAGTTCATTGCCACTACAGTTCTGGGTGAGCATCACAACCTCTCCCATCAAAAGCCAAGTGTTCCAGGCAAATCACAACCACATAACATAACACGAACAGTAAATTTATTCAGTTAAGAAATCTCCATAGTCCTCACAAGCGACTCACAAAAAATCCACCAACGATGCCTACCTAATATCCTCGTGGCACATACAAGTATCTCCAGTATTCCCAACGGGCCAGGCCGGCCAGGCTTCGGTAAAGCCGGGCCCGGCCTATCCAAATTCTCTCGGATCTAGCCTGGCCCGAGCCTGCAGGCCTGGTTAAGCCTGAGCCTGGCCTAGCCGGGCCCGCC
>Ga0307517_10001153_pt1 | contig 44618 bp, 46 predicted proteins | sample 23_EM_MG_FD_194515 | JGI IMG/M metagenome (GOLD analysis project Ga0307517, IMG submission 194515) | Populus trichocarpa ectomycorrhiza microbial communities from riparian zone in the Pacific Northwest, United States - 23_EM | ecosystem: Host-associated > Plants > Roots > Unclassified | place...
AGATCGTTGGATTTCGCTATCCTACGATCTAACGACGTCATTTTGCCCAAGAGTTTAAATAAGGCACGCGGGCCAGATCCATGTCGATCGACTCCGGACCATACATAGAACCGTCTAATTATGACATATAACATGTTTATAAACGACTAAAATTTCTTGTTAAGATCAACAGTCCAGAATACCTCTGAAACAGAGCGCTGTACCCCTCACCCTCACCCGTGTAAACCCATACGCGTACCTCACGGGTGCGGGTTTGGATGGGTATGGGTACGGGTCAGAGAATTTTACCCCAGGGTTACCCACTGGCAGGACATTCACTCGATAGTAATTATCTACATCGACTTGACTTTGCTCCGTAGTAAGTTCTTAATCTTAGGATTATCATGGACGCTCTTCAATGCACAATGACAACGTGGACTCGGATGCCAATCGGATGCTTGCTGCCCTTGGTATAAGAAGCGTAAACCTATTCCCGTGAAGTTCAACTCAACCCCCCTCCTCCGCCACCGTGCCACTCAACTACCTTATTAAACCTCCAATTTAATCTTCCCACTGTACTTCAAATTTATCCGGTGATGATTGTGAGGAAATATTTATGATCTTACTTACACGAGTTTATGAGGCAAACCAAAATAAGTTAATGTGATAAGTTAACGTGAGCAAATTAACTTTGCACCCTTAGTAAGTACAAGTTAACTTGTTCACGTTAACTTTTCACGGCCAGTCGATCCAAGTTAACTTATTCAGTAGTAACTACTCAATGTAACAAGTTCTAACCATGTTCTTGTATACGGTCGTCGTTGACTGATCAGGTTTCGGCTCATGGTCCGGCTTTGTCATTTCTCATTACGTGTTCCACCTCACAGATCAGGTGGATGACATCAGCATTCCTGTGGCACAGCGGCGGTGGGTCTCCCCTCTCGTTTAACCATGGCCAAACACTGTCGATCTCGCTTTCTTTCCACCCTCCCACAACATCCCTCTCAAGCTAATTAACACGGCAGGATGCGGTAAAAGGTAACTCATTCATTTTCAAAGCTCTTACTATATCTATGCTAACCTCGTTCATTCTTTTAGGTCCGAAACTCACTGCTTGGCCTCTCCCCTCCAGCAGGGATGTGGGCCACCCAACGTCGATGTCGACGGATTCTGGGAGGATGGGCTGATATTAGTGGCCACGGATGATGGACCAACGTTGGATTTGAGGAAGAGGGAGCCGTATTGCGGCAATGTGGGACCCAATGTGTGTCACGAAATGCTACGTGAAAATTTCTTGTTGCTCAACCTCTCCTCCCTCTTCGCCTAACGGCGAGGCCAATGCGTTAGGACATAGACCCATCGATGCCACGTCGCCAGCGCCAGCGACGCTCGTCAAACAGCCTAATGACCGTCTCTGGCAAGCAACGATATAATGACGTCGACAAGACCCATCGATACCACATCACCAGCAACATCGATGCTCGTCAAACAGCCTAACGACCACCTAAGCGGATCCATCAACAGGAGGAGGCGGGCCACCCAAGCGACTCGAGGGAAAGATGAGGAGGAGGAGGGTCGCATAGTGAGGTGGTGATGCCACAGCGTGAGCCCATCACCTGAAAAGCGCCAGTCATGTAACCAACATCCCCAGTTCTAGCATGTTCGAACATACGAACACTGCTCGAGCGACACATGGCATGCTGCTTGGGGGAAAGGAATATCCGATTTGGGCACCGTCGTTGCCGCCAGGAGGGAGGAATCCGGTTCTCTCTGGGAGTGAATCCAATCCCCAAGAATCGGTGCTATGACACAACACACTAAGTGTGGAAATTCCGCATGAAAATGGATAAACGAACTCCCTAGGTGCTCCGCCAGGTGTATCCTCAGTCAAGATCCGACGCACCACCTACTGCCACGCTCAACCCCTCGCAAAGCTGCACGGCGCCCTCAATTGAGGCGCGCACTGCCCTTGCGAGGCCTAGGGTTCAGTTTTGGTAGGGCACCCGCCCACTCACCCGTATACCCCTGGGCTTTCCTCAAACCCGTACACCAAGTCGCTGAAACCCCGAAACCCCTACTCGTGAATGTGGGTACAGGCTAAACGTTGAGGATTCACACGCTCGTATGGAGCCCTCTGGCGAAATGCGAATGACTCTGAACCACGGAATGCGGCTGAGCAGTATGAACGCAAAGCAACAGTGTGGTCTAAGAAGGGATGAAAGGCGATACAAAATATGTTTCATAGTATATTAACTACGCGCCAACCTGTCAAAATCCGTACCCTTGGGGCGGGTACGGGTTTTTGCGGGTACGGGTGGTATCCCAGAGCTACCCGTGACAATCACTAACCATCCCTTCTTCGTGTCTTTTTTTTTTTGGAAAACTCATATATGCACGGGGGTTTTCTCACGTATGTAAGCACATGATGGCTTGGCTGTCACTAGGCCGGTTACGCTCTGTTGCTTTGAATCATATCACGCATTTGGGCCCTTGAATGTATGCGGTCGCTTTGGGCGTGGTTTGTTGTTCGATCGATGTGTGGCGTTGGCGCAAGTTGTTCATGAACTTCATTCCTCTTTGATCATGGCTCGACGTTCATTCAAGACACACATACAAGCCCTCGAAGATGCCAAACAAGGTGCTCGGGGTGGGCTTCTCGAGCGTGATGATACACGATATATGGAAGGCACCATACTGACTGGTTCATCGGCGTCGACTTTTCTATCTGCCCTGCCACCACCCTCACAGCCACTGTCCATCCAGCCACCGCAGATCATCGCGGCCCCTGCCCCAGTTCCTGAGACTCAGCCCACAGTCATTAAAGGAGATGTCCCTCCAGCAAGGAAGAAAACACAGGTGAGCACGTCCCGGAACTTCAATCTGACTGTGCCACTCATGAGGTTGAAAGGTTTCCGAGACGCTCCAGGATTTCCAAGACGCATTTCCAAAGCTCTTGGAGTTTCTTTTCGAGCATGAGGCTGATTCACAGACGGCTCAAGGTTGCCCCTGTGAATCTGGCGCAAGCAGAACGACTCGCTGCTGCGATTGTTTTTGCTATGAACTTTCTTGCGTCGACTGCTTTATCGCCGTACACAGGAATTTACCTACACATTGGGCAGAGGTCTGGGATCCTGATCAAGGTTTCTTTGTTCGCCATGACATCGCCGCGCTTCGAGACGATACTGCGTCAGTAAATCTCGGCCACCATGGACTTCCTTGCCCAAGTCGATATGCCACAAACCTCAAGTTCACAGTCGTTGATGTTAATGGTGTTCACCAAACCAAGATACGTTTCTGTTCATGCGAGGGCTTTCCAATTCGGCCGGAACAACTTATGCGAGCGAAATTATTCCCGGCCACCATGACACAGCCCACGACCGCATTCACCTTTCAAGTTCTAAAACAGTTTCATCTCCTGCACCTCGAAGGAAAACTCTCAGCTTACGACTTCATTGGAGCTCTTCGTCGTCTTTCCGACACCGCTTTCCCTCAACGAATAGCCGTATGTTCCGTAGTCGCTCTGGATTACATCCTGATTTATTCATTTAATTGTAGGACCCTTCGCCGCAATTTAGGTTGATAATGCGTGTTTGGCGTTTTCTTACTGCGACAAAACGTCAAGGCCAGGCTCACGGTATCGATTCGCTCCTCCCTCACCGCCGTCCAGGAAATCTTATTGTTCACTGCCCGAGTTGTCTCGAAATCCATGTTAATCTGGAACCTGGGTGGGAGAGGACACCGCATGAGCTTCGGTAAGATATTTATTCTGTGTCACTGTTTCTTATCGCGACTGAATACTCCGTTTTCCAGGCATCTTATCCAAACCCAATACACGGCAGACGGGAACCACCATTCTAACAAGTATGCTAAAAATACCGACCCTGACGATATCTCGCTTTATGATGGTAGAGCATACTATCCAAACGACGCTGAGTATCGAGAGTACATAAAGAATCTACCCAAAAATGCGCCAGAGGTAAGTTTTCGCTTTGTGGTGTCGTTTCATCACACTGATAAAATTTCGAAACACACAGAAAGCCCCGTGTGATCATCTTAATGTCCATACCAAGCAAAACCGGAAAAAGTTCAAAAACATGGAGATCACCGGCGTCGTCAACATTCAATGTAGCCACGTATTCATAAAGTCGACTGTCGACCTTCAGCTAGGGGAGAAGTATGTCATTTTTTTTCTGGTGGGTAATACCATCGCTAACTTCTGGAACCAGGCATGGCAACGTAGATTATGCACTAGATCATGCGATCCTGAACACCAAGCCGCATCCCGTGTCAGAACTTTACCTTGCCTTTGTGAGGATATGCGATCACGTCTTCTCCTACGACAACGTTTGCAGCCTTTGCGTCAACGCTGTCAAGCGGTTCAACAACAACTTTCCAGGTGAAGCTGAATTCGTCGAAAACTTACGATGGTTGATTCCATTGCTACACGTTCAAAATCACAAAGACAACTGTACCTACCTTTATTCATCAGCTTATGTTCGTGGGGCGGGCCATTTTCATGGTGAAACTGCTGAGATGACCTGGGTTGAGCTTAACCAGCTTGCACCACAAACTCGCCAGATGAATAACGGTCATCGCCAAGACACGATAATCGATCATCACTCTCATTGGAATTGGATGAAAACGTCCAATATGGGTGCGTCTTTTTAAATTTCGACTAGACTAAGCTTATCCTCTCAATAGCATCAACACTTTTCCGCGACATCGTCCTCGCCAAAAATCTTTTCCTCGAAAAGCACACCATCTTTAAGAAGCTTTCGGCTATCTACAGTAACGATGTTCCTGAGTGGAATCGACTGGACCGTGAGTCTCGCATTATTCCGCGTGATAAGGAGGTGCGATGCGTATATCGCCAATATAGTAAAAAAGGTTCGTTTGATTCTATCTCTCGAGTCTGGGAAGATAGCTGATAACTTTGATGCCAGTCCCATCTCGCTCTCGCATTTACCAAGCTCTACTCGAGACTGAGAAGGGTTCGGAGCTCACCACGACGATTCCTTCCTTTCTTAATGAAGCCATCTTAATATCGGAGGAACAGTAAGTGATTAATTGACGGATTCAATGATTTTATCTTAATGTACCTAGGCGAAAGGTGAAGTCCCGCGTCAAGGCCCTCAAGAAAACACTGTCGGAAGACATGGCCAATGTCTCACTATTCAACGAAGTTGAAAAACGACGCGAACGGCTGAGGTTACGGATACAAAACTGGCGCGACTGTCAGAAAGACCTTACTCCTCAAATTGGCGACTTTGTAGCGCAGCAGGCGATTCAAAAGAAGACGGCTAATGCGCCAGAAGAGGAAGTGCTCTATGTACCGTCTGATTTTACGGGAGCGGAGCGCATCAAATATGATTTGGTGAAGCTTGGCGAACAGGAGCGTCACTTTTTGGAGGGTACCGCATTCGACTACATCTCGAAAGTCAAAACGATCACGAAAACATTCTTCGCAAGCCACGCCAATAAGAAAGCACAAGCGTACAGTCAACAAACTCATACTCGCTCCATAACTGAGATCGAGGATATCGAGGAACGTCAAACCACAGCCATCTTCGACTACTCAGTAACCCGTAATGCGATGATATCCCTTGGGATGTCCGAACACGACCCCTGCTTTCCACCCCTCTCAAAAGAAGATACCTATCGGAAACCGACTCATTTGAAGCGAGCCGTTGGCGACTCTCGCCGAAATGACGGTGCTCTATGGAGCGCGGGAGTCACAGGGGGAGTCTCCCATGTTGTTGGGTCTTCGTCTGCCACCAGCGAACATGCTTCTTTGACATTTCACCCCCCAGTCGTAACTCAGGCTATTCGCCGAAAACGTAAGACTTTCATTTACTTTCAGACTGGCGAAATCTCTGACTCACCTCCTATATTTTAATCAAGGTCGAGCTCCCCAGCCTGAAGGAAACAAATCGAAAAACAAGAGAGTTCGCGTGGATGACGCCTCAGCCACGCAGGGATCCACCTCAGCTGCGGCCGTCAGTACAGAGACCGATGAGGCAAAGAGGCCAAAAGAAGGTACGCTCTTGAGTGTACACTGGATGTGTAGGCATTAACCATGTATCATACAGACGGATGGATCTGGTCGTTCAAGCCACGTGGTGGTATGTCTGATGAGGATGTCGAAAAATGGGTCATTGAAGGTGAGTTAAATCGGTGGCTTGGTGTTAAACAGTTAAACAAGAGCTCACCAATTTACAGGTGATCGCGTTCAATGGTTCCGAGCTGAAGCCGAAATGGAACGCTGGCGTGAAGAATGGGAAATCAAGCAGGCCGACTTCATTCGTTGCATACGGAGCTTCAATAAAATGTCCAGCGTCTGGGAGGAGATGGCTATGAACAGCATCGAAGCAGGGAAGCGCGCGTACTCGAAACATAAATCAGCCCTCTTCAAAGAGATGGAACAACATGCAAGAAAGCTATTCAATGATGCCGGTTACGGGCATTTAATCACCAACCTCCTCGACCACGATGAAGGAAAAATTCTGGCTGATTATGTTCTTCTGGAGCGTTCAAGTCCTCGATATATCATTCCTGAGCTCACGATCAAGGTGAATACCATTTTGTCTCCCTTCGTTGGATTGCATTTTTAATGGTTACATTTAAAGGGAACTCTCCCCGGGTCCCAATCCCACCAACATGCTGTTTAGTCGTCACACAGATTGTCAGATTGCTTGCTTGACTGTTTAATCTATTTCAATCACGTCTGACTGCTTGCCCTTTCCGTTCACCTACAGATCTGTTTAGATTAGATTAGATACGTCTGCCATGTGAACAGTTTTAGATTAGTTTAGATTAGATTAATCTATTCGTACGTAGTCATGTCCTGTAGTGTTCCAGAGGCTATCCGACGTCTATACAAAATTTTTAAATCAAAGATTAGATTGATCAATCTGAGCAGCTACCTGGATAGATGTTTAATCAAAATCGGTACGGTTACGGAAGTAATACTGATCGGGTATGCATCTTGCCACTGACGCTCTCCACCACGAATCCACCAACTTATTCCTCTGCCCATCTCTCATCTCCCGTCCGAGACGCCCTGCATCTTCAGGCCCCTCGACAGCGTATTGAAACCTCATTGATATTGGTATGGTGCAGGTTTTCGGGTAGGCGGCGTTCGAGTGGGTATGTAGGTGATGGTTCAAGTGGGGACCGTAGGGCCCAGGTGCGTACACGGGTGAATCTTTATCTTCGATTCGATGGTCGCCGCCATTCCATACGAATCAAATCAACATTGTCCCTTCCGCTATAAGCAGGGAGCAAGATCGCCAGAGGTAAGATTCGACAACTTGCAGGGAGGCGCTCCTGGCTGTATAGATGGGGTGGGGTAAGGGGTTTTGTTCATACTCGCCGATCATATCGGTTTATTTGCCAGCTGCACAACCTCGTCGATAATCAGATTTCTCGGTGACGTCTATCACAGCCACAGAGTTTGGCATATACAAGATCCACGAATACCGCAGGTGCCGATGATTAACATCGGAACAGAGGGGTAGACGTTGAAGGATTGGCACTTTAGGCAAGTTGCCCCATTTTCGGTCCAGTTCCCTTCCTGTGAGGTGGGTAAAAGAGTATATACTGCCATTATTTGCAGCCAGGCTACGCAACTTGCCACGGCCACTATTCGCATTCGCTCTCGTCATAAACGCACATAGTCGCCAAGCTGGATGTTGTCCATGTTCCACGCGTAGTATCTGATGTCTTCGCGGGTAGGCCGACTTCCGGTGGGTATGAGGGTATTGGCTCAGGTAAGGCTCAGACGGGCGAAGTTGTATACTTCTGGCTGAGTTCGCCATCGTCGTGGTTCCACGCGAATCGAACCGACCATTCTTCCTTCCACCTAAAACGTACGATTCAGAATAACTAGCCTAGGGCGCTCTAATTGTGCAGAGGGGATGGGTTATGATGGCCGTGTTCACCCTCGCTAACGAGGATGTCTTTGTCTAGAATATGTAGTCAGTGAAGAGAGCGAATCTACGAGGTAAACCACCGACCAGGCGAGGCCGATCCCATTTGTTCCTCCTTCCCCATTCGCTGCTCCCAATTCGGCGTTCTCGGTGTCTTGAAGCTCGGCGTGCACGCGTCCCATTTCCCCCCTTCCAGTAAAGAAGCCTTTTTTTCTCGGCTACGGGAACACATTGTCGCTGTCGACGAATGAGGATCAATTATGGTGACAAATGCAAGGAATGACCAGGTAAATACCCCTTCGCTGTCGAAGCCCAACTATCGTTCCTCCCGAAGAATCGTCGAGAAGACCCAAGAGAGACGGCAGTAGCAAATAACGGCCTCGTGTCATCATGTACGGATGGGGGGAAGAGGGCATGTAAAGTGCGATGATGATGGACGCGACAAGGAGAAATTTCGTGCCACTAACGAAATGTGCCTTCAGAGATACGAGGATATGTCGCCGCTGCTGGCAGTGTGAGAATCAACTAAGGTGACGAGGGAAAGGACTGACCAGTTGAGCACCCCTCGCTCCGGAACTGATTCTTTTTTGGCTAACTATCCCTCTTGCTATATCCCATCACTTTCCCCAATGATTCCCGTTCGGGAAGAAAAAAGATGGGGGTCGCAAATAACAGGGCCTTGGTTGTCATATATGCGGATAGAAGGAGAGGGATAGGGCGTGTAGAGTGCGATGATGTTGGCCCCGAGCGAACAACGAATCATCCACCAGGGCTAGAATGAACCGTCTTCGCTGTTACGGGCATGATCGTAAACCTATCGCTGCCATCTGTCAGAACAATATTATTTAGCTGCTAGCCCGTGAATTCCAATAGTAGGCCGATTACTGAACGAAAACGGACGAGAGGGTGGCGGGATTGGGAAAACTCGATGTAGAGGCCTTGTGTGATACGTAGGAGACGAAGATGGAGGCAAGACCTGTGCGGAATGGAGACGATGAGTGACAACCGAGGTCGTGGGGGAAAGAAAGGAAGAGCTAGAGAGAGTTGGGACAAGTGAACAACAGCGCCTTCTGCGCCTGCCACATAATTTGATACAGCAGTACTTAACAGCACGAAATGAGAAGCCAACCCGCTTACCATTATATGGGGCTCTCAAACCATCCGCACGTTTACTCTCGCGATTCCGGAAGACCAACATTCTCGTTAGATGAACAGTATTCGCATGACAAGACTCCGAGCACAGGGTTTGTGGTGAAGAGGCGTGAATCAGCCTCCAAACCAAACATTGCAAAAAGCCGGTGATGTCCGAATCTCTAATCATGCCGTTGACCCGAGTTCTTTCTCCCCCCTACGGTCTAACATTCTTCTAATCATATTTGTCTTCACTGGATAGTATCGTAATACACTAAACCAGGGAACACTTGGTCGACGACATTCAAGATATTATTCACAAGAAAGTAACCCCCGCCGATGACCATGCTTGGCCTGGGATTTGGCAAGGAGGTCGTTGTGCGTTTCATGTTTCTTTTTCCTGAAACCTTCAAGTTTTCTTGATATGGAATAAGTATTGTAGGTCGTCTCCCCATTGGTACATCTCCACCCTAGCGCGCACAATTGTTCAGAGCAGATTCCCTCCGAGAGAAGTTCTCCGACGACGAGGTACTCGGTCCAAGGCTGACTGTACTTATTCGGTGATATTTTTACCTCTATCCATGATGCGACGCATCCCAGGAGTCTCATGTCACTATCTCCTTCCCCCGCCTCTCTCGAGCCTCGGGGAGAATGTAACTCAAATCCATCCACAACCTCTGCAGCTCGCGACTGTCCACACGCTTAAGAGCGTCAAGCCCGTGGTTTCGGCTCCCAAGCTCACCATAACTCGCAAATTCGTTGGGCTTGGTGCGTGAGCGACGGACGAGGAGAGTCACATGACTGATTTCATAAATGAGGAGGACTTGCGATTACTTACGGAAACGACTATTATTTGAGCTATTTGTCAACACATATCTAAGAGGGTACCTCATGAATTGATAACCGAAAAAATACAGTCGCTAAATCAATATAATGTTGTCGCACCCATCCTCCCCTTCTCTACACCCACCTTCCTCTGCAAACGAAGAGAATCATTATTTGACATCATCACATCAAAGGTATTACAAAAATTCTCGGCTACGAAGAGAGAAATCAACGAAAATAAAGAAATAAATCGAAAGAAGAGATGATTTAACAACATACCTTGCTCTACTACGATGGAGGGCACGCCAAAGAGTGGAGATCGCGCAAGCCACGACCCGAATTCTTGTATAAATATTGATCATGGTGTTAGATCATAGATGTGGTTGAAATGAGAAGGAGTCGGACCATGGCACAACATTCCCAGATGTCTTTTCCATGAAGGAGAAGCGCGATGTTGAACCCGAAGAACTTGGAGAAAGCTGGCCGTCAAATCGAGAAGGGCCCCATCTGCCAGAAATAACCGTTCACCCTCTCTTCCCCCCTCGCACAATGCGCTCCTGCACCGACATTTTTCTACAGCCTCTAATGAGCGGCCTTGAATCAGGTGAGGAAAATCGTTGGACCAACGCCAGTCTCCCTACTCACCGAGGATCTCTCAAGTTGTTAAGCCGATCTATCATCGTTTTCTTCAGCAACATTCCAACAACCCGCCCTGGATCGAACACGTAATCTGCACTATTGCGCACTGAAAAATGCAGCGCGCCTACAATTTGGATGTGGGGGGTACTGTCTTTCATCCCCTCAGTGAGTCGTCGCGTTCTTCACCTCCATGTAATCTTGAATGTCGATCCCTCTATCCAGAGTAATATTTGTCAATCACTTGATTATATATCGATTATACCCATTGACAACGTTGTCTATCACGCATCCTGCAATCCCAGCTACCACTGGCTCATGTTAGTATCCTCATCAATTGAAGGATAACGAGTTGGCCTTTACATATTTTATTTGCTTCATTGAACGAAATACACCTCCCGAAGACTGAGTGTACACACCTAGACTCTAATACTGACCACGCATCACGGCTCGTCATGGGGACAAGAGGGTTGAGAACAATACCCATGAAAACAAAGAACCGGAAAGTGCTGTGATAGTCCGATGGGAGAAAGGTGAGAAAAATTAAATGCGAGTACTTGGTCTCAAAGTACACAAACTATGAACCTCAGTAGGTCCTCCCAAAAACATTTCGAGTCGCGGACTAGTGTAAAGAGGAAGAGTGTTTCTGTGAGAGGTGTGGACTTTTCTTTCCATCTTCTTCACTGCGTCACACCCCCTTCGATATGTATAAAATTCTGTGCATACATGAATCATCTGCATCCTAGATGGATTCTAAAAGAGGGTGTAATTTTACTGATGTAGTAGACCGACCAACAGAATCGCTTAAGGACTAAAAACCGAGAATTCAAACCCCAAATTCTCCCTAGATTTTCATCTTTAGAGACAGGACCTGAAATTGCAGCCCCTCCCCGAAATGCTAGTCAAGAAATAAAAGTCAGACCTCACTGACGAAACGCGCTAGGGATAGAAAATGGGACATACCCCCTGGTATCAGGTGCGCCGCCTTGTATCTTGAATCGAGTCAGCAAACTAATACCGAACGCAGCAGTATTTTTTTAAAGTGTTCGCACCTCCTCAGTGTTTCTGGCTTTTATATCGACCTCACGGACTGAATCCTCTCGGGCGAAAGGGCCATGGATGTCTGGTGCCACGCTACGATTTCAAAAGGAAAGCGGTTAATCTGGTAGTCTTATATTCGAGTTATAAAGGGACTTACACCCGGGCCAATACAAAGGAGGTTGTCACTGCCAATGTGATGAAAAAAGCAGACAACTTCATTTTTGCAAGTTCGGTTAGGTGGTAAATTTCAGAGGAGTTGTTGTGGTCGTAATTTGTTGAAGACTATCTCCTCCAACTCGATGCATTTTATACTTCCAGCTCTCCCGTCCCATCATCAGACTGTAAAGCTTCGTATCTAGCTTAGCTCTTCCTCGTTTCCATCAGACAAAGCAAGTCCACTTCTGCGGGTGATCGGTTCTATTGCGAGCTATACAATCACGTCAACGAACGTTGAGTTGATGGCATGGCTCGTAACAACTTCCTTATTTCACTGTTGAGACTATGATAGTAGAGTTGACCTTCACAAAGTTTGGGCTCAGATAACGGTCAGAAATCATTTTAAGATCACAGTGAAACCCATCAAGGTGTCTTTATTAAATATCCTCTCATGACCCCAAAAGTTCCATAATTTCGGAACCCACCAGTACAATCTAAAATGGGCAAAATGAATCCGAGTTGATCCCGCTGTAATTCATTAACCAATGTACCGTGTCCAATTTCACAGAATTATCAGAGAAGTTAAAAGTACATTACGATACCCGCGTGTGATACAGACCATGAAATATTTTATTCTAATATGTGTGTGCAGTTCTGGAGAGTTTCGCATAACATTTGACTTGGCTTCGAGTTCAATCCGTTATGTGATATTATGTAAGGCGCTAAATAAAACCCTGGGATCGTGATACCAGTGACCGTGATACACGAACAACTTTCTACAGAAAATGATGCATTGCCGCAGTTTCATGATGAGGGCCAAGATCAGAAGGGAAGCCCAGAATGCCATCGTGCATCCCAGAACTCTCAAGCACATCTGGGACCTGGAAATTTCGGCCCTTCGTTGATGGGGCGAATGATCGAAATTTCCCAAGTAGTATGTAGCATCATATGGCCATACTGAATGGCACAAGTCAAGGTAAAAGCTTCACAGAATGAAATTACACTTTCAGCGTATGACACTCAACGCGACCACTGGCTAATAGTGCACTGCCCCCACCAAGGTCCCTGAGGTTCCTCTCAGCTGGCATCGAAGCTCTTTATCGCTCGATTCACGCAGAAATTTCTGCCACAAGAAATCGACGCTGCACTGCAAAACCCCGAACCGCCGAACTGACGAAACTTGCAAATTTGAGATTTTTTGGAACTCTCGAGTTTCCGGCGCAACTTGATTATATCTCCCCCAATATGCGCTGCAAAAGCCGGGCTATCTAACTCAATATTGAGGTGTAAAAAATCACACCCAAACATATATTTTGGAGGGGCCAGTTATTTTGCAAGCATGTGGCTGGGACACAGCAAACGAGGTATAGTGTTGGACGGATAAACGACGTCGGGCCGATCCCTGCCTTTTGGGCTCAGTTTTTCAAAGATTTAATGGTCCCGATCTCGTAGGGCACATTAAAGGGACCGACTCGTTCAGTTGTATCCGAAGCTCAAAGGTTCTGTGATGCAAAATGGTGTTATGTGCATCCTTTCTAGACAGGACATAGGCAGATCTGCGACACATTCCCCAACTGTGTCATAGATGGGGACCCGCCACCCTTGCGCGACACCTGTTATGTTGTCATGGACACACCGAAGGGGGAGAACACACGACGGTATCCTCGATAGATCCTATGTGCTGCGTCGTGGACCAGTGTCCCGATTTGGTGCATGTGTTGATGTTGGTGTAGTCACCCTGGGTCGTAACAGTAAAGTCCTTGAACAAACCCGTCTCTCTGATTTAGCTCTCAATACGCTCAATACTGGTGTCGACTGCAGTGCTGCACTTTGACTGCGGCGTCTGTACGTCTGTCCACAATAAAATGGATTTCGTGGACATACAATCTTGCACTGTGCGTAGTAGAGTAGGAATGGTGACTAAAAAAAATTGGGCCTTGCCTGCTCAATGTCGGCTCGATGAGCAACAATCTTAACAAGAGATCGCTGGTCTACTCAGCAAATATTGAATACCTAGATGTTATCTCACATCGTCCCCAAGCATCACTTTCGCGGCATGTACTTGTATGTTCACGTAACCTATTGAAAGGTTTTGCATTTGTTTTGCATCATTTTTTCATGTTCCCATGGACAACATGCGTCTTCGACGGCGATGGCATTTATATCCTCACACCAGTAACATCACTCCACACTTCATGGGCCCCATTTGGCATAGTCCTATTTTTTTCGACAACGAAGAACTGTCAAAATCTTCGAGTTCGGATGATCTGGATGTCCTTCCAAGGAGTAGAAGCGCGATGTTTAATCATGAGGCAGGCCGTAAAGGACTGGGGGAAAGCCAACTGTCGAATCGACACGGGCCGCATCTGACACCTTCCCTTTCATCCGTTCTTCCCCTTACATAATGCGCACGCACGTACCGGCCTCCGTCTAATTATGCACAGTGGACTTGACTCAGGTGATTTACATAACTGAACCAATACCAATCCTACGAGTCACCAATCCCCGGTGCAGCTGCTCTATCACCGTTTCATCCAAAATTGCTGCCCTAGTTCTAACATTTATTCTGCACTATCGCCCACTGAGAAATGAAGTGGGTCTGAAATTTGGACTTGGAAGGGACCGGGTTTTATTCTCTTAGTAAGCCCTCGCGCGATCGCGTTCTTTACCCCTGGTGCAATTTAGTTCAAGGATGTTGGTCGATTCCCTAACTTTTGCGAATCACTTGATCACAACCTATCGACATCCTTCGTCTATAACCCAACCATCCCATCATGCACTGGATCGTGTTCGGACATTCACAATTCCCTGCACGAGAACTCATTCGTTAGGCAACAAGATCAACGGCACTAGGTCATCTCACTCTACGTTTTGCGTAGGATCTCTCCAAGGGGTGATTGCTGTGGACAAATCACTCATTAGATCGTTCTAGGTACTGTACGATCGGGACCTATAACAGATAACAGATATGGAGGTGATATCGCCCCCAAATGATGGTTTGAATCAGGTTAGTCAATCCACACTCTTGATTCTGATAAAGCTCGCCATGGAACATCTTGTCGTCTGAACATTCCCCTTGTTTCATACTTTCCCCTCCGTTCGAGTTTGACCACCTCTACGCACATTGACCCTCAAGGATAATTCGCTGCCATGGTGGGCCCACTGGCAGGGAATTACATGGCCTCTTTGGTCACCACATTATTTGTGATGAGATTAGTGACAGTCCGTTTTCCAACTTCCTTCCAGTGTTGCGTTTCGCCGACCTGACCACCCCACTAGCAGAATTTTAATGGTCAGTTCTGCTACTGGAGAAGCAATTGAGATTTTCTGAACTTGCAGCAGTCATAGCGTTTACGATGTTCCTTTGGGACTACATCCTTACCTTTGAAATGGAGGTCGATCTCGTTTGGAAATAAAAGTGGAATTTCATGAAGGGGCTGTACCTCTTTCAACGTTACTTACCCTTGACTGAACTCATCTTTTTTTTTCTCTTTTTGGAGAGGCGCACCGCCCCTTTGGGCCGTGGGTTGGTGAAACGAATGTTGAAAAAAATTTCATGGCCGCTATCAAAGATATACCAACACTTACCGAACTCTGCGTCCTGGCTTTATACAACATCGCTGTCTCGCGACCTTTCATGCAACATGTCAGGAAGCATGATAACATCCTAACCCTGCGCAAGTTCTTTGAAAAAAAGGCGTTGTTTCTTCAATCGATCATCGACGAGCCCTCGCTCTGGACTGGAGATCAAATTTCGCACCAAACTGGCTCTCTTGATGGGCGAGAATGGGATGAGTGGTCATTAAGAGTGTTAGCCGCAATCAAAGCACTCAAAGGACAGCTCCCTGATCTTGATAATGCGGTGACAGCTTTCGTGCAAGGAGCCCGAGAAACATTCGTTGAACGTTTCTCAGACGAGTTCAAGGAGGGAGGTGGAATTGACAAGTTAACTGAGAGAGAGCTCACGACGCTTTACTTCTCGTCGACAAACGACGCAAACGAAGGTGGGCTGGGTAGTTGGCGGCGTGGTCAAGCAAGAAGGCCTGCAGAAACCTTGCTGAAGTTCAACGCCTCTTTTATGGCTACACGGAACGAAACGGAAAGCTTCATTTCACATAAGCTCACTGAAGAAGAAGACCACATTTACCTTATGAGAACAGCCAGAAAACGCGATGCCAGCGGACATCAGAAAGCACTCAAGGTCGCACAAATACAGGCCGATGAAGAGAAGATCACACAGAATAGGAAGAAGGAAGCAGAACGAGAGGAAAGACGCGAGAACAAAGCGACTGCTCTTATGGAAACAGTCAAAAAGCTGGTCCTGACGGCTGCGGAGATCGAAGGTCTCAAGAACGACGAGTTAAATCTTCAGTTGGATTGCCATCGTGAGATAGAGAAGCGGCGTTTGGCAGCTGACAGTGGGAATGGCTCGGCGGAGAACACAACCGAGAAGGTGCCGTTGAAAAGCCACATGAAAGCGAAGCCCAATCGAGTCTGCGAGCTGAAGAAGGCCGTTGCTAGGTTTCTTGCTCGAGGGGAAACGAAGGAAACAGCCGAACAGATGCTTGGGATGGAGAATAGCACCCAAACTGGAGATGACAACTTATATGAGTCGGACAATGATGATTTATAGATTAATTTTTTATACACTATATATTACATCGTTATAATTACATGGGTACCAAATTTGAGGGGTAGAATATCTGAAATACCCGAGATTTCGTTTTGGAGTCGACGCCAGCACGATTTGCCAGTTTCGAAGTGGCTGTGCACTGACTAAGCAGCCGCAACCATTTGCGGACGGTGCGCCTCTCCACTCTTTTGTCAGTCTAATGTTGTTTCTATCTTCTTGCGCTTAATTTTTTTATAGTGTACATGGGGGAAATTTTGAGGGATACCGGGTGTCAGAAGGTAACCTACGCCGCTTCAGGTTCGTAAAATTGACCCGCCCTATTCGTAGAATGAACTTATTATGTGTCCAGTATTCAGGGTCATTGGGATGGTGGCATCTGAGAGCGAGTTTAACATACACTACTTGTTTTGAGTCGTATTAATTGGTGTCTAACAGTGATGCTCACATTACGGACATGGGCCGTGTGGAATCGGAACCAGCGTTTGTCGATTATTCTGCCGATCCTTTCCAGCATTATTTTGGCATTGAATTCTGCCATCATGGTCCGATTTACTAAATCCATCACATGTAAGTATAATTCCAAGCTCACTCTTGCATTTATGGATGTTCTATTTCATGGCAGTTGGTGTACCACCATATCCAGGATACAAGGGATGTTTCGAGACACACAATGGTCAAATTTTGGTTTTTATGTGGGGCCTACTGATGCTCTGGGATGCTAGTAAGTGTAAATGTATTGTTCCGTTTCTCTCTAATTGTAAAGGTCACCAGTATTGTTGATACTCATGTCGCTTCCTGCCATCCGAGCGTGTGAGCAGTTCCATTTTGACAGCGAGTTCTGCAAATCTCATACTCTTAATCCTAGACCGAGATAGCGGAAAAACTTTTTTAACAATAGTGGTGTACCGCGATGGCAAGTGGCTGCATTTTTCTTGATAAAAGCGCTGCTAAATTTTGACATACTAGGTGTACCTACTTCTCTTTGGTAAGTCTTGTGCCGGGAATGAATGAGCTAACCACTCATGATGCTGGCTAGTCCTCTCATGTATCAATCTCATCGTTATCAAAGCCCTTCCGGTGTGTTGACCAGCTCCCTTTGATTTGTTCCATAGTTTTTAATTGCAGTCATACTGTACTATCAGCCAGACTACCAACTGCTCTTGACCATGTAAGCAGATCATTTTCAACTCCAAACAGATACTCACGCAACCTAGGGTGGAGCGAATGGCCCACGCAATTCTCACAAGTCGCGTACTTCTTCATATTCGTGCCCAGGCAGGAGACAGTCCTGTTTGGTCGGACGGACTGACGGAACTGAACACAATTCGTTTTCATCAAAGTGGCACTGACTCTTGAGTCTTCAATCATCGGTCTATCAATCTCAAAATCACAATGTCGACAATGTACATTATCTTCACACCTTAAACCCTCTCCCATGATTTTTTTTTCGGTACTTGTATTTAAATAACGGCAAGGCGAAATACCATTATCAGAGATCGATGTTAGAGATGCCTTTCCTTTTCCATTTCCGTACATACATGTATCGGGCACTGTCCACCTACATATACATGTCCCATTCACGTTATAAGGCACATGGTCATTGTCGATGGATTCTGCGAGTATTTACACGTTATTCACCACCAAATTTATCTTCTTGTCTTTGCACAACTCGCGGTACTACTCTGCATCTGATGCCGGTGAAATGGCGGCCGTATGACGTGCATTCCCGGGATATGTAAACGATGGAGAAGACACTCGGGTTCTGATTGTACGGTAATCAGGGTTACTTCTCAGGGTGGAACTCATTTGAGTCACTTTTTCTTCATCTGCAGATTGCTGGATAAGATACTTTCGTCATTCGGGTTGAACAGGGAGACCGCGAAAGGCTATCGGGGGGGGGGGGGGGTTGCAATCAACGAAGCATTACTGAATGAACAACACATCTCTCATATTCCGGGAGAGTGAAGAGACACTATAAATCCAATTGATGCGAGTCAACGAAGGAGGAAATGAACCCCCGATCGTCTACCAGGTTTCGTTGATCGCCACCGCCGTTCCGTGCTGACCAAATCAACCATGGTCCCTTCCGCTGTAACCAGCAGTGAGGTACGATTCGACAACTTGCTAGAGGCGCTCCCGGTTGTATAGAAGGGGTGGGGTACGGGGTTTTGTTGATACTCGCCAATCACATCGGTTTATTCGCCAGCTGCACAGCTTCGTCGACAATGGGAGTTCTCAGTGTCGTCGATCACAGCCAGAGTTCGGCGTATACAAGACTCGACATGATGTACGAATATAGCAGGTGCCCATGATTAACATCGGCGTGGCGAGGTACACGTTCAAGGATTAACTCCTCATTCAAGTCGTCCCGTTTTCTGTCCAGTTCCCTTCCGGTGAGGAGAGTAAAAAGGTACATACTGCCGCTATTCGCATTCGCATTCGTCATAGGAGCACAAGTCGCCAAGCTGGATACAGTCCAGGTTCCATGCGTAGTATCTGACGTCTTCGCGAGTAGGCCGAGTTCCGGCGGGTATGAGGGTGTTGGTTCAGGTAGGGCTCAGACAGGCGAAGTTGTATACTTCTGGCTGAATTCGTCATCGTAGCGGTTCCATGGAATCGAAACGTTCATTCTCTTTCCATCGAAGATGTACGCAGTGGCGAAACCGTCAAACGTACGATCCAGCATAACTAGTCGAGGGCGCAATGGTTGTACGGAAATGGGTTATGACGGCCTTGTTCATCGTCGCTAACAAACCACTGACCAGGCGATCCCATTTGTTTCTCCTTACCCATTCGCTCCTCACAATTAGGCGTTCTCTGCCATTGAGCACAGTTGTAAAGCTCGGTGTACGCAGGATGGTCGTCCCATTTCCCGCATTCCAAACCTCTCTTTCTCGGCTCTACGGGAACACGTTGTCACTGTGGAAGAATGAGGATCGATTATGGTAACGAATACAAGAACTGACTAGGTAAGTACCCCCTCGCCGTCGAAGCTGCTTTTCCCAACCATCGTTCCGCCCAAAGAGTCGTCGAGAAGATTCAAGAGAGACGGCGGTCACAAATAATAGGCCTCTTGGTCACCATGGACGGATGGGGAGGAAGGGCAGGTACTACATCACAATGATGATGGACGCGACTGAGCCATGAATCATATAGCAGATGTTGAAGAGCCGTCGTCGTTTCTGGCAGAATGATTAGCGTTCGGCAAGTGATCCCATTTTCCGTCCAGTTCCCGTCCGGTGATGAGGTGATTCTTGCTGGGATACCAGGACGAGTAGCAGCCGTTGGAAGGACGAGGATCGACAATGGCGACAAGGAGGAATTCCATGCTGTTGCTAAAGTTTCCCTTCAGAGATACAAGGATGTGTCGCCGCTGAAGGCAGTGTGAGAATCAACTACGGTGACGAGGGAAAGGACTGACCAGTTGAGCATCGCTCCGGAACTGGTTTTTTGGGCTGACAATCCCCCTTGCTAAGTACCATCCCTTTGCCCAGCGCTTCCCGGTCGAGAAGAATCGAGACGGTGGGTCGCAAATAATAGGGTCGGTTATCATGGAGGGAGAGGGGATGAAGAGCGCGATGATGGCCGCGAGCGAACAATGAATAATGCACCAGGGCTAGAATGAACCATCTTCGCTAGCCTGCGAATGCCAATGGTAAGTCTCGGGGTCGATTACTGCACGAAAATGGACGAGAGGGAGGCGGGACCATGGGGAGGTGCATTCGATCTGGAGGTCTCGATCGTGTGATACGCAGGCAACGAAGATAGAGGCCAGACCTGTGGGAAATGGAGACGATAATTGACAACCGAGGTGGTGGGGGAAAGGGAAGAGGAGACGGGACAAGTAAACAACAGAGCTCGTGTAGCCATAAGTTGGTCCAGCAAAAAACAAGGCCACCTGCTCACCATTATATGGGACTCTTAAGCCATCCGCACGTTCACTCTCGCGACTCCAGAAGACCAACTTTCTCGTTAGAAGCATGATAGGACTCCGAGTGCAGGGTGAAACGTCAACGTGAACCAAACATTGCATAAAGCCGGTGATGTCCGAATCTCTAGTTATGCCGTTGATGCGAGTTCTTTCTCCGCCCTAATCATATTGTTCTTCACTGGATAGGATCGGAATTCATCAAAACAGGGATCGACGATATCCAACATATTATTCACAAGAAAGTAACCCCGCCGATGACCACGCTTGGATTGAGCTGAGTATTGTACCATTATGACCAAGTGTTCATAAAATTATTATTTTTCCTCACCGAAATGGCTGAATTTTTTTCTTTTGATTTATTCACTAGGTCGCAATATTACAGCAACCTGGGATTTGGCAAACACGGCGAGGAGTCGTTGTGTGTTCCATATTTCCTTCCCCTCAACTTTCGAGGTCTCCTCTTGATATGGAATAAGTATTGCAGGTCGTCACCCCATGGGTACATCTCTACCCTAACGCACACAAGCGTTCAAAGTAGATTTTCTCCGAGAGAAGTTCTCCGGCGATGAGGTGCTCGGTCCGACGCTGAATGTACTTGTTCGGCGATATTTTTACCTCCATCTAGCATTCGACGCGTCCCGGGAGTTGCACGGAATCAGCTCCTTCCCCCGTCTTTCCCAAGTCCCGGTAAGAATGCATGTAACTCAAATCCAGCCACAACCTCTGCGAGTCGCGAGTGTCGCTATGCTTGCGACCGTCAACCCCCTGATTTCGGCTCCCAAATAGACAATAATTCGCCAATTCGTTGGGTTTGGTGTGTCAGTGACGGAGGAGGACAGCTCCTGGATAGTTGGATAGCCGATTTTATAAATGTCGAGGATCGGTGATTACTTACCAAAATGGCGATTATCTGAGCTATTTGTAAACACATATCTAATAGGGCACCTTATTAATTGATAACGGAAAAGAATACAGTCGTTAAATCAGTATAATTTTGTCGCACCCGTAATAAATTGAAAGGAAGAGATTATTCAACAACATGCCCGTTCTACGATGCCGAGTGCATCTAATAGTAGTGATCCCGCAAGCTACGACCCTATTTCCTGTGTAAATATCGATCGTGACGTTATGAGAGGTTGAAGGCACAAGCAATAGCACCCGGTAGGCCGGAGAAAACCGACCGTCGAATCGAGACGGGCGCATCTACCACAAGTTACCCTTCCTTTCACCCTCTTTCAAAATGCGCGCCCGTGCATCGACCTTTGTCTACAACCTCTATTAAGTGGCCTTGAATCAGGTGAGTAACTTTGTTGTTGAACCCCTCGTTGGACCAGGGAGCTTTCAAGTTGGTGCGGCCGCTCTATCATAGTTTCATTCAGCAACATTCCAACAACCTTCCCTGGATGGAACACGTATTCTGTAATATCGCCCACTAATAAATAAAGCGCGCTTGCAATTTTCATGTCGAGGATACTGGTTTTCATCCTCCCAATTAGTCGTCGCGTTCTTCACCTCCGTGTAATCTTGATGAATGACAATGCCTTTATTCAGAGTAATATTTGTCAATCCGATTGATCATATATCGATCATAACCCACCGACACTCTATCACTCAGCCATCCCAGCCACCACGGGCTCGTGTTAATATTCCACTATCCCCATCAGTTGAGGGATAACGAGTCGGTCTTTATATATTTTAATTTCATGAAAATATGCGGAAATAATCTGATATCCAACCCGAGTGACAGGTCCGGCCGCATCTTGCCTCGCAAAGACTGAGTGTACATGCCTAGATTCTAATACTGACCACCCATCGCCGCTCGTCATGTGGGGCCTTCTATGACAAGAGTGCCCACAAGAAAACGAAGAACCGGAAAGTGATGTGATGAGTTCAAGGTCCCAGCTCAAATGCTGACTAGCCAGTGAATGAACACAGCAACGGCGGCGAAAATCACCAGGTGCGAGTACTTAGCCTCAAGGCTTAGTGGGTCCTCTCGAAAAATTTTCGAATCTACACCCCCCTTAATGTGTATAAAACTATGTGCATACATAAATCACCTGCATACCAGATGGGTTCGAGAAGAGGGTGTAATTTTACTGATGTAGTAGACCGACCAACAGAATCACTTAAGGACGCCAACGCTAAAAACCGAGAATTCAAACCCAAAATTCTCCCTAGATTGTCATCTTTAGAGACAGGACCTGAAATTGCAGCCCCTCAACGAGATGCTAGTCAAGATATAAAAGTCAGATCTCACTGACGAAACGGCTAGGGACAGAAAATGGGACATACCCCCTGGTATCAGGTGCACCGCCTTGTATCTTGAATCGAGTCAGCAAACTAATTCCGAACGTAAAAGCACGTTTGTAAAGTGTTCGCACCTCCTCAGTGTTTCTGGCGTTTATATCATCGACCGAACGGGTATCAGGTGCGCCGCCTTGTATCTTGAATTGAGTCAGAAAACTAATTCCGAATGCAGCAGCATGTATGTAATGTGTTCGCACCTTCTCGGTGTTTCTGGCGTTTATATCATTGACCTCACGGACTGCCAAATTCTCTCGGGAGAAAGGGCCATGGATGTCTGGCGCCACGCTATGATTTCAAAAGGAAAGCGGTTAATCTGGTAGTCTTATATTCGAGTTATAAAAGTACTTACACCCGGGCCGATGCAAATGTGGCTGCCATTGCCAATGTGATGAAACAAGCGGACAACTTCATTTTTGCAAGATCGGTTAGGTGGTAAAATGTGAACTGGGAGAAGTTGTTGTGGTTATAATTTGTTGAAAACTACCTCCTCCAACGCGATGCATTTTATACTGCCAGCTCTCCCCTCCCACCATCAGACCGCAAGGCTTCGTATCTAGTCCTCGTTTCCATCGGACACAGAAACCCTGATCAAGTCCTCTTCAGCGGGTGATCGTTTCTGTTGCGAGCTATACAATCACGTCAACGAGCGTTGACTTGATGCCATAGCTCGTAACAACTCCCTCATTTCACTGTGAGGACTATGATTGTAGAGTTGACCCTCTCAAAGCTTGGGCTCGGATAGGGCTCGGATATTTATTTTAAGAGCACAGTGAAACAATCAAGGTGTCCTTAGTAAGTATGATTATCATGATCCCACAAGCTCCATAATTTCAGAACCCCAGCAGTACAATCCAAAATCCGCGAAATGAATCCGAGTCGATGCCACTTAAATTCGTTAACCATGCACCGCCTCCAATTTCACAGAATTGCTAGAGAGGTTGAAAGTACGCTACGGTGTACTAATCTGTTATATACCCTGAAATATTACGTCCCAATATAAACGGGCAGTTCGGGACGGTTTGGCACAACATTTGACTTAGCTCCAAAATCAATCTGTTTTGTGATATTATGTAACTTGAATGCTCTAAATGAAACCCTGGGATCGTAATACCAGTAACCGTGATACACGAAAAACCTTCTACAGAGTACGATTTGTTGCTCCAGTTTTATGGTGAGGCTAAGCCCAGAAGGGAAGCGCAGAATGCCATCGTGCATCACAGAACTCTCGAGCACATCTGGGACCTGGACCATATGGCCATCCTGACATGGCACAAGTCGAGGCAAAACCTCCACAAAATAGGATTAAATTTCACAGCGGGTGACACAACGCCACCACAAGCTAACATTTCTCCTACCGAGGTCCACTGATGTTCTTTTCCTTGCACTCAACGCTACGTAAGCCTCGGTGGCTGGCATCGTCACACTTCATCGCTCGATTCACGCAGACGTTTCTGCCAAAAAAATTCGGTGCCGCACTGCCAAACCCCCGAACCGCCGAACTGACGAAATTTCCAAATCCGAGATTTTTTAGAACTCTCGAGGTTCCGGGATATATCGGCCCCAATGTGCCCTGTGAAAGCGGGGACTGCTTGACTCAATACTGAGGAGCAAAAAAATCACACTCAAACAACCAAATACTTTGGAAGGAACTGGGCTGAATACAGTCAACAAGATACAATGTTATATGGATAATCGATAAACTCCGGGTCTTCCCCTGCTTTTTGGCTCAATTTTTCGAATTTTAAATAGCGACGCTCTTACAGGGCACATTAAAGGGGCCGGCTTATGATGATATATCCAAGTCGTGCCAGAAGCGCAAGAGTTGTGTGATGCAAGATGGTGTTATGCTCTTCCTTTCTAAGCTTAGCCCTCACTCCGAGTTCCATGATCCCGACCTACCATGAAAATGGGGAAACACGTCATCCTTTGTGGAAGGCTGTTCGTATGTTACTATTACTTACCTATAACGAGGGGATCACGATTTTAGCGCCTTATGTAATATTACCGAATGGATTGAACTCGGAGCTAACTCAAATGTTGTGTCGGAACTCTCCAGAACTGTCTGTACTACGTGAGAGCAAGTGTCTGATTTTCCCTGTCCTTACTCCCCGATGCCCGTGATACCCCATACATCAAAACGGTCTAGATATTCCGCTGACGGACGTTTTCCTGATGGGCGGCGGAAGGAATAACAGCACTCCAGTGCACAATACGATGCCATAGTAGGGAGCAAGAACGGGTCTCCATCTGTGTGCGGACCTAAAATTTGAGTAACAGCGTAAGACAATCTTCGGATCGACGTGGAGCAGGTTCGATAACGACAGTGATAACCTCTAAATCGGCCTCAAAATTCAGCAGCGAGGGAGGTGGAGAGCCCACCTCATCTCCCACCTCGTCTCACCTTCGTACTCGCCTGGCAGCTTAAAAAATTTACCGACCCCGTGGCATTTTTAAGATCGTTCGGCTCCCTTTCAGATTCAAATATAACAATAAGCCATAATAAACAGTGGAGAGGACAGACCTGCTGGGCATGACACGATGGACAGGAGAAAGGGAGGATGGGATTGCAGACGAAAACGGCTATCTACCGGATCACGTGTAAAGATAAGGGATCTAATCTACTCGGCTCAGGCCACGGTTCCAACGGTGTAGGGGAATGACAAATTCGACGCAACAATTTTAATCGGCCGAAGAAATATCTCATTTCTGTGGTTCAAATAAGTAGAGCCAGAGATGCAAAATTCGAAGTTGAATTCAGCGAAACTAAAACTCGTAATTTAAAGCTCTATAAATACGAATGACTACAGCACTGGCTTAACTACTGTAACCATTGAATACTGTAACCATTGAACCAACCGGTTGTAGACGGAGGAGAGGACTGGAAAATGTTTGGTTGGTGTGTTTGACTGGATGTTGCACAATCGTTGGACCTGCTGGATTGCCTGAATGGCGAGCGCAGTGGTTACACCATCGTTTCGAATTAGGATTCCGCATGATCCATATTTGTAAAACCAACCATCACCCCATGACCCGTCTTCACGCTGCATACAGAAGAGAGTCTCGAGGTCGCGATCGTCCACGAGGTCAACCACTGTGGCAGCGATAATTCTCGCGGCAAGAGAGAGCGAATCCGCTTCTGCACCGAAACGTTCCATAACCCGGTCTTTGAAAATTCGCCCAAGGCGTTGGCGTACTTCGGGAGAATTCTGGAGGAGGCGGGACAAAAAGAACAAAAATTGGTCTGCACTGGCATAGTAGTATGTCCCTGAGATGTACGCGCGATTCATTAGAACCTGCTCAACCCAATCAAGTGTTCCAGGTAGTTCGTGACCTCTCCCGTATCCGTAGAAGAGAGTGAGCACGTTTATGCAGACTACGGGATCTATGGAAGAACATAGGTTATCAAAAAAATATCAGTCAATCTAAATGCAACATTCACCAATACGAGGACGAGAGTGATCAAAATAAACTTGAACGATCCCGTCGGGATTGCGGTACTTGAGCATTTCGTCCATGACTTTGTGTTTGTCAGCCGTAGCGACATGGTCTGAGACAGTAAGGCCAATAGAAGTCGTATCAAGGTCATTCCTGATAGACATATAAACGTCATATTCACAACTATGAATGGTGGTAAATAGGACTTACGGAAAGAGCTCGGTAGTCAGCACACCACCGTTCTGAAAGAAATTGAATTGCCCTGGACACTTTACATAGTCGACAAGAGAGCTTCGGAATGATATGAAAAATATTCGTCTAATTCAAAAGGGAGTGAGACTTACGTATCACCCGTAGCTTCGACAATTAGAAGTTGGGAAAAGTTCTGGAATGAAGGGACAGTTAGATGGGACGTGGCAGAAAATGGATACAATCCCACCTCTGAAAGTTCGACGTTATTTGAGGTTACGGAAATTAGATTTCGCTTGTGAGAAGCTAAAAATCTCCTGCCGCGTAGTACCGGGTCGTAGCAAAGGTTCTTGAGGACCTTTATTGCCTTTGATTGGTCGTCGAAAACAATTCCGTGCATTCCAAATGATCGAGCTGTCAAGACGTTCTCGAGTTTATCATCGACAAATATCGTTCGGGAAGGATCGATCCCAGTTTTTTTGATAACATGTTTGAAGAAACCAATATTTGGTTTGCGCTCACGGGCAGAGGCACTGAGAACGGATATTTAATCAGGAAATTATTCGGTTGCACAAAGAACTTACGATGTAAAGGTGAGATCAAAAAGTGCCCACTCTTCAACGGTGGCTTTCGTGGTCAACACCTCCCAGTCCGGCGCTGATATGTTGGACATGGCGTAAATTGCAAGTCCCGCCTCCTTCAGTTCCCGGATGATCTCGAGCAATTTTGGATTACTCCTTAACGAATCCCGGGCGGCTTGGAAGGCGTTTTTTACGTCGCCGGGAGCGACATTGAATTCCTGGGCGACGAGGGAGTAAACCTCGTGTTCTTTAAGGTTACCCTTTTCGTATTCGAACCAGTGGAACGAGCGAAGAATGTTTCGGAGAACCTTTGCAGGAAGCGGAGACTTCGGGGTGGAAGGCGCCCAGGTAAAGAGGACGTCACCAAGGTCGAATATGACAGCGGTAAAGCGCTTCGAACTTGTATAAATGTTTCGAACGTCCATCGCAGGTGAGGTTATAATGGTGTATGAGACCTATGATGCTTCAAAAATTCTTAGTCTTGTTCTTTATACTGTACTATTACGACGAAGTGTTCACAACATTACTTTTTCCCCCATGGAGATGGCCAAAACATCTCCTTTTTTTTTTTTGGTGTGACGGGCCGCCGTGATGTGAACACCAGCTCATAATGAGAATATACCGCACTCCCGGACAGGGCATAGTCAGATCTACAACACATTCCATAACTGTGTCGTAGATGGGGCTCACCATCCTTGTGCGACACACGTATTGTGTCCACTGTCATCATGGACACCACAGGGGGGAACACATAAGTGTATCATCCCCTATGTGTCGAATTGCGGCCCATTGTGTCCTAGTCCCGATTTGGGGAGTGTGTCAATGTTGGTGTACTTACCCTGGGTCGTCATCAAGTCGTCACTAGTACAGTACTTGAACAAAAGGGGATTCTTTCTTTTTTCTTTCTTCTCAAATTTCCATTTAATTGCTACACATTTTTTTACAAGGGTCGTAAAACAATCCGGTATCCTTTCGGAATGTTTCAAGTAGTCCGCACGAAGTGGACAGTGGAAGCTCCGGTGTGATCCCGCCTCAATGATTACGTACTTCGGATAAGAAATGACCACGTGACCTATCTCTCGGATTTAGCGCTCAATATTCAATACTGTATTGAATGCTGATGTTGACTGGAGCCCTCCTGCACAATGCTGCACTTTGGCTGCAACCTATGTCCACAATTAGATTGATTTTTTGGATATACAATTTTGTACTATGAGTAGTAGAGTACGAATGGTGGCTAAAAAAAATTGGGCCTTGATTGCTCGATGTTGGCTCAATGAGCCGCAATCTTAACAAGGGATTGCTACCAGTCTACTCACCAAACATGGAATATTTCGATGTCATCTCACGTCGTCTCCGAGCATCACTTCTGTGGCGTGTACTTGCATATTCACGTAACAATTCAAGTGGTTTTGCATTTGTATCATTTTTTTGATGTTCCCACGGACAGCATGCGTCTCCGACGGCAATGGCATTTTTTATATTCTCACACCAGTAACAGCACCCCACACTTCAGGGGCCCTGTTTGGTCTAGTTCCATTGTTTGACAATGAAACGCTCTGAGCTAGGATGATATGTGGAACTGAGTTAGCTCACCTGCCACTACGACGGTTGATTTGGATGGTGCCAAGAAGTACATATGTCCATAATTTACGACTGGCTAAGTATCCATCTGATTCCATCCAGATATCGTAAGCCTGGTTCACAGATTATAAAGGGAGACAATCATGAGTTTGCCTTCGCTATTACTAGCGCCATGGTCATGCATCAAATATCCTCGGTTCAATTGGTAGTGGCTGCTTGCACTGTAACACTGCTCATCGCAAAACTGATCTCTTTGAGATCTGCTTTAAAATCTCTTAGGTGGGGCTTTTTATATTTTACGTCCATTGGACGAAGTTGACGACGCGTTTTCACAAAGGAACTGCCCTGGAAGGGGAGTCCTGCTTTTACATCCCTTCCGCAGTGCGGCCATGATTGGTGGACGCATCTTTCCTTTCAAGGGGATGATCGGAAATTATTATGGCAAATTTTCACGTATGTATCTTGCAGTATGAAGGTTGGATCAGAATAACTGAGCAAATTTTCCTTTGCAGAGTATAGGAAGTATGGAAGTACATGTCTGTCTTCAGTTGTATTGTGGGGCTCGACGCCTGTCATCTGGACAGCGGATCCAGATGTGTTCAGGGTTGCATCCTTGGAGCGTCCAACATTTATGAAAGACATTGGGGGTGTGAGACAGCGATATTTTGCCTATCTGAAGTGCATATTTATTAAACGCTGTTTTACAGTATGAACTTATTTCTATATACGGCCACAACATTATTGGAACAGAAGGAGCAGAATGGAAGAGGCATCGAGATGTCGCCCGCTCTGCTTTCAACGAGGTGAGAGTGTTTTCCTAATCAAATCATAACAATATTAAAGTCACTAGGCCAACACTAATGTCGTTTGGGAAGAGAGCGTTCGTGCCACAAATGCATGGTTTGATGCTGACCTTGCGGGCAGAACGGATGACGACGAGGAGATCAACCTCTTACCCGTCTTCACGAACCTTGCCTTGTTGGTCATATCGTCAGCAGGATTTGGGAGGCCCATCACCTGGAATTCTGCCTCGAGTGGTCCCGAATTTGACTCTCATCACTTGATGGACTTTTCCAAGGCCCTGAGGAACACTGTCTACTACCTTTTTTTAAAGTCACTTACGCCTACATTCATCCATGCTCTTTCTGAGAAGATCTATATTCCATGGCTGTCTCCAGCCCTGAGGAATACGACATTCGCCTTCGAATCGCTGCGTAACCATATGCTCGAAATTGTTTCTGATGCCCGGGCGGTTCGAAACGAAGGGACAAAGGCTTATATGGCCTCACAGGGAATGACGAGGTCCAGGGAGGTAATACCTGGGCTTCTAACGAATTTGGTGGGAGCCAATATGGCCTTTGGCGAAGACAATCTTGCTGGTGAGAAGAGCAAAACACTGACTGATGGAGAATTATTGAGCAATACATTTGTGCGTACTAAACCATTTCACCTGAAAGCGTCTATAATTAAAGAGTCTATTTTCAGATTTTCTTACTCGCCGGACAGGGTATGTAGTGGATATTTGAACCAACATCCAAGTGTTGAAATATTCCCATTAGAGAGTTCAGCGCACACTCTATGCTTTGTCGCCCTACTTCTCGCAATCCATCCGGAGGAACAAGAGAAGGTCTTACGAGAAGTAACCGCCCTTTGGCCCGACGATGCTCCAACGTCGGACTCTTGCCCAGTAGGGGGTTTCTCCTCTTAATTCTTTGATATAACTGATGTTGGAGTACTTTCGTGTCGGTGTAGATACTTAAAGAATCAATGGCAAAGCTGGTGAGGAAGAACGTTAGTTTCATTCTTGTCGGTACTCATGCATATCCTCATTTTATGCAGGAATATACGACCGCCGTAGTTCGTGAAGTCATTCGCATGTTTCCCCCAGCCCCACGGCTCGCAAAAAATGTCACCACAGATACATCAGTGAAGGTAAAAATATTTGACAGCCATTCCTTAGAGGTACAACGCGAAATAGATGTCCCAATCAAAGCGGGGAGTGATCTCGTATTGGATATTCTAGGACTTCATATGAATCGTAGGTTATTTATAAGTCTTTCAATTTATTTTTCTTAATGTCCGCTCGAAGCGCTCACATGGGGAGACGATGTCGAGAATTTTAAACCAGAGAGGTTCATCGACACCGACGGTTATCGCTGGCCTCGCGAATCATGTACGTGATGTCACTTGTCCCAATTCAGGGTTTTTATTCAGCAAACATACTGCTTTCCAGTCGGAGGTTTCTCATTCGGACCTCGGAATTGCATCGGCCAACGCTTCGCACTCGCAGAGGCGGTTTGTGTCATCGCCCTTCTTATTCGTAGATACGAAATTCTCGTTCCCGCTTCGCTTGAAGGAAAGACTATGGAGGAAAAGAAAAGGCAGATGCTCGCTTGGGTACCTGGGGTGACAACCACCCCTGTTGACGCACGGGTTCGTATAAAGGAAAGGAGTAACTGATGGGATTGTACTACCTCACCTCAAATAGACACCTCAAATAGACAGTTCTACTTGTCTTTATATGACTGAACATTACTCCCAAAAGGCGCCAGGGACTACGATCAGATTATATGATAATATCAGTCATGAATCCGGTGATTACTTCACCGTCGCTGGGTCTGGATAAATTACCTCATGGCTCAAGACTCCACGAGGATTAGTACCCGGACCTCCCGGTGGGTGGGGATGGTCGAAGAAGTTTCCGAGCGGCCAGGTCCACTTGGAACTCGCTTTTCGCTTTATTGCAGCGTGATCCTGGAAATTCAGTTTACAATTTGTTAAAACAAATGCTTTCTGCTTTCGTTGACCAAATTTATCTTTCGAAAACTAGGAAACGTCGAAGTTGAATAGAGAAATGGCTCCAAACTTCGACGGGTGACGGACTAGAGAAATGATCGATTACCAGGAGCTGGGTAGCCTGAGAAAGGCCTCAGAAGCCCTATGAATATTGTTATGCTATTCTGCCGAGTTAAAAGGAAGGGAATCTGCCAATGGCATAATTCCAATAGATTTGTGGAAATAGATTTGTGGAGAGGGAATGGGTAGGTGCGTTCTTAGTCGTACTTTGAGGCAATGTCACATGACATCCTCTCAAAAGAATCGATTTTAGGCACCCTTGAAATCTGTCTATTCACCGATATTTCGGCACCATCATGTAGGGAATGAAGAAGCCTATCTAAAAAAACATAATTCAAGTCCAACTGTCCAGCTGTTGTTGAGAACGTTGGGATGCGCAAGCCACGGAGAAGTCCGCACAAGTAAAGTAGCCGAGAGCTCTCGGTTCAACTCGACACCATCGTCGAGTTGTCTCATATATTGTTATGCAAATATATCTAACAAGAAATTTTACAGATGCACGTTCTGGAGCCGCTAGAGTGAAGTGAACGGTATGCTCGTTTTTCCTTCCCCTTTTCACCATCTCACTCGTTGTCTCTATTTCCCACAGGCCAGCGCCTACCGATGTTCCGCATATCACGCGGCTCCTCTTTCTCTCATCAATGCGTCAACATCGAATCTACTTATTACAGCAGGATATTAGGAGAGAATTAGGAGTTTGAGGCGGGGTTTTCTGCCGCACTCTCCAATTCAAATGTACTCAGTTTCGGAGTTGCCGGTTACATGCGTCATTGTATCATACCTCTTATCTGTTCATTAACACAATCTAAACGATAATGGTGTAGGAGAGTAGGTGCGACCTGTAATGAGCTCCAGTAAGTCGCCGCGTTGTTTTTCCTATTTCTGAACTTCTCCCCGAGTTCAACCAGCGCCGCCGCACGAAGTCGATTTCATCTCTGCAAGCCCTTTATCCCATTGACCATCGTTGCCGCATCCTGAATGCGACCCACCCCGTCGCACAATTTTTTCGATGCGAAGGTGTCAACCCCAAACTCTCATCGTGTTGTATACGGCCAGGAATACGCAGCCGACGGCTATTGAGCGGGAGGTGGCTTGGTGGAGAACAATGAGGACTTGACACCCGTGAGCGATATATTATTGCTGATATTTCTGCGTGCCCTCTTTCGTTCGTCTTGAATCCCAAATCAGCGTTTGATCCGATCCCCGTTATTTCCACTATCCCACTCCATCTGCCGCTCCACCACCCCGCCGCACGAAATCATCGAAGTCGCGGGCCAACACCACTAGCCATATGTACACGGTTCTGAACTCTCCCAATTGAATGGGGTGCAGTAGCCACTGGTCTGCAGAATCGGAAGACAAAGGAGGTAGTCGACTGCTCGACAAGGAAGTGGCTGGGTGGATGCAGGTCAGGTAGATTCTTCCTTGACCAGGGAGAGACGCGGTCGTGGGTGTTAGATACTTTGGTGAATATGATAGAGGTCGACCCTGTGGATCATGAGTGAGGTCGACGAGCGAGACGACAGCATAAAGCCCCAAGAAACTAGGAATCCAAGATGCGGGATAAGGTGAATCGAAAACTCCCATGTAAGCTTTCTGAGTGTCGCACAAACTCGCATGGATGGCTTAGTGAGAAGCGGATGTGTCAGGAAGGAAGAAAAAAGTGTAAGTTCCTGGAAGAGGCAGAGTTGGCGTTATTCAGATCGCGTATACGCGGCGTTCGAGGTGGGAATGAGGGCGTTCGTTCAGGGAGTCGAGTAAGAGAGTGAGAACTTTTGTTTGAGTCGTGTCATCATCGCCGCGGCCATTCCACGACGATTGAATCGACAATACCTCCCACTTAAACCACACGAAGTATTGAAGCTGCCATAGATACGGAACAGCATGACTAGCCAGGAGTATATCGACCCCGTTGCGCTCCTGATCGCCATGTAGAAGGGATAGGATACGACGATCTTGGAGCTTCTCGTTAACGAAATTTTCTTTGCCTGGAGGACGCGTCGTCAGTACAGAGATTGTGTTGCATCAACGAGAGAAACCACTGACCGCGTGAACGCAATCCCATTTATCGTACACCGCATGAGCTCCTTTCGATGATCATCCCCCTCCGTCTGCTCCTCAAATTTCGCAGTTCACAATAATTTTGAACACGGGGACCAAGATTGCCATGTACAGGGATATCTCGGCCCTTTCCGTCAATCTCGAGATGGGGGTGGGTGGATGTTAACAGAGAGGCTATGGGGTTATGGGAATGCAGACGGAGGAAAGGAGAGCACGTAGAACGTGCAGTGATGATAGCCGAGAGCGAATCATGAACCAGAGAGAATGTAAAATAGATGCTGCAATTGTTGGGGGACAGTGATCGTAGAGGTAGGGTGGGCTGTAGTCTATTCACGAGCTGGAACAAAGCGCCTTAGCCTTGCCTTAGCCGCTGGTGTGCAAATTTCATGGACGGATCTTCTCATATGGGCGCCATCGGCACAACAAGGGACCAGCGGATCTCGGGATGACGTGGGCGCGGGATCTACAAGAGAGTGTCTGTTCGGAGGTGCAGATAAGTAAGTCGTCAAGTACAAGTAAAAAGAAGCATACGAATTTTGTCGGTCTCACGATGGGAGACTAGTTCGAAGGTATCGTCATCGTCACTCCGTCGTAAACCATTCATCATGCCACCAAGGCCATACACAGTGGCGGGCGAGGGAAGAGGTGGTCCAGTGTGATCATGAGGTAGTATTGATGTTGTGGAAACAAAGGCCGCGAGTGCTACACTGCTAGTGAAGGGTTGTGACGTTGCACATGTAGGAGGGATCCGTGGGAATTATGGCTCTCGGCTCCGTTTCGAGTGGGCAGCTAGGCATCCCTTGAGGCATCCCATTATTACGCTCACTGCACTACGCTTCACCGCATCCACCCTTTTTGTTTCCCCATTCCGTCGTTCCCACGTTCATCTTTCGGGTTCTCGCCGATTCATCTTGGCAGCCTTCTGTCGTGGAAACGTTGTTTACTGCGTTCCATTACTATAATTCTCCACTCATTGATGTACTTACCTCGTTGTTTGCGTAACATTATCCGTGTCCTCTTGAATTCCTCCCTTCTCCCGTTCTGAAGGACATGTAGGCTTTTACCGCTATGTGATCTGGGGAAATGTGTTTAATCCGTCCGACAGGCGCAAAGGTTTCACGTTTCAATGCTCAGGGAGATCATCACTTACGATGAGAGCCTTGGTCCAATTCTGAATGTGATCCTCGAGGTTTTTACATCCCAAGCCTCTGATTTCTTGAGTTTCTTTTTTCTTCAGCCCATCAAGCTCCATTTTAGAGATTGGAGCTACCGAAAAATGGACTGAATAATACGCTGACTGAGAGAAAGAGCAACGGCGGGTGGTTTGGGTTGCGGACCTGAATTGGGGATTTATCCCGCTATACATAGGTACTGTAATCGTTTTCGAGTTACGAAAAAAGGACAACGGGAACATACTTTCGCTAGGAAGCCCAATTCAATATTCGAGTAACTTGGTTATTCGTGGAAAGAGAAGACTAAACCGACATGTTTTTGGGCGTCGATATGGGATTGAGCAGGATCCACAAAGGTGTGATTGGTCTTGGCTCGGGCTGGTGAAAGTGTCAGATCCAGATTGCGTGTTGAAGTTTGGACGTAGTTTTGGAAACGTAAACGTACACGCCCCTATAATACATTTTTCCAACATCAAGAAGGGCGGAATCGTCGGCACACGGGCTGATATCCCCGGTGATACTTTTCAATCCTTGATCCATGGGCACATAGTGCATAAGTATAAGATAGCCAAGGATCCAAATGCAAATTAGGTTGTTCCCGAAATCTTCGCCCCTGTCGACGGCCAGTCGTAGAAGTAAAATCTCAAGTCTCAAGCAGATATAAGCAATATGCGCTGATAACTTCAACGAGATCTCGATGTCTCCGGGTCTTAGGAACCTTGGGTAGCAACCAAGTCATAGTCAAGAAATCGACGGAACGGTCGATATTATCAACACGTGGTCAAGCGCGCTTACAAAAGAAGTCTTTGCCAACGAAATTCTGAATCAACTTTGCAATGACCACTCCATCGACAACCTCTGCAACGTCCCTTTCCGTGGTAGTCACCCTTGATGACCTAGCTCGTGCGCTCAATAAATGGGCGTAACAGAATCAGTGTCAGCGGCGTCACTATACAACACAATCCTCCAACTCAAGTCTTACTCAGGGACTCCGCCGTTCCCGCTACAGCCTCCTCAAATCACCCCAAACCCCCCTCAGGCTCAGAGTAAGTCAAATTATGAGGATCATAAAATATATAACCAATTATTTAGCTGCCAAGGACGGCCAGGCTGACCAGGCAAGGCAATTTAAAGCATCATCATCGCTCGACATTCACGACCCAGTTCGTGTCGAGAAACGTCGTATAATGCGGGAACGTGTGAAGGCACTGTACCAAAATGGGCCCCCACCACTCATTGGTTTGTATGATGAAAAGCGGTCTGGGGGCGACACAGATGTTCGAGACAATCATGGGAGTTCTGAGTGACCACCCAGCGCTGACGAGAATGTATAAGTTCGTCATATTTTTATCTTCTTGTCTGATCGTAACCTCATCCACATTTAACGCTCCACCCGTCATCAACCTCTTCTCTCAGATTCTCGGGTGCACAACTTGAATATCCAGGTGTCCTCGATCTTGCACGTGTCGACCTCGAGTTCTCGCTTGGGGATTTACCATTATAAACACGTCCTTGTGAATATTCACCGCTGAAACATCGAAGATATCGCATACACCTCCCGGCCCGCAAACTTCCGCAAACCTCCACCTCAGAGGCGCTTACCACTACGTATCTGATAGTTGTCTAGGTGGAATTGCCTCTTATTGGGAAGACTAATAATCGAGACATCGAAAAGGGAAAGGGGATATCTTCCAGTGTGAATAAAATACAAAGACTTTGAGTGTTATAAAACCCGGGTACGAAAAGTTCAAAACTTCGCCTTGATGTGTCGCATTAGGTATTCTAATGGATTTAGGGTGTAACGCTGGGGTTGATATTATACGAAATCATCATCCATCGTACACAATCTACGCCATAATCAATATACCACATGGGGTATCGTATCCAAAGTAGGAGATATTCAAGTGGCTACAGCGGACTTTACCATATATTTCACTAATACTAGTATAAAAAAGTTCCAAGGAGCAATTTACGATGGTTTAAAAAAATTTAGGTCCACCAATTACTGAAAATATATCTGTATACGCTCCTGGGCCTGAAGCCGCGGTACGGATTGCCAAAATGAAAGCTCGCCCTAGGCCTTGTCAAACCTTGGCTTCGGCTTTAGCGGTTTGATCTTGGATCGGCCAGCTCAGGCTTTAAGTTTAAGCCCGAGCCTGCACATCGCTAGTTCAGGCAGGCGTTGGTTCGGGTAAATAAGAGGGAGTTCTTCGGTTCAATTTCATCATTGTGTTGTTCGCAGAAGAGTGTAATTACGTCGACCAACGGCTCTCCTAATCGCCACGTAGAAGAAACGACCTTTCTCTAATGATCATGATGAAAACGTCTAAGGTAGGTCACATGTTCGTTCGGTGTCATAGAACACAGCTATCAAGATTACCATGTATGCGACGCGACGGTAACTGTATAATAGCATCACCCACGAACAACCTCGACGCGATAGGGTGATGTAGCAAGAGAAGGTGACGGGGTGATGAGGTAACTTGGGCCGTTTTCAGTTCCAGTCCAGTCCCACACGAAATGAACTTCTCTTCCGAGGGTACTGGCGCAAAGAGATGTCGTCCGCTGTTGGCGTTGGAAGGTATGAGGATTGACTACAGTAACGAGTGGAGATCCTACGAGTCGATAAGAATTCAAGGATTCAATGAAGGGAAAATAATGTGGTTGTTACTCTCTTCTGCTATATTCCTAATTCCTCGGAGATGGCGAAAGATCAAGAAGACTAGTAAACGAGTCTTCACAAGTTAAGGGTGTTTGAATATCTTGCCTGTCCCAGATCACATTTCGATTGGCCGGTGTCGAAACTCAGAAGCTCCGAACTGGTCGGAATAGTACCTTTGCGTATAACTTGTGGACGAAGATCGAACAATGATGGAGGTTTGCATCAGCTCCAAAACCGAAATCGCTGGGGTGCGGGCTGACTCGTGACATCGACATGCTGTGTAAATTCAGCCTCGTGTACTGAAGACACCGCCCGCCAAGCGCCACAGCCACGAAATCTCGGCCCGTCACAGGTGAAGTGACGGCTAGTATATCACAGGTATACAATTATATACAAAGAGTGATACAACAATCAATCTAATTAGATACAGTTTCTGATATATCACATTACATCCATCTTGGTTCAAGCCTATCTGGCAATGTGATAATCAGAGGTATCTAATTGGATCACAAGCCTGATACATCAATCAATCTAATTACGCTTCTTTGATACATCACGCTCCACCCCGGCTTGTTCTCGGCAGGGTCTGCGGTTTTTCGTGAGCGCTTATTCACCCTTCTGCAGTTGGCACATTACCTCAATCGGACGGAGCCTAACTCTCGTTCTTACCACTAGATGGTCCACACAAGTAGTGCACGGGCCTGGGCTGAGTTCAAATCAAGGCAAAGGGAGGTACAGTGCCGAGGAGTGGAAGAAGCCAAGTAGATGTAATGTAATACATCAGAAAGCGCATCTAATTATATACCTGTTATACGTTAGCCATCCAGAATGTGGTGAATGTAATCGTTCAAACAGCGCTGAACACTTCCAAGGAGCCGCCCCAAACACGGTTGTTGGTTCGGATGAGGTCATATTCCCAGATCGCCATCCCCATTTCCCATTTTCGACAGCGACAATCTTTGTTATGTTTGGCATAACGTCAACGTCGATATGCCCCAGACATCTGGGAGTTCTTCAAGGTAAGGAGATTTTGAGAAAAGGTTGAACGTACGGTAATTGCTGCGCATCACTATTCCATACGAGGCCACGGCGAGTATGGATCTCCTGGATAGTTTTGCAGGTTGCGTTGTTGTTGCCAATGTCGCCGTGTAAAGCTGTGCGACATGATCGAAATCACTGATCTGTCATTTGATAACGCAACTTATACATGCCTTTGAGCGCTTGTTGCACAGGCCATTGACCGCTCTGTGTCAATAATTCCAACACGGTGGAGCAATCTTATTGTATACCTACCAAGGTTCTTCCCACTAAGGCCTTCCTTGAACCCAATTACGCCAGCTTGCATCTTCCATTTCCCATTCCTCCTTTCTGCGGCCTGAACTGCCTCGCTATCTCATACAAAGTTTCTTTGTGGATAATTTTAGGGTCCACTCCGTATACTATAAAAGCAGGGTAGTCTCAGAGGAATCATCCATCTCTCCCCATTGTTATCGAGCTCACCATGGAGTCCCCAAAGCCAAAGTAAGCCAAACCATGGCTTATTATCACTTGTATTGAATTTTTTTTTTTGCTGTCTAGAAAAGAGATGACTGAATATGTTAAAATGTTGCTTGCCGCAAGAGACATTCCGCCATGGTGGGGTAGGGCTGCCCATATATTCTCATGGATATTACTGCAAGGCTATGTCATATTCCCGAGCACGTTCCGTGCCTACGATCTTGCCAATCTCGATTCATCATCGGGCAGGAAGGATCCCGGGGGTTGGCTCAAGACAGAGTTCTTCTTTATAGTCCGACATGTTCCAATGTGAGTACAGGTCCGATCACAGGGCTCGCTTCTTGCTATTCTAAAATTTGTGGAGCGACTTATGGGCACCTTTCTAGATTCTGGATTGGATGGAGCGCGGTTATCATCGGAGGCCTTGGAATGTTTTATTGTTTGATGAGATGGAGGCGAAACTATGTCTGGGGACTTAGAGAAGTTATCTCGTGAGTAATCCTCAGCGGTGTTCCGAGTCCAAAACGACACTGAAAGGTTATTGGACCCTTAGACCTGGAATATATGCAGCGTCAACAGGTCTGGTGTCCACAGTCTGCAATATCTGGGGAGCTCCAGGTGGACATCTGACGGATGCGAGCAAACTTACGTTGTTCGTAACTGCAGGCGCCACTATCTTGTTCCTCATCCTCTGGATTCTATATAATCCGATTCTACTTGAAAACGCAAAGAATAAACACATCGATGAGGTAGGACATCTTGGACTGGGAAAACATGGTGAAGGGCGTATACAAGAGAAGGAATTTGTTCAAGGAACAGGCACGCAGATCGCGAATGTAGTCTCCGGTCAGTTAGTGTAGGTGGTATCAATGTAAATACTGGTGTATTATTCCTGCTTAGTACCTTCGATTATATCTCGGACTACTCAAAGACAATTTACGATGTGCCGTTTAGTATTTACATTCATTCGCCCTATTGAGTGTCCGTTGTCTAATTGCTACCTGAGGTCTATTTTCAACGAAATTGTTCTTGATTCTGGGATTACGTGAAGCTCTCTTTTTTCCCTAGCTCCTGGCTCTACATTAATCCGATCTAACATCCGGGATGTGCGTGGTACGAATGGCCTCTTTAGATTGATCTGGATCCCGAGAGGTCAAATATCAAACCTCGTGAGCAACAAAGTGTATAGCTTTTGTATCTAATGGAGCTATCTATATCGACGGCCACGCAATCGCCTTCCATAATTATCATAGCTCATTTATACAGGGCGCGGCACCATGTTCGGAACATTCTTGTTTGAGACCCCACAATTATATGTCTATGGGCATATCTAGGCATGAAGATATGATGGAGCCCCAATTATTCGCTTAAAATTAGAGTCGTCATATTGTTTCTGACGGTTTAAGCAATCCACGGAACAATAATACAGCTTGCGATTTGGTCTGAGCCTGCAGAAAGGTTGACTTCGGTGAACAGATGAGTAATGAATGCATTGGAGGAAGGATACACGAGACGAAGGTAGGAAGGAAATTAAACTCGAAACGGAAGGAGGAAGAGGGCTAAAAAATTGAATCTAACTCAAATCAAACCAACTGAGGCCACGACAACAAAAGTAGTCTATGCCTTCAGATCCCCGAGACGTGGCAGATGGTAATGGCGTGTAGCTGCCTAGTACTTGGCCAATGTATTCCAAGGTCTATAAAAATGGTGGCTGGGAATTTATACCAGGCATCGCGGGGTGGAGGCTGAGGACTGTTCACGGAACGGCGAAGGAATCACAGAGTCCAAGGGTACAGAAAGAAGATGCTTCAACCGAAATGGGAATAGAAGTGATCCCGAGAGACGTATGGGGAGCGGAAAAATAAGACACTGGCGATGGATGAATTCCATCAGTCAAACGCTACAACGATCTGGATGTAAGGGCCACATACCGCTTCGTCAGAATTATAACATCTAGAACTGGTCAGTCGTGTCTTCGTCATCCTATCGCATGACTGGATTGGCTATCGGAGTAGCTAGAAAGGAGCAGCAGAGTTCAGTGTATGAAAAGCAGGAATAGAATAGGATCTTAGCGAAATGACATTCAGCAGCGCCGGTAAGCAACTCCCATTGACACATTGACATCGCAGGGCTCCAGGGAAGGAAGCAATGGGATCAGCCCATCACTCCTGTGGCTGCGAGCCGTTTTACCCGCTGATGCAACTGAACCGACGCCTAGTCCCTGCTTTGCGCGAGCATGATTTGCCGGGTATATTGGAGAGGGGAAAGCCCAATGCGATGCTCCGGTTTGGAAAGTTTCAATGCAACAGTGGATCAGAATAATAAAGGAGGTAGGCACTCGACTGCCCGACCGATGACAAGAAAGGAGCGAGATGGAAGCGAGGCACGAGAAAAAGAAGACTGTACGTAGATCGGGAGATTCCCCGTCGACGAGGGAGAGAAGCGGTCTCGTGTGAGGAATAGGCGAATGTGATAGAGGGTGGAGCGGGAGTGGTGTCGATAAACAAGATGGCGGCATAAAGTATGAATCGAGACGGAGGATAATCGAATGATAGAGGTAAACGTGGTGTCAACAACAAAAATAAGATAGCAGTATAAAGTCAGGGGGAAAGTGAGAAGTCAATATGCGGGATAGGCGAACCAAAATATCCCGTTTAAACTTTCTGCGCGTCGCATGAACTCGCCTGGATGGCTTCGTGGGAAGAGGGTGGGATGGGAGAGAAGAAAAGAGTGTAAGATCAGGAAACTTTTAAGGAGGCGGGATCGTGGTTACCCAGATGGCGTGTATGCGGCGTGCGTGGATGGGTGGCTTTGTGGAAGCATGTGACAGGAAGAGTACAAGACAGGGAAATTTTGCTGGAAGAGGCGGGATTGTAGTTTCTCAGATCACATATATGCGGGGTTCGAGGTAGGAATGAGCATGTTCGTTCAGGCAGGACTCGAGTAAGAGAGCTGTTCGAGTTCGCTGTTCCATGGTAATTGGATGGACCTTAGGCCACGAAGCATCGACCCATGGGTACAGATCAACATGGCGCCCCTGGTCGACATGTAAAAGAGATGGAGTGGGGCTCCTCGTCAACGAAAATATCTTCGCCTAGAGTAGGACGGATAATCGTTAAGGAGATCGCGCTACATTGACAAGAAAATACTCACCAAGTGAGTTCAACCCCACTGAATGTACGCCGCCTGAGCATGCTTGCTTTCGCTGATCATCACCAGCCCCTCTGCTCCTCGAAATTCGCGGTTGGCGATTTTGTTGTACACACCGGCCAAGATTTACGTGTAGAAGAATATGTTGACTCTTTCGCCAATATCGACATGGGGATGGGTGCTACAAGAGAGGCCAGCGGAATTGTAAGGAAGTAGTCGACCAGTGCATATGCATAAGGAGAACGTGGCGGGAAGGAGGAAAGGTTGGATCCGTGGGAATTATGGTTGGACGACGCTCATGCTCACCATGCTCTCACTCGCTCGTCTACATTTCCACGTACTTTGTTCCCTCATTCAGTCATTTCTGCATCTATTTTCAACCTCCGGTTCTCGCCGATTCAACTTGTCGGCCTACTACCAGTGTTCTTGGCGACGCTGTTTACTGCATTCAATGTACACTACTGGAATTGATACGAGTCTCCGCTCATGGGTGTTCATTGTTTCCATAGCGCCATCCATGTCCTCTTGAGTCCCAGGTGTCCCCTTCTTGCGTTCCGCAGTGCACAATTCCCCAGTTGTCCTCGATTCTGCTTAGTAGTCTATTCGTGTCAAGACTCCGAGTTCTCGCATGGGATTCTATCCATCCTCAGACCTGCACGCACCGTCAGTGGTCCAATATCCAACCTCAAATGTACCACCGTGCAGGCATCCTACCTGAAACCTAAACCAAGTCTATGCATGAGATCTTGGGTCTATCGCAACGCCAGTTAGCTTTATTTGTAGACTCATTGCAAATTTACTCCTATTCTGCATAGTGCGGGCACGTGTCCCAGGACATGTCGCAGAATCGAATGAATCAAAAACTCCAGGACTACGGAAGGCAAACATCGACTTCCATGGACAGGCTTCCACAAGAGATCATCAACCTTATTGTCGACGCAACCAGCGCTAATAGAAATAGGGCTGACCTCTCTCGGATCGCCCTAACCGCTCGTGCCTTCCTCCATCAGGCGCAATCTCGCTTATTTCGCAGCATCAAGTTAGAGGTTTCCTATTGCATCCGACAGAACTCTGAAGACTCGGATACTTTCCACACGATCCTCCTTCAGTCGCCGAATATCAAATTTCATACTCGGGAAATCTTTGTCAACAGTTTGGCCTTCTCCCATGAATCGTACCACCGCACCCACCCAAAGCCCTGGCCCTGCCCCCACCATGCCGGCCCTCAGAAGTGGCATTTTTTGTCCCCAAAGCTTGTGGAACAATTCCATATTCGCAACATATCACTATTATCCCTATGCTTTCGCGTCTGAGAGCCATTCGACTCAATTATGGGCCAAAATGCCAGCGGGACTGGCGGTATGCCCTCTCCAGAGGCGGTCAAAATGTGATTTCTTCGTTTTGCTTCGAACGGTCAATCACTACTCTGACGTTGAGCTGGTTAAATCATGTCCCCATGGCCTTAATGGATTCCATTCTCCAACTCTCCCAGCTTACTACGTTAATCATTGATGATATTCTCCTTGACGATACCGTGTCTGTACTGCATCACCCACGACAACCACAGCTCACCGACCTCCATACCTTTGGCTTTGTGCGGGTGGGCTACGATCCTGTGCTACCCGCTGTGAAGAACATGACAGAAATCGCCGCCCTCATTGTTCACTCTACATCGCGGACACTTTGTAAACTTATATGGTCAGACCAGATGGGAGGCAAGTAAACGGCCATTACAGTTGGGACCTTAAATCCGTTGATTTTTCATAGATAATGTTGATATGCAACACCTCACCAACCTGAGAATTATTTCAACTGGCGCTCAGGAACCTCATTATCAGCTCACACTCCAACCTCTCATTCACCAAATCATCACGTTAAACCTACAAACTATTGAGGTTATCGAGCTTTTTGATATGGAAGAAACTTGCAGGAGACCATACATTGACAGAGTTTGCGAATGCTGGACGGAATTCGATGGATTACTAGAAGACGAAGCGTTTTCGAGCCTGAAAGAAATAAAGCTGCTCTTTCGATCATTCCAAAGCGTCGATGATCTGGCTAGAAACGACCCTTCACTCATGTATGAAATTTTCACCACTGAGGAGGTCATTTCGATATTTGAATCATGCCTCCGGAAGTCATCCTCGAGAGGTATATGGATTACTTACGATGTAACTTACGGCCGAGATGGTCTATTGGAGAGGCATTAAATGTGATATTTTGTTCCCTTCTGTGCATCGTTACGGTATAAAAATCTCAATAGGCTGCCTATCCAAGATGGAAAAAGAAGTAAAAAAAAAGGGGGAAATACGAGAGACGTAGGCCTTGGAAACAGATATCCCAGTTTATGTGAGTGGAGACATGCTAGAAAATTTTGAGAAGGAAATCTATCCTTCAGAAACCAATTTATGGTCTCCAAATTTAGCGGGGCTGTCATCTACAAAATGAATCATCATCTGTGAAGAAATGTAACAAGTATTATCCTAATGAATTAATCGGAGTCGAGGGATTTTTCCGACATCATTGCACCCACCCGACTGTAACATCATCTCATCAGTCAGTGCATCACCTGGAGCTAGTGGTTATTTTATTTCTTTGCAACTTCATCCACATCTATCTCACTCTTCTGGCACTGGAATCGATCATAAATAGTCTTCTGTTCCTCCGGTCCCTGCATTGTTCCGGATCAGTGTTTGGCCATCGGCCTATCTGAGACTGGATACACACCAACTTTCCCAACGGCATCACATAGCCAACACACGGTAGGAACAGGCTGGAAGAAATTCTATTCTTAATACTATTTATTGGCGCCCACGGACAATTTCGCTTCCGTGGTCATGTAGAAGGTATAAGGCAGGCCGATT
>Ga0307517_10001154_pt1 | contig 44605 bp, 57 predicted proteins | sample 23_EM_MG_FD_194515 | JGI IMG/M metagenome (GOLD analysis project Ga0307517, IMG submission 194515) | Populus trichocarpa ectomycorrhiza microbial communities from riparian zone in the Pacific Northwest, United States - 23_EM | ecosystem: Host-associated > Plants > Roots > Unclassified | place...
TAAGGCTCTAAGTATGTTCTTCGCCGTTTCGTTACATGTCTTCAGCAATGTTAGCCAGGCTACGGTACAGTCCAAGGGTGCTCACCCAGTAGAAATCAAGGCAAGTTTCACGAAACTCAGGGAAGACGCCATCTGGAAACCAGATATTTGGCATATCGGTGTTTTCTTCCCTGCCAACTTCAAAGCTTTCTTTCACATCCCGAGATATGTTCGGTGACTCTCCGCGTTCGGAATCTTCGGATGCTCCCTCCAGCACTTGGTTATGCCTGATCTTCTCTCTTCCAGGAGCGGAGTAGCCTGTATAGTATAAGTATAAGACGCTCCCATTGCTTGCACGACTAGGGACTTGCCTCTATGATGAGTTCCTGATTCGGGGTGCGGAGCCAGCTGCTTGACTTCCATGGGCAGTGAGAAGAGCTTCCGTGACTACGGATAGTTATTAGCTGTAAGGAAAACAGTTTGGAGATGTTACCAATTCAAACATCGCAGAGATTTTGTTGTCTGGAAGTCCATGATTCACCAAATATACAAAACCAACTGTCTGGAAGGATTCCACGATGGCAGAAGCGACTCCATGTTTGTCTTGCCCGTTAAGAAAGGGTTTGAAGTCGATTACTTTGAGAGAATTCCGAGGAGACTCAGTGCCAATACTGGCCATCGTGGTGGACTTGATAATCGCTGACCAGGGTAAGAGTGAATCCGAAGCTGCAGGCGGCGTTACTGAGCCTTTCGACTTTTGATCACCATGTGTGGGTTTCAGTAAATTTCAGTGGTCACCACGGCTACTCAGTACTCAACGTTGGCAAGTAAGATTGAGGTGGTTATATGGGGCGACCGGACCGTGCTCATAGTATCAGTTGTCTTTCCTATGTTCGCTCTGTAAATCTTCCACAATTCGAAAACGACTACTACGGGTCTTGGTCTTTCCTCAACATCGCATATTCAAACGGTGAAAACACTTGCCTGACTTAACTGCTTGCGGTGCCCTACAATGCTAAGGTATTCTTATGCCAGCTTGCGGAGCGACTTCGGTCATCCTGTGGCTGAAATGCTTAGGCTTAGGCTATTACTACGCAGGAATCACCCTCCCAAGTGCGACTTTCTTTTGAAGCTAGAGAAGAGTACGCCGGTGAACGTGTTCACGCGGAAATCAACCCCTCCCCGCACACGTTACTATCCAAGTCACCGGAATCATCATCGCCGCCGTTCGCCTGGGCCATTAAATCGTACGACATCGCAAACTGTCTCTCCCTCTAGGATAGCCGGGATCTTAAACTAGGCACCGGCCAAACACAAATTCGATTCGTCTCGTCGTTTGCACCGAGGAGAGTCTTGAAGTTGTCCCAGTCAGAACATAAGCGTTTTTCTCTCGAGCTTATTATGTAAAGAAGCACCAATGTATCCTATTTCAATACAAATTCGAGAAATGAACTGGTTAATTATGTGAGTCATCATAAATGTTACAACTTCTCAGAATCTCTTCGATATCGGATCAGAAGAAGACAGAAAAAGGTTACAGCGACGACCGCTGCTATGATAATCCCGACTATGGCTCCATGAATATGACGAGCATCGGCTGCTGCTCCAGCCGTCGAGGTTGCAGTGGGTATTACTATCGTTGTAGCGAGAGTAAGGGATGTAAGTGGAGGAGATGACGTTGTAATACTAATAGTTGCAGTAGGTTGCGATGTAGATGAAGTAGTAGGTGCATTAGTAGTTGCAGTAGGAGGTGGAGTAGTAGGGGGCGGGCGAGGTGATGACGAACGAGTCTGTGTACTACTTGACAGAGTTGGGATTGGAGCAAGGCTGGGCAATAGGTAGAGTCACGGAACTGTTGCAGAATCAGTGGGGGGGATCACTCGGATTAAGAGTGAAACTGAACCTGATCAGATAGACAGATATTGATTATCGCCAGTATATTGGCGCTGAAGTGCAGCTTGGGCGAGCCGATTCGCAGCATTGGTCTCCGAGAGGGAGTCTTGAGAGAGACGGTTTGCGATGTTGGAGGACTCGTACGATTTAATGGCCCGGCGCCAAAAACGGCTGTGACTTGGATGGCGACGTGTGCGAGCTCTGTGGATGTGAACCCGCATATCAGTGAGGGTTCGTTTAATTGGAGTTGGACATGGGTTGAGTCTGCTGGTTGGGGTATCTTTGATCTCCGACTGATGGCACCTCATGCAAGGCGACTACAACGAAATCACATCGCCCTCGAATACCCTCGAACAACCGCGTATCTTGTCCGATGACTCGTGTGGATCCTCTTGTCGCCGCCACAGGGTGTACGCAAGCACGAAAGGGGACCGGAGGAAGACTGATGACAGCGCTTGGATGGTGATTTGAACATTTGAAATTGTACGCGACATTGATTAACGACGTTGCTTTCAGTCTACATCACCTCCTACCACAGTTCCGTTTTGGTCCCAATCTATCGATCCCCGCATCTTCTCTGCCCTTGTCGCATCTTCCCTCCCACCGTCTACGTCAGAGCTGGCAAATGCTCTGGTAATGCCCGCCATTGACAAAGGCGTGCACCCTAGTCAGACCGACTCTGGATCCGTCCCAGAGACCGTTCAAACAGATGGAGCAACCGAAGGGCGAGTTCAACCTGAAGATAACCAGTTGCGTGTTTGTTCTGTGAGAGCTTGCAAGCAGACCGTCCCAGGTTCGCTCTGATTTTTTAAAATCAACCTCAAAATGTTCCACTGAGCCATCGTTTCGCAGTGGACTATGAGTACAAGATGTGTCCTGCGTGTAGGGTCCGTTACCAGAAGTATGGAACAACCAAGCGAGCAAAGTGGAAAGTCGTGCGGGAGAAGGAAAAGCAAAAGGCATGCGGTATCACCTTAAATTCCGAGGCTCCAAGGCCTCCCAGCGATCCGATCCAAGATGCAGGAAAGCTAAATACGCCACTTGGAAACCCTCTTCCTGAAACTGAGGTGCACGACCATACTACCACTACCACTACTCCTCCGTCACGTCCTTCCATGGTCCAACCTCAGCCACTCCCTCAGATGCACCAACCTCCTCTATGTTCGCACCCATCAACATCAACATCTTCGTCCCCTAATGTCTCCTTCATCCAAGAACAAATCCCCCGCCCACCTTCCAATCCTCCAGCGACCGGCTACCTTGAATCCGATCCAATCGTCAATGGATTCTCCAAATTCAGAGTAGAACTGTTTGAAGGCGAGTTGGACGGAAGATACACGGAGGGGACTGTGATAAATGCGCCTCATGTAATGAAGCTCGGTGATCCCTCAAAATCACGGACGGACCCACCACCAGCGCCCTCACTGCAAAGAACTGCCGAAATATCAACAGAGAAGGTCTGGTTTATTTGTTTCCATTTCTTAGAAAGGCGATTTTGATTTCATTAGGTTCCACATGATTCAAGCGGTATGGAAACTCCCAGCATGACAAGACCTATAGTTCCTGTCTCATTAACTGTCTGCCATCCCGTCACATCGGAGTTCCAGGCCGTTTTCTCTGGCCCGTCGCAATGTCAAAACACGAAAGATGGCCCAAGCTCGACGTCTGTTCCTCCTCCGAAATCGAAAGGGAAAAGGAAAGCGGGTCTGAGAGCAAAAGCTACGGCCACAACATCAAATACCCCACGACTTCCCAAGGCTTCGGGTTCACTACCTCCTCCAAATACTGCCCCATCACCACAACTTCATCTTGGGTATCCACCGCCTCATCCTTATCCTTATTATCCCTATTATCCAATGTATTTCCCTCCTTACCCAGGGGCATACCAGTATCCCTATCTTCCGATGCCGTTTGCTGCACCTCCCTCGTCTCCGTCCAAGACAAAGAAAAAGAAGAAGTCTGCACAAGTAGCAGACGTTGCAAGATTTACGCCAACGCCCAACCCTCACCCTGGTTCCCCCTATCCCTATCCTCCTGGTCCATGGGTTTACCCAACCCCACCACCACCACCTCCTCCTCCAAATACAAGTTCCTTACCGCAGGAATCGAGGCCATCTGTTGATCCCGTTCCTCAACCGCAATCGCAATCGCCACCAGCACCATTTGCGTCCTCGCTTTACACGATCTCCGCTCCTTATTCTCTACCAGCCCTCCACCAACCCTCCCAAAGTCCTTCAGCTCCCGTAGCACACTATCCACATCTCTCCGGAACTCAACCATACAGTGGAACACCATTGACGACTCTTATGCCCGTACCCTTTTTTTCTGTTGGGACAAGTGCCGCACTCGGAAGTGGTTCAAGGAAGGACAAGGGCAAAGAAGTAGGAAAAGATGATGTGACCACAGGGAAAGAGCCGTACCAGATCCATGTCCAGAAGCAGCCACGTGTGCAGATGCAGTTTAACTATTATCATTATGGGATGGGGACTTCACAGTCGCCTACTACGCCCGAGTCGGTGAGTTTTTTCTTTTTCTTTTGACTTTTGGTTGTTGTTGTCTGATCATTGGGGAAAGCATGCGAGAAGAAAGAGAAGAAAGGTCGATCCAAACTACCGCGAGAAGATGGAAATGTTTAGGACTCAGGGGACAGCGACAGCTGTTGCGAACCCAGACTCTACATCCTCGTCCTCTGCGCCCGTACCTCCTACTCAAGGAGAGCCACAACCAGACTTTGGCTTGATTCCATCAAAGTCTACGACGGAAAAGCAAGCTGCTGGGAATGAAAAGTTGCCAGCACCGACTTTGGTATCTATCATTGAATACAGTATTAATTGATTGACTGAATGATTCTCTTTGTCTAGCGACGATGCTCGAACAAGGGGTGTACCCGGCCGTTACCCAATATTGACGGCAACAATTGTAAGATATGTATGAAGTGCAAGACCAAGTTCAAGAAGATGACAGAGAGGACGAAGGAAAGGTTTCGATTGGTGCCAAAGCAGACTGTTTGTGATTTACTTGGGAAGTAGAACTGATTTTTTTTTATAAAAAAAAAGTGGAGGTCTTTGCCTGGAATTGTGTTTGGAAATCTTTTACATAAGTCTTTTTTTTTTTTTGGTCCAGGGAGAAATTTTGAGGGCTCGGTAAATTCATACAAGAATTGATTCTGAGAGGGCCTACGTGAGTAAAAAAAAGATGGCTTTGCGGAATCACCAAGGTACTGATAATGTTGTCGCAGGCTTGTAAACCACCACGTCAGTCCGATTAAATGACTTGGCGTTTTCAACCTCCATCCTTTGTGCGGCGGGGTTTGTTGAAACATGCAAGAAACATGGGTGTTTACAGCCATGAAATTTTCATTTAGATGCCAGCCGATTCATTAAGATATCGAGTGACTGACCGCCTCTCGAGATAATCGGAGTAACTCTCAACATATACGGGTCGCATCCCCACCGATTGGCGAACGCAATGCTATGTCCCATCTTGCTCTTCGTCGACAACAACAGGAGTCTGAAGTCTCGCCTGCACTGGCCTCATGTACTCCTCATTGCACACATGTCACACGTCCCTCGTATATACTTGAAATGAATTATGGTCGATCTCCACGTTCCTTCCTCATATACATCACTGCGCATAACGTCGAAACTTCTGCACGTCCCTACCCCATCCTCCCCAGGTTCTCTCCGTCTCTTTTTGCTTGCGGCGCAAAATGGCCAGTACAGATAGTGTTGAGGATCTCGAATTAGGAGCCGGAGCCACCGGCCAGAGAGATGATTCAGAATTGGAGAGAATCAAGGGAAATTACAGGACGACTGTCATTGTACCCGAACTCCCTGGTGCGGTCTCTATGTTCTCTCCATCGAGGTCTTCTGATGGCCGTTGCTAGCGAACTACCCTGAGACGCAGGCGGCATTTCAAGAGTTGCAAAACGAATTACAAGAATTTCTAGACCACTATATTCCAAAAGTCACATCTCTTCAATCAATCCTTTCTTCCAATTTGGCGAACGGCGTCCATGAGAATCGAAGTAAGATTTTTTGTCTCTCCCCAACTTTCGTTCTCATTCTCTATCCAAAGTCACCACTCGTGCGAGCAGAATGACAAGGGCTTCTATGCTCATCCAAAATCCAGATCCGGACGGGGCTGAATCCAAAGATGGAGATTCACAGACCAACCATGATTCCAATGTGCCATCTCGAAATTCATCCATGAATCATCGAAAGGCCCCTGTGAACAAACATATGCAGAATCTACAAACGTTTCTCATTTCGCATATGGATAATTTGGCAGCCCTTCAATCGGCTATGTCTACGGGTTCTGAGATGCATGCCAAACGTTCGAATGGTAAGCAAACTGAAAGGAGTTGATTATCGTTCTTAATTCTGTATCAGCCTCTTGTGCCACACCAGCTACTACTGTTCATGACGCGGACAGGCGTGTTGAATATGGTCTGTCTCAACAATGCCATTCCGTCGTGGTGATCGTGAGTGGTTCAGAGAATTCAATGCACGTCGAGGAAAGCTGATCGCGAACGAGAACAGTCGACCGCAACGGCCATTTTTATATTCGCCTTGCTAACGCTCTCACAATTCATTCTGGGACCTACTAAGCAACGTATTGCTTACGATGTCGGCATGATGTTCGCCTTGTTGTCGCTTTCCTTTCATTTTGGCATTATCGTCCTTGGTGGGCACGGAGCCAGACGGGTTGCGCAGCATTCCATGGGTGAAAGTACCAAGGAGGACTTTAGAGTCTACATCACTTTCTATCTGATGATCTGCGCGCAAATGCAGTTACTCGCAACGCTCCTTCTGATAATATCAACCATCATCCTGTCCTTCCTCATCTTTTCCTCTCTCGGATTCCCTTCCACGATCATCACACTCTCTGCGATTGGGTCGATGGTCGTCTCGGTCAGTGTGTATTGCAAGGTTCTGATCACCGTCGAGAATATGGTCTTCCTGGCGAAGAATATCCCACGGCTTGGATGGAGATCGTTGGATTATGTTAGAACGAATGTGAAAGCTCGAGCGGCAACTACGCATCCTGTGCAATTTTAGTGTCAGGGTACTTTATATGTACGTATATTATTTATTGAATGATTGCTCGATTACGATTTTCTTATTTGAAATTTTTTTGGTTGTGTTGACTGTGTTCTTGATCCACCCCCTTTGTCACTGAGAGCTGTTTCGCCATTGGCCCGCCTTATGCCTTCTGTCAATCTGGTCGATGGCATCACAAATATACCGAAATCGGTATGTATATCTCGAAATTGGGATACTCGGAGTCGTTGTAAATAGTGCCACTGGCCTTCATTCGGCATTTCTGGGACCCGATTAACGTCCAATCCCCACAGGCCATAACGACCGAAGCCAAGGAACTTGAAAGAAGTATGACTCGCTGGCACTGTGACAGATGGATTGGGCTTCGTGGAACGATTCTCCAACCCGTCTTACTGAATTATTCCCTTGTCGGCTTCGTCACCAAGTTAAATCTGAGTGAGATCAGCTTCCAGGCCGCAATCTAGGGCCGATGACTCAGAGAGATCACCCATTACAGAAGACATAATTAATTCACGATAAGGGTGTGAAATCGTACATATAGCGTCCAAGTTCAGGTTCTTTACTGCAGTCTGCCCCACGAGACACTGCAACACCCTCCCGACATGCAGACACCTGGGTTCATCGACCCTCAACTGGATAATTATGCCTGGCTCATCCTCGGATGTTTCACATGTCTCATATTCCCAATCTCCTGCTTCTACCTTCTGCGTGCAACTTCCGACGGAAAGCTCTATGATTTGGGAGGTCTCCCAATCCTCTCAGCATGGTCATTTTTTTCAAAGCGGTATGACTTTATGCGGAAGAATTCCGAGATGAGCCGGGGATTACCCTTCAGGTTCAGAGTTCTCCAGGTAAAGAAAAATCCGGTGGCTCTGGATATTCCGTTCAAAATCTATTTTATTTCACAGCATAGAGTTGTCGCAGTTACTGGGCCTAATGGACGCAAGTTGTTCTTCAATAACTCAAGCCTTGACGTCTCGCAGGGATATAAAATCCTCCTGGGAGGTTTCCCCCGGATTGAAGATGTTCCCGTAGGAGAGACTGACAATGCGAAAAATAATTTCTTTAAAAGTCTTCAGTTTATACAACAAAAGGATCGAATTCGCGAAGGTGAATACAGTAATCATGAGATCCTATTCGCTCACTGACTGGCACACTCTCCAGTCTTGCCAATCCTCTTTGATGATCTCAATCGCTGTATGTTGGATTGGGGTCGTGAATGTGTCATCAATCCTTTCAAAGAAGTTAACGATGTAAGTGCTTCGACTGTGCACGTTAATTACTCAGCTGAATTCTTAAATCACCATTAGCTCATATTCCAAATGATTCTCCGACTCACCACATGCGAAGAGTTGTGTCGAGACAAAGAAGCTGCGAAGATGATAACTAAGCTCTATTGGGACTTGGAGAAGAGCACAACGCCTACCGCCCTGTTGCTTCCGTGGTTCCCCAGTCCCTCCAGGAGAACGACTAAGAAGGCAACGAGAGATCTATATAATTTTGTTCTCCAATTCGTCCAGATTAGGAGAGCGGCTGATACACCTACCAAGGACCTGTTCGATGTTCTCATCCAGAGAGGAGACAAGGACGTCGATATTGTTACGGTAGGTGCCATACAGATCGCTTTACATTTAAAAAATTCATTCAAGTATTCATTTTAGTTCGTCATGATTGCAATGTCTGCTGGCGTTATCAGCACCAGCATCAATTGTGAGTCTCTCGATTCTCGATCAACCAATAATTTTATGGTAACTGTGACTACAGCATGCTGGGCATTGCTCTACCTTGGCAACCACGACGATTGGCGCCAACGAGCCATCTCTGAAATTCAATCAATGATCTCCACTCATAGTGATGGCCAGATTGGGACTGAACCATTGCACAACCGATTGGCGTCTATTCCTTTGTCCGCCTGGGAGGATGAATTACCAGCTTTAGATCTCATTATTCGTGAGACAATACGTTTATCAACTTCAACTACACACCTTCGTCGGAATCTGAGGAGTGAGGTCGAAGCCGACGGGGTACGTATCGCAAAAGGTGATTTTATGGCATATTTGTCTACGGATGTACACATGGACGAGGATATATACAAGAATCCTGAAACGTTCGACCCTGGAAGGTACGAAGCTGGCCGAAATGAAGATAAGAGTGTTTATTGTGGATATGTTGGTTGGGGTGCCGGTCAGTTTCTCTCTCCTGGATTTCTGGCTTATTTAATTCAGACTAACAGGCCGACACCCATGCGCGGGGATGCGGTTAGCAAAGTTGGAGATGAAACTCGTTCTCGCCATGTTGTTGGTGGTGTATGACTACATTATTGTGGATGAGCATGGGAACCAGACCAATAAGTTGCCAAAGCCGAATCGTAACGACGCCCTCCAAGTGAGCACACTAGGATTTCACTCATTTTCTACGGTTGCTTATATCCTCAAACAGGCGCGACCCTTAGGAAAGCCGGTGTATCTGAAATGCAAACGAATTGAGTAAAGGGAATTGATATTGCCGTTTGATTAATTGAACTGTCATGCATCTTATTCTACGCTGTCACCCAATCATAACTTCACTTACGATGAACGTGTGGTCTTTGTAATTATGTAAGTCTGACGTGGTTGAAACAATTTGACACAAGTCGCACTTTACATTCGTTCTAAAGGTCGAATACTAAGCAACCTCATTGCGCTTCCAAGTACGTCCCTCGCACACTCGTACAAGAACATCTTTGCTCTGGCCTTGCTTAGGTCCTCTTCACCCTTGACCTTGACTTCGTCCCAAGCACTCGAAATCGCATGCGCAAGTCTAAAAGCAAACGTCACGACTCCACTCGGTTCGTGTGTCTTCAGCGCCACATTCACGACACCTGGGTAGGTACCAAGCAAGAATGCAATGTCCCTAGCATGCGGGTGAGAAGCAAGTGATTCTGTCGCAATTTGCGAAGGAGGCGGGAGTGGAATGAGATGGGGGTTCTTGCGCCCGATGGATGCGAGTCGTACGTGGGCGTATTGAAGGTAAGGGCCAGTATCCCCTTCAAAGGACTTCATACGATCCCAGTTGAATTTGTAATTGTTAATCCTATCCAAGAATTAGCCGATGAAACTAACAAAGAAAAAATAAAAATAAAAAGACGGACCTTTTCGCAGCCATGTCCTGAATTTTTACTCCTGTAATACCGATCTCGAGTGACGTATTCATGGGATCCTCTACAGCAGCATACTTCTCAGCGTTCGTCAGCATCTGGTCATGCATGACCTGCCCAGCCTCTTTAATAATCTGGTCTAGGAAAACCACTGTCCCTTTCCGGGTGCTCATGCCTTGTACGAGACCGTAGTTGACATGAATGACCGATTTTGCCCAAGGCAAGCCGAGTAATTCGAGCACTTTGAGGAACTGGGACATATGCTGGTCCTGTTGGGACGAAACGACGTAGATCATCTTGTCGAACTTGTATTTTTCATAACGCTCTATCGCACCGCCGATGTCACGAGTTAGGTATATAGAGGTTCCATCTAGTGGAAAAAGGGTTACTCGTGGAGGGTAATAACAACGAGGAGAGTCATACCTTTCTTTCTGACAACGGCTTTTCCGAGTTTCCACTCCTCGAGGTCAACCAGTTTCGCACCATCAGCGTCAGATATCAATCCCATATCCTCCAATCTTTGCAAGGAGTCGGCCATGCTTTCCTTGCGAACCAAACTTTCTCCATTGTACACGTCAAACTTGACGTTCAACCGCTCGTACTCCCCCTCATATTTCTTCACACTCAAATCCTTCCACACGCGCCAATTCTCGAGCGCGCTCTCGTCGCCATCTTCCATCCGCTTGAACCACTTGGCCGCTTCCGCTTTCACGTTGGGATCCGCCTCGGCATCCTTGTTCACCTTGACGTACACCTCAAATAGGTGTTTAATCGCATCTTCTTCGAGCTCCTTTCGAGAACCATATTTCTCAAACCCTACTGCAATCAAACCAAACTATAAGCTGAAGGGTAAGTTTCCAAGAATAACTGTAGCAATAAATTGCCGTACTTGGGTCCCCCAATCGCCAAGATAATTCATTGAAATAACCTCCCAACCACAAGCTTTGTACAAATTCGCAAGAAATGCGCCAATGATCGTGCTTCGGAGATGTCCCACATGGAAAGACTTGGCAATGTTAGGAGAGGAGTACTCGATGACGATTTTCTTGCCTTTGCCCGACGTATTCGAGCCATATTCTGGTAGTCCGGATAAGGACTCGTGTGTTAGGCTGTGGACCTGGCAGAGAACTTCGCGAATCATATTCTGGGTATTTACTCGGAAATGAAGGAAGGATTTATCATAGGTGACGGACTCTATCCATTCATCGGGCTCGAACTGAGATGTATATGCGGTCAGTAGACGGTAGAATCAACTACGACGAATCATACCTTCTCCAAAACCTTTGCAGCGATCTCATCTACCTTTCCTGGTAGCCTGTACCTCGGCACAGCGACTGTGAAGTCCTCGCCCTTCTTTCCATAATCGATGCCGGCATAAGCCTGCTCAAGTGAGAGAGACAACGTTTCCGACAGCCTCTTCGCGATGGCGATGCGGAATGAGTCAAAGACAGATTTGGATGGATCTGTCCCTTGGACAATCGGAAGATCTGGCGCTGATGTCGATGCCATTCTTTTAAATCTGATCTGCAAGGGAGATTCCCTGATTGGCGGTTGGGCTTTGGATCGACTTGTTGGAGAGAGTAATGATGTTGTGGTCCTATTCAAACCTGGGAGAAATACTTTCAAGGATGCTGGATGGCAAAAACGAAAGACTGGGTTAATGAGCGGCATGTGACAAGGTGAACATGTTACATCACATCAAATTGTCACTGCCCACCGTGAGATACATATTATTATAAAGCTTTCGCATTCTCAACCTACTTTACCACAGTATGGTTGTAGAGGTACCTGAGGAGTGCGGTTGGCGTCATCGGGCTTTCTCCTAGTTGGAATTTTTTAACTGCATATACCTCACACCCGGTCAAACATGAAGTTAACATTTTCGATTCAGCATACAAGGCTGATACAAGTCGAAAGTCGACAGTCCAGCTAATCAGATCCAGACCTTGTCACTGCTGAGCTCGCAGAAATATGCATTGGTGGTTGTGAGTGGTTTCAGCTAAAGTTTTTCGCCGTGCCGATGAATTATAAAACATAGAATTCAACCTTAAACTAGACAAGAACCCATCATTTAACGGTCCTCAGGAATCCATATCACACTCCCCAACTACTATTCTCCTCCGGAGGAACAAATCAGTCTACTGGTGAATCCAGTTTGAAACTCTCAACAATTTCGAACTTTGGTCCAAACTTGGCGATTTTAAACGGAGTGACTCGCACAATTGACACGTCTTGGACACGTCGACTATTCTCAGATTGGTACGCACCTACGTGGCTTTGTTGAACTATTGCGGAATCTTATTACTTTGTTTAGGTTCATACTGCGCAATGCGGACTGAGTCACGCTCATTGATTCCGCAAGGGCTACTAGTACCACGGCTTTCCGTCCTCCATCGTCAGCGAGGGGCTCCATTTAAATACCACCACCAACAGACGTAGTAACCTCAAAACCTAACCGCCATGTCCACCGGAATTGGAAAACTTTTGCATCGCCTTTTTCCTCCAACGCCCATGCCAACGGCGATGGTTCTAGGACTCGACTACAGTGGAAAGACCACTTTCTTAAATTTCGTTAAATCAGGTCAAATTGTTCAAAGTATGCCAAGCATCGGATTCAACATAGAAAGCGTCGAAGTTCCTGTGTCATCTGGCACTACATTCAAGATGACCGCTTGCGATGTTGGAACGGGTTGCGGTGGCCCAATGAACCTCAGGTTGGCAAGAATGTATCTTACGTTTTCGGAGGCAATCATCTGGCTCGTGGACTCAAGTGACAGGGAAAGATTGCAAGAGAGTGTGGATCTTCTTCGCGATGTCCTTCCACTTGGAAATGAGAGTGCACCTGTCCTGATGATGTGAGCCTTTTTTTCTTGAAATGGGTCTTCCTGAGATCTGACCCTCTTTCGAAAAAGACTCGCTATCAAATCTGACAAACCGGACTCGCTATCCGCAGATGACCTACGAATCGCTTTCTCTCAAGTGACCGCAGGTCGACTATCCTCCCTCTTTAAAGTCTCTTTCACCAAGGAATCACGGAAGAATTTTCGATCAAGTGGGATCCCGGGAGCCTTTGACTGGCTTAACGTGACCCTCGACATTGCGAAATCTCTCAAAAAAGGAGGACCTGCCATACCGCAGAAACCCGGTTTACAAGCCAACCTACGGGCGCCAAACGTCCTCTCGCAGAAATTGGAATCTTGGCTAACCCGCAACGAAAATGATATGCCCACCGAAGAATTCTTAGAAAAATTCAAGTCATACAATTTGCCTGACTGGGATCACTACACGCACGTCCGTATTGCGTATCTTATTCTAGTCAAACATGGACGTCAAGAAGGTAATGAAATGTGTTGGATTAAACTTGGGTTTGGCTTCTGATTTGTTCTTTCCTGATAGGCAAAAGTATCATATTCCAAGGTCTCGAAGATTATATCGCCAATAGTCCACAGACGAAAGGGAAGTCATTCCACGTAACGATGACCTATTTCTGGATCCAAATCGTCCATCTCGGTATTCGGAGTACCCCACCTGTATCAGGTTCTACAAATTCATCTCCGAGTCTGAACGAATTTGGCCGCTTCCTCCTTGCAAATCCCCACGTTGTGGATGGCAACCTTTGGTCAGACTTTTATTCAAAAGAAGTTTTGATGAGTCGGGAGGCCAAAACCGCAATGGTTCTTCCTGATAAGAAACCTTTACCGAATCTCGTAGCCAGGGATGCGATTACGAGGTTTGGAGCATCATGAGCTGGTTGTCAATTTCTTGAATCGATGATTTCTAGTAGTAATGACTGTCCAGGTGGTATCAACGAACGTAGGAAAAAATTAACATGAAATGTACACTGTTTACATGGCATCCCGATTATAATTATACTAGGATGTTACCAAAGTTAGCCTGGGGCATTGCCTCACACACCGTAGATATTCTACCGTGTATAACATGCACTCCATGCAGGTCCCATCCGGGAATCGGTAAAGTGCACTGTGGCTCCGATGAAATGTTCAGTAGATTGTAGGGTGGATTTAGGATCTTCAGAGTGACACCCACATGAGGCGTTGATGACGAGGTAGTGACATGATCCAACTTCCATGACTTGAAGGTTGCCAAGGGTTGATAGGAGCGACAACATCGCACAGACTTGTCATGCGAACCAGAGACAATGCGGGTCTCAATGTCCCATCGCTCGAAAATGCAACGGAACAAACACAGTCAGAGTGGCCGTCCAGTCTCCTCAGCTCTTCGCCTGTCGAGGCATCCCATACTTGTAACCCGAACCAGAGACAATGCAGGTCCCAATCGCCCGAAAATGCAACGGAAGAGACTCAGTGGAAGTGGCCATTCAGTGTCCTCAGCTCTGTGCCTGTCGAGGCTCCATACCCGCACAGACTTGTCACCCGAACCAGAGACAATGTGGGTCCCAGCGCCTGAAAATGCAACGAACGAACCCAGTCAGAGTGGCCGTTCAGTGTCCTCAGCCCTTCGCCTGTAGAGGCATCCCAAACCCGCACAGACTTGTCCACTGAACCAGAGACTATGCGGATCCCATCGCTCGAAAATGCAACGGAACAAACCCTGTTAGAGGTATGCGTGTGTTCAGGTCTGTAGTAACACAATGAGTTCGTCTGTGGAGAACTCGGTTATTCAGTGGGGTTGGGCTCACAGTGGTTGGAGACCCAGTTGTGTGTTTATCCTCGGGGGGAGAATGTGATGTGTGTTTGGAGAGATTGAATGAGGTGGATGTATGCGCGTCAGGGATGCCTGTCTGCGCTCTATTTTGTTATGCGGGGTTGTATCGAATGTATGCGTGGTAATATGTAAGGCCCGTCGTCTGCGGTGCTGTGTAAAGTGTTTGTGGGAATAAAAAAGAAGTATGGATAAGGGGGAAAGGTACCTTTCGTACAGCGTTCAAAAAAAGTGGAAACTGGGTCCAGAGAGGGAACCAAAAACACTTAGCGGTCAGGCAAGAACGAAGACTGAGGTATATTCGAGAGAAGCAGAGAAAGAACGAGTCAGCGAGAGAGTACGAGATCAAGGAGAGTTCGAACTGAAGTAGAACTACTAAGTAGGCTCTATATATATAGTGTGACTATGATGTGACGTGATGTGATCCGGTGATAGGACTCAGCCCAACAGGTCTCTCCAACTTGCATCGATGCCGATATTCATGTTCAACTGCCTGCTCCTCATTGAAGACAAAAAAAAGGTCTTCACTGTCAAGATCTCCGATTCGGAGAATATCAGCATTCTCAAGGAGTTGATCAAGGCGAAGAAGGCTCCGCACCTCGATCACCTTGCTGCGTCCGACCTCATTCTATGGAAGGTGATATTACCTCCTGATCAGTCTCAATCTCCACTCTTACACTGTATTTGTAGCTGAAGACACCAATACTTCTGTCTCCTCGACCCGCTCCTGAGGTCAACGAAGAAATTCAAGTCGTCCAGACCCATTTACCAGTCGAAGCGGATGAAGGAAATGATCAATTTCAACTCCTTGATGCAGTTGATGATGTGTCCGAATGTTGGGAGGGTAGTCCCCAACGAAAGCATTTACACATTTTGGTTCAGAAACCCTACGGTACGCTGTACAACACCACCTATCACATTACACTGTCACTGTCTTCTGTCACTCGTCGTTATCATTGTGCCAATGGCATTTTCATACCCTTGCCATGGATTGTGACTCACACCCTTTGACCTGTTGGCTTGCCTTCATGGCCGCTCACTTCGACAATCGCCATTTCCGTGTCCTTATTCTTATTGCCTCTCGCTGCTTCTCGTCACACCGCCGTACACACCTATCTCTTCGAACACGGCTACCCTGCCACCTTCCAGATAAATTCTCAACAGCGGATTCGTCGCCTTTGAATCGATCTCAGTTCAGCCATCCCGATGAGATCGACAAGGCCATAGACCAATATTTATCCAAATGCCGACCTCGCATGCAGGAGCTCGTCATGAGTGTAGACAATATTCCTTCGTTTCTCCCATCCTGGGAACCGGACCCCTCTGCGGATGAAGCATTCAAGCGCCATATGTCTAAGCTTTGCATACCTGCGGTCGGCGAGGATAGACCCAGCTTGTTGCTTCATGACCTTGGGAAGGATAAAACCAAACTAGAGAAAGAACACATTTCACGGATTGAGGGCGTTTTCCGTCGTCAGGAACATACGTATGTGGCTTCACGTAGCTTTCAGAATACTTTTGATGCCAATTCCTCGCCAGGTTCTCCTCAATACCTCCGGATCTGGGAAAACCAGGTTACTCCTCGACGGTTTGTGTCATCGCTGGGGTTTTTATTTCGCAGCGGATACGAAGGAGATAGGATCCGAGGATTTTCGCACGATTATTGATGAGTTCAAGAAATACCAGGATTTCGAGCGCGCAAAATGGATGAATGAAACACAACTAAAGACTCGAGAATCTATTTTGCACACTCAAGCGACTGCAGGCCGTGGTCTAAACCAGCTTCTGTTATCACGCTTCTTGTTGTTGGAACTACTGGTGGAAGAAGTTCAACAAAATCGAAGACAAGTATCCTCGTTGGCTTATCGCCGGTTATGGGTCCTTTTACAAGCGCGACCTAGACAGATCTTCGGTGCCGACCTTTTCCTGGAGCTTGCCCGACTTCTCCGACCCGCCGATCAATTTGACTTGGAAACTCGAATACGCCTCAAATGTCAGGCGCTTTCTTCCCAACTAAACCTTTCAAATGGGTTTTACTGCGTCCTGGACGAGGCACAAATCACCGCCAGTCCACATCATAGGCACATCTTTTCAGAAGATGGGTCGTCCCGGCGTCCCTTGTTGAGAGAAATATGGCTTTCATGGACTACGGTGCTTAATATCCAAGACATGAAACTCATCGTCTCTGGAACGGGCATCAACTACGAGGAAATAACGAGAACGTTGTCATCCGATGTCTTCAAGCAACAAAATTATGAAGTCAAGCGAGATGTCGGGGCATTTGATGACCCGAAGGATCAAGCTGTTTACATCCGGCTGTATATCCCGGCTGATTGGACGGATATGAAGTGGAAGGAGTTCCTCAAACGTTCATGGGCCTGGTTCCGTGGGAGGTAATAATATATCTTTTTGGATGAGTTTGAGCCGCATATTCACTCCATGTATCAGGCACCGCACCACCGCTAGTCTTGTTGCACTCATCCTTCAGGTTGGCTACAACAGCCCTCACAGAACGATAAATTCCTATGTGAAGTCCCTCACGGACTTCCAGCCAACTGACGCAGACGACTGGACTAATCTCGAACCCGATCACCCTCCTTTGCCCTCTTTGGGCAAATTGAACTTAGATCGAATGAGTCAGTTGATCTCTCTTACGTGAAGTCCTCCTCAAATATCTTTTCTCCAACAGATCCTATGCAAGCGAGGACTCTTGCTGGTGTCCTCTTTGACCAAATGCTCTACGGCACCTATTCCTTGATGGGATTCTCTACGGAGGAGCGAGCGACTTTCATTGAATATGGGTTTGCTCGGACCAAAGCAGGACCCAGTTCTCCCCAAACCGTTCTTGATGAACCAATTGCCATTCTAGCAGCAATGAATTGGGTGAACCGAAATGCCCAACTATCTTTTTCTGAATGCCTACGACGCGATGTCGGAAAACACTCCAATAGTGGCAATGGTTTTGAGAACTATCTCGCTTTCTATGTCCAAAAAATTTTCGAAACGCCCAAGAACCTTGACGCGTTGTTCGAATTTCGATCTGACTTCGACGAGATCGGTTGGAGGAGCGAGAAATTTGAACTGGTGACCGTTCGCCGTGCAGCAGGTAGCGATCAGCTTCACGTTTCCATTGTCACACCTGCTTCTGGCCCATCTTCCAACATCGGTCTCCGAGCAAAAACAGGCGAGGATGTTCTAGCATGGATTTCCGCAAACCAGGATCAGTTCACGTTCTGCTTCCCGCCTAACCACGTTGGCGCAGATCTCATGTTTTTCATCCGATCGACGGTTTCAGAGCAATTGCTATTGGTCATGGTTCAAGCAAAGAACCTTTATGAAGTCAAATTGCAGGTTCTTATTGAGGGGGTGCGGACAGTTACGCCTGATTGGCTTTGGAAAAGTAAGGCAATCAAGGTATGCATCATCTTCGAGTTTTCTCCCTCGAACAATCTAACTTGGTGGCGGCAGTATAAAACGGCGGCGGAATCTGCCGCCCCACAGGGTGCACCTTCAAATGCCGACGAACTGGCTCTCCAAACACATAATGCCTTACAACATATTCCTTATGGATTGACTGTGAGAAATGCGGAATACCCTATTCTCCGCGTCTTTGCCTCATGGCCAGGAGATGCAAAGTTGGATCGGTCGAAGAAGAAACCCAGGCAGAAGAGCTCTGCTGGCAATGAGGTGGTTGACGAAAACTCTCCATATGATGTTGATCTTCATCCACTGGCAACACTTTGTCTGCATAACTTTAACTCTGTTTGCAAGGAGATGGATTTCAAATGGTTTTGTGGTGATGTCGAACAAAAGGAAGTGGTTCATGCAAAGCGATCAGCTGGTGGTACGAGTCTGGATATGCCTAAGTTGAAGCGGGCAAAGGGGCAGCCTGAGGAAGATGTTGAGATGGTTTGATTATGTTGTTTGAGTTATCTCATTACAGATGGTCACCTAAAGGAGTATTGATTTTTGAGAATGCGGCCGAAAACTTGAAACTTAGGCGCTTAGCGCTTAACCGTTGACCGTAATTTCCGACCTTTCTGATGCACTGTGTGCCATCATTCCTGGAAAAGATAAAACCTGGAGGCTGGGTGTCTAACTTATTTGAGTCAAGGGCGTTACACTGGAGTTGCACGGAGAGCGAAAAAGGAGGACTCTGTGAAGAGGTATCTAATTGGCATGCATTCTCATTGACAACCTCATTGTTTTAGGGTGCAGAGAAATGTAGACAGTAGCTCAGTCATCACCGACAGAAGTTTCAAGTAAATTAACCGGACCAGTCATTCCGTGACCTGTGCCCTATGTAAGCGATGTAAGCAAACTGCGGTCAATTTGCTGGGGTAACTAATAATTATGAGGTGCGTCAACCGCCGGTCAAGTTCGTCAACTGCCATAGTACCGCAGCACCATAACATTGGTACCAGGTAATGCATTATAGTTTCGAGAAACGAAAAATGAGAAATGAGATGCGAAGTATAACTTGAACAACCAAAGTGGACAGCGATCTACATATGCTAATAGACCAAGCAACTTGAGGTTTATATATCGCTAGCAGTGTTGGAGGTTGGGAAACGGGTGGATTTGGCGATGCATCGAAATGGATACAATATAACTCGTCGTCCTTATTTTTTTTGTCAGATTACATATATTTGTGGAATAGTCGACACAGCAAAAGAACAATCTGCAGGCATAATAATTCCTTGTACGCCTACCATGTAGTATGCTCAGACTGGCTCAGTCATCACTGAAATTTTTGAACGTGTTATTCGCCCGTAGGTCTTTTGTCTTTCATTCGAAATTAAAATATCTTTGCTTCCTCTAGTGCAGACATAGCAAGTACAGAAAATCAGCAATTGGAGTCAGGGTATCCCAAATTCCCATGAAAGTACAAGAGCCACGTATCAATCATTGCTGCAGGTCCTTCAGCAATCGCTTCAACTCCGCATTGTCCGCAAGGCTGACGCGGGGGAAGGACCCCTTCGCGCCCTCCACGAGGAAAGACCCCAACGTCCCCGCCAATACCCCCTTGCTGGTGTTAGTGAACAATGGACCGAGGGTGGAGTCTAGGCACCGAACGACGACACCATGCTGATTCTGTCGCTGACCAGCGTGAGCAGGGAAGAAGTAACCTGGGCGGACAACCAATAACTTCGTGCTGGTCGTAGGTGTATCCAACTCATGTGCCAATTCCGTCTCTGCGCGGCCCTACGCACAAAACCAAAACAGATCGTGAGTCCATGTGTGGATGAAACTCACAACCACTGACCTTGCCACGCGCCCACATGAACATGGATTTCTGGGAGGGGTCAGAACCCTCTCCGCTAACGTACACAAACGTGAATGGTTTCTCTGCGCTTCCAACACCAGCCTTCTTGAGAGCCGCAACAGCTGCGAGAGGGTAGTCGACATGGATATTCATGTACTCTTCCTCAGAGAGACCTCTGACAGACTTTCCGATTGCCCAGACGCAACCGTCGTGGTCCGAAATCTGCGAGATAACGTCGTCAGGGTACTCTTTGAAATCTTTTATGATTATCATTTTGGATTTCCCGCTGGCATTTGCGGGAAGATCTGCCCAAGGGGGTATCTCGCGCCGAAGGAGAAGCGTGATGAAGGAGACGGATGGGTCTGCTAGAGCTGCCAGATATGAAGCAAATCCAGCTGAAGAACCCGAGTTTAAAACTGCCTGTATGATGAATATGGGAGACGAAAGTCATACCTGTTCCAGTGGCACCGGTGATGATTAGCTTCGACATGTTCAGAAGCCTGAGATTAGGAGTCCTAGCGCTTTATGTAGGTTCATGAATCATCAGTGGAAGCCAGTAGTACGAATCTGTTCGGCACCAAATGCAAACAAATCAAAACGCAGTGATTTGTTTGGTTTGATGCCGAACAGATTCGTAAGTGAGTAAGTACTGGCTTCCACCAATGAACCTACATGAAAAATATCTCATGTCAGATTTACAAATTCCACCTACCCCATAATATGCCATCTGGCGTTCAGACTACGGCGACTGAGGGATAACTCATCCAACCAACTCGATCGTGCTTAAATTTCGTCATTCGTATTGACAACCCTGAAAGAATCTTGCCCGTTTGTCAACCATCATTTCTCAAGCATGAGTCTTCGTTGTCCTTGTATTCCTTTAGTACCCAATCACCCACCTTGTATGGAAATCTGGAGCACGATGCTTGTTTGCTTGGACATATTGCGTTATTTGGCAAGGAGTAAGCTATCTTTGCATCAGCGACATCTGCCAGTGTGTGGACATGCTCGATGACCTGTCTGCAGATATTGTCTTGATATTGTCGACCCGGGAATCAATAGAGGGATTCTCCTCTGAAGCCTTCCTTGTCTGTTGTCCATTGACAGGGTCATCTTATAACTCACAACATTTCTTCAGGACTCAACTCCCACTCGATTTGACACACAGCTCTACATCGATGTACTACTGCGTGGCGGATTTCCAGGTTAAATTTTGCAATATCCCAGCTTGATCCCAGCGCGCGAGATGCGAACGCGGGCCGGTGCATTTATGTAAGATGCATATGTCCAACAAATGTCCCGTCGCACTTCGAGTGGGTGTACTTATGTATGGAGGGCTGCTGGTTTTTCAATAGTTGAGATTCTCTGCCTACCCTGTCACTACCCAAACTCTCCCGGTCCGGTGCCAGTGACGTGTGACATGTTATATCAAGTTCGTTAGACTTTTGCTACTATGCGGCTAGAGTGTCTTGCAGCCTGCCATGTCTGCCAAACCTGAAGCTCATCGTGGCGCTCCTGAAGCTGGAGATTATGAAAGCGATGCTCCTGAAGAGGTCACACCACCACCAGTTTCGCGTCATGACATTCTCTCTGAGCCTCTTATGCAATCAACACCCCAGAGCAAGGGTACCGCTGAACAATCCGAGCTTTATTATGACATGAGGTGCATTTAAAAAAAAAAATATCTGATATACATCGCTTAATCACTAAAACCCGCCAGAACATTGAGAATGTCAAGCATGACTTGAGGAACACTCACACCGTCGACTTCGCCGATTTGGTGAAAACTATTATGCATCGTGAAACCTCAACTATTTTGAACGATACACAGGATAAAATACAGAAAGATTTCCAGGGCCGGAAGAAGGAGATCGACGCTGAGTACGATAAGATTCTTGGCAAAAGCCAGCATGAAGAAATAGTTTGTTACACTCCTATCCTGCCACTAATTTCTTATTGATGCTTTTGTAGTTGTGAAGCTACCACCGAGAAGCAACGCTATGTACCACTCATTAATTTATTGAACGCCATCCTATCTTTCGAGAAAGACCCGCAAGTGATATTCTTCGCGAACGACCCGATGATCGTCCAGTCCGATCACTTGCCAGCCAAGTCGAAGAGGAAGCCTGACATTATCAAGGTTTCATTGAAAACGTTCAAGCGGTGGCTTCATCTCCCTGACAATACCGATTTCGATACATGCCGACTTCGCGCCGCAGCTGGTAGCATCAAGATTTTTGGAACGCCATACTGGATCGACGTTGAGCAGTTCTGGGAGTTGAAATTTGGTCGCACTCTGGCCGACCTTGTGACCAAAAAGAAGGTGAAGTTTCATAGAGAGGCTTGCTCAACCAAGGGATCGGTTCCAAGTATGTTCCCTCTTTTTTCATGAACCTCGTTTATAGAAACAACAGGTAAAGGTTATTCAACTGCCATGGGGGCTGAAAGTTCGGCGCCCAAAAGGAAGAAAGCAGATGATGAGGGAGATTCCGAATATGGAAAGAAACCCCGGAAGCAGCCTCGGGCTGCTGGTGGCCAGATAATGCCAACTCCGGATAAAGTCCCAGCAGTCGATGACGACGTTCAGTGCGGTTATTATGCCATAGAACGATTTCGAGCGACGTGGCAAGTCACTCACGTCTCTGGCATATTCCTCAAAGGTGAATTCGACAATCAGGGAAAAAGCAGTGCTCATCATCTCTTTTTTGGTAGCCAACTTTCTAAATTTGCTTTGGTACGACCCACAAGGGTGTATCCAATCATCTCAGATTGACATCGTACGGCAATTACCACTCCTGGTTCTCCTCGTGAAACTACAACAACGATCCGATTTTTGGTCAGGATTGCGAAATACCAAGCTACCTCCAAAGTATTGCACGGAGGGCAAATGCGCACCCCGCTTTCAGCTCGTTGGTCGAATGACATCCTGTGCGAATGTTACCACAGAAACAGGGAAAGATAACCTGAAGACGATCGTCCGAAGGAGGCCGACATAATTGATCTCGCTAAAAATCGTGTTCGCCAATTCCTTCCACCAGCGTTCCAACAATTCGTCTTAAATCACCTACCCGGAGTTGAACGACGTGCACTGATCAGAGAGACTTGTACAGCTATCATTCGGGTTTTACTCGATCTGCCCACCGAAGGATCTAGGACACAATACCTGATGATCTCGAAGAAACTTTCTAGTATGCGAACCATCGTTCATGACACATCCTTCAAGCGTGTTTTGTTTGAAATTATTCGAGGTAAGTTTTATTTCTGTCCTCGTAGTTACATTAGTTTTAACTATTTTAGCGCATCGGCTGCTTTGGGTGTTCGGGATTGCCCACAGTGACGTTAGTTTTCACAATTTGATGCTCGATGGTAACAATGGGATTCTGAACGATTTCGACTTGGCGTCAATTATGGAACCTGGAGATACTAGTCCACCCAAGATATGTCATCGCCGTACAGCCACTCGATGTTCATGTCTCTAGAACTGTTCACAGATCCTGGTGTCAAAGGGCTCGTTCCCAGGGTGTATCGCCATGAGCTGGAATCATTTGCATGGGTTCTGCTATATGCGACCCTCGTAATTGGGTTGGGCTCACCTCCACCGAGTTGGGCTTACGCAAGTCCGCATTCATTTTAGAGGGATCTCATCACATCTGTACGTTGGTAAAGGGTTCCTATCAACAAGTGCTATTATCGACCTTCCGTGTTTGGTGGGACCTGTCGAACAAACGAGAGGAGGCAGGCTATAACCAGACAGCGCCCTCGTTACCCTCCGATGAGTCTTTGCTCACTCAGGTTCTCGCAGCGTTGGGCTTTTCATACGGCAAATGGATCGACTTCAAAATTTCTCCCAAAGACTCTCCTCTTAATCCAATGACGCCGGCTTCCGGAAGCACCAATATAACGAAGGACCTGGTAGAGGATCCATCGTCGACTTCAGCTCTGCTAGTGGTACTAGGTGCAACCGTGGCTTGCAGCTGGGACCAGAGTCAGGGTGCTGATGACCATGAGGATATTTATGTGTAAACTATCTTTTCAATTTTCTTCGGGTTTGTTGGCGGCAGGATAATAACACTGGCGAGAGAGATCTCACAGGCTTGAGTCAGTTCACACGATTTTGGATTTCTTTGTCACGGTAAGTATTGGCAATTAGAGCAGCTAGTAATAGAGAGTTAGTACCACGGTGGGGGACCAGCTATTACATAGGTATAATTTGTACAATCACAAATAATGTTTGTTTGATCAGGAATATTAACTTCGAAGACTTTATTTAGTGTCCTTGCTTCGGACCAGTGAGCTCTTATGTAAACTCAAAATTTTATTCTTTGAGCACTTTAGTTGATGGTCATAAATAGTAGTTTCAGATTTGATTTACCAACAGCCTGGACCCTTTACTGCTCCTTAAACAACTGTCTACTGAAATATCCTTACATACCTGTTGTATGCAATGAATTTTTGCTGCCTTATAAGTTATAAACAGTCTTTTGTGTAGCTTGAATAACATCAAATATTTCTACTTGAACTTGAACAGCAGTTAGCTGAGTTGCTGAAACCACCCAAAAAAAATCCTTATTGAACTTGCCTGAATGTACTCAAGTCCTTAATGTCCTGAAAGTTTCTTATGTAATTGAATTTAAATGTCCTTGTTCGAGTCTAACGTCGTTTTCCTGATGTACAAATAGGTACAAACCTCATAGACGCGTCCGTTTTGAAGCGAAACTAATCTATAATGCCTCTAATTCGCATCGAACTATGTGACTTCAAGTCTTATCGGTTAGTAGCTATCGGCAACGAATAAGTCATCTTTTAATGTCCAACCTAGCGGTCAGCAGATGATAGGACCTTTCATGAATTTTACTTCGGTAATTGGACCCAATGGTGCCGGAAAATCCAATTTGATGGATGCAATCTCGTTTGTTCTCGGCGTGAAAAGTGCACAACTTCGAAGCTCCCAATTGAAAGACTTGGTCTATCGCGGAAGGAGATTGGCTAGGAATGGCGTTGATGGCCAATCCGTAAATGGAGAGGAAACTGATGATGACGGCGACGAGGGAGATGAAGGAGAGGGCACTGCGAAGAAGGCATGGGTTATGGCCATTTTTCTGGATAACGACCAGAAGGAATGGACTTTCCAACGGACGTATGTTCTTTCATCTCACTGCAAAACGCGCTTTTTCAAGTTCTAGGCAGGATATCCACAACAGGTGCATCGGAATACAAACTCAATGGCAAAACTGTCACATATGCTGCGTACAATGCCGCCCTCATTTCCCACAACATTCTCGTCAAGGCGAAAAACTTCCTTGTTTTCCAAGGCGACGTGGAAGCCGTTGCTTCTCAATCACCTCGCGAATTGACGCGTCTAATCGAACAGATAAGCGGCTCATTGGAACTTGCTGCCGAGTACGAGAAAGCAAAAGAGGGACAGGAACGTGCTACAGAAAACGCTACTTTTAATTTCACGAAACGGAGGGGAATTTTTGGTGAAATTAAACAATACAAAGAACAAAAGACTGAAGCAGATAGGTTCGAGGCACTTTGCCAAGAAAAGGTACGCAGAAAACATTTCCTCGCCTCTCAATCTTCTAAGCTAGACTCCTCAGGACGACCTTGTCCTCGAACGCATCCTCACGAAGCTTTACCACATTGACCTCGGCATCGAGGACAACACGCGGGATATAGTGAAAAAAAATAAGGAACTGGCGAATCTACGAGAAGAGCGAAGGGTTCGTGATGAGGAGGTCGAAGCTTCACGCGCTCTTCAGGCCAAAGCGCGTACCTCTGTAATGCAGAAAGAGAAGAGAATCAAAAAAGACGAGAAGGCACTGGAAGGAAAGGTAGTTCCGTCTCACAATCTGCGATTCTCCTTTCTCTGAACTTTTTGTCAGAGACCCGAACTTGTCACGACCGAAGCCCAGATTCTCCATGCTACCCGAAAGATGAACAATGCATCCAAGTCGAAAGAGGAACTCTTGAAGAATAGGTCCCAACTGCAGGCGAAAGTCAGCTCGTTGCAGCTAGAACTAACTTCTGTGAAAAAAGCTGCCGAAAAAGCGCAAGGTTCGTACTGCTACCGAAAATTGTGGACTGCGGGTCTCTAACCTAGCATTCCAGAGGAACAACGAAAGGCCTCCCGGCATAGCGTGGCACTCAGCGAAGAAAGTTTAGAAGAGTATCGAAAACTGTGAGCTTTGGTCAGTCCTGCATCATCCATTGACCTGATTTGCAAATCAGCAAAGCGTCAGCGAGTATACTTGCTGTTGACGAGCGCCAGTCACTCGAAAGTCTCACTCGTGAAGAAAAAGTTGCCAGTCGCGCTCTAGCCCAGCTCAAGGAAAAAGAACATGAATTTGATGAGAGAAGGGCCAATCGTGCGGAGGAATTTGAGTCATTGAATGCGAAGCGGCAGGAGGTGAGACTTTTATGCTATTTTGGAAGCACTGGGCTCATTTCAATGTCAGTTAGAGACAAAGATAAACCATTCGCAAACTGAACTCGCGAACGTCCGTCAGGAACTTGACAACCAACAGGCGGAAAGGGCACGTATCAAGTAAGTGATTCCATTTCTCTGAACCTCCTTCCCTAATGCTCCCACAGCAAGCTCCAGGTAGAATGCGATGAGAAGCTGCAAGGAGTGTATCAACAGCTCCTACAAGCGGGTGTTGAGAAACAGGAATCAGAAAAAGAAGTTAAGATGAAGGAAACCCTTGCGAATTTGCAGCGTCTCTTTCCCGGTATTTGCTTTCTGTCCCCCCCCGTTTCTAGTTGACTTGTGATCTTATATTTTTTCAGGTGTAAGGGGTCGAATAATTGACTTATGCAAAGCCACTGCTCGTAAGTACGAGACTGCCTTAACCGTCGTCCTAGGTCGCAACCTCGAAGCGATTGTCGTCGATGAGGAAAAGACGGCTATAGACTGCATCGAATATATGCGTAACCAACGAGTGGGCCAAGCTACCTTCATACCTCTCGACACAATTCAGGTGAAACCCGCCAATGACAAATTCAGAACATTTGCGAAGGGTGTCAGGTTGGCTGTGGACATCGTAGAGCACGAACCTGCCATTGAGAGGGCAATACACCATGCCTGTGGGAGTGCCCTGATTTGCGACTCTATGGACATCGCAAGGAATGTGTGCTACGAGAAAGGACAAGAAGTCAAAGGTATTTACTATGAACTCCACTAAAGTCAATTCTATTAATTCTCTCTTTCCTATTAGCGGTCACATTGGAAGGGACCGTGATTCATAAAAGCGGCTTGATTACTGGTGGCCGAAGTACTCGCAATATAAATAAAAAGTGGAATGAGAAGGACATTGATGGTGATTTCCATTGTCGACTTGCCAAAGCATAATAGCTGAATGTGTATAGGGCTTATTCGTTCTCGTGATGTTCTCTTGTCTGAGCAACGCGAATTAAGCAAACAGAAACCGCGTGGAAAAACGGATGAGGCTTTGATATCCGAAATTTCACGGTTGGAGTCGAACATCACCGTTGCCAAAGATGATCTGGTAGTTTTTCTCCCTCAGTCCCTCCGATCGCAAACGACCTGATATTCTTTTTCTGACAGAGAGCATGTAAACTGCGCATTACAGGCATTAAGGATGAGCTGAAGCATATTGAGAAGGAATTGAAGAACTTGGCGCCCGAATTGAAAAAAGTGAGGGCAACGTTTTCGATCATCCCCCTTACTAAAAATTTCATGTTAAGGCCCAAAATTCGCATAGGTCGCTAAATGAACAGGTCGAGGAACTCCTGACAATAGTCAACGCGGCAGAGGATGGTCTCTTCAACACATTTTGCCATAAAATTGGTGTATTTAATATTCGAGAATACGAGGAACGACAACTCAAAGTGGCCCAAGAAGAGAGTCAAGCACGTTTGAGGTATGATACGCAGATTGCCAGATTGACAAATCAGTACGTTTCTTCGACTCTGCGTCTTTCGCGTATCATATAACACAATGTTCGCAGGGCAGACTTTGAGAAAGAAGGTCTCGCACAGCTTGAGGACCGATTAACCCGTCTGGAGGCCATAATTCACGCGGAGGGAGCGAATATTGAAAGATTACAGACTCAGAAAGTAACGCAGGAAAAGGAACTTGAAGCATCAGAAGGAGACATTTTAAAGCAGAAGGAAGAACTAAAGTCATCGCAGCAAGTCCTGGACGAAAAGACCAAAATAGTTGACGCGGCCAAGAGGACGGCACTAAAGATTTCGAAAGTCCTTGATCAAGCATTGAAGGAGATTGCCACTTGGGTAAGTGGAGAAGACATTGTTCATGGATATGAATTCTGAACTATTTTAGAATGATGAAATTGAAAAACTTTCGTTGGAGCGGTCCGCTGTGTATAGAAGGTGTCGTCTTGAGGAGATCAAGTTGCCCCTTCTTGAAGGCAATCTCCGGAATGTCCCCATGGAAGAGGTAATTAATTTCCGATCGCCTGGTATCTCTCATTCATTATAAGCACAGAACCTTCGCGAAGAAATGGCAATGGACATTGATGAGGATGAAAATGCCACGCAAAGACCCAAGGCCGCAGCTGACTTCGGCATTCAAGTCGACTTTTCTTCAATCGATGACGAAGATCCTGAAGAACCAACGGCAGCATTTGCACGCCTGGACAAGGAGATCAGTGATAAGACTGCCGAAATCGAACGGATGGCTCCCAATATGAAGGCCATGGAACGGTATGTTCCCCTTCTTTATTCATGAATGAATGCTCATTGTCTATTATTCAGCCTTGACGACGTTGAGGTGAAACTCGCAGATACGGAGCGAGAAGCAGAGCAAGCTCGAAAGGAGTCCAAACGGGCAAGGGATCACTTTAACGATGTCAAAAAAAGAAGGTAGGTCTTTCCTTGGATCCTTCCTGAGTACCTCTCACATAGATCATAGATGCGACCTCTTTAATAAGGCCTATAATCACATTTCAGACCGGATTGATGAAGTCTATAAAGAACTGACGAAAGGAAAGGCAGCCCCAATGGGAGGTGTCGCATATCTGAGTTTAGAGGATAGCGAGGTAGACCCTTCTTTCGCTTCAATCTTCAACTTTTTATCTCATCGCCCAGGAACCTTACAACGGTGGTATCAAATACCACGCCATGCCCCCAATGAAGCGGTTCAGAGACATGGAACAACTTTCAGGCGGGGAGAAAACTGTTGCGGCTCTGGCCCTTCTTTTCGCCATCCATAGGTGAGATTTCGGTTTTCATATGACATTCGAGATTCCGTGATTGATCGATGCTGGTTTAGTTATCAACCAGCTCCCTTCTTCGTCCTCGACGAGGTGGATGCTGCCCTGGACAACACCAACGTCGCCAAGGTGGCGAATTACATTCGCTCCCACGCATCGGACGCGTTCCAATTCATAGTGATCAGCTTGAAAGGATCACTGTATGAGAAGGGTCATTCTCTTGTTGGCATTCACCGTGATCAAGAAGTGAACAGTTCCCGGACTTTAACACTGGATGTGAGTTTCTTTCTTCGTAGGTCCTTGCGCCGCGATACTAATTGTCTTCAGCTTACGCAATACGATAATTAGAAAATCTGTACTAATTCGCATCTGTTCTTTATTGTTAACTCTGTTAAGCGTGTATTGATAGCCGTCAACATATAATGCTCGAATTTTCGATGACAAGGTCATAGTCATGATCTCAAGCTCCTAGTCTATGGCTCCACTCCGCTACCTGCCGCAGCGCCATCCTCGTCCCTTTTAACATGGGCACTAGGATGCCTCACCAGTACCTGTCCTGATCGTTTCGCCTGAATATTTCCAACCTTCTTCAGCTCCTCTTCCTTCACCTTTATTCTTCCTCCAAGACCAACCCTCCTCATCGTCTTCTGCAAAAAGTTGGTTCGGTTCGAATACAACGACTCGTGGACCGAAGCTGTCCGACTGAGATGGCGGCTCAGCACACCTTCAGTGACAGCCAAAGGTTCTTCGATATCAGATTTGGCAACAGCTTGTCGCTTGACGTTCTCCTCGCGACGGTTGCGAATGTATCGAATAACGGTCACGTTCATCAGGAATTTGATCCAATCGAGAGGGATGAACCAAACGATATTCTTGGACATAAAAAAAGGGATGAAAAGTGAGGAAACGAACAAAGTGAAGATGGCTTACCCAAACCCAGATAATCCCTATCCAGCCTCCGGAAATTGCTTGAATATCCGTAAAGCCCCAGTTGCCGTAGGCCGCAATGATTGATGATACCAGTTGAGCTATCGCGAATGCGGCAAGGAGTGCAAAGGAAGGACGTTCCATGAAGAAGAACCCATGAGCACGAGTTACGAAGATCAGAGCTTGAGAGATAATGGCCACTTGAAGATAGGCGATCATGTGTAGCTGAGGGTCATTTACACTGAACGTAGGATTTTGGAATTGAACACCAAATGTGCGTTGGAAGAAATTGGTTTCAACGATAATGACAATTAAAGCGACTCTAGAGAGGAATTAGGAGGGTATGAAAGGTTGAGCAAGGAGACTCACGTTGAAGCGGTAAGATACAAGCCGTAGGCAATGGCGAGCGAAAATATCTCAGCCAAGTCCCACGTATCAGGAGTGGTAGAGGGTAACACCCTGTCCACCGAAAGCGTCATAATTGTCCCGTCGTTCAATAAGGCAATAATGAGCACCATGAAAGGAGGGAAGTCGAATTTGTAGGTGAACGCCAAGACAGCAAAACAGACGACAATGCGAATGGTGACCGCACATGCGTAAATAGAGTAGTTCCTCATCCGTTGGAAGATAATGCGAGATTGGCGGATGGCATGCACGATTGTGGAAAGACCAGGTTCGGTGAGAACGATGTCAGCTGCGCCGCGCGCAGCATCAGTGGCCCCCTCCACGGCGATACCGACATTGGCACGGGACAAAGCCGGTGCGTCATTCGCCCCGTCTCCCGTCATAGCGACCAGGTGGCCGAGACCTTGTAACCGTCTGACAATTTCGTATTTGTGCTCTGGGAAAACCCCGGCAAAACCGTCCGCTTCAAGAATAAGCTCGTCCAAGTTGGCGTGCTTTGACCCTTTTGCAGGACCGTCTTTGAGAACCTTGGCTGGGTACATATTATCGCCGAGTCCGAGGCGTCGTCCAGTTTCTTTCGCTATTGCAAGTTGATCCCCGGTGACCATCTTCACACGAACGCCTAATGATAATGCGTCGTCGATTGTCTGTTGGGTGTCATCGCGAGGTGGGTCAAAAATTGCGAGGAGTCCGATGAGTTCGAAGCCATCTCCGGCGCCATGGGGGTCATCACTGGAAACCTCCTCATACGCCACAGCGAGGGAACGAAGCCCGCGTTGGGCGTACTCCTGGACATCAGCTTCGAGCCTCTCCTCAAGTTCCCGTGATTTATTCCGCGTGCAGATGTCGATGATGACGCCGGTCATCCCTTTAGTGACGCGATTCAATTTTCCTGAAGATTCTTCTCTATAAGTACCTTCTGTGCGCTTGTCGACGGGATTGAAAGGCTTGAAGTCCAACAAGTTTATGCCCTTCCTCGCCATGTCTGCGTCGCCGAGAGCCGTCACAACAGCCATATCTATCGCATCCTGATTCTCTGTTCTAGACGCATATGCCGACAGTTGAACAACTTCTTCCGGACTGAAATGGCTGTAAGTCTTGATGGAACTGCGATCGACAGTAAGCTTATTGGTCGTGAGTGTTCCGGTTTTGTCAGAGCAGAGAATAGTGACACCGGCCAATTCCTCGATAGCGGTAATGCGAGTGACTATAGCCTTGTATTTCGCAAGCTGGGTGGCGCCAACGGCCAGAGTCACCGACAGAACTGTGGGCATGGCTATCGGTATCCCTCCGATGAGGAGAACCAGAATATTGTTAAGACCCCGACGGTACTGGTACCTAAACCCGGCATAGAGAACGAATATTTCTGCAACCACGAAGATACCGATGGTGACCAGACAGAAAGTACCGATCTGCGCAAGAATCTTCTGCAAATGGCCAGTCGTGTCGTCGTCCTGTCCAACCAAAGATGCGGCCCGACCAAAGAACGTATTTGGCCCTGTTGAAATCACCACGGCTTCTGCCTCCCCTTGCTTGCAGGTTGATCCCCTACGACCATGTTTGTAAATTTTGACACAGAAGAATTGGTCGACTCACGAAAAACACTCGTCACCAACATCCTTGGACTGAGGAAGAGACTCCCCAGTCAGCGCGGCCTGGTCAATCGACACGTTCACCGAGTCCGTCAATCGACAATCAGCAGGTACTATGTCCCCGATTTTGAAGGATATAATATCCCCGGGTACGAGGCCTACTGAGTCAATTTCTTTCCATTGGCCTTCTCGCTTCGCCTTGGCCTTTGGAGCTAACGAATCCATAAGCGCTTTCACTGCGTTACCTGCATTCCGCTCCTCCCAGAAGCCGATAAAGGAATTGACCAGGAGAAGAAAAACGATCCCACAAAAGTCTTCCCAGTCGGGTGGCATACCCTGGCCGTTCGCAAGTACAATGGCTACGATCGCAGCGACTTCCATCACCCACGAAAGCGGATTCCACATAAACGTCAGGAACTGTCGTATAAATAGAAATCAGCAGAATTTGCGACTGGGGACGTAAAGGCTGACCTGAAAAAAGGGGTTTTGTTCCTTACTTTCCAACTTGTTTGGCCCGAAGATCTCTGTGCGGCGTTCAGCCTCTTCTTTGGGCAATCCCGCCTTCGTACTCTGCAGGAGTTGGAAAACATCGTCCAAGTCTATCGTCTCCAAATCGACCTTTTCCTTGTCATACAAGTCTTCCGCCTTTAGCTGAATCTATGGTCGAATGTGAGCAGGGAGCCTAAAAGGGAACAAGTCGCATAACCTTTGACATGTCTACGTTTGCGTCTGTAAATAATCATGAGCACCCGAAGTCGGAGTGAATTCATCAGGAACTCACGCTTGGGTTTACTTTCATCTTGTTCCGAACTCCCATTACCTTCAGAACGGGCACTAGAGGACGGTTTTTCGGGGTAACTGGAAGCGTTTCGTTTCTTCAACTCTTCGTCAGCATTCGACTCCTCAAGTAATCCCCGCCCATCGCCAGCATCTTGCAGCCTCCAAGCGTCGCCTGACTCCTTGATTTCCTCCAGTTTCGAATCCTTTTCGTTGGCACTCATCACGTCTCAGGTCCTTTAAGTTCCAGATTGGCACGCGTTGCTGGCTAATAACGGGACTGTTGGAGGAGATGCGACAACCCGCGTTGGGCTGACTAGTACTCGTGGAAGTCCCTCCTATTATGTCACCCTTTCGTTCTGTACTCGAGGACAATTCTGAAATTCAATCCGAGGTAATTTTCTAAATTTAGAACTGCCGCTCGGCAAATTGGCTAAGAATAGCGGCGAGTCCTCTTTCAAATCCAAACGTTCAAGTTTATGCCCTATCAAACTTCTAGAATTTGGTGTTTGGCCAACCGACTTCCTCGAAAATCATTCCAATTCCCTCACCGTCAGGTCAGGAAGACATCACTATTAGACTAGTATTAGTCGAGCTTTAAGTTGCAGGCGATGGTGAGTAGATTTTCAGGGTTCGCTTCCTGGTCTCACACTGCACAGAGCAGACCATAGCCAATTCAGCTTTATTTGAATATTTTGAGGAGACTGAACTCCGTATTTTAAACGAGATTTCAGATGGTAATTTTTTCTCAGGAATAAATCGGCCGTTAAAAAAAAAGGTGAATGGTGACATGACGTTGTGGCACACGTCCACACATTTGGCTCAGGCCTGAACCCGCACAGTGACCGCGTCGGGATACTGGAAGCGAGCTCAAGCGCTCGAGATTCAAATCTCCACGCGTAAGGCGTAAAATCAATTCGTTGAATGTCTCGTTTATCCTCGCGCTATATTAAGGACACCCAGGCTCGCCGATCTCGAGGATTTTTTGGCTGGTTCTTGCACCTTTCCGTCACAATTTCTTGATGGCCTGTACAGCATTTACTAACGAATGGAAGTAAAGATGACGAAGAGTTGCCAAGAAAACAATCAGTTGGAAACCCCCCGTTCATCAGTGTGCTCCCCTTGGTGACGAACAAAAATCAAATCTAGCCCTTGCGACAAGATTCAAGTTGAGCTCTCGATCTCAGACTTGAAAAAAGTTTTTTAAAAAAAAACCTGATACGTGATTGCTTTGTGATTGCTAGAAGTCGTCAATAAGGTATATCAAATCGCTACAATCAGATTCAAGTTGATTTATTTCTGTGCTAGAATTAATGTAAGTAGCTTTGCATTTCTGATTTAAGGCTATGGTAATTACATTGTCCGTTCGAGTTATACTGAGGCGAATGACAGCACCATACGAATCAAAAATATGAAAAAATATGTCTTCTCTTTCGCCCCAATCACAACTTGGCCTCTACGGTGAAAGACTCCTTACGGGATATCCGCCACCAATGCCAACATGTGCTCCACGATCTCTTGAGGAGTCGTCACATGCCAACTGGCCAACGTACGTTTACTAGAATGGCCTACGGCAGTTGTGAAGATGGCCTCGGGCTTGATACCCAACTCTACAGGCTTTGCATTGGGGTCATCGACGAGAGTGACTGCTATCGGAGCTTCCATGGTGACTTTATTAGTACCCGGAGGGAACAGGAGTAGTGCTCGGAACATGTCTTCGTCGGTCTTCATTGACTTATGAGCAACACGGAAAAAAAAAAGAAAGAAAAATGATATCACCTTATCGTCGCCAGCGCAGAAGATGAACTCGGCATCAGGATTCTTGTATAGTAACCTTTTGACGATCTCCCCCTTGCTTACGGCGAGCGGCCTTACTTCTAAATTCTTTTTGCCGACGAGAACTTCGATAGGTCGTTTACGAGCCAGGTTATTCTCTAACAAATCTTGGCATTGCCGACATTGGAAAAGACTGGTCCGAAAAGTACCGTCAGGATGCGAAAAAAAATCAACAAAAGGACAACCCACCCCCATTCCGGATCGCTGTTACGGTAATGCCATGTAATTGAACTCTTTTTCACCTCTATATGACTACCAGTAGTCCTCTGTTGCAACGACAAACTCAGAACATGTTGAGATAAAGAGAAAAGGACTGACCTCGGTGTAATACCTGAATATCTCTTCAACTTCGCCCATCCAGCTCATATCGAGGTGCTTCGTGAAATTGACCCATTCCGAAGCTCCCCTCTCCCTCACGAAGGCACCATGTTCAGCCGAAAAACCAATATTCTTCAAATGACCCAGGTGTTGCTCTAGGAACTCTCCGTCCCTCCCAGATATAATATACACGATATTCTTCGGATCCATGCTCAGCTTATCGAGTGCATTGAGCGTTGCTTCTGACGGTACAGCCATAGATGGCGTCTTGACAATGGGCGAGAGTGTACCGTCATAATCGAAGAGGAAGAGGCGTTTCTTCGCTTTGGTATAGAGGCCTTCGAGTTGTTCTCTAGGGATATAAGGAGTTTGTCGCGCGAGACCTTGCAAACCCATCTGTCCCAAGAGCATTTTGATGAGAACGGCAGCCCACGAATGAGACGTGTGAGTCGTGACGACTTTGTAAAGTTTGGCATGTCGGCGGGCTTTCTCCTCGTCAGACATCGTGAGGCCTTGGTTGATAGCAGCAGCCACGTCCTTAGAGGGAATGATTACTTGACTGTAAATTCAAAAAAGGATGAATAACGCTCACCCCAAGATTCCATGGGTTGACTAAAAGTGCGTCCTCCATATGTTTACTGATGCCCATGAATTCACTAAGAACGCTGGGACTTTTATTCGTCTCATTTTGAGCAATCACAAATTCCATGCTTGTGGTGTTCATCCCGTCACGTAACGGGGTGATCACAGCGAGATCGGCGACACTCAACAAAGCATAAAATTCGTCCTTTTTCAATGTTTGATGACTAACAAAATGACCAGTCATGTTCCGACCAACACAGATAAAATGTGAAACTCACTAGTGATGGACTGGGATAAAGTCCAAAGACCCGTATTCTCCATTAATGTGAGAGACGAGCTCACTGACCATGCGCTCGAGTTTCGGCGAATCGGTCAGTGCAGGGCTCGTCACCTGTATCATCACGACATTGCCCACCCATTCTGGGTAGTCGTGCAACAGCTTCTCAAAGGCGCGCAACTACAATGACATTAGCATAAGGGGATGGAAAAGCGCATCGAGGAGTTGAACCTTTTGAATGACTCCCTTGACTATATCAAGTTTATCACGTCCGACGATGATTTTTTTCCCTTCGTAGAGATTCCTGAGAGCGTCTATTTTAGGTGGAATGCCAGGTCGTGCCCTATGTAAAGATAAATTCCAGGGGGAGGTGAACACAATAGGACAACGTACATATCGTGGGTAGCGCGCTCAGCGTCAATACCGACTGGACAATGCATGATGGCCGTGACGTGTCCCTCGACGTCGATGCCCCTTGAAGTACTTTCGTAACCGCAAACGCGGACGCATGTGGAAATAAAGTGTCTGGAATAGGAATATGTCTACTTACCCATCAAATAAATGGTAGATAGATACGAGACGAAAAACTTGCCTGGAAGCAGATCAGGTTTGCACCAAGCATCCCGTCCAAAATTTCTTTGCGACCTGTTGCATATCAAGACTAGATTAGCAACGTTCTAAAAGATCCGAAAGAATGATCAAAAAGGGATGGCCGAACAATCCGCGCAGGGATCCACAATTTAAGGAAATTATGACGCGGCCGAGTGTTTACCCCTTCCATTCGTCACAGCAAAATAGGACCGAGATTCCGGTCCTGCGGGGAAATTGTATTTCCGATCGTGCAGGTGAAGGTAATAAAAATATCGAGTTGCATCGAGGATAAGCAATCATCACTTACGAGGAAGACATCTAAACACCTCGCTGCTTGGGAAAGGGGTATGGACAAATAAACCAATGACAGCATCAGGAATGCATTCACGAATGAGTCTGCAGCCCAATACGGTCAGCGTTGTGAGATTGCGAAAACAGGATCCGGCGCAATTAAATGACGATAACACACCTTGGAACGAGGAGGCAGTGGTAATCATGAACCCAGATAAGGTCCCCAGGTTTATACACCTCGGCTATCTTCCTGGCGAAGGCAGCATTTGCGGACTCGTAATACGGGTAGTGAGAGTCGGCGGAAGCATATTCTGTGGCGACGTCCTGCCACAGGAGGTAGTGGAACAAAGGCCATAGGACTGTCATGGAAGTGTGTTAAAGACGGTTTAGAAACAATTTTATTTTTGGAAAGTACGCACTTTGCTTGCAGTAACCATCGTAATGACCGTGTGCTACCTTGTCTTCAAGCCATATGGGTACGTATCTTGTCTTCAGATCCTTCTCATCCTCGGAATCTGGTATTCTCGGCTCGTACTCTTTCAGGGCCGAATCGAATTCATTGCGCTCTTGCTGCGAGATTGTGTCAAAGGGAATTTTATCGGAACCGGTTGGCGACTGAACATCGCCGGTCCAGCCAACGATAAGCTGTTCGTGACCCTGGGACAAGGAACGAATGCCAGAAATCATGGCGGCATGGCCGTGTCTTGAGGAGAGCGACCAGAGGCTTGCGGGCCTCTGTATGGACGGCTCTGGCTCTGAGGAAGATTCTGGGTCGTTATCGATGGAAGACGGATTAGACGGGGGGGTAGCTGGAGGACTTGGAACGCCAACGTCGTGCCTGAGGAGAGTGGCGGTGATCGGGAGATAATGGCAGACATGGATGATGCGACCAGAGAGGGGAATGCCCTTTCTAACGTGCTCGTCCTCGAGCTGCTTGATCTGCTGGCAGACTTCATCAATGGAGACGTCGTCCCCGCGTCTAGTGTATGGTTCCGAGAAAGTATCCATGAGGATGAAGTGGTTGCGGTCCAAGGGGTGGAGATCAAATACAAGTCGATAAATCGTCATGTTCGTCCCGTAATGGCAATCTCCAGATGCCGGTCCGTCTATCCGTCGCCTCCCATATACGCATTATCCATGTCCCACATGTAATAACTCGTTTTCGGGTCAACTTGAATGGACTAGATCGTCCTCATCCGTCCTGATCCTGCGAGATAGTGGCGACAACATTATTGCGCGTCGTCAGTGCGCTCTGTGGACATATAGATTTAATCTGTCACTGCCGGCATCATTCCATCAAGTTTCGAGTTTATCCTCATACTTATGATCCAATTCGAATGGCTCTCTTTCGACCTTCATCTTACCATTATAAACTTACTAGAACCCCTGGACATCTTGAGACTGAGAAAGGTGTTTACTACTACTTGTTCATTTTGAGTTGTCCCCTCAATTTTCTAGACCTGTAAGACCTTGAACCGTATTACCTCAGAGCGCATTGTATGGGTCAATGCTCTCCGCCGAGTATGCATCAGAAACACCATCTTTATGCCAACCTTTCCTATCCATGACATGTCGCAATCCGCCTTGGAATATGCTGCAACAGGACCTGAGAGATTCCTTCGTTCCGCTGCAAAATCCAGTCTACCCAGACCTCGCAGTCACCTAACTATCCAGAACGACCATGCTCAGTTAATAGAAGTATTTCTTGTCCCAGGGGGCCGGTACTTGGTTACGGTAAACCTCACAACAGTCGCAGTATGGGATTTGGGCATTCCTGGATACGAATCAACCATTACCCCGGGTATGAAACCAATCTCCACCCAGCCTACACATCCCAATTTTCGTGTCGGGGTTCTTCTCTTCCATCCAACTGACGACGGACAAGGGCTCACCATACTCATAAACTATGAATGTGATGAAATGTGAGTCACGAAACTTGGCTTACTTCACTGGTTCCATTAACGCGTTACAGACTTCGTTTCACCATCTTTCGAATTTACCCCTCCGACCAACTTCCCTCTTTGAAACAAATTGCCGAATTAGACGTGCCGACACCCCTCGATATTAAGGGAGCTTCCTATTGTTCGTTGTCAATAAACAAAGTCATATTCCTCCTTGGATCAACTCTCAACGTGTGGGATTATGCAGAGGACGCATGGGCCTCCATCCATGTCCCAAGCAACTACGAACAGGTACGCTTTCCCATTGACGGTGTCGAGGCAATCTCACTGACATTCTTCAGATAATGGTCTCAGAGTCAGCTATATTGCTCCCATACCGCGACCACATTTCGATAAGGAAAATGCCTCTCCTTTCCACGAGCAAACCTTTGTTTTCAGGCTCGCCTCCATCAAATGTCCCCCCTGCGTTTACTCTGAATATTCCAGGCAGTCAACCAGTTTCCGATTGTAGAGGGCCTTGTGACTGGTATTCCGGTTCTCCCCAACCGCTCCTCTTTGACTATTCATACGACGACACGAGGATTCAAAGCTTCGAAGTCGTACACAAAAACGAAAACTTCAATGATTCAGTCGTCACAGCACTAGATATATATCGCAACTGTTATCCCGATTTCGAATCCTGCCGATTCTGCAATGATACTCTCGTCTCTTGGTGGGTACAAAATGGGTACCCGGAAGCCCACATAGCGAGCCTCCCTTCTTCCACGGCTGATAGTCATCCCCCCAATCCCATCAATTCCGCCGTCCCTCTGTTCGATTGGTTGGAAGGTTATAAACCAATGTTTACTTGTAGCCTTTGTCCATTTTCGGGTCGATTCGCATACGATTTGGATTGCGTGAAAGTTGTGGATTATTTTTCAGAGTCGTTGCCTGAAGTGAAGTTTTTTACCGCAAAACACTCGACTTATATCCGACTCACATCTCACCACAGTTGGGCTATCCGAAACTGTGATGCTGCAGGATAATTGTACATGCACATTTCATTGACGTCAGTAGTCACGAGTCAAATTCCGTCATAACCTTTTTCCGTTTCTCCGTTTCCGAACCTTTCTGGGACCCTCTAATCATCACATCCACTAAAATCTAAACAATGGCATGGCGTTGTGGAGGAAAGACTAACAACGAGCTTATCTCCAATCTGAGAAACCGAGGGATATTTCACGAAGAGCGTGTCAAAGAGGTCGGTTGAATCTAACCAAAATCAACCACCGGCTTCCTGAGTTTTTCTTTAGGCCATGGTCAAAGTAGACAGAGCGAATTACGTTGTAAACAAAGGAGCCGCATATGAGGATTCTCCCCAGTTCGTATCTATGCTATCCTGAGTTCGCTCCCCACCTTGAATTCCTTCCTACATAGGCCGATAGGACACGGGGCTACGATCAGCGCCCCACACATGGTAAAAATTCCCCTACTACATACTATCATTTTGAGTAATCCTTCACGTTTTTATTTATTTATCAAGCACGCATATGCAGCAGAACATTTACTCCCTTATCTAAATCCAGGATCCAAAGTTCTTGACGTCGGTAGCGGATCAGGCTATCTCGTTGCTGTTCTGCATCACCTCGTCAGTCCTGGCGGTAAAGTCGTCGGCATAGACCACATCCAGGAACTCGTCGATTGGTCAAAAGATAATCTAAGGAGAGATGGTCTGGGACCCGCGCTCGACAATGGGGAGATCACGATGATAGCAGGAGACGGTCGACAGGGTTTCTTAGAAATCGGTATGTAAGAAAATTAACCTCACGACAACTCATGGTCATTCCTTGTCAAGCCCCTTACGACGCCATCCATGTGGGAGCTGCAGCACCTACTCTACCAGAAGCACTTGTCGAACAGCTCGCTAAACCTAGCAGGATGTTCATACCAGTTGGAAACGAGAAGCAATATATTGAGTTGATAGACAAAGACGTTGATGGCACCGAGGGACGGAGGAGGATAATGGGAGTCCGAGTAAAGTCTCTTTTCAGTTTAAATATTTGTTTTCACTAATAAGTTGGTAGTACATCCCCTTGACCGATCTTCATCTGCAACTCCAAAGCGATTAGCAGTATGTCATGGTAATGCTAGCATTATAGCCACTTCAAACTCTTCATTTCAAAAATTAAATTTCATCATCTTATTTTTTGAAGGTGGCGCTGATGAGTGGTCACCTCACTCGGTATCTTGAAACCAAGTTGGATAGGCTTGAGATGTTCAGATTAAGTCAACTAGGTGAATGGGGGCGGGGGGGGGGATCTTTTGAGTGAGGAATAGTGGTGCACAAAAGTGGCGATCTCTAGGTGAAGTTTGCAACGTTGAACCTCGTTCAAAACCCTATCAATATTCAATACTCGGGTCTCAAATAAGTTGGCCAAGACCCACAAAATTTACTTAACAATAACTTGCTTGTCTTCCTCGCACTTTTGGCAATCGGATCTACGACAGTTTTCAATTTGGGTCCAGCAGTTTTGTTATTCTAGCAGAGGGTTTCATTTTTTGGTGTAGTTAGCAATGTCATGGGAAAAGACATACATGCATCCGTTCTCGACGTAATTGGAGGGTGTGTATGGATTTTTTTAAAAAAACCAATAGTTTCAGACAAAAATTGGTTACGTACAGCCTTGATTAGCTTAACGAACTGCCCTTTGCAGTCTCTACTACAATATTCAATGCACATATTTGCAATGGGGGGGCTGACACGGCGAGAGGCAAAGTGGAAGAGAAGCATGATGCACTCAATTAATTCCACTTTTAGGAAGTAGACTTCAAAGATAGAATTGGACTATCATATTTAGTCTCGCCTTGCCAAAAGGTGGCATGGATAGATAGCCTTCAGTTACATAGACAGGCAGCCCATATTTGCATGGATGATTCATCTCGTAATGGCAAGGATAACTTGAATTTGTATTACACTGTGTTTGTGTTTACAGACGTGTTCACATTCGCATACATAGCCTCGCAGTCGCTTGCTTGAGATGGCGTGAGATGGGAATAGCGTCGCAGAGCAGTAGTTACCCCCCTAAATTAGGGGCCATCCAAGATGGGGATAGCGTCGCAGAGCGTCCGCCCCGCTCAAGATGGGAATAGTGTCGCAGACTCGGAGCAGTCATCCACCCGGCCTGGAATGGGAATAGCGTAGCAAGGCCATTATCCATCCTGCTTAAAGTGGGAATAGAATAACAAAGCAGTCATCCACCCGGCCTGGGATGGGAATGGCATATCAAGGCTGTCATCCACCCTGCTTAAAGTGGGAATAGCGCAGCGAAGCAGTCATCCACCCAGCCTGGGATGGGAAAGAACAGCAAGGCCGTCGTCCACCCTGGGAATAGCGTAAAAAAAGGTCCTCCTACTTGCTGGGGATGGGAATAGTGTTGCAACAGGCAACTGCCCTCAGACTGGGAGTAGTAAACTAACCAGTCTACCAATTACAGAAGGAGTAGGGGTCCAATTGTAAAGGATATAGGTGATGTGGTGCATGTCCATTGTCCAAAGGCGCCTAGTGTGCTACAGCAACAGAATTCCACAGTAAAATAAAATGTACTTGCCTTCGCGTAGATAGCATCCTACTTTGTACGGATAGCTTTGCAATCACCTCACATCCAGGTGAATAGCACGGCACTTGGTATCAGCATAGGCAAAATTAACCATACTTACCCCAATTCCGCCATGTGCTCCAGCACTCCAGGTCTTGAGAACACCTTGTCCCTCAGCCTTTCAAATTTTTAGAGAGAGGGAAGGCGCAAGCTCTTCGCGATGGTGGGCAGTGGGCACGGAAGAAGGGTATATCGTGTGAGGTGACATGTCATGTCATGCTCCAGCATTCGCAGGGTAGAACTCCTACCCATGGTTTCGGATAGCCCAACTGTGATATATAGTTGACCGTTTGCGGAAAAAACCTCACTACTCAATCCAAATCGACCTGGACAAACAGTAAATTCAGGTTCCAGATGGGCCGGTTCAACCGTTCGGTGGGTTGAACTGGGTTCATACCGTTATGGACTGAGGGACCCATGTAAGTATAATCTTCCAACCAATCGAACAGAGGGACAGCAGAATCAATTGGATCTGGGAATGACTAATAGCCGTAGTAGAAGGTGAGGCTCGCTATGTGGGCTTCCAAGGGACGACAGAGTCATTTCCGCAGAACTGGCAGGCTTCGAAATAGAATGAGCTTGCTCCGTGTCTGCCTTGCCTTCTCATCTCCATCTCTTCACTTCCCCTTCTCCTCTCCCACCCTTGTTCTCCAGTCCTCCTCCAGGTTGGGCTCAAAACCTCACCCATGATCACCCGCTACAGAGAGATTCATTAGATGTCATGGAGATGGAACATTCCACTGAATTTCAACAGATCTGGTCAAGGGGGTGGCGGAAACAAAATAATATACGGACGGTCACATATTGATTTAAGCGACATCTGTTCAACCCCCTCCCCCCTTATGTCAGAAAACATATCCAAAAAAAAAAATCCTCATGTTTTTGATATGTTTTTGTTAAAGAAACGTGCAAATTCTACCTCTAATGGCGTCGACGCTTGCTGTTGTTCAGCCTGCAGCTGGGGCAACTCCAATTTCGTGCAAGAAGGTCCCCTTTCATACATTCACGGTGGTACTGATGGTGAGAAAAACAAATTAACCTTGATGTGTTGCAAACAGATATACATACCCAAACGGTCTCACAACCTTTCGCTACACATTGGACGGCCACCTGTGAGTCCTCTCGTCTGTCTCTTTCTTCAACATCTTGACCACACTCGCAGCTACTTGTCAACACTCGGCGGGCCTTCTGAATGCGCATTGAGTGCCCAACCTGGGCAGATTCCTCGGGTTCAGGGTCCATCGTCAGCGGGTTGTCGGCTGTGCTCGGTCTTTCCTCCATGAAATTCTCGGTCATTGGTGGGATAGGTTGCGGCGGTGCGAGGTCTAGTTGGAGCTGATGAGAATGGTTTAGGGGACTTGTAGGAGATGAAGCATGTGCGTCTTGCACTGCAGGTTGCTGATTCCCAACGCTGACAACGTCCTCATCTGCAGATTCATCTGAGTCACTGGGCTCGCTGCCATCGCCGGCCTCGTTGTCTTCGCTTTGAGAAACAGCGTCTCCATCCGATTCTGCAATGTCATCGTCGGTGTCCATGTATTCAGGCGTCGATCTGCCAGTATGGTCAGCATATTCCATGGACTCTGAAATTCACATACCGGAATGCCACGCGTGAGCTATGTGCTTCTGAGAGGACCAGAGGTATATTTTTCTTTTTACCACGTCTTTTCTTGATACATTGCCTTGTTCGACGTGAGCCCTGGCGCCGCACCTGTTACATGCGGAATCTGTGTCCATATCTTTACGATCGTGAATTGGATCCTCGCAGACAAAGCAGGCCTTTCCTCTGAGCTGGTATGGAAAATGCTCAGAACGTGCAACTGTTGGAAGCTTTTGCAAGGCTTCGCAGACTGCTTCCTGCCGTAGAGTGGCAGCAACCATAGCCTCCCTACAAAATTGATGATTTTACACTTTTTACTCTGGAGCATGGCTTCTCAGCCTTCTACCGCTGAATTTTACACCTAATTATTGGTTGATCCGGACAAGGGGGTGCACGGATCAAAAAAACAGACCCGGGGTCGATTTTTTTTTTAGGGTGACTCCGGACTGGACTAACTAACTACGTAATCAGGAACATTTCTATATATAGTAATATGACATCATGTTCGCCGCTTGCGTCCTCTTGTTGCCTCGCAAGCCTCTGTCACAGGTTGGATTTCTACCCTACAACCCCCTTCTGCCCTCATTATCCTTTGATTCTATTGTCCCTATCCCCCTATCCCATTGTCCTTCCTTCCATTATCCCTCCAGTCCATT
>Ga0307517_10001155_pt1 | contig 44582 bp, 47 predicted proteins | sample 23_EM_MG_FD_194515 | JGI IMG/M metagenome (GOLD analysis project Ga0307517, IMG submission 194515) | Populus trichocarpa ectomycorrhiza microbial communities from riparian zone in the Pacific Northwest, United States - 23_EM | ecosystem: Host-associated > Plants > Roots > Unclassified | place...
TAACCTGTGGGAGCCTTGTAAATACGCCTCTGACAGAGAGGGTTGGGTTTGGAAAGGTGCTTTCTTCGCATTTGGGAGATTGGCAAACATCGACGTTGAATGTTTTGAGTAATTAGGCCCTCGCTTTTGCTGCGGTTATCCAATCCAGTGCCTGTGTACTGCAGTGTCTTGGAGTGCCATTCCCGATTTTTGTGTTTTCGTTCTCGCTCGGAGGATTCGCAAATGCCATCCAAATGATCCATGCAAATGGCTTCGTCTCACAGTTCAGTAACAATTCCGCTGAAAGACTGGGGAAATTGAATGCGTCATTTGGTATTTCAATCCATCCATGACGGTGCTAGCCTCTGCTGAACAAAGCCTCAGCTTTGGGTGCACTGGTTTCTCCCTTCTCGGCCACTCTTTTCTCTTGGGCCGAACACTGGACGATCCATTTCTTAATTTCGATGATGCTTGCGATCGTCACTTTGGGTTTTGTTCTGCTTGTTTTCAAACTCAAAGAGCAACACGGTCTGTATCCTTTCCCAACCTTTGAAGCGGAGCATATATACATCGTATTCAAATGCTTATCACAATCCTTTCTCCTTTCCAGAATGCCTTTCTGAGGCAGGGGAAACAACCACTCCAAAAACTCCGCTTCGCTGGCAAAGCCATTACCGTCGAATATTACGCACGAAATCTATTCATTTGATGTCGTTCTTTTTGATCGCCTACAGCAGTATCGAACTAACCATTGCAAGTGAGTGGTTTTGGTTACCCTGAAAATAGTCATGGATAAATTTGTTGTTTGGAAGCTTGGATGGTAATTTTTATGAGGAATGTTCGTCGCGGGGGTACATCTTCTAATTACATTGTATCTGTGTTCTTTGGAGGTAAGTACGTCGGGAACCCATCTCGTTCTCTTTCTATGGTTCACCTTCCCATCAGGCTTGTCACTAGGTCGTGTTATTCTTCTGGGGTTGAGTGCAAAGGTGAATGCATTTTTCTCTCACTCAAAACCCAATCAACAATTCTCAATGTCTTTAGATCGGGGAAACTCGCGCGGTTTACATCTACACTTCCATCGTAACCATGTGAGGGGGCCAGCTGTTTTCAAATAATCCACTGATATGATCTCGTGTGTAAGACTCCAGTTCGCAGCATGGTTGATCCCTTCTCTCGTGTTCGGAACCCTCTCGGTTTTCTTTATCGGCGTCTTCGTTGGGCCGATTTATCCCATCGCGATCGGTCATACATCGCGCCTCGTCCCTCGTGAGCACCTCACAGGATCCATTGCGTGGATCACGACTTGTGGTGCAGTAGGAAATGTTGTGATCCCTTTTTTGACCGGTACATTGATGGCAAATTTTGGGATTGAGGCTTTGCAGCCTTTGTATGTGGAATTATTTTTTTTCATCACCTTGCGATAGGTATTAAAGTCCTCTCATAGGTTGGTGGGACAGATGATCATTATGGGTTTCTTGTGGTTTGTGATTCCGAAGACGGATTCTCAGGCAACTCTGTGACCAGAATTTCTCACAAAAATTATGATTGTGGATCAAATGCGAATGCTAAAGATACAAAGTATGTGTATGAGTGGGGGGGATGATAGGAAATTGCAACTATATAATAAATCAGTCAAGAACCACAAGCCCGTCGAAGCTCTGCTTCATCAGAGCTTTTTTCATAACATTCAGCGGATTAAAAGCATCTTCCGCCTTCTCAACCACCGTCACGCTCTCGCCCTCCTCATTTACATTCTCCCACTCCATCGGCTCCTCCTCCTCACCCATGAACACCTTAAGCATCGCCGGCGAAAACCCATTCATCATTGCCACACCCTTCCTATCGCTCTGGACCTCCACCGTCCTCTCCCACTCACCCGTCGACAAATCCCAATACACAATCTGCGGAACCTCGTACCCCGCCTTCTTATACGCCTTCTCGATCGCATCGTAATTCGTCTCCCATGCTGCAGCACTCCCCTTATTCGAGCACGCGTCGAACTGCATATCCGAGAAGATGAACAGCCGCTTGATCATGTCCTCCTGCTTGATCTTATTCTTGACCGCAAGTGGGAGGAGCAGCTTAACGAAGACAGCATGCAAGTCGGTGTTCATGCCCCACTCCGCCCCGCCCATCTCGCTGGCCAAATCAAAGAGCGATTTATCGAGGTCGAGTTGGTGGAAAGATGGTTTGGCGGAGAAAGTGATGAAGCCGCCATTGAAAGGGGGTTTGGCGAGGGAGGCGAGAACGAGGGAGAGCGAGACGGCGGGGAGGATTGGACTTACGTCCCTTTTGTTGTATTTCTCCCAAAGGCTGCCCATGGACCCGGAAACGTCGCATACTGCTATAGCGTTCTCGATGGAGCCCGAAGCGCGCAGGCTCTCGATCAAGGTCTTCCACTGTGCTTCCACCACGCGCAGCTGGGCTTTGGCGAGCTTCTGCTTGAACTCTTGCATCTCCTTGGACCCTTTTTTCTTCGAGTCCCGGATATAACCAGATGCGATGCTCCCCAGGGTGTAAACCTGGGAAACGAGCTCGTGTGGGAGAAGGGTGGCACCGCTGATCGACTTCTTCCTATCCTCGACTGAGGTCAGGTATTCCTCGAAACGCTCTTGGTCGTGCTTGAAGAAATGGGAGGTGTTGTTCTTCATAGAGATCGATGGGACGCGGGTGTAGATGATCTCCGACCAGCGCTTAGCAGACATGAGCGGTTCAGGACAGGCCAAGGTACGACGCAGTTCTGTGAGGATCCAACGTTGGTAAAACGAACGAAGGATGGCCGCCCGTTCTTGAGGAGAAATAGGCTTCTTGAGGGCGGAGGGGTAAGGAGTAAACACTTGAGCCTGATAGATGAGCTCCGAAATGGCAGTGGCGATGTTCGTGACCCGATCATGCGAACCTCCAGGGGTGGGCGCCCACTTGCCAGCAAGGGAGATTTTTTTCAAAAACGCCACTCGATCGTCGCCTGGCTTGAGGGAGTCGACGTCCGTGAGGATTTGCACATCCTTGATGAGCTGTTCGGCGAAGAGGCGGGCGACTGTGACGTAGAGGGCGCGGAACTTGGGCTCGGAGAGCTTTTTCTCAAGGCGCCTCTGGTTCTCCACGGCTTTCGCCTTACGTCGAGCCTCAGCCTCGATCTTAGCTTGCTGACTCTCCTGCAGGGAGGCTTCGATGCGAGAGGCGGGGGTTCCAGTTGTCTTTCTCTTCTTACTCCTACCATAAGTGAAAGGCATACGAGGACAGTGCAAGAACTTGGAGGCCTCATGGATGTTGCTGAGTTCACCAACCGTCGCAAGGGCCAGGATATTCAAAAGGTCCTTCCAATATCCGTGAGGCATAACCGCATTCTTCTTCTTGGGGACGACAGAGACCGGTTCAACGAGGAGGTGAAGATTGGAGATGGCCGTGCGAGGGTGATTGTCGAAAAGCCAACCAAAAGCCCTATAAAATAGTTCCTTGTCACCTTTTCCGTCAGGGACGCTTCGAAGGTTCCAGATGAGGCGGAGAGTGAGGTCACTGTCCTCCTTCCAGGCGCTGTCCAGATATTTCCCAACTTGCGCACCAAAAGTGTAAGGAGCAAGGCCAGTAAAGGCATCCAAAGTGGGAGAGAGGGTGGAACTATACGCAGGTGCGAGGTTAGCGGTAAAAGTTTGGTTGAAAGTCGCCTTGAGAGCGTCCATCATGGGGTTATGAGAGGTTGACGCTGCTTCGCGGTCCACTTGCATTGCATTTTGTGCGCTTCGAGCTGGGGCAGGAAGGAGAATGTCAAGGAAGTTTGGGTTGTGAAGCTCAGCGATTTCTGGGAGAAGAATGGGGCGCGACGAGGCAGCAGCGTTATTGTTAGAGGTGGAGGCCATTCTAGTACGCAGACACGAAGAGGTACGGATAAATCCTGAAAAGAAGGTTTATATAGGTTTCAGTGTGTGTCTCTGCGTACCTAAATAATGACACATATTGACTGTAGAGCCAACCCTATGAGTCAGAATGGACCCGAATTTTTTTGACAAAGAGTCAAGCATGACGCGATGGAGTCACCAAGCGTCAAACCCCGTTTAGATACTAAGTATTGGAGGATGATTCGAAGGGCAACGAGAGAGCAGAATCTGTTCAAGAGGTGATTGGTCTCGTGACTGATGAGTTATATTTAGAAACCGATTGGATTTTGGGTATAAATATTACGGTAATTGGTATCTCTAATTTTCAACGGAAACAAAGGAGCAATGTCAGGTCTGTTACAAGCTATCAGTCGTGGACTACAGGCTAGCATGGGATGGATTATCTAAGTTTCAGAAGTTGGTTTTTGATCAACAGGCGCTTGCTGAGGGGGACGAAGAGGATGCCCATTGCCATTCATCTGATGTTGAGGGTGTACAGATGAATCTCGGTCATCTTTGAAATTCAAAAAACAATGGTCAGTCTTCAAACGTTCATTCCAAAGCATCAATAGACATACTGGGATTTGGCGGGTAGGACATGTGTGCTGGCTCAGGCAACATCGGCCCTCGATGAGGGTTCGGTTGTTGATATGTGTAGGGACTTTGTGCGCCATTTGCAGCATGGAATGCCTCCCCCTCAAATACCGCAGCCCGAGCATATGCTTCGTCCTCTTCCTCTTCCTTCGAACGGTTGTGTTTGAAGCAAGGTACTGATGTGAAAGTACGAGAATGTGAGCAGAGAATCTCAGGGGAACGACGCAAGCGCTTACAAAAGAAACACAACCTCCCGCAAGCCGCTGAAGAACGTTAAATAAAGGTTTCATAAGGCCAAGTCAGGGGAAATTTTGGTCAAGGCAACTTACCTGCGCATGCACAAATGAGACAGCAACATCCACAACAGTCGGCGACGTCAGCCATAGTAGGATGATTGGGTTACAAACGAGTACCGATGTTCAAAGATTCAAGGACTTCGTAAAGAAAACGAGCAGTTGTGAATTCACCAGGAGCTCCAAGCGAGGAAGACAAGTGGTTTGTCCAAGCACCTGGACTTTTTTGCGCGTGGCAAATGTGGTGGGTTGAAGGAAGCTTGAGGCATAAAACCTGGTCTGTTCAGTAGGAGTTTGAGCACAGCCTTGATAGGATGTCCGATGCACGAACGCCAAAGAAGTCGGCATGGCACCGATGATGAGATGGTTGTTGACAGTTGCTTCCACCTCACGTTTTTGCACGTTGCGGCTCACGCGGAATAGCGCGGAATAATTGCCACCGAACAAGGTATGCTTCCGTTCTGTACATTCCTAACCTTAGGGGCCTTCGCATTCTCGAGTGATGGTAAGAAAAAATGGCATTCATAAATAAAGGGGTAGAGAAAACAATGATGGTATATGTGAGTTATGTATGTGAAAAAAGAGTAAAACAGAAACCGTCAAGATATTTTCAGAAGTCAAGAGGGCAGCACCTCATTGGAGATAATGCCCACAGTCAAAGGCAAGATCTCCTTTAAACAATGCGGATCTTCTGGTCCATAGCAGGAACAATGAAGGTGCTCTACAAGAATCGAATGAGTACTATGTTCGCACTGAGGCGGGGGGGATGAAGCGTTGTGATACCCACCGCTGGACCGGCCAGCGCGGGGGGACATGTGTCGGCTCAGAGGATCCATCGGGGTTGTTCAGGATAATACTCCTCCCCAGCAAACGTCTGTTCGCCCATGGGATCATACACTGTCGGTCCATTTCCATGAACACCCCCTCCGGATCTCTTCGCGGGGTACGTGATGGAGCCATAGTCGGCACGAACGACTTGACTCACCTCTTCACCTTGCAGCCTGAGGCGGCGCTGCTCAGCACGGCGCTTCCTCATAAACTTGACGGAGCTGAAAAGGAGGCCGCCAAGTGCCAGGAAGCCAATAACGTAAGGAATGACGTTTTCGGTGGGGGGAGGAACACCGAGGAAATCGAGAGAGGTGAAGGACTTGGCTCCGCATGCTTCGATCCATTGCTTGTTGCTGGTGATGGCAGCGTTCTGGTAGAGTAGGTTTAATTTAAACAGCGAAGAATAAAAGATGAGACAAGCTGCGCACCTCAGCACGGTAGATGAACTCGGTCAGGGGGATGTCAGCGTGGTGGCCAAAGACGTGGACGTCCTGGAACTCGGAGCGGGTGCCGTTCTTGAATTTGATACGGAGGAAGTCGCGGACATCAGGGGGAGAGCCACGGCGGAGCTCAATGGCAATGGCAGAGGCGAAGTCAGCTGGAGAAAGTGTGTTTTAGCGCTGTTCTACAACGATACGGGGCTACATACGGATGCCAGCGAGTTCTGGGTGTTCCGTGGTGATGCCAGTTTGATGGAAGAAGGAAATGAATGGCTGGTATGTGGTCTCAACCAACATGAATTGGAGAGGGTCACCGTTGAAAGAAATGCGCTCAAGAGAAGTAAGGATAGTGTGGAGGATCGTGCGCCCGGCGACTGAGATGCAGATGAGTATCCATCTGAACCCATCGAGGATGGAGGGACATACTGTTTCCAATACCGGTGATGTCAGCGTCGGAGAAGACCCCACTTTCATGGTAGTTGGCCCAGTGACGTGCCTGGTCGATGAAGGTGGGTGGAAGGCGGTAGGCGTAGGTCTTGTTGTGAATGAGTTCCGAGTTGATGTAGTCGTAAATCTATTTACGGTGGATTAGCATGATCAGGAAAATTATTCCTCTCCGATGGTTCTGCTTACATTCCACTACAATAAACGGACGTTAGATACATCGAAAAGTATTAAAGTTATCACATACGGCGTTTTCCAGAGTGGTTGGGCGGCCAAAGACGAAGTCCTTCACGCTCCTGAAGAAGGGGGCAGCATCTTGGGCCCTGGCCTTGAAATCAGTGGAGGAGTAGAACTCTTTGATGTGTTTGTCAAAGTTCTGATAGGAAACATATTAACAACATAGTATTGATGGCGAGAATTATAAACATACGGGGCAGTTGGTCCAGCTTTCGAGGGAGCGATCGTTACCAGGTTCCACGGTTTCGACTGGGACATATTGGTAGCCTCCGAGGGGCGCAACGATGGTGGTATCGTTGGCGAGGACGATCTTGTTCTTGGTGGTTGGTGGGAAGAGGCCTTGGAGGAGGGCAATAGCAGAGTCGAAGACGACGGTGCCTTCCACACCTGCCTTGACGCGGACCTTGACCTCGTTGTTGTCCACGAGGTCCGACTGGATGCCCTCGATGTACGATGGCGAGGTGCTGTCGAAGTACGTGGAGCGAATCTGGCAACCGAGAGAGTGGGATTCGACCTGGCGACCGAATGGAGGAGTTGATAAAATGCATCAAAGAAAGGGAGACAGAATACGAACCTCGCCGAGAGCGGTGGTCTCAGTATCGGACGCAGAATAGGTGAATGGGTCTTGGTAGAAGCTGGTTCGGTCGCCATTCCTAGCGATGATGATGACACCAAGTACTTTTGATAACAACATTGTAGTTCGTTAACTGTTAGTATGAGGAAGGAGGAAGGAAGGAAGGGTCTGTTGAGGTGTCCCTGCATTGCTGCACGGCTTTTAAAGCAGGAGGGTCGGCTGGGGTTCATATTCCAACAGGTTAGCGGCGTCGAGCAGGCATTTTGCACATGGTATAATACGCCTTCGCCCGAAGATTTGATAGTGTTATCGAAGCAAGTAGGTAGGCAGCCTCCAGCCACACTTTCGCTACAATCACCTACACGTGTTTGAATAAGATAATCACCAGAAGGTATAGGCATTGTAACCGCTTACGAAAAAACTCTTTTAGAAACGATTCGGAAACTTACGCTGACTACTTCCGGGACAATTGTAATGCCTGTAATAAAACGTGTCAACTGAAGGCCTCGCAGAGATGGGGATGGCAGAGCCAAAGGGATGATCGTTCTGATCCCTTTTCGAGATTCATTTCCAGACCAACGAAACCCTCGTGTTCGGGGGTCAGCTCAAACTGCATATTCATTAATATCTGCCCCTTGCCGCGTGCTCAGGCGTGTCTAGAAATAGTACTTCGTGAGGTGTTCTGTCGCGAATGGGTCAGCGCCGATACTTGCGACGCAAATCGAGGCTGGGGTTAATAGAAGGGTTCCGTGATCGCTGAAGGTAAACATGAGGCATGATGAGATTGTTTTCCAAGAACTGAACCCACTTTTTGGGAGATTTGAGTTACTTGTTTGAATCACGACCACCAAGATGGGCGAAGACAATCTTTTAAATGATGTAAGGTTTGAAGATAACTTGAAAGCAGGTTTGTCCAAGGTAAACTTTCGAAGAATGAAAATGTTATGTAATGCAATGACAGTTGAACATGAGGCTGCGATTGCCTTGAACTCCCTTGATTACAGTGTACGGATAATTAGACCACCTCAGACGTTTAACATTGCTGACCGCCTGGAGGTTCATCCGTGAAAAAATGAAGAAAGGGAACAAAAATGTGACGAACCCAGTGAAAGGACCATTTATCTCTTCTTCTTGCCTTTGTTTCCACCAGTCTTCGACGCCGCTCCTGAAGGTGCAGGAACGGAATCCAAGTTTGCGCTTCCTTGTGTAGCACCGCCCCCTCCCCCAGCCCCCCTTTTCTTCCGACCGTGTCCAAAAGTTGATCTTTCACTCTTCTTCAACCATCGCTCCGGATCGGGGGCTGGAGTGACTCCTGGAACAACTCCAGCTGGGACACGCTTCATCCGTACTTTCTTCTTTGTGGGTATCACCTTCTGGGCTTCCAACGAGGAGCTGGCTGATGCGGCTGCCGACACAACCGCCGCGATAGTGGGCTGAACCGGAGGTGGTGCAGTCTCAAGGGTGGATGTAATCGATACCGGAAGAGCATCCAATGCCTGGAGGAAGCCTCTGTTAATGAAATCGAGATGGCTCTGAGAGGCTTGAAGGTTGGTCAAAATATCCGAGTGTTCTTCCGAATTCTTTGAAATGAAGGGGTTAATACTCGGAGCACCGGGGAACGAGTGTATCACGCACGGGTTCAGCTGTATCAAGCAACTGGTTATACAACTCGAAAGCTTCATCGTAGGACCCTTCACGATAACTCTGAAGTAAGTGTCAGAATCGTTGTAAACGTTTGTGTTAGCCTAAAACTCGCCAATTGGGCTTCTAGGTGAATGACGCCCCGATCATCCTCGCCTTTCTCCTGTTTGATGGTGTCCAGTAAGTTCCTTGCGTCGGATTCACGTTGCAGGCGATATAGCGAGTACCCGCGTTCGTAAGAATGCTGGCTTTGATCTCCGTCAGAATCGATGAGATCGATAGCTTCATTATATTGCTCGGTCTGCAGCAAGAGAAACAATTTCGTCTGTCGAGCATCCACATCGTTGGGTTCCAAACGCAGTACTGAGCCAAAAAATACAATTCAGACGTCTTTAGAAGCATCAGAGGTGAAATGAACCCAACACACTTTTATCGCATGTTTTCACCGCGTTGCTGAAATGCCCCCCATCAATTTGGGCACACAGGGTCGTAAATAGTCGTTTTAGGCGCTCCTGAACAGACAATGGCTGTTTTGGAGTGGCTTTGTGGCCCTTCCACCTTGATTTAGTTGAGGGGATATTAGATTTCGTTGGCATCGTTGGGTACCACAGTGACACGAATTCAAGAGGCGACTCGCTGGGCGATTCAAAACTCCCACGCTCTCTGACGCATTCTCTTCCCGAACGCTCACAGGCCCTTTCGTGAAGCCATGGCTACAGAGTATGTCCAGTCATTTTCAGGATAAATGATTTACTCACACAAGAGAGCTCAGAGTTTCTCAAGATTCATCCCAAGTGGAGGGCAAGGAAATCCCAAAATCGCCAACGGAAGCAGCACCCACAATTCACGAGACCAAGAAACGGCCGCGGTTGGATCTCGGTGCAGCTCCGGGAGGAGGGAGGGAACGTAAACGTGGAAAAAGCATGTTTGGAATTTTAGTTGGAACCCTAAACAAGGCAAAGATCGAAGATAAAGAACGGAACGCGAGCGATGCAGTGAGTGATTGGTTCATCGTTCTTAGTACTTTCTAACAGTCGATATCCAGGCTAAAAAACGACAACTAATTGACCAAAGACTACAAGCTAAGCTTCGAAAAGAAACTGATTCTGTCAGGCGAGCCGAGGACGCGAAAAAGGACAAAACTACAGCGAACAGGAAAGAAGAAGACCTCCAGCTCAAGGATTCTATCGTATGTTCTTCCATCTACCAATCTACCTGTCCAATAACGGATTATTATTTTTTTACCGTATTCTAGTATAAACTTCGTCGAACAAGGCTACCAATTCTTGCTAACTTCTTGCTCACATCCGATGTAATCCCATCTGATGATTCAACACCACCACCTGAAACCACAAATCCCATCGGCGCCGTTCCCAGATCCCATCCTCCGCCGCTCTACTATCTTCCTGCTATCCTCCTTCCTGCGCAAGAGACCTTCATTGCCCAAAGAAAGGCCGTAGTACGTTCTCACATTTACCGCCTATTTTTTTCCTCCTCATAATCCTATGTTCCTTTAGGCAGCAGAAGCAGCGGAGAATGAATGGAAACTCTTCCAGGGGGAACGCACGGCTGGTATCGAAGAAGTCAATCAGCTGCGACAGCGGGTCGCAGAAGAAGACGACCGTCGAAAACAAGACAAAACGTCGGAGAAAGATGCAATGGATACAGATCTTCCAACGCAAAGTGATAAACCTTCGGCAACTGCAGAATTGAGGAGTCCTACAGCCGCCGAGTCCAATGGACACAAGGATACTGCCATGGATATAGATGACGGTGTCCCAAAAACGAAAGACGAACCAAAGAGTGCCCCAGCTCCCAGCGAACCAGAGAAGAAGGACGATGCTACGCCCATGGAAGCTGATGACGACGATGCTGTGGAGTATTAGTTATTATTAGGTCAAGGTTCGTCGTTTTCTTACGCCTGAGTCTGACCGCAACGTTCTCAATGTGGTTGTTTGTGGTTCCAGTAATGACATTCCTAGTGACTTTTTCGTGCGTTTTTCCGTTTTAATATTCATTGACCTCATTTTTGCTTTGTTCGACTATTCAATGCTTTCGTCTTCATCATGATCTCAAGCACCTTGTTATACCAGTATGTGAAACAATGCTCATTTTATGCCAATCCAAGAGTGATTCAATATCAAATAATTCTGTGTGATAACGACACACTATTACGGGGGAAAGGGAATTATGAGTCTGGAAGGCCCCGTTGGGTCTTTCAAAAATCTCCTGTGCGAATCCGCCGTATCAATTCCAGGGAGATACCTGTTCCCTTGGAAGATGATTTCACGGAATGGCAGACCAGTTGGGAAATCTTTCTGAATGTCTATCGAGCTGATAATATCCTCGAGCTTCTCGCCTACCATACGTAGATGTTCTCTGTTGATGCAGCAACCGCCAAACCTGGACCCCGTTCGCGAAAAATCGATTTCCAGAGTAAGCAAGCTAGGCAACTCAATGGCGTTGATCAGGATTTGTTTCTACCGAAATAATATTAAGTCTTTACCAGGACCTGGTCAACGGTGAAACGCATACCATAGAATTTATGTCCTCGGTACCCTCGGTCCTCACGATCACCGAGAGCCAGGAAAGCCTTTTGCAAAGGGATACCGGGGGCATGTGTTCAGCGTCGATGCATGCGTGGATGCTGCGCCTATCCAGCAGCTTGAGGGAAATGAGGGAATCCTTGTGCTTAGGAAGAACAATGCGATATATGTCGGCATAAGTTTCTGCGAGCCCTACTCGTGTCCTGCGTAGACTCCCGCCCCGAAGTTCGAATCGCTTGAGGCCACTGTACGATTTCAGGTAATTTACAAGCTGCGGGCTTGCATCTTGTGTCGCAATGTCTTCGAGGTGGATACCTGCCCCGTATAGCCGATCCCAGACCTCTGGTACATCACTTCGTTTCTGCATTTGGCAGATATCCAAAGAGGACAAGAATTTAAGATGCGGCAAAGTGGTCGAGTCCAATTTGAGGTTCCAGCCACTGACGCGGAGAATTCGGAGCTTCAATGGAGATTCTTTCGGAACATCCTGGACGATTTCATGGAGGTATTCTCGAGGATTTGTGTGTGACTTGTCGTAACTTATCAAGTGAATAGCCAATTCGAGTCGGGTAAAGGAAGGAGTGGCATGTTGCATGTTGCGGAGTTGTTGGATGAAATCGTCGAAGAGAGTTAGTAGCGGACTAGTCCCCTCAATGCTGAGCTGTCGGAGAGCAGGAAACCGGCGGATAGGTATTAAACTTGTTACTGGTTGAAGTTTATCCGCATTGGTGAGAGAGAAATAGAGATGCAGCCTCTCGAAGTGGGGGACCTCAGCAAGACCGTCGATAAGGGGGTATATACCCTCTGTGGTATGCACACCCCAGCTATGAAATAAGAACTTGTCAGAGCACAAAATAAAAGAGAAAGTCGTGAATCGGAATTCCCAAACTCACAATACAGTGTGAACGTTCCGGAGTGCTTTTACTGCTCCCATCAGTAAATGGCCGAATTTGCCGCTGATGAGAATACCAGAACACGGCGTTCCGGTAAGGTCTACCCCATAATGAAGAATGTGAAGCTCCTTGGCGAGTCTGCAAGCAGGGTGTACGCCGTCTGCTAGATCCTGAAGGTGTGCTACGACATCGCCCAATGAGCGCTCGTAGAAGTTAAACGTGATTCCCGAGAAGAGAACTGGATCGACTGCATGTTTAAATTGTTGACAAGTAAGACGCAGAGTACAGAGGGTGGCCTTGTCAGGGATTTCTTTCCATTGATAGCTCGACTTCAAGTGCCATGTCGAGTGAGCATGAGATAACGCAATATGTGTTGCATTAGCATCCTTGCCTAGATTTTGGGCATATCGCATGGGGCACTCACATATAAGACTATCTCCTCAAGGAGCTCGAGCGCAAGGTGCTGGATTCCAGTTGGTGCTGAAGGCGGAGGACGGAGCATTGTGGTTAAATTGAACACGACTGTACTTATCTCCTACCTGCCTTTATCTGACAACCATCATTCGCACGGCCTGTCGGACGTGCTAGTAATTAATGAGGTGAGCAGATAATTGTGTTCAATATTGGCCCGTGTTGATTATGAAATTCTGTATCAGCTAAAAGCCAGACCTCTCTATGAATCCTCGACATTCATGATACATACTGTGTGTAGTTGGGAAAAAAGGGGGTCTTAATTGCCAAAGGTTTATGTAAACATGGGCGCGGGAGTAATAATTCATCTCAACTCTACACGCCTTGACAGAAGAAAAAGCAGAGAACACGGGAACGTACGGGTGAGTCGAGGTTGGGAACTATTTCAGTGGAACGTGGGTCAGCATGAGATCCAAGAGGACGTAAGCCGCGATTAGAGGAGTACTTTATGTACGCGTACCATTGGGATATAATGTGAACAAATATCAGCGATACCAGAACCCACAGGTCGAAGGACTCTTGACAGACAACGATGAAAGAAATCAGTCAAGGCTAATGCATGACGATTAGCCCGTAGAGAGGTTTATTTTATTTCCTTTATTTCCTTTTTAGGTAGAGTCGGTGTGTGTGGCGCACTTTCTGGTACTTACGCCGATCGATCACACCCATCAACGGAGAGATTAATCCTCAGTATCGAAGTAATTTCTAGCCTTTTACATAAATAACTTATTCCGACTGCGTCGTGGGATTGGCATTGTCTCTGCTCCAGGCCATAAACGTTCTCTCTCTACAATAGTCTGTTGGCTCTTCCGCGCAGTTATGTCAATCGCCTAGACCTTGACAGCGTGCTCTTGAGAGGAATAGGGGACCCTCATTCTATTCCCGCGGAGTTGATGTGCTCCCATCACTTAAAGGATGAATGGAACTTGGTTTCGCAGACAGTTTGAACGGTCGGAACCGGAATCTCTAAATCATCTACGTTGACAATGCTGCGGTATACTTACCATCATATTGCGAGTAAATTTTCTATAGAGATCATATGGCTCAGAGCTACCTGAAGTTTGCATTCCTCCTGTCAACGGATGCATTCCAGACTTCAGTAAGAATCGTATTCCTGCACTGCTGCAACCCAAGTTCATTGAAACTCGCCATAAGGTGTGCAGAGTGACCATTCTCACGTTACTTATTATTCTACTGTGAGCGCCAAATGGTTACTAAGCCAATTCGCACACCCACAAGATTACACCTGCATTCCTGGCGTCCCCACGACGCCGCTGTCACTCCTTATTTGGTCTTTTCACCTTTTCTGGCATCCTTCCCCACTTTCCGAACGTCATACCCTGCGCCACACTTCCCTCTAGTGTGCGCAGCGTCTATAAATAAGGACACGCGGCTCTGCGATCCAAAAAATAACGAATTTAACATAATCCAATGTTAAAGTGCCATCTCAACGCGCAGTTCACATCCTCCGGTCAGACATCCGAGTCTGTCCTTGAAGGCGTTTGAAAGTCATTGAACAGGTTCCAGGCACTCGGAATTCTGTCAGAAAATAAAGCAGTAATATATATGTGGGAGTATAGCAAGACCGGATTGGTAGCACCGGAGGTTCAGCTCGGACGAATGTGTAACTGGATTGTTGGTCCTGGTGCCATTCAGGTACCTTCTGTTACCTCATACCCATATTTACGAGTAAGGGCTGCATTCCAGGTGGTGCGTAATGGTGAATCGGAGGTTCAGCTTGAGCGACTGTGTAACTGGATTGTTGGCGGTGCCATTCAGGTACCTTCTGTCACCTCAAACCCATATTTACGAGTAAGGGCGGCATTCCCGGTGGTGCGTAATGGTGAAGACAAAATCTTGAGATTCTTCTTGACTTTGACTCGAGTACATCCCTGTAAAGATTGATTGAATTTTGATTCCAGTCGTAAAAATATAGGTGGTCCAATGGTTCCTTCCATGATATTTTTGCTGCGGTCAATCTGACATTTCCCCAATTTGGTCTCCAGACAATCCATGGGAAGTGGCTACCTTTCGCGATCAAGCGTTCCTGAAGTGGTGACTAATTGCAAACGGTCACATGAGGAGAAAAGGCTTATCATGTTGAACCCACTGTTTTTGAGAGAAGCTATACCCGCCTAGCAGCTCCACACGGATAGTTCCACATGAGTCCACATGGCTGTCGATGTGAACCCTTAAACATTCCAAATTGGATATGTTTTACCGTCCAGGTTTTCTCTCATTGCCAATCAAGGCTAGCTCAGTAAACGCAGTCAATTTCATTCCCCGTGAAACGAAGAAGTTCTTATGACGGATGAGATTTTTTCCTGAATACAATTGACAGAATGCGAGCTGCTCATTTTCCAAATAACATGGAGCTGACTTCATATGAAAGAAGCTCATGATTCCGGACTTCTGGGGTTTCTGCCGAAGTATTTACGCGCGCAAAAGTGTCAGACTTCAGATCTTTATCTTCAAAATATCGGAAGGAAATTTCCGTCGAAGGAGGCCTTTTGTTTTCTAGAGTTGAGCCCTGAGCCGCGAATGACATGCCTCACATACGTGGCACGCGCCCAGGATTGACGATATCCAGTTAAGGGCACCTTTTCGGAGTTGGGCCTGAAAGCAAACTTGAACTCGGAACCACGTGCTGGCGGAGTGCATGCAGGCTCTCAACCCGCATATGGTATGTTGTCAAATTGGGCTTGGGTTAGTGCATTGACATTTGGAAAAATAGAAGCATGTGGAGACTTTACCTCAGTTCACGCGTATCAGACGAATTAGAAGTCGAAAGTAAGGGCGCTTGGGAATATTTTTGAGCATAGTACCATCTAGTACAAAGGTCTTAACACCTCCTTGACTTGAAACATGGGTAAAAACCGCTGGAGTCGACTGGATTCTGAATGGAAGTGAAGGGGAATTCTAAATTCATTGTTTGGATGTTATTTTGTTGCTAAATATCTCCCCACAGCCACCGGTCGCTTCCGGATCACTCCTTTTCTTTTTACTTCCGAGTCGGCTAGAAATACCTCCCTTTTAGCGGCGCGCCCCTTCCTTAAGGACATGTATGCGAACGTTCTTAGGGCACTGGGGTCTCAAGATACGGTGGGCCGCTTGTTCTAAGTTCTTTTTTTTTAGTCAAAAACTGACATGTCATCATGTCCAACCGCGGAGGGGTGCGCATATCCTTATACTGACTCTCGGGGTCTTTGCTGTTGCAGTGAGTTTGAAAACATTCCTGGCTGAGATCAGTGCCTTGTTCGACTTACCTTGTATCTGATTTGGGTCAGCGCAAAGTCCTGTCTGTAAGTATTGCACAGACCTCACCCCTGAAATGTTTCCTTACTCCCGGCAGAACTTCACCTTCCGTTTCCAGCTTTGTTCCGCATAGACTTACGCGAAGGCCGAATAAATCTCTTTTGTGTCATCTATGCAATGTATTTGGTGATCTCACATGCAACGGAGAACAGGAAACATGGTCCGTATTGCCGTCATTTTGCCTGTGTTTACGCTGAATTTCGTCTCTGGTATCTACTTTGCCGAACCACACTTATGAAGTCGGCTTTGATGACGAAACTTGTATTCCTATCTATCACAAGCAGGAACCACTAGTGAGCTTGGCCATATGCACCATATGTCTATTGCGTCAGTTGGGTCTTCTCCTTCGTTTGCGACCTGAAATTGATTAAATTTGGCTTCTCCTTTCGTGACCGTGGCTATCATCCTAGATCCTTTGAGATAAATTTCATCTAGAAACTTATCGCGTTCTTGATATTCGTCATTTTTCATTTCATCCTGCTGCTCACTCTACTACGGCACGACACAGTCAGCCATTCTGTACCTCATAAATCAGGCATAAATCAAGATCGTCTCTGTGTATTTCTTCCTCTTCCGCGACTTTAGTGCTGCGGATGTCTTATGGGGCAAACGCGTTGAATGTTTCCGGTCATCGGAATAGATCGACCTGTTCATGACATTCATTCTGCTTCGGCTTTCGAAGCTGGAGAACAGCTACCTGGCTTTTCACCATCTGGGATGTTACGGCACTGTGGGGCCGGAATGTTTTGAAACTGAAAGGGCCATCTGGGCGCCCAGGTACCATACATTGAATACCGACTGGCAGAAGCACCGTGCACTGTGTCCAACTTTGTTATCCAGCTCGTTGCGAAACGTGCCCTCTGTCGAAAAACGTGTCAACCTCTCATGCTGGTCTCTGTGGACTGGTCCCCCTCTTTCGTGTTGGTTTTCTGTCTTGCCGGATTTTCGAATGGGATTGTCGACCTTATGTCCCCTCGGAGTTCCTTTTTTTTCTTGGGTGAAATCTTGGATTCTACGGGAAGATAGGATTACATTCCGTCGATTCCTTTCATCCCGGACCGTCCAAGGGTCAGGATTGACCTTCCCTTCTGCTAAGTTTCCTTGCTGGCTGGTCCGAACATTCTCTTGGTACCAAACTTTCCGATTTCCTCAGCAGGGGTTCTCTTGAGCTGCCTCTAGATTTTGAAAGATTCCTGGCCGCGGGTGGTTCCAACGACTCTGAAAGCGTACAGTACTGGTGGCCTTTACGGCGTTATTCTCAATCATTACGAGCCCATGACCAATCTTACTGGGTACTGGCAGAATGCATCTTAGAGGTACTCATACGTATTCAGTTGAATGGGCATCTGGTCATGTAAGAGACTCGTATCTCGAATCTTACTGCGCCCCTCTTGTATTCCATTACCCTTGGTCTATCCGCTTTTACATACATGTCATAAATATTTGGGTCTGTGTATCCGGCACTTGTCAGAGAGCGTGCAATATGGAGCCTTGAAAACAGATGCCTGTATGTCTTTCCTTTTGTTGGGTTTGCCCTAGGGTCAGCCTTGACATTCTCTTAGTACCGAACTTCCCGAATTCCTTCAGTTGGGGCTTTCCTGATGCCGCCTCGATTTTTTCCCGGTCGTGATTGCCGGCGGCGAGTGGTTCTAATAGATCTGAGGGCTTTCTAACTCTTACTGGGGAAATTTGTGGCGCTATTCACCCTTTCATTCCGGGACCATGCCTATCTTGCTGGTATTGGCAACATGTATATTAGAAGAGCACCAGAAAATTTCCTGAAAGATGCATCTTGGTAGGTAACAGAGTGCTGCGCATCTCTGCATTCCATTCCCGCACCCGCAACCCGCGGTCTATCCGCCATCAACATTTATCGTTCCATTTGGGTCTGAGTCTCTGGTATTTGTCAGAAATCATGATATGTCTGTTTGAATAGTCCTCTGGGGGCCATGAGCTCGGCTCCATATGTATTTCAAGCTCAGTGTCGCGGAAGCCTACACATGGACATGGCAGTGACAATGATTCTTAAGAATGTCTGGACCCAGACCATAAATTATCCGTATATACACACATTTGCAGCTCTCAATCTGGTGGAAATCTGCGGTTCGACCATCGTCCCACCGCATCCTAAATTGGCGTCTTGGGATTTCAATGTACATAGAGAAGCGACAACCACGACGAGGCTTTACACATTTGGGGTTCTATTTCTTATTGCGAACTCAGATTCTCAATATTGTCGTGCGACATAGCCACGCCACATATGGTTGAGTGGGTCAAGGGATTTCGGGCCAATGTGATGGTGATACCCATAAGTGACTGAAGTTTTCTGCGATTAGAAAAATGTTCTGCTACTTGTGGCACACTTACCATTGAAAATTGGGTGATTTAGCCGTTTGCGAGCTTTAGATCAGAGGGGTTGCTAGGTCAATAATTTGCTAGAGATGTTTCCCCATTGGAGATCAGAGCGTAAGCACACATGTCCGCCTTTCAGCCTCATCCAGCAAGCTTCACTTTGAGCAAAGACAACTCATTTCTGGTTCTTGTCTTTCTGTCTTATCACTAACTCAGTGCCCAAGTTGATATGGATCTTCCCCCAAATTGCCGTCATAGGCTCTCCAAGTGCGCCAAAATCTTCTTTCATCGAGTCCATTTCTGGTATCACCCTCGCGCTGCTGGGACTTATGCTCGGTAAGTGTTTTTCGTTCTTTCCCTGACTTCTATCATCTGAATTATCTACTGTGGCTGGGCATCATTTATCCCTGATTGCAACCCAAAGGAGTCAAGAACGTTGACTCCAGAATAAATCTTCAGACCAAGCGTGGTTGTACTCACCTGGGGTGTTTCTCCTTGTTCTGCCTTCCCACCAAGGTGCTGTCTTATTCGCGTAAGTATCGTCCTAGTTATTCGGAGCTTTGTAGATGTTTATCGGATTTGGAACAAAGGACCAGGGTTGCGGCTGAAATGTCGAGCACCTTGGGGTCAAAAGTCAGAGATCCCAAAGGGTATTGAAGCGGTATCTTTCTCGTTGTGTACCGCACAACGTCGAATACGGATTATACCGCTTTGTTAGAGGCATGTGTGCAGGGGGTGGTAAATTTCTCTGCTTAATCAGGGATCTGCCAAGTCATGCCGACACTGCCTAGCCGTAAATAGTTGGACACGGTTCAAACCTGGAAAACAATTATGTTTAGCTCGGCGGACTTCCTTTCCCTCCACCACCACCCACCACATTCCCTTTCTCCTCCAGGAGGCAAGGATGGCCGACCGTCCCCTCTCAGTCGTGTCCACCACTGATTCCCTTGCTCGTGTTGCCAACATTCCTTTACCTGCTGATGATGGTTGGTCCCTCCGCGAACCTCATCCACCTTTTCTCGCAGCTGGGCCCTCAATAGCCAATGATTCACCACGAGACTCATACATGGAGGCCACGCCTTACGACTCTGGGACTCTCCTACCCGTGACGAAGAACGAGGACTACACAGAAGAAGACGATCCCGTTGCACCTACACCATCATCGCCTAAAGCTAAGCGGCGCCCCCTTCTTCTCCTTCTCGTCGGTTTGGTAGCGCTTATCGTTGTGGTTCTCGCCGTCCTTCTACCCGTCTACTTTACGGTCATCAAGCCACGGAGTGTTCGAACTTCGCAATCCTCGTCAAACACTGGCAATGGCACCCCAACGAACTCGACGGGTGGTGGTGGCGGCGGCACCCCACACACGCCCCCTACTTCCACGAACGCGATCACTGGTGGTGATGGATCGACGATCAAAGCTGGCGACGGAACCACCTTTACGTACAATAACAAGCTGGGCGGAATTTGTAAGTTTATTTCCTCCATAATATTTCGTCGCAGAAGATACGTGGAGGCTGGAATGGTTGACGCTAAAGTCCGTTCTTCGTATCGCTAGCAACTTCACGCTAAAAGTGGAGCGCGAGCTTCTCGGGAGCTATCTTTATTTCAATACATGTGGCTTGGCCCCCTGACGCAAAATCATGATTCACCTGCTGCTGTGCTGACATCGCCTTCTTTTTCGTAGGGTGGTCCGATCCTAACGATCCTTATAATACCAATGCTTATCCTAATTCCTGGACTCCTCCTCTCAACCAGAGTTGGAATTTTGGCACAGATCGCATTTATGGGTCAGTGTCGTCTATATTTGTGACCTCTTCCCACCTTACTAACTCCGACCGGCTTCAGCGTCAACCTTGGGGGCTGGTTTGTCCTCGAGCCTTTTATCTCCCCAGCTCTCTTCCAGAAGTATCCTGGTGCTACGGACGAATGGTCCCTTAGTGTTCTCATGGCAGCTGATACTGCAAACGGGGGTTTGAATCAACTTGAGGACCATTACAAAACCTTTATCGTAAGGAAGAACCCTTTTTTGCGAGTTCGAGTCCCTAATCGATTGATTCTCTAGACCGAAGCTGATATCGCGGAGATTGCGGGTGCAGGTTTAAACTGGGTCAGGCTACCAATTCCCTTCTGGGCGATTGATAAGTGGGGAGATGAGCCTTTCCTCGCCCAGACCAGTTGGAAGTAAGTTAACTCCAAGTTCCGCCGACGACTTCTAAAGCTTTGTGTTGCAGGTACATTGTTCAATTATTTGAATGGTGCAGAAAATATGGCATCCGTGTAAACCTCGACCTTCACACTATTCCAGGGTCTCAAAATGGTTGGTGGCTTAGTTGGATGTCGAAAGAAGTTGGACTTACCTTGATACCCGTAGGCTACAACCACTCTGGAAAGGGAGGACAAGTTAACTTCCTCATGGGGGTCATGGGAATGGCCAACGCTGAGCGCGCCTTGAATTACATTCGAATTATCACCGAATTTATCTCTCAGCCGGAATACACCGACGTTGTACCCATGTTCAGTATCATGAACGAAGCCCTTATCACTGTCATCGGCGCTACAGAGCTCAGTGGATTGTAAGCCTCTGTTCCGTGGTTTGGATCTCACTATCTGACGAAAACATTCAGCTATGTTGAGGCTTACAACATGATCCGTGGTATTGCGGGGACCGGTGCAGGAAAAGGCCCATACATCGCTCTTCATGATGGATTCCGAGGGCTTGACACGTGGGCGGGATTCATGACCGGAGCTGATAGGATGGTTCTCGACATGCACCCATACTTCGCCTTCGGTGGAGCAACAGCCACTGCTCCCATCGACACCGGTACGGGTGCTGGTGCTGGCGGAACATGGCCACAGGCTGCTTGCAATCGATGGGCCTCATCCATGAATACAAGGTGAGGCTTGCCTTAATCTGATTAAGGAAATGTCCTCAAATGTCATTTCTTGTTTTTCAGTCGCTCCGCTTTTGGCGTTACGATCGCGGGCGAATGGAGTAATGGGTTTAACGATTGTGGATTGTTCCTGACCGGCGTCGGCGGTACACAGTCTTACGGAGGTAATTGTGCGGACTGGCAAGATTCGTCAAACTGGACAGCTGGGACCAAGGCTGGCTTGATGGCATTTGCTTCTGCCTCGATGGACGCTCTCGGGGATTGGTTCTTCTGGACATGGAAGGTCAGCTCGAGATATTTTTCCTTTATTCTTTATCTCCGCGTACTGAATCTAGGCTACTTCAACAGGTTGGCAATTCGGCAACTGGAATCGTCGAATCTCCTTTGTGGTCGTACCAGTTGGGTCTTCGTGGAGGTTGGATGCCTACGGACCCGCGGACGGCTCTAGGAAGTTGTGGACCTCCTTCTGGTCCAATATTCCCCCAAACCTTCTCGTCATGGATGACGGGAGGCGCCGGTGCAGGCACAATGGCTGCAGCACAGACAGCCCAATACCCATACCCTCCGGACTCTCTTCAAGGAACTGCTGTTGCTCAACTACCACTTTATACCTCTACTGGTGTTATTTCGACCCTTCCTGTGCCGACCTTTACAGATCTAAGCGGCAGTCCGATCGGCTCTGCGAATGGATGGCTTAACCCTAACGACAACCAGCCCGCTCCTACTCCTATAGTCGGTTGCACTTACCCTGATCCGTGGGACGCCATTAGCGCTACTATACCTACTGGGTGTACTGGAGGAGTTGGCGCCGCATTACCTGCTGCAATTACTCCTCCACCCCAACGACGCGCTCTTTAACGACTCCAAAATTGAACCATACTCTTCCTCAATTTTTAAATATCCCCTTTTCCGCCTTCCAAGGCGTAAGGACACCCTTTGACTTTGGATAACTTTGTAACATTTTAATTTTTTTGCTACCCTTACGCTTTCTTTGACGTCCTTTTGATGAACTGCGGACATTTCTAAGTACATAATATTTAATCTTTTGGACCTTTTTACTGGTTCACTGATACATTTATAGGTAGTACATGGATGCAATTTTGGATCTTTCGTACTTTTCTTAACACCTCTTTTGCGAGATTTTACATTACGAAATGATTGACATTTTGAAATCAAATTACTATCATTTTTTTTCCCCGCGTCCCCCTGTCTCGATACGGTGAGAGATGGGGGAATAAGAGCGCTCTAGGCGTTCAGGTACAACCGGGGTTTAGCATCAGCATCACTTAAACTACTTGTATCTGATCGGGGTTGTCCGCCGACGGATCGCACCGAAATGATAGTCGGCGAACATGTGCGAGGCACTCGTACTTACTTACTCCTGGATGGAGTTTCTCGCGGGCGAGTTTGTTGGGCGATGTCTTGTTATAGATACGTAGGACCTGGTTCAAGGTACTAGTAGGAGATAAGAAATACATCCCATGAGCAGGTAAATAGATTCGCAACCAGCCCTACGATGTTCGTCGACTTGTTCAGACATGAAGAGATAGTATTGTATGCGCCCCAACCGGCGGCACTCACAATTGTACATCTGAGAAGGGTTGAATGGTTGAGGACCAATTTTAGGGATTTTAACTTCTACGTGAACATACACGACTTGATCTTTGTCTTGGCGGCATATAACCTCGGTCTGCGAGGTTCTCTAATTGTGGGACTCCCCAGATGTCTGATTAATGTCGGCAGAACAAATGGGAAAGTGGCTTGTACACAAGCATTACGTACACTGATGCTCTAAAAATTGCCTCCGTAACTGACTGTCCATGTACTGATCCAGGTCGAGGCTCTATCTAGGGTGGGTTGCGTCTAGGGGGGAAAAATAGGAGGAGGATTCGGGTGCAAAATATTTAAATCACTGAAGACCTGTTACTCGTTGCGCGCCAAGTTGCATATCTTCGAAGTGCGTCGGGGAGCCGGAGGCGGGATATAACAAGAACGCCTTGACGGAGGATGGTCAGCCTGCCCGTTTTCGTCCAATATCTATCAGGCTGATGGGATATTGCATGAACTAAATCTCTCGCTTGGTTCTAGCTGCATGTCCACCTAGGGCCAGTCACCAGGCCTGCATATGCATAAAGGGAAGTTTGAAAGTAGGGAAAGAAGTTTGATTTCGTGGTCTAACGAATCATCAAGAGTCATTAGTATGAGCACAATTTCTCATGGGTCCTCAACAAATGGACCCGACCCGAAAACATATGATGTGTGAAAAAATGGGGTACGGTATTTCGGTAAGGGTGACCAGGTCTTCGGTACCTTCTGTGGGAATATCAAGACAATTGCAATTAGAAAGCGAACTACAAAAAAAGAGTACATACTTTGTTCGCCTCCTGCTTATTGGCATTCGTATTGCAAATTGGTCGATGCTCCTCTGAACGAGTGTTGAGGAAATGCAGAGGAATGCACTGAGCCAGATGCCTGATATGTATTGTGAACAACAACTTTGATACAAATGGCTCTGACGCCCTCGATCCCGGGGGATCTCATGGAAATTGATTCCCGGATGCAATGAGGGTATCTCCCGATCTTCCCACAGGTTTGATAAGGGCCGCGGCTCTTGTAATCCCAAACAAGCGCCATGAGGCTGCGAGGCGGCGCATCGCCCTTGCGTGAAGCTGTGTTAATGAGCACCGTCCCCGAAGCGCCTCATTGACCAAGAATATCCCGAAACAACGTCATTATCGATCGTTTAACATGACGTATATTGAGGCGCATGAAGGTGATACACTTCGCGGAGGTCGTAAAATTCCGACGAAGAAAGTTGGCACTGCAGGCGAAACGAAACAGGTGCTGCTCGTCCACTAGAGCGATATGGACAATATGAATAGGCATTCCTTCATCGGTTCAATTAATCTCTATTTCGCTTTACACAGGCTGAGGGGTGCGTGTCGGGTCCGGACTAGTTTGTTGATCTACAAATTATTTTCTCCCGCCAGCGTGGTTCCCCAGAGATATGTTTCTCACCCGGGCATACAATCGGACGGCCTGATATTTGCGATTTCTTTTCTTAGGAACGCGACGGTTAGATAGTGTACAGATCTGGCCTTGATAATGTTATCGACCGTAATTTCATTTGTAAAACCTCACCCGCTGCATAGCACCCTCATCAGTTATGGGCGCCTTTGGTTCCATTTAAAACACAACCCATTCGCAGCGCTGCATGCTCAACTTTCGAGAACCCCCCTGGGCGAAGAAAACACTGGAACTTCGTACCAAAAAAAGGTCCCCTTCGTTGCATGGCAGCCATTACATTCCCTCTCGATTACGAGTCGCTTCGTACCCACGCTCGCCAACTTCCGGGAGATCTCGCATTGTAAACAGTTGAGAAACCATTTCACTGAGATGTACTAGCGAAACGCCATGTAATGTGATCACCTCAGTGAGTATCTCGCTTGTTTTAAGACACAGACCACTTGAAAAAGATCAATGTTCGAGGTCGCCAACTAGGATGCATCTACTACAACTTTCCAACGAGCGCTTCAATGTCTACATAACCTAATTTTTAGGCCAAGGTGAAATCTTTCTTCTCTCCAGATTAAAGCAGTGCAGAATAAACGTCATGACAATAAATAAAACAAGATCTCGGGGCGATCCTGGAGACGTTTGGACTTAGTTGGCTTCACTTCACTTCTAGCCTGCTGTCGAGGTGATACTACTGCCGTTTAGTGTCTGGCTCCATTCAGTTTCATCGATTCATCGACTCAGGGAGCTTATGGATTCTCTATCCAGTGTCTGTGTGTCATGCTCTAGTGTCTGCGTCTAGTTCGCAGAATTGTATTATTGACCTTGAAACTATGAATCCTGGATTGAGGTAAAATCCCAAAATCCCCTGACACCAATGTAAGTATGGACGCCCACAAGGATTCGTCGTCACGTTTATCCATTCCCTGACTTAATAATTGAGACTTCAAGTCTTCAAAGCTTTGGAGGTCTACCCGACTTGGGATCCATTCGGCATTGATGGCAGTTAGTCTATAAAGGGCCCTTCCCCCATATTTGTTTACGGAGAGCAATCTCACCGGGTGGCGGTGCAGTCGATCAAGATCTCGATAATGGAAGATCGACAAAATTCTCCAAAAAACGAAAAGAAGATCATGATTCAAAAAAAAGGTTAGCGCCGCATCTCAAAACCTTCGAACTCCTGGATGGAATACCAGACAGGATTCAAGCTGTTTTGTTTTGACTTTGGCAGTGGAACAGCTTAGGGAAAAATTCCAGGTCTGCAAGGTACCATGAAACGACCTATGCCTATGCCGAGAGGCGCTACACGGACAATCGCGTTCGATCGAGCCGAAGCGACCCATGAATTCGGCGCTTGCTGTTCTAGCCGAATCTGTATAGCCTTACTCACATGGACAGGGGTGATGAGATCTCGATTGGTCCGGCGTGGCTCCCGAATAACAGATATTAAACGGCCACGCCAGATCTCCGTCTGAGGCAGTTTGTAAAGAGAGATATAAACCAAAGGATCCATACTCTGTTTTTGGCACGGAATACCCCATGGCATCTAGCGTCGAGTCCTCTCCTTCACAACCTCCGACGCGTCATTCCACTCTCGACACGTTCAAATGTTCCCCATTGCAGAACCCCCGCACCCAGGACGTCTTCCAATCCATCGTCAAAGGTCGGAAGAGTTGGAAAACCTTGAGAGGCGGAGAAGTTGTCTGGCCTCCTGATCTCGAAGCGGCTCTCATCGAAGGTGCGAAATGCGATTTATAACTTCCTTCTCATTGGCTGACGGGCCACCCTAGGTCTCGAGAATTACCAACCAGATGACTCAAGAGAGACTCGGTTGCTTGGTCGCTTTCCGATGAGAAATAGATTTATTTCCGACTGGATCTTTGAAAAGACGGGCAAAACACGGACAGCCAAACAGGTTGGTAGTCGTCTGCAGCAACTCAGGGATACATGTGGGGGAAAGCGACGTGAGCATTTTAACACAAGCTCTAATTAAATCTAATCTTTCACTTGAACCCATCGCTAGTTCTTAACCTTCTTTCGTCGAACCGACGTACATGCCGCCCTCTCCTATCACCCGAATTTCAACACAAGGACGGTCATTTGATTTATGCCCCCCCACCCTTACGATATGAGTCTGAGTCGTGCAGCGATTCTTCCCTCAGTGCACCTTCGACACCGACCGAGGCCCATGCCACACTGCAGAACCTGCTGTATCGTGGTGTTGAACTTCCTCGGGTTGAAGAGACTCCCGACACCATCATTTACATTGACCTATTGTCAGATCCTTCCCTAATTAACGGGAAGGCTAAGTCTTCCCGTCCGTCAACTAGTCAGGCAAATGAAGAACGCTCATGGATCGAGCGCGGCTACAAGGTGGCAAGAGCCTCTCCGCATCCACGCCAAATACGTGACATCGACCCAACAATCACTCTCATCTCCCAAACCGCTACAACAGCTCGCTCCCATTACACCGTTTACACAGATGATGGTATCGTCCATTCCGACTCTACGGACCTTGAGCTGCTGGATCCAATTACGAACCCCACGGTTGACGGCTCCCTCCTCTACAAGACGCCTTTGGTCCCAGGATTCTGGGAGACAATCTTGCGTAGTCCAGGTAAGATACTTTTGCCGAATTCCATTTATATTCATATTAATGGAGGGCGGTGTAGACGCAGCTCAATATGTCATCCTTCAACGTGTTGTCCAGGATGCATCGACCTCGTCAACTTCATCGTCGACAATATTTTCCGCCGTGTACAGATTCTGCTATACATGTTCCTCGTCTCACCCAGAAGCACATTTGCCTACCAGCCAACCACCAGTCGAACCAACTACGCATCCCAAGGCGGACTTCTGTTTTGATTCTCTTCTCTCCATGGATGACGACAGTTTCACAGACATGATCGCATTCCAAAAACAACCAACATATTTCGACCTCAACAGCTACATGGGCTCGGACTGGAGCTCACCTTCCCCAACTGAATCTGTCTATTCCAGCCCAGTGGGCTGCAACAGCCTTATACCGGATGCTATGAACGGAAGTGGGCACCCGAGTCTACTATCACCGACTTCATCCTTCCCAATGGATGAGGGACCGAACTATGTGAGTATACTATTACTGTTGCTACCTTCCAACTCCTAACACGCTGTCCCTCTAGGCCTTTTGACACTGACTTGTAAAAGTAATCCGTTTTGTACATCATATCTTTTATCACTATCCCTCCATTCGTTCTTCCTATTTGAAACTACTGCCTTGGTAATCATTTGTATTTCTCTCACCCAAAACATTCGCATCTCAGTTCTTAAATGCCTCCTCCACACCTATATTCTTCATGTAGCTTCGCCATCACTCCTTTATACCCATTTTATTCGCTTCATTTATTTGCTTCCGAGGATACTTCGCCGACATTTCCAAGAAACTTTTGCTAGATGCTCAGAAGCCAAAAGCGTGTACGTTGTACAGCCATGTATACCACAGCGCAAAAATAGACATCCTAGGACATAGAAAAAGAAGAACGATTGGTAGCTCATATAAATTTAGAGCTCCACATGACCTCACTCTGCCTCGCTTCGTCGGTTCCAGCACCATAAATCCTTGAGCTAACTGAAAAAGTAACAGAATTGAATTAGATATGTTATGTTTCGATTTCTATGAACCCTTCGAAAAACTCACCGGTTTTCAAACACGACATAATTTGGATCCTGGTGGTGAAGTCCTTTGTCAGAAGCGTTACGTCGGTGAATTGGTTGATTCCGCGAGTAATGCCTTTCGCGATCGCTTCTTTCCTGGTTTGGCTAGAAGCTCTGGAATGCGCTTCGACAAGAGAATCCACCCATGTGCGCATGGCCATCCCTGCAGACATCCCTTCCCATTTGCTTAACTCCAGGATCATATTCGTAATTCCTCCCACTATAACCGCGATTTCTCCTTCTGCTTGTCCAAACGACTCCAGTCCGGGTTTCTTCGTTTCTGGAAGGTGCTTCTGGATTGTCGCTAAGAGCCCACCGTACGATACTCCATCTCCCGCCTGACCTCCACTTAGTCCACCAACGATCCAAGCCTTCGCTGTGTCTATCGAACTGTATATGTCTGGACGCAGTGAGGGAGAGAGAGTTTTCTTGGCATCCGAACCTGCCCCCGTCGTTGTGGATTGCAGGCTGGTGATGTTCCGGAACATCTTGGCTTTTAACTCAAGTTACTGTTGGCTGTTGGGGGGGGTAAGTGGTGGTAAGAGACTGAAAGACGGGTTCCGCATCGTGTGTGATCATTTACACTCATCTACAGTCGGAACTAGTCATCATCAGCACATGTTGTCCTCGAGGCAGCTGTCGCTGATTGGTGGACTTTGCTCGATTATGCTCGTAATCCCCCTATTCAGGGTTTGAAACAACAATAACCTTCACAAGTTCTCTCGAAGACAAGCTGGTTAATAAGATTGACAAGGATAGATAAACTACGAGATCGTGAAGGAGGAGGATACTCCACTAAACGAGGATATAGCGCCATTGACGGGCTTCGAGTCTCCATAATAGCTCAGTCGATACGTACCCGCTGGAGGGCTTCAGTAAGTCATGCCAGAGATGAGGCGAAATATCGGGAACATACCAGGCGTGCCGTTCTCGATGGTCCTAGAATGTCATAAGTACATAGGTGTTCTATAATCTATTATTATCATGGAGGGTCTCACCAAGATATGGTCACTTGGCTTATTCCCAAAACCTTTGCAGGATCATCGATGAGGATTCAATAACCAGAGCCAACCACTTTTTTACGTACCAGATTGGACCTTACCCACTTATAGACGGTCGATGGATGTGAATCGGTACGGACGGTTTTCCATTGACCAGAAATCAATTGGTCAACTGTAAGGAAAGTACCTTCCAGACGAAGATTATTCTAAATGTGGAAAATGAGATGACTATCAGACCCCTTCTCGATCTTCCCAATCAGATTTCACTCACCCGAGGGTTTGCACCCACGAACTGGGCCGAAACTATGTCTCCCGCACGATAGGGCGCGCTCGTCTGAAGGTCAGCGAGAAGTGCACCAAACTTCTTTCCAATGGGCGGGGCATCGAACACGACAGCGGTCTGAAAACAAGACATTCGGTGTTATTGCCATACAAGTATAGATGCAAGACTCAGGGCTCACCTGGAGTGAGATAGCCTTTGACGTTTGTTCTGGCGGGGGAGGGTCAGATGCCGGCATTCCACTTGCGTTATCAGCCAGGAAAGGCACGAGGCTCTTGTACTTTTCAATATACGCCTCAAGAGTAACTATGGACCCAGAAGAGAAAAAATCAGAATTCGGTCCGAAAAAAGGGTATATGAAGAGTCCGGAGGCGACTCTCGACACCCATCAAATCGCGCATAAATGACTGGGCAGCTTAAATTGAACCAGAGAGAGCAACCCCATATACACCATACCGCGATAACATTTCCAAGCAAAATGAAATGCCTTGAGAGGCACAGGATCACCCGACGAAGATAACACTTACATTGGCCGAAGATGGTGCTTGCGCCTTCATAACGTTGGACGGCGTATTCTTCTCGAGTCGTGACGTAGTGTGCGTAGACATTAGCAGGACCCGCCACAACGACATACGCATCCGTTCCGAGAACTCCACTTGAAATCAACTTAGCCCGTACTGCTTCTCTGTCCGGTGGAAGCCGAGAGGACAAGAGTCATTTCGTGGGAGTTCACGTAAACGGAACGCCGGGGGGCGAAAACCATTATTTTGGTTTCCAAGGCCATTTTTGGAACGGGGAATTTCAAGACGGGTTGATAAGGAAAAGGAGCCATATAATAAGAGAGTCGCGTTAATTGTTCAAGAAAGAAATTTAGGATAAAAATGACACTACGCACCTCATGCGCCTACCAGCCATGGTTGTAAGTTCGCCTGCGAAGCAAAGTTGGATGGGATGGTTAGCGGTGAGTAGATTGATTAAATCGAAACTAATCCTGATTAGATGGCGTACCCGGCATTATTAACATCACTAACAAATGAAAAGAGTTAGCGCGTGGTTCAGATCGCAAAATGGGGGACCAGATGCAAAGTGCTATGGACGATCATGCGAAGGACATGAAAAACACGAACTCCGCCCCGCAGAACAAAACCAGATCGGAATGAGATGGCCGACGAACCGAAATTCCCGACCCGCAGCATTTGGACATCGACACTGTTCGGAGCCCACTCATATGGTGTATGAGCAAAACCCTAAATAATGAAGAGGTTGATATTTTATCAGTTATAAAACAGGGCAAAACCACGACAAGGGGGTGTCAGTGCCTACCGTATTCAGTAAAATGGGCTTGGGTTTATGGCATGCGACTTGTACTGGTGAAGCCAAGGGGGTTACAGCACCTGAGGAAGAAACGCATAGAAGGTGAGAACGAAAGATGATGTGAACACAACTTCGTTTGGAAAGTCGAAGGAGGTGTACCTTTAACAATTTCCCAGAAGGGGTTTCTATGGGAAAAAGTGGATAAAGGAGTTCGCGTATTTGGGTGGTTTGGTCTTACCGAGGTGCGCTTGAGTTCACTCCTTGAATAAAGTCGAAAGCGCCAGGTCCATCCCTATTTTATCGGTGGGTGAAAAGATTGCATTTGAGGGGAACGGGAAAGAACTATACGTTGTTCCGCCAGCAAACCCATATCCTAGAACACCATTTAATAATAATCAGGATGCACTAATCACAACGGGTGGAAACAAAAAAACACAGTTGACTGACCCAGCGCAGCCGGGCATGTCGAGACCATAGTTCCATTCGGAAGCGCGAATGCGTGATTCGCCCTGTATGTGAAAAAAAGTATTGATGTCAGGTCTAAATGACGGGCAGAGGCAAAAAAAAAAACGCTACACACATTGTCACGTAGGCATGGGCACTCTTAACACGACCTTGCACAGGACTCAAAGGGCCATTCATGATTTTCTGTGCGCCCAGAAACTGTGCTTCGCCGATGATTCTATTGGATTCAAAGTCGGAAATACGAAATCCTGGACCACTATAAAGAAACCGCAAGACATGAGATCCTCGCTATGAAGTTGAAACAAAAAATATATTACATACCGGCCATGACAATCCTGTACGGTCTCACCACAAGTTGAATGGTTGGCCTTGCAGGACTGTCCATCATATGGCTTTCCAGGACTTTCACAGAATGCCCCGAGTCTACGACATGACATGAGCGCGCCAATAGAGCGGGAAGGACGCTATCAACAGACGTGTTTGGACTCGTGTCTCCGACGTTGGCTAACGATTCTTTTTGAATATATAATAAGGGAAACTAAAGCGTCGGGCGTACATTGTGCAAAGCCGGCCACAAATGTAGTATTTCCGGGAGTCGAGTTTGGTTCAACAGACGCTGTAGTTGTTAAAAAAAGTCAGAACGCCAGGCGGTGGAATAGAAAAATATTTAGAAATCTTACCCTCATAGAGAAAAGCAGCCATTCCCTTGTTGTCAGTACTAACCAGGGTATTATTCTGAAGAATATGGATATGGCATGTCCATGAAAATCTCTTCAACAGGAAGGTATTGGAGACCAGACGCACTTTAAATAAGCTCGTCCCATGGACAGCAAAAAAGCTCAACAGTCCCCTCGCATTTCCATTCATGTCGTCGAACCTTAACACCGTCATTTCCTTGTCCTGATCATACTGGTATCTGGCACGCTCCTCTGCTGGGTTTGCGAGATAGGCTGTCGGAGACCGATTAATATTCGCGTTTAAGATCGTAGTATTCCCTAGGCTGAGCTTGCCCGGGGCCAGACTATTGTGAGCTCGTTTCACGGCAAGCACGGTACCAGAAATTATGGCGTCGGCCGTTTGCTTGACATATCCCAGTGAAGTAATCTGTGGAAGGAGGTTTTCAACGTATCCCCCCACCCCCGCATGCTGATGGGTTCCAACGAATGCAATGTTGTCACCAGTATAGACCCCCGGGTACTGAGATGAAAGTTGTGAAACAATGGAACGTCGGACGCCAGAATCGCCCATTGCAATATCTAAGGACAACAGCGTCAGCAAATGTCCGCCTTCAACGAATAGCGTTCCTTCCGCTACTGGATTCTATATACCATGCCCCATGGATAACACGTACCAGAATTAATAAAAACAATCCTATTGGTCGGAGATTCAGCATCCACCACGATGAAGGCTCTACTCCTTTCGCGCATGTGGAGTCCTGTAGCCGTTTGCGCCAACGAGGCATATCCCTATGGAGTAGTTAGAGAACTGAGAAAGCTATTTTTCGAGAATGCGCACCATCATATTGGTCTCCACGACTGGGCTGCATGCTGGGTGTTAGGCAGGGAAACATTTCGAAGGAAAGAGAAATACCCGGTAATGTCGCCAGTACCTGTCGCATTGTCAACATCATCTCGGAGAAGCTAGGGAGAACATACCTAACCCAAGCAAGTACTGTGCATAAACCGACTCCAAACCAATTCCACCATTCAGAAACACGACACTTGAGGCGAGAAAGGCGGTCAGATACCAAAACATGCTCGACACCGCGTCGAATAATGATACCAAGAGGTCCCAAAAGTCGAATGGAAGCGTACCGTGATATACAAGCAGAGGCATTGTGGATAATATATGTTGAATGGGGGTCCTGACTCCTGATTATTGGTGTGGGGGAAGGGGGAAGAAGTAGATTCCTGCCACATGGTCACAAATCACGAGCAATCAGGGAATTATTTTTCTTGGATCCATGTGTTCACTGGTCAAGCCATCTATGCTTTGACCACTATGTAGTGACGACCAACATGCAAAAGCGCGGCACTGAGGAAGGCTACTTGGGCAAGAGTGACGTTACCGTAGTGTTGAAGGATTGTGTCTCTGGTGAGAAACCCGGCTACTATCCCTGAACAAGTCAGGGTTAACCACGATCCATATGACCTTAGTAAGGTTCGCGCGGAACATGTCATTCTGACTGGTAGTTATTGGAGCGGCAATACAATAAAATAACTACTGTATTCAATACGTGCTGTTAGGGTCAACATACATAGCATGGTCAGTCTTCAGATTTCAATGAGATGCTCGGATCATGGATTCGATGGTCTCAAAAATGCCTGTTAGCGCGATCGGAGTAGCTAGAAAGACAGGAACGCAGAAGCAGGTGAGCATTTGCCAATGAGGCTGAAAAGTCCGAAAAGACTGCCTTGGATTCTGCAAACGTCACCTTGCGCACGTATTCTGGATACACGGCTTTGGGATTTCGCGTTGTCAAATTAACAACGTCTGGTATAGACCCAGGTCGAAGAAAGGACTATCGATTGGTAATTCTTAGTAATTCCAAGGGCCACAACTTGTTTACTAGGTCGATAATGGAATTTTCGGTACAATCGCCCATAATATACCCAGCAAGATCATCATCGCTACCAGGCTTCACATAGGCGTTAGTGTTCGAATAGGTAGGCATACTCGACAGAAGACGTACAGCGGTTGCAAACTGACAATTCCAAACCTTGAGGCAACTGCACCAGTCAGGAACGGGAGAAGGGAACTGCCTGCTGCACCACATGCTGAAATCCATCCAATCGACCCGGTGACTAGCGAGCGAGGAATGACGCGAGATGTATGGTTGATGGCAATCGGGTACATCGGTCCAAGAAGAACGCCAATGCAGCAAACCGCTATTGTACCTATGGTGAAGGACGGCACGAGCCAAACTACAAGCTGAAATCTATGTCGCCGGATTCTAAGTGCTCGAGGGTATGCAGAAAGACGTTAAACTTACAAAAGTGCGAGAACAATATATACGTATATGGCGCGTATTTCCCCCAACTAGGATTAAAGTCTTCAGGCACACCCTGAGTGTCAGGAAAGCAGACTATATATTCACCTTTTTATTCACCCCAAGCAAAACGACGCGCCCCAAAGTCAAACCTAGGGATATGGTTGAGTCCAAGCAATCATAGTAAATAATTCATCGACATACCTCCAAAAAATGCGGATGCGATATACCCTGAAGCAGGCCCTCCCCCGCGAACGATCATCATGAACGTCACAGTCCACCCTTAGGCGCCAAAGTTAAATTGGATCACAAGGAACATGATTGATCTTACCTCCGATGGTGACCTCCACCCCGATGTACACGAGGAGGAAAAGTGCGAGGAGATGAGTTGCCTTCGTTCGCATTAACTGGCCATATTTTCCCTCCTCTGCCGAATTCTCTGGTTTATCAGGTATGATTTCACCACCTTGGGCTAAACACTCTGGAGATTCATGAGCAAAAATCGCAAAATCAATCGAGGCTTATAGGATCGTACCATCCTGTTCTTTGAATTGGAAAACGATCACAAGGACAACTAGGTTGATAATCGAGAGCGAGAGTGATACAAGATAGTGAAATGACCAATGTGTCATCTGGGAAAATTGGGTTGCGGAAAGAGGAGCGGCGAGTGCACCAGCCCCTGGATCCTTCTTAGGGCGTATTCGTTTTTTTCCTGGCAAACACTCACCATAAGCCGCATGCAAAAATCCCATTTTAGTCTCTGCGTTATTCCGCACTAGTGCAATAAAGCCGTTTGAATGCGCGTCCTATGCCCAAAATTAAGAAAGTACGAATTTATCAGATAAAGAATAACTTACTTGAACGGCCATACCAATTCCTCCAATCGCGAATGAGGCGACAAAAATAGGAAATGGAGGGGAAAAAGATTGCATAGTAAACGATAAAATTTGAAAGACGGTCCCAAGAACGAGCATCTACATGATATCAACAAATGGCCATTGACGAGCTGAAGGAAATTCACCTTTCCAAATCCAAGTTTATCACTTAACGGCATGTTCATCAATCCCCCGAATACGATGCCCTAGCGAACGGTCAGCTCTTGCGATATTTTGGATGCGAAGCTCACTTACAGTACTTCCAAACACAAAAATCCATGAAACTCTCGCATATCCAACCTGAGAACTATGAGATCGCACCCTCTGACACATTTCAGAGCCAGACTCACATCGTAGAATTGCTGTATTCGTGGAAGGAGGGGCCCAACAGAACCATCAGTCCAACCAAGGACGAATAAAGACCAACACAACGCAAGAAACTGTATGCGGGCCTTGCGCTCCTGCGTCTTGCTCAACGGTATGTTGGATTGAACGAGGGGCGTGGTCTCGGTATCTTCGATTTCTGCCTCGCCACTGCCATTTTCGTGAACGTTCATCGTTGAAACTGAAATTGTGGGGTGTGGTACGACCCCTCGAAGGAAGAATGTAAATAAAAAGTTTATCCGGGTTCACCGGAGGGTGACCTCGCTCTAGAAGTAATAAACGTGGTCAGGTCCGGGAATATGAGAATGTACGCAAAGGCTGACCGATGACTGATTCCCCTTCTTCGTCTCCAAGGTCCCCCAGGTGACCCCAGGTCTTTCCGAACCACTCATAATTGTGATCGGATTATCTGCCCATCCACACCCTGAACCTTATTTTGAAGGTTAAATGTTTGCACTAACCTCATGCTGCCTAGAAATTCCCTATCTTAAGCCATTTTCTCAAATCATCTGAGCGGGTGTCCACCATCAATGGTAAAATAGATGGGTATTATGTCAAGGGTACTCGCCGGGTATCATAATGCCGGATGTGAACCAGATTAGTTAGTCCGGCCTCCGGCCGCGGGATCCAACCTCTCAATTTTGGACAAATTCTGACCTCTGCAGCTTGATTTAGCACAGTGGGACATGATATAAAGTGCATAAGGACATCAAAACATCTACGAAGCCCCAAATACCGACAAAAGGAGCCCCTTGTCATATTGGTACCCTGCTCAAGCGCAAAACTCAAACTCAACTGATATGAAGTGCACATACTGGGGTATTAAGTAAGTTGACTTCAGACTCACAGTGACATATGTAGCCTTATTATCAGTATATAGCCCTCACGCAGGCGCAAACGAAGCAGATTAATGAGGTGTGGTCTTGTTCTGCTCTGTGCGACTGCCTCAGTGTTTCTGTCATCAGCCACAACAGCCCTTCACTTTTTTTTGAGATGCAAGATGCGCCCAACTTTGAATGTCTGGATCCCTATTGATCCGACATTCCACCGACAAATTAAACCACGTTGGAATGTCAGATTAATATCATGGTCATTCTGATACAGTGGAACTTTACAAATCAATTTTAAATTCAAGAACATACTTTTTTATAAACATTACTGCGTAATAAATTTTTGTAATACTATCAATTCATGCTCTCCAAATTTCAGAATATTCGGATTTGTTCCTGCTCAGAAATACCCCAAACACATTGAAACACAGGTGTATCATTAGGTGGTGGCTGTGTTTTGACCATTTTTGAATGAGATATCTTGTGCCCAGAATTTATCCAATCCTCTTCAAACGGTGGGTGTAGATAGCTAATATGTACAGGCTTCGAGGAGATTTTGTTTCATAAAGAAATGTAATTTTTTGAGGAAGTTATTAATATTACAAACGGGTGCTGGCGTATCATATATCATCACGTACTTACTGGTGGGTTGGCCGGCGTGTTATTGCGACTCCAAAGGTGAAGGAGAAAACTGATACCTTTGTAGTTGGGAACTACCCAATCCCATGACATTAACGTGTCGGAACCAAGGTTCGTGTAGTGGTAATCATTTATAATTTGCAACTAAGGTCAAGAACCCCTTTTAACTCCCACACAATGGTGGTTCTACATACAGTACTACCAAGTCCGACTCGGCTTTGAGATAGTATTCGGAGGTACCGTCCATTTATCGCCGAATACTCTTTGCAAGACCCCCTCAATCCCGAGAACCCTCGTAGAGCGACAGGGGACTTTCTTCCACCATGAAATCGCGTATGGATCGTGGTCATTTGCGACCCACCACTGCCTCATTTTCTCCCTCGTATCTCGATCGCCTAACCACCACTGATAATAATACCGTTCTTCCCCGCAAGAACCAAGGCGGCCATGACCTGTTAACATAGGAGGGAGGCGGCCATGAGTAGGCGCGGTGGGGTCGTATACCCAAACTGTGATGAAACGGGATGGGAAGAGTACCATTAACGAGTTGTATATCGTACTATCCTTCCCTGAGAAGAAACCAAGCTTCAGGAAGTGGTCATGGTAAGAATAGAATGTCCGGGAGAACCATTTCATGGAATCTGGCGGACCTCCGAAGAACGAACCTAGGGAATATTAATATCTATTCGCAGTGCAAAGTATATGTGGACACACCTTGGCTGAAATCAGCGTCTATGGGGCCCATATCTTCTGTCCAAAACCTATCATCTTTTGAAGGAGGGTTTATGACTGGCATAAATATGAGATCCTGCTTCCTCGCTCCAGTGATGCTGCTCCCCTCTTCCCACACCTTTTCCAGCCTCCCAGCGTGCGGCCAAGCGCTATACTCATGGCCCTCTTTGAAGCTATCCGCGTCGTTCCAAAAAACGTAGTCATATTCTCGCATGCCTCGCAGCATCTGGATAGCATTCTCGACAAAAAAGGGTTTCGCGTTCCACACGGCGTACAACTCGGGCAGGTGGATCGCGCGCTCCTTGTCTACGTCGTGCATTTGTTTGTAGACAGTCTCTCTTCCTCTCAGAGGCGGCACCTCGAACGGGGATGCAAACGACGTGTCAATCGTTATCGGCAACCCAGTTCCACGGGCTGTTTCAACGGCAGATGCGAGTTCGAGCGTTGTGTAAATATAGATGTCCGTCGTGATAGGACCGAGGAAGTGGGGAAGCCATGAGAGGATTGTTTCGTTCGAGCTCTTGTACGGTGGTATGGAAAATAAAGCGGAAACGATTAGGATACGAGAACTCGTACTTTGAGATCGAGGAACTTCTAAGATTTCTGGAAACAGAGCTGGGTCGTAATCATCGTCCAGCGATAACTCGGGCTCGCGGGGGGTTGTGAATTCGGAGACAACGAGGATGAATGTGATAACGCTGGCTACCAGGAGCAGAACTTTGCGCTTGAACGACAAAATTCGTGGGCGTCGTGCCATGTCACCTACAACCTGTGTAATTTTAACGAGTGGGTGGTGAGACGATAATTATGACGAGTATGCGTTGAAAGCTTACCTCGAAAGCCAGGAGTAAGCAGAGGACAAACGGGCCAATTGTACACAATTCGCACTTCCCATGCCATGGCCAGGAGGCGAAAAAGAAAACAAACAGGCACGCTATCGTGCCATTGTGCTAAATTCATCAGAAGTAAAAATATCTCACCCAAACACAAAGCTACGTGTTGATCAAACTGATAATTACCTGTCAATTGTTCAACCCTCAGCGAAGTTGAACTCTTCTTGGGCCAATTGACACTGATTCAGTGCCATATGTATTAAGTAATACCTTGATATCACCAGTCAGTCTGGATAACCACGGATGAAGGAAATCTACATATACCATTCAGGTGCACATTAGAGAGCTTTGTAGCTGGAAACACTTTTCTTTCCAAGCGAAGGGGTCAGTATTTTTGCACTTTCGGACACCTTTGATCCGGGACGGATAATCTTCGGGGAGTTGCAACTGGGTTCTTGCGACGACCATGACAAACTTATACCTCTTACACTTATAAGGTCAGTTGATGTTCAGCTAGATTAAAGATCTGTGTACTTAGAGTCTTGGTGTACTCAACTCTTTGCACAGGTGGAGGCCAGCGAGTGCAACAAACCTTGTGCTATCTTCAGACCCAGACCCCACATTATGCTCCTTTCCCGCGGCTTGGTTAGAGGAAGATCAGCGGCTGTATCGTTTCAGAGGCGGGGAATAGTGACCGCCGGAACCTCGAGTCGAGCAGCAAAAGACGAAGGATCCATCGCTGACATCTTCACATCACTCACTAATGAAGAACACAACGCTTTGCCAGATCGCTTCTCAGATTTGAAGAAGGAACTATGGTCTGCCAGTATGGTAGAAAGCTGGAGGGAAGTGCTCGCGGCATTGGAACCCGCGGTAGAAGAAACCGCTGCCAAAGGGTCTGAGGTTCGTTCTCGCAGATCGTTGTTTGATCACCAAAAGTTCACAGTGGATGCAGAGCGTTCCCCGAGTTCGGTACGAGGATTTGAAGGCCGGTCTACCACAAGACCAGATCGAGAGCATCAAGCAAGCGGGATGCGTCATTGTCCAGGGTGGAGTTCAGCGCGAGGTGCGTAAGCGCAAAAGCACCTGAAGAATCATGCTTACAGAATACTACAGGAAGCTCTGGGCTGGAAACAGGCAATCCGAGACTACGCAAATGCAAACGCTGACCGGGTGAAAGGTATCTAGCACGCCGATTATCAATCTACCCCTTCTTTAACGTCTTCCAGGATTTCCGGCGGATAACATTCAAGTTTTCGAAATCTATAACTCGAAATCACAAACCCAAGCTCGTACGCATCCTGCGGTGATCGAGACTCAAAAATTCCTCCTTTCACTCTGGCACACATCTGACCCCAACACGGAAGTCAGCTTGCAAACCCCGATCTCATACTTCGACCGCCTACGGATTCGTCAACCTGGCGATGCTAAATTCACCCTGGGACCGCATATTGACGGAGGTTCAGTCGAACGCTGGGAAGATAAGGGCCTCCGAAAGGTGTTTGGGAACATTCTCAAAGGAGGGAGCAATTGGAAGAAGCACGATCCATTTGACGTCACTCCTCGCATTGGCGCAAAGCAGGACATGTATAATACATCGTAAGTCTAACTGCAGTTCCAAAAACGACATATTTCTGACGTGAAATTAGGAATGCGTGCTCGATCTTCCGCGCCTGGCAGGGCTGGACGGCGATGTCGAGCACAGGCCCAAATGAGGGAACTCTGCGCGTCCTCCCAATGCTCTCACTTGCTTCTGCTTATATCCTCCTCCGCCCATTCTTCCGTCCCATAAACTCCCGTTCCGATTCGCTCAAGTTCGACGACTGGGTTGTGGACTTCGAATCACCAACGTTCCCGGGAAGCAGTATCGGCAAGACGCAAGAACTGAATGAGAGGACTCACCCGCACCTCAAGCTCGGGAAGACCATGGTTTCTATGCCGAGAGTCGAACCAGGAGATCAGGTTTACTGTCAGTTTCACTCTTGATAAAGTACCACGGGTTGAATTCACGCTTTTGGAATATAGGGCACTGCGATACTGTTCACGCTGTTGAGGCTCATCACGGCGGTCTCGGCGATTCTTCAGTTCTTTACATCCCTGCTGTACCACTGACGGTTCATAAGTCAGTCCGCAAGCTTTCGTAATTAATTCTACGATCCTAAATATCTCCCTCCAGTGCCAGTTACTTGCGCGACCAAAGAATCAATTTCCTAGCAGGCCTTCCACCTCCGTACGTCGCAGTCAGCTCAGTCCCGGCCAAAACAACAACAATCTTATCCGTTTTTATTAGGGACTTCCCTGGAGGTGAAGGCGAATCGAAATTCGTCGGACGAGCCATTCCTCAAGATGTCCAGAGTCGTGAGGGAAGGGAGATGTATGGACTGGAGAAGTTTTTGCCAAGCTCTGAGAAAGGGCTACAAGCCGAGTTTGTGGAGAAAATCAATCAAGTTTTATTATAATGATAGGGATGTTGAAGTAGGAATTTCATTTGTCCACGGTTACAAGCACCCAATGTGAGCCATTGACTACGAAATGAAAGATATCGAAAAAAAAGGGTACAGGAAATTCAAGAAACAATAAAAGAATCGAGTGTATTATCTCGGCACGTCTCCCAATATTCCGACAGCAACAGGAGATTAATCATTATTGTAATGGCGTTTCTTTCGATCTCGTTCGTGTCCCCCCACCGTCGCTCCGCCAGTCTTGTGACGAGAATTCGAGTTTCGACTCACCCTGACATTCCTCATGGCTTGTCGAGCACGTTGTGCCCCACACAAGAATCCTTATCCCAGTTTCTTCTTGGGCGCTAATGAGCAAAGGTCCAGGTTTCCAGAATTTGACGCCTCCCCAGATTCTGCACAACATGAATGAGGACCACCCAAGGAACCTCGGACTCAAGGACAATGAGATTCATGCCCCGTGGTCAGAAGCTTTTATAATTCTTTTGTGGCCATTGTGCGAGGGCTCCGCCGCCGCGGCCTTGAGGCGTGGAACGTGTTGTAAACTCCACCTTCACCGACTGCTCAGGTGTTCCTCTCGCATTGGGATGGCAAAAAATCGGCGGGATAGGCTGAATTTGGACAAGGCTTATTGTCTCTGTCATGCTGCTTTCCACTTCTGCTGCATGGTCAAGAATATCTAGCAGCGTGATTTGTGCTTCCAGGTCAGCGCTGATCCATCCAGGAAATCTTCCTTTCTCTGATTTCTTGAGCAGGAAGGTCTTTCGTTCGTCCAGGAGATGGCCTGGTGCCGCGGGCGAAGGCCCTTGTTGAAGATGGGTGTGTCCTTTTCTGCTTTTCGATAGGCGCTCAGAGTCTCGTTGATTGCTTTGTTCATTCTTCAGGTTTTGTTCTTCAAAGTGGTGACCTACACGTGCAGGCAGGGAAAACGTAGTATAAAAGCAAGCACCTCGACCCGCAGAAACGGTCAAACCGCCCCCATATTTCTCCACCTCGTTAAAACCAACCTCGCTTCTTATACCGATGCCGTCAAACCAACCTGTTGAACATTCCGTCTATTATATCCCTACCGGGGATCTCCATCTTAGGGTTTGTGGTTTTGTCGCTTTTCATGTTTGGTTGTCTGATGGTTTTTGGATGTCTTTGAAGGTGGACAATGTTAAATTCCGCGTCCATTCTTTTTTCTTCACCCGCGATTCCGAAAAATTTCGCCAACACATCAACGGCTCGGTTGCCCCAGACCAACCTCGTCCTGGTTCTGCCGAAAACGCCATCGTCGTAAACAACACCACGCCGACGGAGTTCGCCAAGTTCCTTTATGTGTTTTACAACGAGTGAGTTATACGCATCTGCAAGATAGTATATGTGTTCAACCCGTTCAGAAAATATTCAGATTATATTGCGACCACGAATGAGTGGATTGGAATCCTAAAGATCGCCTGCCAATACGACTTCATCGAAGTGAAGCGGTTCGCCATTCGAGGGCTCGAGAAACTGGACCTTTCGGTGGTCCAGCGGCTTAAAATCTACCAACTGTACAACGTTCATGCCGCCCACATCGTCCCGCTCCTAGTTCAACTCTGCATGCGTGAAGAAGGCCCGACGGACGAGGAGACGGACGAATTGGGGATCAAAACATCGTTGGTTATCTACCGCGCTCGGGAGCGCCTCTGTTCCCATGTTCCTGGTGGCATCACCAAGGACGAGGCCACTCGCACTATTTGCTCTATCATTGGCGTCGATCCCGCTGACATCAAAAAACCAGGTGGATCGGTGATGTACCGCGCGTTGTATCATTTAACACTGTACTAATTCCACCTTCCTGTTTTTTCAGGGTCGAAGACGAACACCAATGGGCCCGACTCGTGAGGCGTTCGTATACTGCGACCACCTCGTTCACGGGCCGGAGGATCAGTGGCGTCTACCTGGTAATGTAACGAGTTCTTTTTCCTCGTTCTACAAACGGCTAATTTTGGCTTTGCTTTTTTCCAGCCGCCGAAGAGGACAGTATCATTGAAAAACAAGTTCCTGGGTACTTTAAGACTGAGGAGGACTTGAAGGTGTTGAAGGGACCCGGGAATTTTGTGGACTGGCAAGCTCATCACGCCGTTGCTCGCTCGGGTGGAGGTGCGATCGGTGTTGTGCTCATCCTTCCTGCGCGGACTCTGCTTTTTTTGGTCGGCACGTCTTGGACAATTTTTTTCTTTCTTGTAATCAAACACACCCCTGCCAATATCCACCTTGTATAATTTTTTGTGACAATCCGCGCCTGTTTAAATAAGTCCCGCCGTTGATGAATACTTAGCTGACGATATCAGATTAGATAATCTTGAGAATCGACTCGGGCTTGAACAAACCCCTGCCGGAAGACTTTGGAAAGGACTACCACTTCGCGTTTTTCGACCACCTCTCGAGCTTCCTCGAGTCATAGTTCCAACTTGATTTCAGTTCCCACTTATGTCCGACCAGGACTGATGACCATCGAAGTCATCATGTGTTTCGAGTCAGCACCTGTGCCCGCAATACATTCAGCGGCACCGCCACTATTGGCTTGGTGGTTTTCTAGACTTGATATTTCACTATATATAGCCATCTAATCCCAGGACCAGCACCCAGATCTTCCTCATCCTATTGCGACATTCTGGTTTTAAATCACACTCAGAGAATCCACTGCCCGTAACTTCAAGCTGTAAGCCGGTGGTAGTTCAACTCCTACTTAAAGCTCACATGTGCACTAGAAATGCCCAGAAAAAAATCACGTCAGCCGGGTCCAGCTCAGGACGGCCCTTCCAGCAAAGAGGCGCCAAAACCGAAGCCTTCCTTTTGGTCACGTAAAACGGGGGGCAAAGAATCTCTGGTGGATATCGCTGAATCAACGCTAGAGAGGCTCAAGAAAGGAAGCTACAGGGCAAATGACGTCGATTACGACCTCAGCAAGGCGATTAAGGACATGGAGGCGAAAACCAGATTCTACGCCGCCGATTCCGACCTTTCGAAATGGCATTCCGCTCCCCCCGCCTCTGGCCCTGAGGAGAACGAGACTCGCCCTGAGATGAAGATCACTGTTACTGAATGCTCGACCCTTGTCGGAGCTCGGACATTGAAGGAAACATTGATTTCGGCACAGGAGGATGCGAAGATTGGTGTGTTGAACTTTGCATCGGCGAAGAACCCAGGTGGCGGATTCTTGACGGGTGCACAGGCGCAAGTATGTGGATCAAGTCTTTTTCGAATCTCTCTACTAACATATGTTCATAATTTTGAAAGGAAGAGTCTATTGCTCGGTCCTCGACGATATACCCTAGCTTAATGTCATCGGAAGGCCAAAAATTCTACGGGCCACACAAAAAGGACCCCAAGAAGGGATATTACAGCCATGCCATGATCTATTCCCCACACGTCATTCTAATGCGGTCTGACAAGGGTGATTGGTTATCTCCTGTCGAAGTCGAGATGGTCACAAGCTGCGCCGTAAATGCAGGCGTCGTTCGGCGGTATCTTCGCGAGAAACGTAGCGAAGACGAGAGCGATTTGGACGCGGCTATGAAAGAGCGCATGGCTCGCGTTCTCTACCTTTTCGAGAAGAAAGGCGTGCGGAATCTCGTCCTTGGAAGCTTTGGAACTGGAGTCTTCAGAAATCGAGTCGAGCTTGTCGCTGGCATTTGGAAAGAGCTGTTAGTTGGGAAGGACGCCCGGT